>Ga0068855_100012152_pt1 | contig 10404 bp, 6 predicted proteins | sample KBSCornC52_FD_66592 | JGI IMG/M metagenome (GOLD analysis project Ga0068855, IMG submission 66592) | Corn rhizosphere microbial communities from Kellogg Biological Station, Michigan, USA - KBS Corn C5-2 | ecosystem: Host-associated > Plants > Roots > Rhizosphere > Soil ... | reverse complement strand
AGTGCTTGCGATCGGGATCGACCGGTTCGAGCTGGTGAACACGAACCTCGGCTACCGCATCGGCGACGCGGCGCTCGTAGCGTTGACCGCTCGCCTCGAAGACGGCCTGCGGCCACGGCAGACGCTGGCCCGCCTGGGCGGTGGCGAGTTCGCCATTGCGTTGCCGGACGTCGTCGACCGCGACGCCGCGCTGGCCGAAGCGGCCACCCTGCTGCGCGTTGTCGCTCAGCCACTCGACGCGGCCGGGACCATGCTCGCGCTCACCGCGTCGGTCGGAGTCGCGCTCGCGGCGCCGGGCGACACTGCAGAAGAACTCCTGCGCAATGCGATGACCGCCATGCACAGCGCGAAGGAGCATGGCGGCGCTCGCCACGAGCTGTTCGAACCGAGCCTGCGGGTGCGGGCGAGCACCCGGCTCCGGCTGGAGCACTCGCTCAGCCGCGCGCTCGACCGTGGCGAGCTGCACGTCGAATACCAACCGGTCGTCAACTTGCCCAGCGGCCGCATCACCGGTGCGGAGGCGCTGCTGCGCTGGCGGCACCCGGTGCACGGCACCGTCGCTCCCGCGACGTTCATCCCGCTCGCCGAGGAGACCGGGCTCATCGAGCCGATCGGCCGCTTCGTGCTTGCCGAAGCATGTGCCCAGGCGGTGGCGTGGCGGCGGCTCGGCTACCGCATGCGCATCGCGGTCAACGTGTCGGGGCGGCAACTGCTGAGCGGCGGCTTTGCCGAGCAGGTGACGGGCGTGCTGACTAGCACCGGACTGCAGCCTGACCAGCTGTGTCTCGAGCTCACCGAGAGCACCCTGATGGAAGACGTGCTGCGCATCTCAACGGCCCTGCATGCGCTGAAGGGCCACGGCATCAGCCTCAGCGTCGACGACTTCGGCACCGGCTACTCGTCGCTGTCGTATCTCCAGCGGTTCCCAGTCGACGAACTCAAGATTGACCGAGCGTTCGTTGCTGGCCTCGGCCAATCCGACGACCGCAATCTCGTCGCCGCGGTCGTCGGGATCGCGCACGCGCTCGACCTGCGCGTCATCGCCGAGGGCGTGGAGACCGAATCGCAGGTGACGCAGTTGCTGACGCTCGGTTGCCGCTCGGCGCAGGGCTTCTTCTTCGGGCGACCGCAGTCCGCGAGCCAGCTGACCGGGCAACTGCCGCGGCAACACATCGACCTCGACGCGATCAAAAGCGCGTAGTTGAGGGCCACGGTGCCCTAGCATCGCCGGCAGTGGGAAACTTTCCTAACAACCACGCCCGCGAGGAGACCGCGATGCCGACCGCTCCGACCCGCGCCCTGGGGATGCCGAGCGCCACACCCATTCATGGTTGGCAGGTGCAGTCGAGTGCGGTCGCACCCGATGCAGGCGCTGCTGTCTCGCGGGTTGACTATCGGGCGACCGGCTGGCTGGCCGCCCCGGCACGGTCGACGGTGCTGGCCGCGATGGTGGCGGGCGGTCATTTCCCCGACATCTTCTTCTCCACGAACATGCGAGACCACGTCGACGCGAGCTTGTTCCAAGTGCCGTGGTGGTACCGCACGTTGTTCACCGCCTCCGGGCCCGGCCGCACGCTGCTACGCACCGAGGGCGTCATTCACAAGGCCGAACTCTGGGTGAACGGCACGCAGGTAGCGGGCGCCGACGAGATCGCCGGTGCCTATCCGGTTCACACGTTCGACGTCACCAGACTCATCGAGCCGGGTGCGAACTGTGTTGCCTTGCGCGTGTACCCCGGTAACCCGATGACCGACCTCTCGGTCGGCTGGGTCGACTGGAACCCCACGCCACCCGACACCAACATGGGCGTGTGGCGCGACGTCGTCGTGCTGCGCACGGGCGACGTCCGGCTGGCCGACCCGCACGTGGTGAGCGAGGTGCGCGAATCGCTCGACCATGCCGACCTCCGGGTGGCGGTCGACGTCGAAAATGCTGCGGGCGCTGCGAAAACCGTCGTGCTGACAGGGGTCTTGGCGGGTGTAGGGGAGCCACGCCAGTTCTCTCGCGACGTCAAGCTGGCAGCGGGTGAGCGACGGCGCATCGTGTTCACCGCAACCGAAACGCCGGCACTCGGAGTCGACCAGCCCGCGCTTTGGTGGCCTGTCGGTCATGGGTCGCAACCGCTGCACGAGCTGTTCCTCACGGCGTCCGTCGACGGCGTCGTCTCCGACCACTGCAACACCACTTTCGGGATCCGGCAGGTGACGAGCCACATCGCCAAAGGCGGCGGCCGGCAGTTCACCATCAACCACCGGCCCGTGCAGGTGCTCGGCGGCGGCTGGTGCCCAGACATCTTCCTGCGCTACGACTACCAACGCTTGTACGACGAGCTCACCTACACAATCGAGATGGGGCTTAACGCGATTCGGCTCGAGGGCAAGCTCGAAAATCCCGAGTTCTACGAACTCGCAGACCAACTCGGCGTCATGGTGTTGCCGGGGTGGGAGTGCTGCAACAAGTGGGAAGCGCACGCGGGCACAGGTGGCGCAGCCTGGAGCGAGCAGGACTACCTGATCGCCCGCCGGTCGATGGCGAGTGAGGCGCGGCTGCTACGCAACCATCCGTCGGTGGTGTCGTTCCAGATCGGGAGCGACTTCGCGCCGCCGCCGAAGCTCGCTGACATCTACGTCAACGAGTTGAAGGCCGCCGACTGGGTGCTGCCGATCGTCTCGTCCGGTTCGAGCGAATGGAACAACGACTGGTCGGGCGGTCCGAGCGAGCTCGGCACTACCGCCACCGAGGGCGCGGGCGTGTCAGGCATGAAGATGTGGCCGTACGACTGGGTGCCGCCGGTTTACTGGTACGGCAAGCAGTACGGCGCCGCGATCGGCTTCGACAGCGAGTGCAGCGCGGGCCATTCGATCCCGCGTTTGCCGAGCCTGCGAAAGATGCTCACACCCGCCGAGATCGAACAGCTGTGGCAAGAGCCGAACGCACGCCAGTACCACGCGGCTCCGCCTTCCCCGTTCGAGAACCTCAGCATCTTCAGCGCTGCTCTGGCCGCGCGCTACGGCGAAATCGCCAGCCTGCGCGACTTTCTGCGCAAGGCGCAACTCGCCAACTATGAGATGGTGCGTGCGCAGTTCGAGGCCTACGGCAGCCGCTTCTCCGCCGACGAGCCGGCCACCGGCGTCATCTACTGGATGCTCAACACCGCCTGGCCGAGCCTCAACTGGCACCTCTACGACTACTTCCTCGATCCGGCCGGCGCATACTTCGGCGCCAAGAAGGCGAACGAGCCGCTGCACGTGCTCTTCACCTACGACACCGGCGAGGTGATGGTGGTCAACCGCACACCCCACATCGCCGGGCCGTTCACCGTCGACGTCGCCGTGCGCAATGTCAACGGCGAGGTGAAACGCGAGGAGCGGCGAGCCGTTCCCGAGATCGCCGGCAGCACCGCCTTCACCGCCGGAAAGATCGAAATACCGGACGACGTGTCGCCGGCGTATTTCGTCGAGCTGGTGCTCTCCGGGGTCGGCGAAGAGCAGGTCAGCCGCAACGTCTATTGGCTGTCAACCACACCCGATGTCGTCGACTGGGAAAAGACGTTCTGGCAACACACTCCCCAATCGGCATACGCCGATTTCAGTGCGCTGCAGGAACTTCCGGCCGCGACGGTCGACGCGAGCATCGAGTCGTCGTCCGACCTGGGGCAAGGCACGATGCGGGTGACGCTTCGCAACACGTCGCCGTCCGAGACGCCGGTGATCGGCCTGCACGTGTCGGTGGTGACCGGAAGTCCGGCGACGCCGATCGCGCCGATCCGCTGGGACGACAATGACGTCACGCTGTTCGGCGGCCAAAGCGTCACCGTGACCGCGCGCTACTCGACGGCGGGCCTTTTGGCAGCGCCGTTCGTGCAGCTCGACGCCTTCAACCTCAAGGAGCCGATCGCCGTCATGGAGCAGGCGACGGGCTGACTCGACGACACGCAGCGGCACGCGATGTTACGTCGCGGCGGCGCCGTCGGCGCTCGGAGCCGGAACCGCAGCAGTAACGAGCTGCCACGCGGTGTCGAGCCCAGCGGCGAGGCAACCCTCGACCACAGCATCGGCCCCCAGCGCGCTGACCTTCACCTCGGGCAACACCGGAGCAAGCGCACGTAACTGCTCAGCGACCGCTTCCATGAAGCCGGGCGCCTGGCCGATGCCGCCGCCGAGCACCACGAGTTCGGGATCGACAACGGTCACGACCGCACACACCGCCTTCGCGACCAGCAGCGCCTCTTCAGCCACGACCGTTGCTGCCAGTTTGTCGCCGTCCGACGCCGCCGCGAAAACCTTTTGTGCGGACGTCGAATTCCGCACGCCGGCCCGTTTCGCAGCGCGCACCACCGCAGCCGCGGAAGCGGCGGCCTCGAAGCTGCCGCGCTTGCGTGCGTCGTCGATGTCGGCCCCGTGGCCCTCGGAGAACGGCAGGTACCCGATCTCGCCTGCCGCTCCGTGCGAGCCGCGATGCAGCTTGCCGCCGAGCACGAGGCCCATGCCGATGCCGGTGCCGACCGAGACGAACGCGAAGTTGTCGACGTCGCGCCCATGGCCGTAGGTGCGCTCGGCGAAAGCCGCCGCATCGATGTCGTTCTCGACCATGAGGTGTTTGCCGAAGGCCGCACGCAAGGCCGCGAGGACGTCGGGGGAGTCCCAACCGGGGAGGCTGCCGGAGAAGGCGAGCGAATCGCGGCGCGGATCGTAGACGCCGGGGCTGCCGATGACGGTCTGGGTGACGGCGGACGAGTCGAGGCCAACTTCGGAGAGCAGTGCGGTGGCAAGACCGACAAGCTCTTTGACCCGCCCGTGGCCGTTGGTGGCTTTCGTGCGCACCGACTGGCGAGTGCGGATGCTGCCCGTCATGTCGGCGAGCGCGCCGCGGATGTACTGCCGGCCGACGTCGAGGCCGACGACGTACCCGGCCTCCGGGTGCACCTCGTACAAGATGGCGGCCGGGCCCGGCACGCCGGTGCGATGGCCGGCCGCGCGCACCAGACCGGCCCGCTCGATGTTGGCGAGGGCCAGCGAGACGGTGGGCTTGGACAGGCCGGAGATGCGGGCGAGGTCGGCGCGGGAGAGCGGGCCGGCGCGCCTGATGTGGTCGAGCATCACCTGCTCGTTCATCGCGCGGATCAGCTGGGGACGGGCCGCGGACAACCCACCTGCGACCACTGCCACGTCGACCTCCAGGGCTCTCGCAGATCGTACTGAAGCTGTTACCTGCCGGTCTTGCGTCCGCCAAATCAGTAGGTTACTTTCCTAACAATCATTCGCGCTACTCAATTCCCATCCATCCGAACGCCAGCGAGGGGAAACGCCGCCGCATGTCGAGTTCGCCAGTCGTCTTGGGGCTTGATTTCGGCGGCACCAAGATCGCAGTCGCTATTTGCGATCTGGCAGGTGTCCGGCTCGGGGCCACCACAGTCGAGAGCTTGCCGGAAGCAGGCGCTGCCGCGGCGATGGCGCGCGCGGTCGCGGCCGCTCGTGGGTTGCTCTCGACCGCGGCGCCGGAGTGCCGGCTCGCGGCCGTAGGTGCCGCGACCTTCGGCATCCCTTTCGACGACCGGGTCGAGCTCGCGCCGACGATCCCGGGGTGGGACACCCTGCCCTTCGGGAACGAGTTGAAGGCGGCGTTTCCGGAGGCCACGATCCAGCTCGCGACCGATGTCAAGGCAGCGGCACAGGCCGAGCTTCGGTGGGGCGCGCTGGCCGAGTGCGATCCCGGGCTCTACCTCAACCTCGGCACTGGGCTTGCCACCGCGATCGTCGCCGCTGGCAAGGTCATCACCGGCGCACATCGTGCCGCGGGGGAGATCGGCTACAACGTCCGTGAGGTGGCGGACGTGGGGGTTGCGCTCTCCGAGCGCGTCACCCTCGAGGACGTCGTCAGCGGCAAGGCGCTGTCGGCGGCGGCGAGCGCCGAGCTGCGGCGTCGCCTGACGACGGCGGAGTTGTTCGCTCTCGCCGACCGCGAGCCGGGTGCAGCCAGGCTCGTCGACGAATTCGTCCGCGAGCTGGCGATGCACGTCGTGAATCTCGCGGTGGCCATCGACCCGGTGCGCATCGTGGTCGGTGGCGGCATGGTCCGGTCGTGGGCTCGCCTCGCCCCCGGCTTGCGCCGTGCGCTCGAGGCGGCCGTCCCGTTCCCACCGGAGCTGACGACCGCAGAATTCCCGTTCGATGCGCCGCTCATCGGGGCGCTGGCACTCGGAGTCGAGGCGGCGGGGGCCGTCCTCGGGGAGGAGGCGCTGGCATGAGGGTGCTGGCTTTCGAAAGAGCACAGCCGTTTCGAAAAAGCACGGTCGTTCCCAATGAGCACGGTCTTTCCAATAGGCACGGTCCTTCCAACAGGCACTGTCCTTTCCAAGATGAGCAGTGAGGGGCAATCACGATGAGGCGCATGAAAGGTGCCGCCATCGCCGTCTCCGTCGGCCTCCTGGCGGCCGCGTGTGGTGGCAGCAGTCACAACAGCAGCAACAACACTGGAAGCAGTAGCCCGACCGGTGGCGCATCGGGCACCGTGGCGTCGCCCAACGGGTCGGCGTCCGGCGGGAGCGGCGCACCCGCATCGCACAAGCAGGGCGGCACGGTCACCATCTCGAACGAGGCGGGCCAGAACTGGACCTGCCAGTTCAACCCCTTCAACCCGGCGGTCAACTCGTTGTCGGTCGGCTTCGTCTACGAGCCGCTGGTGTACGTGAACTCGCTCAAGGCCGGCGCCGAGACCCCGATGCTCGCGTCGTCCTACAAGTGGAGTGACGACAAGAAGTCGATCACCTTCACCATCCGCGACGGCGTGAAGTGGAACGACGGCCAGCCGATGACGGCGGACGACGTCGCCTTCACGTTCAACCTGATCAAGCAGAAGCCGTCGCTCGACCTGTACTCGCTGTTCACCGGCGCTGGCCTGCAGACCGTGACGGCAAACGGCAACCAGGTCACGATGACGTTCTCCGACAACGCGCAGACCTACTTCTACCTGTTCGCGGGCCAGGTCGGCATCGTGCCCAAGCACATCTGGTCGACCGGCGATGCCGCGGCCAAGCCCGACACGTGGGAAGACCCGAACCCGGTCGGCACCGGTCCGTTCATGGTGAACCCGTGCAAGCCGAACAACATCACGTACACGGCAAACCCGAACTTCTGGATGCCGGGCGAGCCGTTCATCAAGACCGTGCAGTACCCCGCCTATCTCGACAACGGTCCGGCGAACCTCGACCTCGCGAACGGCAAGGCGCAGTGGGGCGGCCAGTACATCCCGAACATCGACGCCGCGTACAAGGCGAAGAACAAGGACAACAACTACTGGTTCCCGCCGATGACCAACGTCGCGCTGATCCCGAACCTCGATCCGTCGCATAAGGCGACGAGCACGCTCGCGGTGCGGCAGGCGATCGCGGCAGCCCTCGACCGGGAGAAGATCTCGCAGCTTGGTGAAAGCGGCTACCAGCCGGCCGCCAACCAGACCGGCATCGTGACGCCGACGTTCAACAAGTACTTCGACTCCGCAGCGCTCGCGTCGTCCGGCTATGACAAGCCGAACGTCGACAAGGCGAAGCAGCTGCTCGCGTCGGCAGGCTACGGACCAGACAAGCCGCTGAAGCTCAGCGTCATCACGGTTTCGGGTTACACCGACTGGGACGCCTCGCTCGCCGTCATCAAGGACCAGCTCAAGGCGATCGGCATCGACCTCACGATCCAGGACCTCGAGGGTCAGACGTACGACGACAAGCTGTTCAAGGGCAACTTCGATCTGGCGTATGGCCCGCAGCTGTCGGGCGGCCCGTCGCCGTACTACGAGCTGCGCCAGCTGCTGTACTCGAAGAACTCGGCGCCGATCGGCACCGACGCGTCGACGAACTACGAGCGGTACATCAACGCGGACGTCGACAAGCTCTTCGACCAGTACGCGACAGCGGACGACGCCGGCCAAGTCTCGATCATCAAGCAGATCGAGGCCCACATGATCTCGGACGTGCCGTTCATCCCGACCACGGAGTCGGTCGACTGGTACCAGTACAACACCACCGACCTCCAAGGCTGGCCGACGAAGGACGACGCGTACGCCCAGCCGGCGCCGTGGAACTACCCCGACGACGAGCAGGTGCTGCTACACCTGTACTCGAAGTCGGCCCAGAAGTAAGAACCCAGAAGTAAGAGCCGTGCTGTCCACGAGGGTGAGCCGAAGGAGCTAGTCGCGATGAGATTCCTGCTTCGCCGATTAGGGTTCTTCGTGCTCACCCTCTGGGCGGCCATGACCCTGAACTTCTTCATCCCGCGGATGATGCCGGGCAACCCGGCCCAGGCCATCAAGGCCCAGCTCAACCACAGCGGCCATATCGCCTCGCCCGCGCAGCTGAACGCGTTGCTCGCGTCGTACGGTTTCGACCCGCACGCCGGCCTGCTCGGGCAGTACCTCACGTACCTCAAAGACATGGTCACCTTCGACTGGGGTGTCTCTATCGGCGGGAGCAGTCTCGGCACGCCGGTGCGCAAGCTGATCGCGCAAGCCCTGCCGTGGACTCTCGGCTTGGTCGGCACGACGACCGTGATGGCCTTCCTCCTCGGCACGCTCATCGGCATCGTCGCCGGGTGGCGGCGCGGCGGTCTGATCGACGGCGTCGTGCCACCGGTCTTCGTCGTCACGTCGGCGCTGCCGTACTTCCTTGTGGCGCTGGTGGCTATTGCCTTGCTGGCGAATGGGCCGCATGCACCGTTCCCGAACGACCAGAACTACGACATCGGGCTGCAGCCGAGCTGGTCGGGCCAGTTCATCGGCAACGTGCTGAAACACGCTGTGTTGCCGGCGGCGTCCATCCTGATCACCGCGATCGGCGGCTGGATCCTGACCATGCGCAACAACATGATCTCTACGCTCGGCGAAGACTACGTTCGCATGGCGCGAGCGAAGGGACTCTCGAACCGGCGCATCATGTTCGGCTACACCGCCCGCAACGCGTTCTTGCCCAATCTCTCGGGATTCGCGATGTCGCTCGGCTTCGTGGTGGCCGGCACGATCCTGGTCGAGTACGTGTTCAACTACCCGGGCCTCGGCCACATGTTCTACGTCGCGACGGCGAGCATCGACTACCCACTGCTGCAGGTGCTTTTCATGCTGGTGACCGTGACCGTGCTCGTCTGCGTTTTGCTGTGCGACTTCGCCGTCTTCCTGCTCGATCCGCGCGCGCGGGCGAAGGGCTAGCCGATGAGCACGATCCTTGCCGAATCCGCCACCGTTAGCAGCGAACCGGAGTCGATCAAGCGGCGGCGCGGGGGTCTGTGGCGCGCAATCCTGCACAACCGCAAGGCGGTGGTCGGCCTCGTGCTGTTCCTGCTGTTCTGCCTTGCGGCCGCGTTCCCGCACATCTTCGTGCCGTGGCTGCACGGGCCGCCAGACAAGGTCGGCGCATTCGACTCCGAGCTGCACCCTTCGCTGCACCACTGGCTCGGCACAACGCAGCTGGGGCAAGACGTCTACGCGGAACTGATTTACGGCACGCGCGAGTCGCTCATCATCGCGTTGGTTGCCGGAGCCGGCGCGACCATCATCTCCGTACTGATCGGCGTCTCGGCCGCCTACCTCGGCGGCCTCGCCGATGATGCCTTGTCGCTGTTCACCGACGTCTTCCTCGTCCTGCCGGCCTTCCCGCTGATCATCGTGCTGGCGACGTTCGCCGGCAAAGGCAACCTCACGGTCGTCGTGCTGGTGCTGATCGTGACCGGCTGGTCGTACGGCGCGCGGCAGATGCGCGCCCAGGGGCTATCGCTGCGCAATCGCGACTTCCTCGAATCGGCGCGCGTGCGGGGCGAGCGACGCTCGTACATCATCCTGGTCGAGGTGCTGCCGACGATGACGTCGCTCATCGCCGCGAGCTTCCTGGGTGCCGCGCTGTATTCGGTGCTCACTGCAGCGGGCCTGCAGTTCATCGGTCTCGGCGACTCCAGCTCGCTGAGCTGGGGCACCATGCTCTACTGGGCGCAGAACCAATCCGCACTGCTCAGCGGCTTCCCGGCCTGGGCCCTCGCCCCCGGAGTCGCAGTCGCCCTGCTTGGCGTTTCCTTCGCGCTCCTCAACTATGCGTTCGACGAAATCGGCAACCCGGCGTTGCGGCCGGTTCGGAGGCATCGTGTCAAGCGCGCCAATCCTTGAGGTTCGCGGCCTGAAGGTCGAGTACGAGTCCGACCGCGGGCCGGTTTGGGCGGTCGACGGCGTCGACCTCGACGTCCAACCGGGCGAGTTCGTCGGCGTGGTCGGCGAATCAGGGTGCGGCAAGTCGACGATGCTCTTCGCGATCGCGCAGCTGCTCAGCCCACCTGCGTTCATCACCGCCGGCAGCGTGCGTTTCATGGGCCAGAACCTTGTGACCATGACGAATAAGTCGCTCAACGCCCTGCGCTGGCGCGATTTCTCGG
>Ga0068855_100012151_pt1 | contig 10404 bp, 9 predicted proteins | sample KBSCornC52_FD_66592 | JGI IMG/M metagenome (GOLD analysis project Ga0068855, IMG submission 66592) | Corn rhizosphere microbial communities from Kellogg Biological Station, Michigan, USA - KBS Corn C5-2 | ecosystem: Host-associated > Plants > Roots > Rhizosphere > Soil ... | reverse complement strand
CTCGCCCACGCGCTTCCTGGTGCACGAGAGCATCAAGAACGATTTCGCCGCGGCGCTGGTCAAGCACGCGCAAGGCCTGAAGATCGGCGACGGCTCCGTGGCAGGCACAACCATGGGTCCGCTCGCGAATCCACGCCGCGTCACCGCGATGGCGGAGTTCACGCAGGACGCGATCAAGCAAGGCGCGACAGTGGCGCATGGCGGCGAGCGCATCGGCGGCGAGGGCAACTTCTGGCAGCCGACCATCCTCACCGACGTGCCGCTGCAAGCCAAGGTGTTCAACGACGAGCCGTTCGGCCCGATGGCCGCGATCCGCAGTTTCAACACGCTCGACGAAGCGATCGCCGAAGCCAATCGCCTGCCCTACGGCCTGGCGGGATACGCGTTCACCAAGTCGCTGAAGAACGCCGACCTGCTGGCGCGCCGCGTGGAAGTGGGCATGCTCTGGATCAACATGCCTGCGATGCCTTCGGCCGAAATGCCGTTCGGCGGCGTGAAGGATTCGGGCTATGGCTCGGAGGGCGGTCCGGAAGCGATGGAGGCTTACCTGAACACGCGTTCCGTGACGATCATGAACGTCTGAGTCAGCGCGTAACACAGGCGCATCGGCAACGCCGCTTGCGCTGCCGTCCTACAGGAGACGGACGCGCGGCCCCCTAGATTGGGTCCATGGAACAGGGACCGGCCCGTGCTCGCGGCTTCATGCCCATGATCTTCCGCGGGGCCGGCGCGACCATTGCGCGGCACCCCTGGCTGATCGTCGGCGCGCTGTCGATCTTCATGCTTGCGGCGGCGGCGTTGTATATGGCGACGCACCTGCCGCGCACGCCCGACGTCGCCAATATCCAGAAAGCCAAGTACGAGCATCCGAGCGTCGTGCTCACGGCCGATGGCAAGGAACTCGCGGTGTTCAAGCACGCGAACCGCGTCTGGGTCAAGCTGGCCGACATTTCGCCCAATGTGCTGAACGCGCTCATCGCCACCGAGGACCGCAAGTTCTTCGAGCATAAGGGCCTGGACTTCAGGCGCACCCTGAGCGCGGCCTGGCACACGCTGCGCGGCGACCTGCAAGGCGGCTCGACGATCACCCAGCAGCTCGCGCGCAACCTGTATCCCGAGGAGATCGGCCGCGCGCCGACGATCCAGCGCAAGATCAAGGAAGCGCTGACGGCGCTGAAGATCGAGTCGGCCTACAGCAAGGAGCAGATCCTCGAGACCTATCTGAACACCGTGCCGTTTCTCTACAACGCCTACGGCATCGAGATGGCGGCGCGCACCTACTTCGACAAATCGGCGGGCGATCTCGGTGTGCTGGAGAGTGCCACACTCATCGGCATGTTGAAGGGAACGAGGTACTACAACCCCGTGCTCAACCCCGAGCGGGCCGTGCAGCGCCGCAACATCGTGCTGGCGCAGATGGTGGAAGACCACAAGCTCGCACCTGCGCAATTCGAGCAGCTCAAGAAGCAGCCGCTGGGCCTTGACTTCGAGCGCCAGACCGAGGAGCCGGGGCCGGCGCCGCATCTTGAGCAGCAGCTCAAACGCTGGCTGATCTCGTGGGCCGACCGCAACGGCTACAACATCTATGCCGACGGGCTGGTGGTGCACACGACGCTCGATTCGCGCATGCAGGAGATGGCCACGCAGGCAGTGACCCGCCAGGCCGACAAGCTGCAGCAGATCGCGGACAAGGCGTGGAGCAAGCGCACCCGCGACACGAAGGCGCTGCTGCCGATTTTCGTTCGCGAGACGCAGGCCTACCAGGCGGCGCGCAAGTCCGGGCTCTCCGACGAGCTCGCACTGAAGAAGGTGGAAGGCGACACGGAGTTCATGAAAACGCTCTGGCGCGAGAAGACCACGCTGCAAGCCGCGTTCCTCGCGATCGAGCCGGGCACGGGCCACGTGAAGGCGTGGGTCGGCAGCCGTGATTTCGAGCAGGACCAGTTCGATCACGTGCAGCAGGCGCGGCGGCAGCCCGGCTCCACCTTCAAGCCGTTCGTGTACGGCGCCGCTTTCGAGCAAGGCATCAGCCCGATGGAAACCTTGATCGACCAGCCGATGGAGTTTCGTGTCGACGACAAGACTGTGTGGAAACCCGGCGACGTGCACGAGGCCACCGGGCTGCCGACGACGCTGCGTGACGGGCTGATCTATTCCAAGAACACGATCACCGCGCAACTGATTCAACGGGTCGGCCCGGTGCATGTGGCGCAGCTCGCGTACGCGATGGGCGTACGGCAAAGCAAGCTCGACGAGGTCCCCTCGCTGGCACTGGGCACCAGCCCCGTGACGCTGAAGGAAATGGTCTCGGCCTACGGCACCATCGCCAATACCGGCAACTATGTCGAGCCGGTGCTCGTCACGTCGGTCCAGGACCACAAAGGCGCCGTGCTGGAGCAGTTCAATCCGGCGCCGCCGCAACCGGCTCTCGATACTCGCGCGGCGCAACTGCTGCTGGACGTGATGCGCGGTGTCGTGGACAAGGGCACCGGCGCGGGCATCCGCGGCAAGTACGGCCTGAAGGGCGACTTGGCCGGCAAGACCGGCACCACGCAGGACTACACCGACGGCTGGTTCATCCTGATCCATCCCAATCTGGTGGGCGGCGCGTGGGTCGGCTTCAACGACAACCGCATCACGATGCAGGACTCGTGGGGCCAGGGCGCGCGCAATGCCTTGCACGTCGTCGGCGACTTCTTCCAGCAAACCGAGAAGGCGGGCCTGGTCGACGCGAAAGCAAAGTTCAACGTTCCGCGCGACATCAGCAACCCGCCACCGCCGCCCGTGGAGCGGATGAACGACTGGATGGCAATGCAGACTTCGCCCGACAACCAGGCCTCCGCGCAGCAGCAACAGGTGATCGTGCAGCCGCTGACCGTGCAGGCGCCGGTGGTGCTCTCGGAGCCGCCTGCCGTGGCCGGTCGTCCGATGCCGGAAGAGCCGCAACGCGACACGCCATGGTTCCCCGAACGGCCGCGCACGACGGAAATGGGTGCGGCGCCGGCGCGTCCGCCACTTCAATCGGCGCCGCTGCAGTGGCGGGCCGCACCGCGAGCCCCGCCACCGCTCGAGCCGCCGCCCGACATGCAACGGCAGATGTCACCGGCTTGGCGCGCGGATGGTGGCGCTGACAATGGCGGTATTCGGATACTGCGCGAGGTGACGCCGGGGCAACAGGTGCCGTACGTGCTCGTGCCGGCGCGGTAGGTCCGCATTACTTCGCGCGCAACGCCGCCGCCCTCGCCTCGAGCAATTCGCGTTCGCGCGCATTCTTCGCCAACTGGGCCGCGCGCGCGAATTCCGCACTGGCTTCTGCATTGCGTCCCAGTTTCGCGAGCAAGTCGCCGCGCACGCTCGGCAGCCACTGGTAATTGCGCAGCGACTTGTCGTTGCACAGCGGCTCCAGCACTTCGAGTCCGGCGGCCGGGCCTTGCGCCATTCCGACCGCCACCGCGCGATTGAGTTCGACCACGGGCGAAGGCGCCGCCTGCATCAGGGCGCCATACAGCTGCGCAATGCGCGGCCAATCCGTTGCATCGGCGGTGGCCGCATGCGCATGACAGGCAGCGATGGCGGCTTGCAAGGCGTACGGCCCGAGCGCGCCGCCCAGCTTCTCGGCGCGTTGCAATGAAGCCAGGCCGCGCCGTATCAGCAAGCGATCCCAGCGCGAGCGGTCCTGGTCGGCGAGCAGCACCGGGCGCCCTTGCGCATCCACCCGCGCTTTGCTGCGCGATGCCTGCAACTCCATCAGCGCCAGCAAGCCATGCACCTCCGGCTCCTGCGGCGCCAGTTCGGCCAACATGCGTCCAAGCCGCAAGGCTTCGTCGCACAACGCAGGACGCATCCAGTCGTCGCCGGCCGTCGCGGTGTAGCCTTCATTGAAGACGAGGTACACGACTTCCAGCACCGAGGCCAGCCGCGCGCCGAGCGCTTCGCCGCGCGGCAGTTCGAACGGCACGCGCGCTTCGCTCAGCGTCCGCTTGGCGCGCACGATGCGCTGTGCAATGGTCGGCTCCGGCACGAGGTAAGCGCGGGCGATCTCGTGCGTGGTCAAGCCGCCCAGCAGCTTGAGCGTCAATGCGACCCGCGCCTCGGTGGAGAGCACCGGATGACACGCGGTGAAGATCAGGCGCAGCAGGTCGTCGCCGATCTCATCGGCGCGAGCGGCGTCAAGCGCGTCGACGAAGTCCGGCACGATGAGCGCCTCCTGCGCCTGCAGATCCTGGCCGATCTGCTCCAGCTTTTCCCCGAGCACCTTGTCGCGCCGCAAGCGGTCGAGCGCGCGATGCTTCGCGGTGGTCATCAGCCACGCACCGGGGTTGTCGGGGATGCCGTCGGCGGGCCAGCGCTCGAGCGCGGCGACCAGCGCGTCCTGCGCGAGTTCCTCGGCCAAGCCGATGTCGCGCACCATGCGCGCCACGCCCGCGACGATCTTGGCCGACTCGATGCGCCATACCGCGCCGATCGCCTGGTGCGTGGCCGAGTGCATCAGGGATGAGGCGGCGCCGCGTTCGGGTCCATGTACATCAGCTCCCAGATGTGCCCGTCGAGATCCTGGAAGCCGTGACCGTACATGAAGCCGTGGTCCTGCGGCGCATTGGGCGTGCTGGCACCCGCGGCGATGGCCTTGCGCACGAGTTCGTCCACTTCCGCGCGGCTGGCGCACGACAGGCAGATCAGCACTTCGGTGGTCTTGCCGGCGTCGGCGATCTGCTTCTTGGTGAAGGTCTGGAAGAAGGGCTCAACCAGCAGCATCACATAGATGGTCTCGGTGATCACCATGCACGCGCCTTGCTCATTGGTGAACTGCGGGTTGAACGAGAAGCCCAGCGCGCCAAAGAACGCTTTGCTGCGCTCCATGTTCTTGATCGGAAGGTTGACGTAGATCTGGCGAGACATGGCAATTCCCTTTTCGAGCTTCACTCCATGCCCATCTGCTTGAATCGCTCGGCCGTGTCGGGCTTGACGATCCCCTCGAAATCATCCATTTCATAAAGCTGCCGCACTTCGATCTCGGTGGGCTTGTCGTTGCCCACGGGATTGGGGAAGCGGCGCGACCACTGAAGCGCTTCATCGCGATTGCGCACCTGGATCATGGTGTAGCCGGCGATGAGTTCCTTGCTCTCCGTGAACGGCCCATCCACCACGGTGCGGCGCTCGCCCTCGTAGCGGATGCGCCAGCCCTTGCTGCTGGGCTGCAGGCCCGACGCGTCGAGCAATACGCCGGCCTTGGCCAGCTCCTCGTGGTATTGCGCCATGGCCTCGAACATCTTCTCGCTGTCGTCGGGAAAGCGCCCGGCCTCGGAGTCGGCCGTGGCCTTGACGATGATCATGAATTTCATGGTGTGCTCCTGTTGTTGATCAAGCGAAGCGGCGAAAAAGCACGCCTGCGATCACACGACGAACCACGGGCCGCGGAATCGACACCGGCCGGCTACTTAGCACATTAGGTATAGCAAGGCCCGGTGGCGCGCACCTCCACCGTCGCCCATTCGGCAGCCGGGCACTCGGCGGCAATCGCGACCGCCTGCTCGCGCGTGGCGCAGTTCAAGAGGAAGAACCCGCCGATCATTTCCTTGGCCTCGGCAAAGGGACCGTCGATGACGCTGGCGCGGCCATTGCTGACCTTGATGCGCGTCGCCCGATCCTGGGATACGAGCGATTCGACCGCCAACAGCACGCCGCGTTGCTTGAGCTGGTCCGTGAATTCCAGCATGCGCTCGTAGACCGCATGGCCTTCGGATTCGGTGCGGGCCTGGCGCTGCCCCACCGGCTCCTGGATCAATAACATGTAAGGCATATCAGGCGAGGTTGGAGCCAAGGGAAAACGAGCCGCAAAGGCTCATGTGCAGCCCGTCTGCAAGAGCCAGCCAGCGCAGTTTATAAACGAGGCCGTCGTTCAATTCAATCCAGGGCCTTTCAATCGACGAAGAAGTCCGGGATGAAGCTCTTCGTACCCGGCCGGACCGAATACTGGCCGAGGTCGGTGACGCCGTGCGCGGCCAGCAGCTCGTCGTCGATGAAGAAATTGCCGGTGTTGCTGCTGGGGCTGGTGAGGATGAAGTAAGCCGCGTCGGACAGGATCTCGGGCTTGCGGCACATGTTCACGTCCACGCCGGGGATCATCTGCAGCGCCGCGGTGGCGATCGCGGTGCGCGGCCACAAGCTGTTCACCGCGACGCCGTACTTCCTGAACTCGCCCGCATGGCCGAGCGTGCACATGCTCATGCCGTACTTGGCCATGGTGTAAGCGGTGTGCGGCGCGAACCAATGCTGTTTCATCGACAGCGGCGGCGACATGTTCAGCACATGCGGGTTGCGGCCGCCTTTCGCGGACACCTTCAATTGCGGCAAGCAGGCTTGCGTGCACAGATACGTGCCGCGCGCGTTGATGCCATTCATCAAATCGTAGCGCTTCATCGGCGTGTGCTCGGTGTCGGTCATGCTGATGGCACTGGCGTTGTTCACCAGGATGTCTATGCCGCCGAAGGTCTCGACGGCTTTCGCCACTGCCGCGAGAACCGCATCTTCATCGCGGATGTCCACCGCCAGGGGCAAGGCCTGGCCCCCGGCCGCCTTGATCTCGTCGGCCGCGCTGTAGATGGTGCCCGGCAGCTTCGGGTTGGGCTCGGTGGTCTTCGCCGCGATGACGATATTCGCGCCATCGGCCGCGGCGCGCTTGCCAATCGCCAGGCCGATGCCGCGCGAGGCGCCGGTGATGAACAGGGTCTTGCCTTTGAGCATGGAGTCGCTTTCTCGGTGGGTTTGGATCATGCCGGCAGCTGCGCGCCGCCGGCCGCGATATCGGGAAGTGCGGGTGCTTCGACCTCATGGGCCGGCGGCTGCGCGGTGAACGCCTTGGCGAATCCGTCGCGATCGAGTTCCGCGCGCGCGTAGTCGTAGCCGGCTTGCACGATGCGGTCGAACTGCGCCCAGTCCAGCATGCCGAAGCGATGCACGCCCGGGGAAAAATACATGTCCACCAGCCGGTGCGTTTCGCGCTGGCGCGCGTAGCTGTACATCGTGCTGGTGTTGAGCAGCAAGGAGGTCAGGCCCGGCAGCCGATTGCGCCGGCCCCGCAGCTTGTCGGCCAGCAAGCGGCCCGCACTGGGCACTTCGTCCATCTGGTATTTGATGCTGCGGTCGCGCAGCAGGTCGACGCCGACGATGCGCAGCGCACCCATCCGGTTCATCACGTCGGCCGGGAAGTTGTTGAACGTGCCGCCGTCGATGTGCAGGTCGCCGTCGAGCATCACCGGCGGCAGTGCGCCCGGAATCGACACGGAGGCCCGGATGCTTTTGGCCAGGGGACCGCGCGTGAGCACCGATTCATTGGACATGGAGTAGTTGCTGGTGACGCAGAAGAACCCCTTCCACAGGTCTTCGATCAGGATGTCTTCGCCCATCGCGGCCATCACGGCGGAATCGATGATCTTGCGAAGCCGCTTGCCGCCCACCAGCGAAATCAGCGGAACCAGGTTGTAGTCGCCGGTGGGGTTCATCTTGAACGCCTCGCGCGCGCTGGCGATGATCTCATCGGCGGGCAGGTCCATGCCGGCATAAGCGGCCATCACCGCGCCGATGCTGGTGCCGCCCGCGAGGTCGTAGCCGATCCCCGCTTCCTGCAGCGCCTTCATCACGCCCAGGTGCGCGAAGCCGCGCGCGCCGCCGCCCGAGAGCACCAGCCCGGTCGAGTTGCCGCTGACCAGCCGCCCCAGCCGCTCCCAGTCGCGCTGGAGCTCGCCGCGGATGTGGATGTGCCGGGCCAGCGAGCGCTTGTCATGCCAAGCCGCCGTGCCCAGCGGGGTTCGGGTGGCCGTGGGATGCAACAGCACCAAGGTCTGGCGCAGACGATTGCGTTCGGCCGCCGGCCGCAGGCACTCGACCTCGAGCGGACTCGGGCCGGCGGACTCACCCGCTTTCGCGAACAGCAGCACCTCGTCGCAATGGCGCAGGCAGCGCCGGGTCCATTGCGTGGGCAGCGCGTCGGCGACGAACAGCACGAAATGATTTTCAGTTTCGACCTGCTCGAGCTTGCGCGCGATGCGGTGCGACCAGTCGGCGTCCGAGCGAGGCGCCTGCGCCGCGGTGACGTCGCCGAGCCACTCGCCCATCAAATCCGCCGTGACGACCAACGTGCTGCCGAAGGGCCGCAGCGTATGCGCGAGGCGTTCGCTGAGCGTCCTGAGGTCCAGTCCCGGCGTGATCGCGGCCGTCGCGAGCGTCACGGGCTTGGCGCCGGGCTTGCGCAGCATGGAGGCACGCTGCAGCCGTTCGATCACCAGCCGCGTGATGTTCAGGGAAATCAACGGGTACGCGATCAAGAGCTCGCGAAACACCCTGCCTGAAAACTTCGCGAGCACGCAATCGCGCAATGCGATGATCGTGGCGGCACGCGGCTCGCCGGTAAAGAACGCCATCTCGCCGACGGTTTCGCCGCGGGCGACTTCACCCAGCACCGCTTCACGCCCGGCATCGTCTATCCGGCAGGCGCGCAAGCGGCCGCTGATGACGAAGTACAGGGAGTCGTCGGCTTCGCCCTGCTGGAACAGCATGTCGCCACCCGCGAGTTCGACCCAATCCAGCCGGGGCAGCACGCGCTCCAGCATGTCCTGGTTGAATTCGCCGAAGATCCGCCTCAGGCCCTCCACCAGCATCTCGCGGTGGCCTTTGCGGACCGCCTCGTCTTGCGGCATGGCCGTCTCCTTTGGATTCCTCGCACGCCCCCTGGTGTCCGGTCCCGGCCCCAGTGTGCGCCCGACGGGCGCGATGCTCAAGTCCTGGAGAAATCCGGTTTGCGCTTTTCCATGAAGGCGGCGAACGCTTCCCGGGCCGCGGGCTCGCCCAGCATGCGGGCAAAACTCGCGCCCTCGTCCGCCATCTGCTGCGCCACGAGTTGCTGCTGGCCCTGTTTCATCAAGCGCTTGGTTTCGACCAGCGGACCCATCGGCTTGGCCGCGAGCTTGCGCGCCGCGGCTTGCGCGACGCCATTCGCCTCCGTGGGAGGCACCACGCGATTGACCAGCCCGACTTCCAGCGCCGCTTCGGCCATGAAGGGCTCGCCCAGGAGCAGCGCTTCCGCGGCGCGGTGATAGCCGAGCATCCTGGGCAGCAGCAAGCTCGAAGCGGCTTCGGGACACAGCCCCAGGTTCACGAACGGCAGAGAGAACGCGGCGTTGTCACCGGCGTACACCAGGTCGCAATGCAGCAACATCGTCGTGCCGATTCCCACCGCAGGACCGCAAACCGCCGCCAGCAATGGCTTGGGGAAGACGGCGATGCCTTGCAGGAAGCGGCTGGCCGGCGATTGTGCGAAAGGCGCCGGCTTGTTCTGGAAGTCACCGATGTCGTTGCCCGCGCTGAACACCGTCTCGTGTCCTTGCAAGACCACGACCCGCACCGCGGCGTCGGAGGCGGCACTCGCCAGCGCGTCGGCCAGCGCGGCGTACATGGCGGTGGTGATCGAGTTCTTGCGCTCGAGGCGATTCAAGGTCAGCGTCATCACGCCGCCCTCGATGTGAGTGAGGATCTCGTTGGTCATGCGCTTGCTCCCAATGCTTGCCGGACAAAGTCAAGGCGGTCCTGGCCCCAGTACATCTGGCCTTTTGCGAAAAACGTGGGCGCGCCGAACACTCCGCGCGCGACTGCATCCTGCGTGACGGCCTTCAGGCGATCCTTCACCTGCGGATCGGCGGCCAACGCTGCCATTGCAGCCGGATCGAAGCCAGCGGCCTGCAGCACCGCGGAAACAGCCGCCGCATCATTCATGTTCCTTGCCTCGACCCAGATCGCTCGATACACCGGATCGACGAAGGCAGCCAGCCGCGACGGATCGTGCATCTGCACGCCGGTCGCCATCCGCATCAAGGTCAGGGTATTGATCGGGAAGAACGGGTTCTGGCTGAACGAAACCTGATAGCGCTCGGCGTAGCGTTGCAGGTCACCCATCATGTAGCGGCCCTTGGCGGGGACCTCCATCGGCGACTTGTTGCCGGTGGCCTGGAACACGCCGCCCAGGAGCATCGGTTTGTAGTCGACGACCGCGCCGGTGTCGGCGGCGATACGCGGCATCTGGGTCCACGCGAGGTAGGCGGCGGGGCTGCCGACGTCGAAATAGAACTCGAGGGTGGGCTTCATGCAAGGGCTCGTTGCTTTAAAACTTCTCGCTCCACGGCCGCAGGTCCAGCTCGTGGGTCCAGGCATCGCGCGGCTGTTGGTGCAGCATCCAGTAGTTTTCCGCGATGTGGTCGGGATTGAGGATGCCGTCTTGCGATTTCAACGCGTAGCGCTGCGGAAAATTCTCGCGAATGAACTCGGTGTCGATCGCGCCGTCGATGATGGTGTGCGCCACGTGGATGCCGCGCGGGCCCAGCTCGCGCGCCATGCTTTGCGCGAGCGCCCGCA
>Ga0068855_100012149_pt1 | contig 10404 bp, 7 predicted proteins | sample KBSCornC52_FD_66592 | JGI IMG/M metagenome (GOLD analysis project Ga0068855, IMG submission 66592) | Corn rhizosphere microbial communities from Kellogg Biological Station, Michigan, USA - KBS Corn C5-2 | ecosystem: Host-associated > Plants > Roots > Rhizosphere > Soil ... | reverse complement strand
GGCGACCAGATCGTCAACTTCGATGCAACCCAGGACAACTTCACGTTCACGAACATGACAGGTCCGAATGGCTTCGCCGGCCCGATTCATTTTGTGGATACGGCTGCGTTCGACGGATCGGCAGCGTCTCCGCATTCGGAGGCGCGGGTCGACATGACGGGCGGAATCCGGGAACGTGCATGGCCGGTGCTCGTTGAAGTGGCATGACGCGCAATTTTTTCGATTTCAGGCCCGGCAGCACTGTTTCCGCGAATGTGGAAGGGATCGAATTGCCTGACGCCGGCGCGGCGCGTGGCGAAGCTGCGTGGCTGTCATCGGCCTGCTTGTGGGTGTCGAGGTAAATCCAGACCCTCGTGCGTGCCCTTCATCGCCTGAAACATCTCATGCACATCCGTGGCGAAGCTTCTTCGCCCGCGGCGCAGCCACCATGTCGGCCAACTTGACCGTACCCGCCAAGTCGACGTTGACGGATTCCCGAACGCGATTGGCGCCATTTCCCCACGGGCTCGCCTAAGAGTGTCCGATTTCGTCAAAAATTCCTTAGTGCTATGAAACCGATCCCAAGAACGGCTAATTTCCTGGACCTTGCCGTCAGGGGATTTCACTGCCCAGGTGTCATCACGTCTCGGCGGCCCTTCCAGCGTGAAGGGGATAATTGTCCAATGATCAGGCCGACCCGAGCGCCTCTCGACTGCATAGCTAAAGGCAACGATTGGCCCCTCCAAGGCGACATCCAGCTTTTTCCCAATCACAGTTACGAGGAGATAGCCCGCTGGCGCGGGCACGACGAAGCGGTCGGTGTCCATTGTGCTGTTATCCTCCTAGCTGTTAAAAATTCTCGACGTCACGCATGACGTCAGGCGTTAGTTTCCCGCGGACCGACCTCCACCGTTCGAACGATTGACGACATCGATCGTGACGCGATCAACGCCGCCGATCTCGATGGGCGAAGGTCAAGGAAGTTAGGGCGCGGTCTCGGCGTCGCACTCTGCGCCGGCGAGACCGCTGGTGCTCAGGCGTGATGCCACATCAGCTCAAAATGGTTGTGGCCGCGTTCGATGACGATGTCGTGGCCATTCTCGCTCGCGGCAAAGCTCCAGGCACTGTCGCGTCCAGCGTGTTCATGGGCGGAGGGACTGGAGTGACCGCCGCCATTGGCGTCGCCATTGCCAGCGACAGGTCCGCCGCCGCCTTGTCCGGCCTGTCCACCCTGGTTACCTTGTCCGCCGTTGCCGCCGCCTTGGCCGCTGGCCGGAGCACCCGACGCGGTGGGACCGACCGGAATCGTGCCGTGCGCGACGCCGGCAACCGATGTCGCGCCCGCGACGGTCGTCGCGTCGCCAACATAGGTGCCGCCGCCCAGCGGAATATTGTTACCGGACACGTCGCCAGCGTCGGCGACAAAGCCCTGGCCTGCGGCCTGGATTTGCGCCTGATCCGCTGCAAGCGCGTCGCCGATGTCGCCGTTCAGAATGCCTTGCAAGCCGTGGACGGCGTTCGCAGTATCGGCATTGAGCGTACCGCCGAGCAGCTCATTGTCAAAGCGCGCACCAAAAATCCCACCCTGGCTGTGATCGAACGCCGCGCTGAACTTTTGATAGTTCTGGATCTCGGTGATGAGAGCCTGTAGCTCTCCGGGCGTGGCGTTGTTGCCGGCGGCTACATTGTCGAGCTGGTTGTTGATGACATTGCCTTCGGAAAGGAATTTGGCCCAGAAGTCGGTCTGCGCCTGGTTGTCCTGGAAGCGCGTGATCGTTCCTGCCAGATAGGCCGGCATCTCGGAAAAGCCACCGGCATTCCCGGGATCGCCGCCGCCGCCCGCGGCCACGTTCAGCGCCGCGTCGCCCTGGATGATATCGATCATGTCGAGCAGGTTGTCATTGGTCGATCTGGCGGCGACGTTGGGATTGGTCGCGTATTCCTTGTCGAAGTTGTTGATCTGCGAGTTGACCTGCTCGAGCACGGTGTCGAGGTGAATGGTCGTGAGCGCAGCATCGACGCCGGCCTCACCCTTTTCGATAGCGGCAAGCGCAGTCGGGTTGTTGACGAGATTCGTCAGGCCTGCCGCGATCGCTTTCATGTCCGTGTCGAACTGGCCGAGGTTGGTGTGATTGAGGCCGCCAACGGCGAGGTCGGTCGCGGCGTTGAACACCGAACCGATATCGGCGAGCGTTGCGTTGGCGCCGGAGGCTGCGGCAAGCGCCGCTGCATTGTCGGAGCCGGTGGGAAGCGCCTGGAAGCCGACATTGTCGGCGCCTGTGCCGCCCGGAAAGGCCGCTGCTGCAAGTGCGTTCGAGAGTGCGGCGTCGCCGTTGATCTCGTTCAGGATCGACGTCTGTGTCGAATGGAGCAACTCCTGATTCGTCGCCGCATTGGCGCCGGTGCCGACCGAATGATTGGCTTCCGTGATCAGCGTCTGTAACTGGCCCTGCACCTGCTTGAGCACACTTGTGTCGGTATCGTTCAATGCAAAGGCTGTGCCGCCGACGGTGGCGCCGCCCGGATTGGCAAGCACGCCGTTGATGTCGTTAAGCACGGCCTGGATGTCGGTCGTGTACATGCCGAGATAGGCGATCTGGTTGTTGCTGTCCGCAGGATTGTTCCACAATCCGCCGTCAAGCAGACGCGTCGCGTCGTTAAATGCAGCGCCCGCTTGCGCGAGGTCGGTCGAAAGCGCGAGCGCGTCGTCGCGTACTGTTGTTGGCAAGGTGGCCATCTGCATACCCTCCAGTCGAGAACGTACCGCGCATTGAGTGAACCTTCGCTAGCAAGGGTGTCCCAACTATGTCTGCAGTTTGGCCCGGCCATTATATCAATGCGGCGACTCTCTGGATGCGAGACTGAAGTCCTACTGTTCGACGAAAGCGCGCCGCATCTGGTCGGCGATCGGCTTGAACAAATAGCTCATCATCGTTCTGCTGCCGGTCTGCATGAATACTTCAGCGGGCATGCCCGGAACGAGTTGTTGACCGGCAAGCCTGTGGCGCTCCTCGTCGGGCAAAACGATGCGAACGGTGAAGTAGGGCGCATTTGTCTGCTGATCGTGGCTGGTGTCGGCCGACACATAGGACACTGAGCCGGTGAGTTGTGGCGTCGTACGCTGATTGAAAGCGGAGAAGCGGACAAAGGCCTTCTGGCCAGTGCGAACCTGGTCGATGTCCTGCGGCTGCAATCGTGCCTCGATCTGCAAATCTTCGGTATCCGGCACGATTTCCATGATCGCATCGCCCGGGCGGATTACACCGCCAATCGTGTGCGCGGCCAGTTGATGGATTACGCCCGAAGTCGGGGCGTGGATCTCGATGCGGTCGAGGAGGTCGCGTGCCGCGACGGCACGCTCGACAAGCTCGGCCTCCTTGCCCTGCGCTTCGTTGAGCTCCTTGACGACGTCGGTGCGAAAGTCCTGGTCAAGCCGAACGATCTGAAGTTCGGCCTCGCCGATCTTGGATTTGGTCTCGGCGATCGAGGAGGCAAGTTGACCGCGTTCTCCATCGATCCGCGCAGCTTCACGTTGCAGCGTGGTCAGCCGTGCCAGCGGCACCAGCCGCTTGTCGTAGAGATCCTGGACACCGCCGAGCTCGCCCTGGATCAGTTCCAGCTGCTTCGCCCTGGAAGCCACCTGCGTTTCAAGGCCGGATATCTCTTCGGTAAGCTGCGCGATCCTGCTTTGCAGAAGCTCGCGCTGGCTTTGCCGCGCACTCGCACGCGCCGTAAACAGGGCATCTTCCGACGCCAGCAGCGTTCGCACGGCCTCGTCGCCTGCGCGCGCCGCAAGTTCGCCCGGAATCGCGAATTTTGCGCGGCCGTCGCGCTCGGCGGTGAGGCGCGCGATCCGCGCCCGCATCTCATCGAGCTGCTTGCTGACCATCTGCAGGTTGGCCTGTACCTGCGTTGCGTCGAGCCTTACAAGCAGGTCGCCGGCATTGACCCGCGTGCCGTTCGCAACCTTGATTTCTGCGACAACGCCGCCCGTCGGATGCTGAATTGTCTTGACGTTGGACTGCACGACAAGATTGCCGGGCACCACGACGGCGCCAGCGAGCGGCATGAAGAAGAACCAGCCGCCTCCGAGCACGCCGGCGATGATGAGCACACGAAGCCCAGTGCGAAGTTCCTGATCGAAGGCCCAGCGTGTCCGCAACGCCAGGCTGACGCCAATTGGTGGGCCCGTATCATTGCCCCGGAGGATAAAGGCGACGCCCGCCGTCACACGAGATCGGCAGGCTTCGACGAGCTTGCCGACGCGTGTCTCCGATTCAGCCGCGCACGACGGCGCGAGACCGGGGGCGGCCAAGTTGATCCGCAGCTCCGCGGGCGCCGGCATTTCGGGCGCGGGCGGCGTCGAATCAATTGTCAGGGGATCGCGTGGCGCAAGCTTTGGGCTGGGACCACGCGGCGGCGCGGTGTCAAAGTCGCGAGGCGCTTGCCGTGGCTGCTCGATTCTCGCGGCCGGCTTGAGCCCGAACTGCTGAAGGCAGACCTCAATCGCCTGTCCCATCCAGCTCCTTCGCGCATGGTTTGACGGAGCTTTTCGCCGGAGGCGCTGCGGTTCGGCGCGTCGGCGTTGACGGTTGCCGGGTTGCTCGGCATCAAGCGCGCGCCTGAGCCGCTGCAGTTCGAGGATCAAGGCCGCGCCCTGCGGTCCCCATTCCTCGGCCGACGCGCCGCCACGCCAGCGCGAAGGGTTGTCGAACTGTTCGGTGTTTTCTGAAGGCCTCATGGACAAGAGCTCTCTGCAACCGATCCGCGACGCGCCGCCTTGGCGGTCCGCGCCGCCACTGGCGGTGCCTTTGAGGCACCAACACGCGCAAAAATCTCCTGGCTCGGGCCAAACGCGATGGCTCTGCCGTCATAGAGCACCATCGCCATGTTGAGTACGGCAAGCGCGCTCGGGCGATGCGACACGACGATTACAATACTGTTGTTGTGGCGCAAAACCTGGATCGCTCGACCGAGTGCATTCTCGCCTTCCGCATCGAGATTTGCGTTCGGCTCGTCGAGGACGACGAGGAAGGGATCGCCATAGACGGCACGCGCAAGTCCGATACGCTGCCGCTGGCCAGCAGAAAGCGAGGCGCCAGCCTGGCCGATCCGCGTCGAATATCCTTCCGGCAGTCCCAGTATGATGTCATGGACGCCCGCGATCCGTGCGGCCTTGAGAATTGCATCGGACGTTGCAGTCTCATCGAAGCGGCAGATATTTTCGGCAACGGTCCCGTCGAACAGCGCCACGTCCTGGGGCAGATAGCCGATATGGCACCCCAGGTCCTCGTTTCGCCATTGATCGATCGCGGCGCCGTCGAAGCGCACGACGCCGCGCTGCAGCGGCCAGATTCCAACCAGCGCCTTGGAGAGCGAGGTCTTTCCGGAGGCGCTGGCCCCGAGCAGCGCCAGTCCCATGCCGGCCTTCAGCGAGAAGGAGACGTTGGAAACAATCGGTCTTTCGGTGCCGGGGGCAGCGACGGAAAGGTCCTGAACGACTAGTTCGCGACAGGGCCGCGGCAGACTGACCGGAGGCGCTGGCGGCCTGGCTGTCATCTTGCAGACATCGCGTAACCTCGTGATTCCCTGCCGCGCGGCGACAAGCTGCTTCCAACTCCCGAGCGCGACTTCGACCGGCGCGAGCGCGCGACCCATCATGATCGAGGAAGCAATCATGACCCCGCCCGAAGCCTTATCGGCGACGACAAGATAGGCACCGATCCCGAGCATGCTCGACTGCAGGACATAGCGCAGAACCTTCGCGCCCGAGCCCAGATTTGCGTGAACGTCAGTCGTGCGGATATTTTCGCGCAGGTAACGTTCGTTGACCTGCGCCCAACGCGCGCGAAAGCGATCCATCATGCCCAACGCGCGAATGACCTCGGCATTGCGCTGCATCGCATCCGCGAGCACCTGCCGCTGTGCGCTGCCGTCCATCGCAGCGCGGGCAGCGCCGCGCGACATCCGCTCGGTGACCATCGTCATGGCCACGATCGCGAAAGTTCCGAGCAGCGCGGTCATACCGATCGCCGGGTGAAACAGAAACAGCGCGATCAGGAAGATCGGAATCCAGGGCATGTCCAGAAAGGCGGTCGGACCCATGCTGGCCATGAAGGCGCGCACCTGGTCGAGGTCCCGCAGCGGCTGTTGCATCAGCATCGGCTTGACGCCGCGTAACGGCAAGGTCGCGAGCGCGGTTTGGATCGAATCCTGCAAGCCGGCGTCGAACAGGGTCGCGACCCGGCACAACATCCGCGCCCGCAATGCATCCAGATATCCTTGCATTAGATAGGCAAACAGCACCATCAACGACAGGCCGAGCAGGGTCGCAAGGTTGCGGCTCGGAATAACCCGATCGTAGACTTGCAGCATATAAAGAGAGCCGGAGAGCATCAGCAGATTGATGATGCCGCTGAAGAGCGCGATGCCGACCATTCGACGCGCGCTATCGCGCAAGCCGCGTGTTACGGCATCGTCGCCTGCAGGCGCTGGCGAATTCGGCGTGGCAACCGGCGAAGATGTCTGCACACGCCCCTGGGCGACACTCATTCTGTGTCTCTTTCGAAGAGATGATGTCGCTGGTCGAGGCGCAAAGTGGCGGTCGATGCCGACCATTTTTCGGCGAGAATGGGCCGATGTCGCTCTCTCTTCGTGGCATGTCGCCAGATGCAGGCGGAACGGCGCGTCATAGAAACGTCCGGCTATGACCTTGCTTGGGCGTGCATTGGTCGCGGTGACGCCACGAAGCTAAATGAACTTTGGTCTGCCTAGTCGACTGCTCCGATGAGTTCTCTGACAGCGGCAGGAGAAAAAAATGAATAACCTCGCACACGACGCGCACCGCCAGCTCGATCTTACGGTCGGCCAGTAAACCTCTCAATCACGCGAACAGATCGGCGGATCGTTCAAACCAGCCGGGGGGCTGCTTTGAACCATTGTCGCTGTTATTGCGCAATGGTGAAGACTTTCGTTCGTCGTCTCTGGCCGCCAATATTTGGGGAGCAGATAGTTGTGTAAGAGTACTGGCAGCTCGCAGAGTATCGCGAGCTTTGCCGGCAGCCCTTCTCAATCGGAGAGGCGCCGGTGAAACGCAAAACCGACTACGGAACGATCGTCCTGCATTGGCTGCTTGTCGGCGCCATCGGCGTTGCGTTTCTCAGCGGGCTGCGCATCGCGACGGAAGCGCCGGACCGCACCTGGCTCAACGCATTCGATGCCATTTTGCCGCGCGCCAACGTCTGGACCTCACATATCGAGGCCGCCATGTTGCTGGTCGCTGTATCTATCGCACATGCCATTTACCTGGTGCGATCCGGGCTGAGCCGCCGCGTTCGGTTGGACGAAGCTCGCTTGCGTGGAGTGTTCGGCCCGAAACAGGCGCGGCTGGGTGCGATCAGCGTGCTGCTGACTTGGGCTTTCTTTGTCGCAGTATTGGCGTTGATCGTCAGCGGCGCGCTGCTCTATTTCGGTATATTCGCCGGCTACCACGCGACGACGGTGCACTGGTACGCAACCTGGGTGGTTCCCTCGTTTGCAGTCTTGCATATTTTGATTCACTTTCGGATCGGTGGCGCGTTGCAGCTGTTTCGCATCTTCCGGCCGGAGCGTCTGCCGCCGCCGCCGGCTCGGCTCGATCCGGTTGAGCTTCTGGCGCTTCTGGTCGAGAAATCATCGCCACCGGAGGAATCGTATGAGGCTCCCGGAGCCCCATTGCAGCCGGCGCGGCCGCCTCACGACGAGGCACGCGATCGACGTGAGCCCACCAAGGCCGCGACAAGCGCGGAATCGCGCAGCGCCTCAAAACGGACAGGTGTAACCTTCCAGGCGAATCCATTCATCGTGGCCGCCGTGGTTGCGATCGCTGGCGTGTCCACCGTCGTTGCGACGGACTGGTTTACCGTCGACAATCTGCGGGTTCATCGCATCGCCAGTGCCGAAGCCCCGATCCTGGACGGCGATACGTCCGATCCTGTCTGGCGAAATATCCAGCCATTTTCGGTGATGACGAACCAGGGCGGAAATTTCGACGGCCGGGGCGAGTCCAGGGTCGATATCCGCGCGGCGCACGACGGGGTTTGGGCCTATTTCCTGTTCATCTGGGAAGACCCGACGCGCTCATTGAAGCAACTGCCGCTAGTCAAGGAACTCGACGGGTGGCACCTGCTGCACGACGGCTATGAACAAGGCGATGAGCACGCCTATAATGAAGACAAGTTCTCGGTGCTGCTGACCACGCTCGATGTCGATCTGGCAGGCGACCGAACGTTTCACGCAAGTCCTCATCCGATTCCCGGCGCTCCATCCTCCATGACCGGTCGCGGCCTGCATTTCACCGCAGCCGGAAGCCTGGCTGATGTCTGGCAATGGAAGGCGACAAGCGGCGGTCCTACGGGATGGATGGACGACGACCATTTCGGACCGCCGCTCGAGCCGACGCCGATGCAGGCGAAAAACGCTGCGCCATACCGTGGTGGGTTCGCACCCGACCCAGGCGCCGTCAACTACAGCGACAATTTCGTCACGCAGCCCGATCCGACCGGCGAGGGGACTGTGTTTATTCCGCGCCGGCTGCCTCGCAATCTCGCGGCGACGGAGGCGACGATGGGACAGATCACGCGCGACCCCGATGTTGGCGAGAGCGACGGCGCACGCTGGTTCATGACGCAGGCGGAGTCCGTACCGTATGCGCTGGAGCTGGACCGCCTCATTCCGATCGGCACGGTCGTGCCGGGCGTCATCATTTCGGGCGATTTTTCCGGCGATCGCGCCGACGTGCGTTGCGCCGCTCGCTGGGCGTCCGGTCACTGGGCGCTCGAAGTGGCGCGCCGTCTCGACACGCACAGCGACCATGACGTGCCGCTGAAGAGCGGAATTTTCATGCGGGTGGCCGCGTTCGACCACAGCCAGATTCGCCACACCCGGCACGTCCGGCCCATTCGTCTCGAGGTGGAATGATGCCGAAGCTCTGCAAGGTGACTCTCAACGGAGACACCTTTTATGCGAACTATGGCGATCTCGTCCTCGACGGCGCCCTCATGAACGGCGTCGAGATACACCACGACTGCCGCAGCGGCATTTGCGGAAGTTGCCGCGTGCGCCTTGTCGACGGCGAGGTCTTTGGCGGCATTGAGGAGGGTGGCGACACCATCTATGCCTGCCAGGCGCGGGTCGTCTCCGACATTTCGCTGGTGGCCGAGCCGGTCCCGGAGCCAGTTTCGGTATCGGCGCGCGTCGCCAAAATAGATCGTCTTGCACCTGACGTGATCGGGGTGACGCTGAAGCTTCAGAAGCCGCTGGAGCATCTTCCCGGCCAATATTGCAAGCTGCAGTTTCGCGGCTTTCCCGAGCGTTCGTACAGCCCGACCTATCCGCTCGAACGAGCCCCACAGAAGAACCTGCTGTATTTCCACATCAGGCGGTTTCCGGATGGCGCGGTGTCGTCGGCGCTCGGCAGTCAAATCCGGGTTGACCACCGCGTCAGGCTATCGGGACCGTTTGGCGGTGCCTTTCTGAGAGCGGATCACACCGGCCGCATTGTCCTTGTCGCAAGCGGCACCGGATTTGCGCCAATGTGGGCGATCGCAGCCGCGGCGATCACGGAGCAGCCCAAGCGCGAGCTGATTTTCGTGGTGGCGGCCCGAAGCCTGCAGTCGTTCTACATGCATCCGGCGCTGTGCCGGTTGGCCTTGTTTCCAAACGTCAAGATCATTCCGGTGGTGTCGGAATCGCAGGGCGTGACGCCGGCCATTCGTTGCGGCCGACCGATTGATTGTCTACCGAAATTATCGCGACGCGACATCGTCTATGCGTGCGGTGCGCCGGCCATGACGGAAAGCGTGGCACGCATAGCGGTGGCGGCCGGCGCCACCTGCTACACCGATCCCTTCGTGCCGAACATCAAGCCCGGAGCAAATCCGGGCGTTACTTCGCACCTCGCCGGACGGTGGTTCGATAGCGCTCGGAAGAGCCGGCAGGTCGCGTGAATTGGCGTGGTCGGGTGGGAGGAGAACGACAGATGACCAGAATAACGTTCATTCATCCCAAGAATCGCATCGAGAGCATTGAGGCTAACGACGACATAAGCGTGATGCATGAGGCATTGCGACACGGTGTGCGTGGGATTGTCGCCGAGTGCGGAGGAAACGCGATTTGCGCCACCTGTCACGTCTATGTGGACGAGAACTGGCTGGCGAAACTCGGGCCAGTCGGGGAGGACGAGGACCTTTCTCTGGATGAAGCTGCTGCCAGGCGGTTGCCAAACAGCCGCTTGTGCTGCCAAATCAGGATTACGCCACACCTGAATGGTTTGACGCTAAGGCTTCCCGACCGACAGACTTAGTACAAGCCGTGAAGATCAGAAAACGGAGCATGGTGGCGGCTCTCTTTTCTGGCGGAAGGGGTGTCCTGTCAACTTAGTTGAAA
>Ga0068855_100012146_pt1 | contig 10406 bp, 7 predicted proteins | sample KBSCornC52_FD_66592 | JGI IMG/M metagenome (GOLD analysis project Ga0068855, IMG submission 66592) | Corn rhizosphere microbial communities from Kellogg Biological Station, Michigan, USA - KBS Corn C5-2 | ecosystem: Host-associated > Plants > Roots > Rhizosphere > Soil ... | reverse complement strand
GGCCGCCTATCGGCGAATTCGTGCTGATCGCCCAGATCGCGGGCCGCATAGCCCGTCATCATGGCGACGGCATCGGCATCGAATTCGTCGGCCGTGACGCCGCCGAGCCGGCCAGTCAGTTGAATGTGGTGCGGGTCTAGGATCGCTCCCGCCTGCTCCCCTAGCCGCCATATTCGACAAGATAGCCGGATGCACCTTCATCCGGCTCGCCGCGGCCGCGCGCGGTGCTTAATTGCGGCATGCCATAGGAAAACAGAGTCACGCAGCATACCGCCGCGACGTCCCAGCGCCCCCCATGCTGGAAGGCGGACGTCATCCAGTTCGCGAACTGACCGCCAACCGCGTGACCCTGTTCGTCGCCGACCCAGAACAGCAAACCCTTGCCGCCATCGGCTTTGCCCTCCGGGCCCGTGACCCAGCGCCACTCTCCGGGCGCGGTCTGGCGGCCTCCCAGCCAGGTCGCGTCGGTATAGGAGCGCGAAAAGACCCGCTCCAGGATGAAATTGAATTCCCGTTCATCGCCTATGGTCGCCAGGTAGCCCTCTTTGCCGTGCCATGAACGCCGCGCCGCCTGGGCGCGCGCCTGCTTCCAGCTGATATTGGGTGACGACACATATTGATAGGCATGGCCGTTCGGGGCCTGGAATATCCGGCTCGTGGCGATCTGCGGGATGTCTCTGGTGCGCGACAAGGCGTGCCAGTCCGTCGGTAACGAGCCAAGGCGCAGGAGGATGAAGAGAGCTCCGAACGCCCAGACCACCAGGGTCGCCATTCCCAGAATAGACCAGCCCCGCAGGGTAATTTTCACGTTCCACCCCGGTATGCCTGCCGCAATGATACGTCCGCGCCCGAAGCAACGGAATGGACTTTCGTGCCTGTTCGCCTTGCTTTGGGCGCGGGCAGCAGCGGTGCCGGTTCAGGCCAGACTCCGCACCTGGCTGGCGGCAAGCATCAGCTTGGCGATGGACAGTTCGCCGCTGCTTTCCAGCGCCGTTGCAAAGTCGTGGACGCGTTCCAGCGCCGCGGCATTGCGGCAAGCCCAGGCCTCGACCGCGGAGGCGCCCTTGCCGCCGTCCGCCAGCAGCTTGCGGGCCAGTCCGCGCTGGGTCGCCGACAGGTCCTCGGTCAGACGGCGCAGTGCCAGCCGGTCCCAGTGCTCGGACGGCGTCAGGCGCTGGCTCCAGCTTCGCAGCCGGTCGAGACCCAGCGTCCGGCCCAGCGCGAAATAGAGCGCCGCCACGTCATCCGGCGCCTGATGGGAGCCATGAGCCAGAAGCGCGATGTCCGGCGCGGCGGTCAAGCGCCGCAGCAGGGTCCAGTCCCGGGCAAGCTCTTCGGGCACTTGTCTGGCCAGCGACCCGATACGGGCGCGGTCCTCCTCGTCTGGGTCCAACCGGACGCGCAGTGATTCGACACCGGCACGGTAGAGCGCGATGGCATCCGCCAGGGGTGTATCGGCCGCGATGTGGGTCAGAAACCAGGGCGTCACACGCCGAAAATGCCCGGCGATCCCGGCGTAAAGCTGAACCTGCACATCGGCATCCACCTGGCCGTCCAGCATGTCGATGCGCGCCTTCAGCGCCGACAGCGCAAAGGCGCCATCCGCCATCACGAAGGCGCGCGCCACCAGGTCGCCAGGAAGACCCGATAGCTCGCGCATGCGGAAGGCAAAGGCCGGCCCCGCAAGGTTGACGATGCGGTTGCTCAGTACGGTGGAGACGATCTCGCGCTTCAGGCGGTGGCGCGACGGCTCCTTCGGGAAGGCCGCCACTGCCTTGGGCGGAAAATATCCGCTGGCCAGTTCTTCCAGCGCCGGATCGTCGGGCAGGGCGCTGGCGAGAATCTGTGCGTCCAGGTCCAGCTTGGCATAGGCCAGAAGCACGCAAAGCTCCGGCCGGGTGAGCCCCTTGCGGTCGTGCGCCAGCGTCATCGCCGCGGCGTCGCCGGGCAGGAATTCCACCGAGCGGTTCAGGCGGCCGCGCGCTTCCAGGTCGCGCATGAAGCGGACATCGGCGTCGATATCCTCCACGGCATTCCGTTCCGCCACGGACAGCGCCAGGGTCTGGTTGTAATTGTCCGCCAGCACATGTGCGGCCACCGCATCGGTCATCGAGGCCAGCAGGCTGTTGCGCCTTGCCTCGTCGATTTCCCCGCGCCGCACCGGACCTGACAGCAGTATCTTGAGGTTGACCTCATGGTCCGAAGTGTCGACGCCGGCGGAATTGTCCACTGCATCGGTATCGATGCGCCCGCCCGCGCGTGCGTATTCAATGCGGCCAGGTTGCGTGACGCCCAGGTTGGCGCCTTCGCCCACCACCCTGGCGCGCACCTCGCCGCCATTGACGCGCACCGCGTCATTGGCGCGGTCACCGACGTCGTTGTTCGATTGACTGGACGCCTTGACATAAGTTCCGATGCCGCCGAACCACAGAAGGTCGGTCTTCGCCTTCAGAAGGGCGTGAATCAGCGCAGGCGGGGAAAGCGTGTCATCCTCCACCTCCAGCATCGCCTTCACTTCGGGACCGAGGGGGATCTCCTTCAGCGTGCGGGCAAAGATGCCGCCGCCCTTGCCGATCATATCCCTGCTGTAATCGTCCCAGCTCGAGCGCGGCAGGTCAAACAGCCGCTTGCGTTCGGCAAAGCCTCTGGCGGCGTCGGCATTGGGATCCAGGAAAATATGGCGGTGATCGAAGGCGGCGATCAGGCGAATATGTTCGGACAGCAGCATGCCGTTGCCGAAAACATCGCCCGACATGTCGCCCACGCCGATGACGGTGAAATCCTCTTTCTGGATGTCTGTACCCAGCTCGCGGAAATGGCGCTTGACCGCTTCCCAGGCGCCGCGCGCGGTAATGCCCATCTTCTTGTGGTCGAAGCCGTTAGAGCCGCCGCTGGCGAAGGCATCGCCCAGCCAGAAACCGCGCTCCAGGGCGATGGCGTTGGCGATGTCCGAGAAGGTGGCGGTACCCTTGTCGGCCGCCACCACCAGATAGGGATCGTCTCCATCAAGGCGCAGCACGCCGGGCGGCGGCACGGTGGCGCCATGTGCATCAAGATTGTCGGTGACGTCCAGCAGCGCGTTGATCAGCGTCTTGTAAGCGGCGATGCCGACGGCCATGAATTCGTCGCGGGTAGGATTGTCGGGCATGGTCTTGGGGAAGAAGCCGCCCTTGGCGCCCACCGGTACGATCACGGCATTCTTGACCTGCTGCGCCTTGACCAGGCCCAGGATCTCGGTGCGAAAATCCTCGCGCCGGTCGCTCCAGCGGATGCCGCCGCGCGCGATCGGTCCGAACCGCAGATGCACGCCTTCAACCGCGGGCGAATAGACGAAGATCTCCCGCCAGGGACGCGGCGCGGGCAGTTCGTCCAGCCGGCCGGAATCCAGCTTGAGCACGACATAGGGCTTGAATCCGCCGTTCTTGCCGTCTGATTCAGTAGCCGTCGTCTCGCCGCCATCGCGCTGCCAGAAATTGGTCCGCAACACATTTTCGATCACGTTGCGGAAACGGCGGATAATGCGATCATCATCCAGGCTTGGCACGTCCTTGAGCGCCGTCTCGATGCGGGCCGACAGGGCGGTTGCGTCGCCGCCGCCTTCGCCACCGTCACGGCCTGGCATGCAGCGGGCATAAAAAAGCGCCACCAGGAGGGCGGCAACCTCGGCGTTCCTGACCAGCGCCTGCTCCATGTAGGCGAGGGAAAAGGGGATCGCCGCCTGCCGCAGATACCGGCCCACTGCGCGCAGTATGGTGACATCGCGCCAGGCAAGTCCTGCGCCCATCACCAGCCGGTTGAAGCCGTCATTTTCGGCATCGCCCTGGAGGACGGCGTGCAAGGCGTCCTCCAGCGGGCCCCGGATTTCGTCGACTTTCACGGCGATGCCGTCGGCCCGCTCCATGACGAAATCCAGGATCACCGCGTCCTGGCGCCAGCCGGGGCCTGCACTGAAAGAAACGGGAAAGGCGTCCTCGGAGATGACTTTCAGGCCCATATTCTCGAATACCGGCAGCGAGGCCGACAGTGGCAGCACATCGCCCAGCACGTGCAGCTTCAGATGCAATGTGGCGCTGGCATCGTCCTGCCTGCGCCAGACGCGGGCGCGGACCTTCAGGCCGTCCCTTGCCGCCGCCAGTTCCTGCAGCACCGTCAGGTCGCGCACCCCCTCATGGGCGGCGAAATGATCGCGGTAGCCAAGCGAGAAGCGCGGGGCCAGCGCCTCAAGCCGCTTAAGGCCCTGGGTGCCATGGACCGCGCACATGGCAGTTGCGAGCGCGTCATCCCAGGTCTCGATCATGCCGGCGATGTGCTGCTGCATCGCCTGCACGTCGATGGGCGGCAGCGGTCCTTCATTGCGCCCGACGATATAGTGGATGCGCGCCAGGGGACTGTCGTCGGTCGCCACCTCGGAAGCGCTGGTGCGTCCGTTCAGCGATCTGGCGAGATAGGCGTGGATGTCGGCGACGAGCTTGCTGTTCAGGTGATCGCGTGGCGCCAGAAGAATGGCGGAAACGAAGCGGTCGAAGCGGTCGAAGCGCAGGAACAGTTTGAGCCGCGGCAGCCCGCCCAGCCGCAAAATGCCGGTGGCGACGGCATACAGCTCGTCCACCGAGATCTGGAACAGTTCGTCGCGCGGGAAGGTGTCCAGGATGTGGGTCAGCGCCTTGCCGTCATGGCTGGCGGCGTCAAGTCCTGCGCGGTCCATGACCGCCGCGATCTTCCGGCGGAGCAGCGGAATGGTGCGCGGCTGGGCATTGTAGGCGGTCGACGTGAACAGGCCGACGAAACGGTGTTCGCCGGTGAAATTTCCTTCGGCATCGAAGCGTTTGACGCCGATATAGTCCATATGGCCGCGCCGGTGCACCTTGCTGCGCGCGTGGCTCTTGGTGACGATCAGCGGCTCCTTCTCGTCAAGAAAGGCGCGCACCGGCGCGCTCAGGCCCGGCCGTTCGGCGCCTCTGCGGATCACCCGGGCCTCGGCCGCGGACAGAATGCCCAGGCCGCTGCCGTCCACCGGTTCCAGCCGGCCGTGATTGCCGTCCTCGGCCAGCACATAGTCGCGCGCGCCCAGAAAGGTGAAATGATCCGCCGCCAGCCAGTCCAGGAACGCCAGGTTTTCGGAAATGTCTCCGAAAGGCGGCGTGGCTGCCAGTTCGCTGCGTGCTTCGTCCAGCCGCGCCAGCATGGCGCGCCAGTCGCGCACCGCCAGCGCGCCCTGGGCAAAGGCCTCGCGCATGCCTTCGACCATCGCCGCGCGCTCGGTGTCCGAGGCCGCATTGCAAATCAGCGCGATCACGCTGATGCGCCGGCCATCGAGCGTGATCACGGGATGGAAGGCCGCCCGGATGCGCGCGCCATGGGCAAGTGCTGCCTGCAGCGCGGAATCGAACAGGAACGGGCGGTCGTCATTGATGCCGACGAGGACCATTTCACCCGTCTCATCATCGTCCAGCGATACCACCTCGATGCCGCCCTTCTGGTGGCGAGCGACTTCTTCATGCAGGGTCTGGGCCAGCCCAACCAGCCGCACCGGCCTGACGCTCAACACTTCCTCGGAAAGCGCAGAGGCAAAAAGGGCGTCGAAAAATTCCAGCCTTGCCTTGTCCGTCAGCAGGGCGCGGGCTTCGGCGAGACGGGCCTTGGCATCGCGCGCCTCGTCGGTGTCGGCGGAACGGATGGCGGTCATGGCGGCCCTCGGCTGGCGGTGCGGGTTCTCAGTTCACGGCTTCAAATGCTATAATGGTTGAATGACAATCAGCGTCGGGCGCGGTCCAGGCCCGCAAGCAGAGCAATCGCACCTGCCAGGGCCAGCACCGCGAACATGTCGAACCCCGCCGGTGGCAAGACCTGGGCCTGGGTGGCCGCGGCGGTGATCGCCGCCGCCGGCACGGCGAAACAGATCGCACCCTTGCGGTCCTTCAAGGCAAGACTCATCGCCAGCCCCGGAAGCAGGGCAAAGGCTGCCGCCAGCGCTATGGACGGCGCACGCGGCAGCACCAGGAAGGCGCCCGATCCCCAGGCGATGCCGCAGAAAACCAGAAGGGTCCGCAGTGCGGCGCCGGCTTGCGGCGCCGGGATGCGGCGAGAGGCGGCAAACCCGCGAATGAAATTGCGGACGATCCCGATGACACCGGCCAGCACCAGCAGCGACCAGGCAAAGGCCGCGCGCAGCGATGTCCAACCGCCGGTCAGCACAATTGCGCCCGAGACCATCAGGATCAGCGCAGCCCGGGGCGAACGTTCCAGCAGCGCCAATGCTTGAAGATCGAGCCGCGCTTCGTCATGCAGGCGGGGCAGGCGGGCGAGGGACTGAGCGAGAGAATTCGTTCCAGGCCATGTGACGGACGCGGAAATATCGGTTTGCTCGCGCGCCTCAACCGCAGGATGCGCGACGACGGGGCTGCTGTCGGTGAGGGCCATATCTCGCGCCTCTTTTATCCGGAACCGCTTTTTGTGGTAACAGCGTTAAAAGCAGGATGCTTAAGAATGCGTTAATGGGTCCCGGCGACGATTAAGCCTTCGGTCTGGCGGGGCCATCAGGATGTTTTCGCAATGAATGCCCCCGGACAGGCCTGCGATACGGCTGGCCGTAAAATCCAGTGAGTCTTTCGCCATGCATGAAGCCGACCGGCTGATCCAGCTTCTGGACCTCATCCCCCATCCGGAGGGCGGTCATTACCGCCAGACGTTCAGAGATGTTTCGGGTTCCGGGAAGCCCGGCGGCCGGGGCGAAACCGGCCAGCGCACGCGCGGCCATTCCACCCTGATCTATTTCCTGCTCAAGGCGGGTGAGGCTTCGCACTGGCACCGCATCGATGCCGCCGAAGTCTGGCATTTTTATCGTGGCGCGCCGGTGGAGCTGAAGATCGGCGGGCGGGTCGTCCATCTTGGGCCGGCTATAGAGGACGGACAGGTGCCACAGGCGGTGGTCCCGCCAGGCATCTGGCAGGCTGCCCGCAGCATGGGGGAATATTCGCTGGTTGGTTGCACGGTCGCACCAGGCTTTGACTTCGCGACCTTCGAACTGGCGCCGCCCGGATTTATGCCCGATCCGCTATAGCGGGCTGTAATAGCCACCGATGACCGGCGCATTGCGCGGTGGGGGCCCTGTCTGGATCATCGGCATGCCGGTGGCGTCAGTGGCAGGTCCCGACATGCGCGTGCTCACCACCCGTCCGTCGCCCGTGACGGTCAGGTCACGCGCATAGAGCGCCGCCCAGGTCTTGTTTTCCAGGCACACCACCGGACCGCGCCAGGTGCGGCTGGCCGTGATGGTCGCCGGCTTGCGGCAGGTCACGGCCAAGGGCGGTCCCTTGCCATGCGGCTCCTCCACCAGCGGGCGCTTGAATACGCTCTTGCCGTCGGCGGAAAGGTCCTTGGCGCTCTGGGTCAGCAGCAGCCAGACGCTGTTGCGCAGACAGATCTCGGGACCATACCCGCCGGAATCTTCCAGCTTCTGTGGCGCGCGGCAGACGACCGCCTCGGGATCGCCGTAGCCGCTGGGGGTGAAGAGCAATTTTCCATCTTGCTGAACGGAAGCCGGTTGGGCCGGCTGTGCGACGGCAGACGTAGCCGCGGCACTGGCGATCAGGGATATGAGAATGGGAGCAGCGATACGCATGGCTAGGCCTCGCGAAAGCAACGGCGGCATTATAGCCGCGCGGAAGCTCGCCATAAACGGAAACCGTTAGCGCAACCAATTTGTGCAGGTGCAATAAAGCGTGGAATTTGCGGCAATAGGACAGGCGACAGCGCAGACAGATCGGGTATTGTCGGAACTTCCATCAGCAACAGGAACGGGAGAGATGCAATGAAGGGTTTTGCGGGCGTGAGCGCTTTGGCGCTGGGGCTCATGGCGGCGGCGGCGTTCGGACCTGTAGCCTATGGCCAGGCGAGCCGCCTGGCGATTCAGTCGATGCCGGCGCATGACGGCATGCCCGGCTGGCATCTGGGGCCGTCCTTTCCCGATCCGACCGGTTTCACCCTGGTCGACGCGGACGGCACCGTTCACGTCATTCCGCGCGAGGAACGTCGCGCCATGATGGGCGGGCGCCCCCGCGTGCCGGGTGGCGAGGCCGGTCCGTCCTGCAGCCATTCGCCGGTGTGCGGGCGCAGGGACGGCTTCAAGCGCAGCGAGCTGGCCCGTGTCGAGTGGGACCAGAACATGGGCTACAAATTCTCCTATCCCTATGTGGTGCCCAAGGGCATTGGCGGCGTGCCGTCGGTGGCGATGGATTCCAAGGGCTATCTGTGGGTGTTCAAGCGCAGCCCCGCCGGCGTGGTCCAGCTGATGAAGTTCGACCCCAACCACAAGCTGGTGCTGGAAGTGCCTGAAAGCGTGATCGGTCACCAGGACAAGGCCCATGGCATGGCTGTGGATGCGCAGGACAATGTATGGATCACCGACAATGGCCAGGCCACGGTGATGAAGCTCTCGCCCGAGGGCAAGCTCCTGATGACCATTGGTACCAAGGGCAAGCGCGGCGACTGGGTCGAGGAAAAGGGCCAACGCCTCCTGTGGCAGCCGGTGATGGTGGCATTCGCTCCCAATGGCGACCTTTACATCGCCGAGGGCCACGCCAATGAAAGCCCCAACGATGTCGACGGGCCCGATCCGTGGAACCGGGAAGGCGTGGCGCGGGTCATCCACCTGACCAAGGACGGCAAATATATCGGCCAGTGGTTTGGCAACGAAGTGGGGCAGGGCAAATTCGATTCCACCCACGGCTTTGCCATCGATCCCACCAATGGCGATGTGTGGATCGGCGACCGCGAGCAGTATCGCATCGTGATTTATACCGGCGACGGCAAGTTCAAGAAGACCTTGTCGATGCGCAATCTGGTTTGCGCCCTGAACTTCGACCATCAGGGCAATCCCTGGATGGCGTCGGGCCAGGACGGCCAGTTCCTCAAGTTGGACCGTGACGGTCATGTGCTGGGTGCGGTGGGCAACGGCATGGGAATCGGCACCGGCCAGTTCACCGAGGCCAGCTACTGGGTGTTTGACAAGCACGACAACCTTATCGCGGGCGACACTTCCGTCGGCCGCGTCACGGTGATGAGCAAGTAGTTTCCAGAGCCCCTCCAATCTTGGAGGGGCCGCCTGCTTTTCCATTTTCGGGAACGTCCACTCCCGCCCCTGTTGCAACAGCGGGCCGGAGTGGACAGGCCTGGCCACTTTCGGAATTCCAGCAGCCGGCGGCGCGGCCGACCGATTATTTCGATGCAATGTCCTTGGCGGGACTTGCCAGCAGCCGTGACAGTTCCTGCTCGATGGCCAGGGACGAGGCATGGCCTTCATGGCCTTCGCTTGGCACGAAGCTGACCAGCAGGGTCTGCCCCGCCAGCGTGACCGTGGGCTTGCCGCCCTCGGCCATCTTCACGCTGTTGATCCGCTTGACGAAGGTCTGCCGGGCGGTCGGCAGAGAGACCAGGTACCGCTCGATCCCCAGCGCCGCATTGATCAGCGCATCGAAGGCCCAGCCCCGGGTCTCCGGGTCGGCAGTCGTCACCGACGGGTCGGCCGAGAAATGCAAGTCGACCTTCTGCACGTAAGCCAGGTGGCTGGCTTCATCCTGCAGCGCCGCCTGCAGTTCAGGTTGGGAGATCGTCGGATCGGTCGCCGGCGGAGCATCCTCCTGTCGGGTGGCCGGTACGCCGCCCGGTGCATCCTGCGTATAGAGTGTCATCCCGCCCCAGACCGATACGCGGATCGCCGTCGTGCCCGTGTCGTATTTCAGGATGCGCGCACCCAGCGAGCCATGCTCGACCGACAAAACAAAAACTTCAGGGTTGTTCTGAAAGCTCAGCAGATATTTTCGGTTATAGGGCGTGAGCGAGAAGACTATGGTGCCGTCGCTGGCGCTGTAAACGCCCGGGCGCACATCGCCCATCCGTTCCGCCGACAGCCTGGCCGCCATCGGATTGGTATAGGGATTGATGCCAGGCGGCCCCTCGGGCTGTGCCCAAGCGGCCGGCATGGCCGCAAACAGGAATACGGCGATGATGGTCCGAATGTATGTCACTCTGTCCACTGGCGGCTTTCTTCCGCCATCCGGCCGGCAAATGCGTATCCCAACCAGATCCTCTTTGATTGCATCCTGCGGGTTCAATTGGGCAATTTTTAGCCCTTTCAGGCAAGAGTGGGCCGGCCGGCGCCGCATCATTGCGGCGCGTTAAAGGGAATTGCGGACCTCGGCCCGAGGCGCGGTGCGGAAATTTGCCGGCCGCGAGCCGCGATGGCTTTCATTTGGCCGTGAATATGACTAAATCCGGTCCCACTCCATCCAGCAGAAGGACGGGCCCGTGACCCAGAGCCTCGACAGTTTCAGGTGCCGCAAGACCCTCAAGGTCGGTGGCAGGTCCTATACCTATTTCAGCCTGCCGCAGGCGGAGAAGAACGGCCT
>Ga0068855_100012143_pt1 | contig 10408 bp, 11 predicted proteins | sample KBSCornC52_FD_66592 | JGI IMG/M metagenome (GOLD analysis project Ga0068855, IMG submission 66592) | Corn rhizosphere microbial communities from Kellogg Biological Station, Michigan, USA - KBS Corn C5-2 | ecosystem: Host-associated > Plants > Roots > Rhizosphere > Soil ... | reverse complement strand
TGACCGACCGGGAGCCGCCCGGGTTGGTGTAGGCCTGCGCGCACAGCGCGAACACCGCGGTGCGGGCCGGCTCCAGGCGGGCGTCGCCGGGGGCGTAGCCGTGGTCGCAGGTGATCGTGACGATCGAGGGCGCCGGGTAGGACGGGATCCCGGTCCACGGCATCGTGGGGACGGGCGGCAGCGTGTTGAAGCACCGCCAGCCGATCTGGCGCCACAGCCGATGCCCGACCTTCTGGTACTCGCCGGGGTCCAGGGTGGTCGGGCCGTTGGCGCCGACCTGGATCACCACGGAGGTGATGGCGGTGACGGGGCGCTGCGGCAGGTCGAGCCACTCCCCGGCGTGGCCTTCCAGCTCGAGCACGTCGCCGACGACCTGGACGAGCGTCTGGGCGGTGGCCTCCTGGACCAGGGAAGTGGCCTGGGCGATGAGCAGGGTGGCTGTCGCGGTGTCGACGTCCTCCTGGAGCCAGGAGGCGAGCTCCTCGGGGGTGACGAGTGCGGCCGCCATGTCAGCTCAGCGTCGTGCTCACGGCGCCGATGGCGACGGTCGCGTTGTTGCCGGAGGCGTAGGTCTGGGAGGTGGTGACCGCTCCCCACCACAGCCGCACAGGCGTGCCGGCGCTGTCCCAGATCTCGACGCCGACCACCGTGCATGCCGGCATCGCCGAGAACGTAATCGCGTTGGTGTTGCTCGCCGAGCCCGCCGAGGATGAGCCCATGGTGATGGTCTGGGAGGCATAGGAGCCGCCGGTGACCTCAGTGCCGGCCGCGGTCGCGCTGCCGTTGGCGGTCATCAGCCGTAGCTTCAGCGGGGAGGTGGGCTGGGTGTAGCTGGCGACGGTGTTGACGTAGTCGACGACCTTGTTGGCGGTGGCCTGGACAAGTGCGCCCATCAGACCCTCCTAGGGACGGGTGGTGGTGCCCGCGAACGGGCGGTGGGTGGTGCCCTGAGGGCGGTGTGTCAGGCCGGTGTTCGGCCGCGGTGTGATGCGCCCGGGGCGCTGGACCGTCGCGGTGACGGTGTCGGCCTGGACAAGGTCCGCCGCCAGTGCGGCGTCCCGGCTGACGGTGGCCGCCTGGCCGGCGGTCTGAGTGAGTGCCGCAGCGACGGCGGCCTCGCGGCTGGCCGCCGCGCTGATCGAGGTTGTCTGGGTCAGCACCGCGGCCAGCGTCTGCTGGATGCCGACGTCGGCGGCCAGCGTGCTCGCCGACGTGGCAGCCGCCGCCAGGGGCCGGTCGGCGCCGATGCCGGCGGTCGCGATCGAGGCCTGCGCAAGCAGCGCCGTCATCATGGCGTCGTTACCGACCAGGCCGGTCAGCGCTGCCGTCTGGGTCAGTGCCGCGGCCACCGCGCGGTCCGCGCCTGCGGCCGCCGTCAGTACCGTGGCCTCGGCCAGCGCGGTGTTCAGGCCCCGGTCCGCGCCGATGCCGGCGACAAGAGCGTCCGCTTCCTGCAGCGCGGCCGCCGCAGGGCGATCGGCGCCGACGGCGGTGGTCAGCGTCGAGGATTCGGTCGCCGCCGCGCCAACTGCCGCATCGGCCTGGGCGGCCGCCGATGAGACTGAGGTGAGCGCTGCGGCCAGGGCCCGGTTGGCGCCGGCCGAGGATGCCGAGGTCGTGCTCTGGTTCAGTGCCGCCGTGATGCCTGCGTCGGCCTGTGCGGCCAGCGTCGACGCCGACGTCAGCGCCGCGGCGATCGAGGCGCCCGGCTGGGCTACTACAGAGGACGTCGCGGTGAGCGCACCGGCCAGGGCCCGGGTCGCGCTGATCGCGGCGGAGAGCGTCGAGGGCTCGGTCAGAGGCGCCGACAGCGAGGCAGCGGCCAGCGCTGACAGCGTCGAGCTCTCCGTGAGGCTCGCGGCCAGCGCGGCGTTGGCCTGCCCGGTCAGCGTCGAGGTCTGCGTCAGTGCCCCGGCCAGGGCCCGGGTCGCGCTGATCGCTGTGCTCAGTGTCGAGGCTTCGGTGGCCGAGGCGGCCAGCGCCCGGTCTGCGCCGATCCCCGCGGCCAGGGTCGACGCCTCGGATGTGGCCGCGGCCACCGAGGCGTCGGCTTGGCTGGTCGCGGACGATGATTCGGTGAGCGCGGCCGCCAGGGCGATGCTGGTCGTCGTCGACGGGATCAGGTACAAGATCCCGGTCGCGCCATGGGACATCGAGGCCGAGCAGACCGCGGTGTAGGTGTGGCTGCCGCTGGCGACCGTGCCGTTGGAGTCGGAGATCTCGACCCCGCTCCAGCGGTTCGCGGTGTTGCAGACATCCTGCCGCTCGGTCAGCGCCGCGTCCGGGGTGAACGTGTAGGCCGCGGACGTCGACCGGGCGCTGGCGAACATGACGGCCCAGCGGGTCGCCGCGGTCGCCGAGGCGGTCGCGGCGAAGTTCGCCGTAGACGTGTGCGCCACACTGGTGAAGTTTTCATCAGGTGTCGTGGTGTCGACACCGGTGTAGGAGGCCCAGCAGCAGGTCGATCCCTCGGCGGTCGGCCAGGACGGGGAGAACGTGGTGTCCCCGGAGGCCTTGACACGCCGCCAGCAGGAGTAGTGCGAGGTCGTGGATTCGTCCGCGCTCACCAGCTGTGTCCAGCCGGTGAACGTCACGCTGGTTTCGGTGGTGCCGGTCTGGATCCAGGCGTAGCAGACGGCGCCGACCGCCGCCGACGTGATGTCGATCGTCAGGGTTGAGACGCTGTTGCCGGTGGCGGAGCCGGAGGAGTCGAACGCGATCGTCACGGCTGGCCCCTCTCAGCTCGCTGCGTTACGCGGTGACGTCCTCGGTAGGTGCGGCCAGGGCTGCGGAAAGCGGCAGGTCGACGGCACTGGGATCGCTGCCGTCCGCCGCAGGTCCCTCGACTTCGTCGGTCGCATGCGAGCCATCACCGGCCAGGTCCTGGCCGGTCTCGGGGTGAACGGTCATGGTGTTCCTCGAGGTGGGGGCCGGGGCGCCGGTGGCGTCTCGGCCGGCGGTGGTAGCGCGCCCGGGCCCTGTTCGCCAGGAGGGCCCGGGTCGCCAGGGTCATGGCTCAGACGATGAACCCGGTTGCGTAGCCGTGGGCCTTCTCGTTGCCGTAGGCCAGGCCGACCTCGCCGTACAGCTGGGTGCGCTCCTTGGCGCCGGTCTTGGCCAGCGGCTCGGCGAAGAAGTGGCCGCGGCCGGGGACCTCGAGGTAGACCGGCATGCACTGCTCGAGGCTGACCACGGCGATCTTGTGCTTGGGCATCGCCCGGTCGAGCATGATGTTCAGCCGGCCGAAGTCGGTCTCGATGGTCTCCATGTTGACGCCACCGACGTTGCGGCTGGTCTCGAAGTACTTGCCGAAGGCGTTGCCGTAGGCGGTGGTGATCGCCCTCTTCTGCGAGGAGTTGACGACGATTGTGCCGGTCGGGGACTCCGACAGGCCGCCGTTGTCGAACACGGACTGCATCAGCGCGCCGAGGGTGTCCACGGTGGGTGCCACCGACTTGGTGACGTTGGCGGTGCCGTCGCCGACCAGGTCGATCGCGGCGCCGCCCTTGGTCGCGGCGACCTTGAACGTGTTCGCCGCGGAGTTGACGACGTAGTACACCGTGTCCGGGCTGATGCCGGTGGTAGTGACGATCGTGTCGAGGATGACCTGGTCGCCGTTGCTCAGGCCGTGCGCGGTGAAGGTGAAGGTGTCGCCGGTGCCGGCGGTCGCCGCGTTGCCGATGAACGTGCCGCCGTTCTGTACGGTCGTGGCGATGGCGTTGAGCAGGCCGCGGGTCTTGCGCGCGGTGGTGTTGTCGGTCGGCAGCTGGTAGGTGCCGTTGATGAACGACCAGTTGATGTCGCGGACCATCTGCTTGAGCATCAGCTGGACCTGGTGGTCCAGCTCGTTGGTCACGGGGTTGCGGGCCTCGATGTTCAGGCCGGAGTGCTGACCGAACGCGCTGAGCTTGGTGTAGCTGACGCCGACGGTTTCCTGGTGGATCTGGCAGACGTTGTTGACCGCACCGCGGACACGGTTCTGGTCGGTCGGGGCGTCCTGGCCTTCCAGGGCCACGTTCTGTCCGGCCGAACGCAGGTCCTCGGTCTGCCACTCGAACTGCGTGGCGGTGGTCTGGCCGCCTCCTGCCAGGCCGCCGATCGCCGAGAAGAACGGCACGTCGGCGGGGGTCAGCATGTGCAGGATGCCGGTGTAGTTGGGCAGGTTGTAGGTCGTGCCCAGTGCGGTGATCCCCGACATGGGGCCTCCTTCGGTACGGGGCGCGGCGCGGGCCTGCCCTCGGGGTTACTTGGGGCGTGAGGTGGTGGCGAGCTTGCTGTTCTGCAGGCTCAGGACGGTCTTCCAGTCGCCCTTGGCCTGCGCCTCGGCGATCTGGGCGTCGACGCTGACGGTTCCGCCGGGTCTGGGGCCCTGAGACGGGTCGGGGCGAGGGGTGCGGGCGCCGGCTGCGGCGGCCCAGTGCGGCTTGCGCTCGAGCAGGCCGGCCAGGGCCGTCTCGATGGCGGCGTCGTCGACCCGGCCGGCGTCGTCGAGGAAGTCGCCTCCCAGGGCGTCGACGGCGTCGGCGGGGTCTGCGAACCGGCCGGTGGCCATGGCCTGGACGCGGGAGGCCACGGCCAGCCGGGTGGCGGCGTTCGCACGCTCCTCGGCGGCCGCCAGGCGGTCGGTGAGCTTCTGGGCTTCGGTCTTTGCGGCGTCCTCGATCTCCGCCAGGCGCTTGGCCGCGGCCGCGTTCTCCTTGGCCTTGTCCTCGTTCTGGCGGCTGAGCTTCTTCCACTTCTCGGCCTCGGCGGCCCAGTCCTTCGGCTCCGTCGGTGCCGCCGGTTCGGCCGGGGGCGCCGGCTCCGACGGTGGCGCAGGAGGCGCCGGGGCCGGGGCCGCCGGCGGGGTGGGCGTGGGCTGTTCAGGCATGTTCTCTCCCGTTGCGGGTGGCGGGGCTGGCCCCGTTGCGGGGTCAGCGGATGTAGCCGTAGCGGCGCAGCATGGCGATCAGCTCGTCGCGGTTGCCGGCCTGCTTGTAGATCTCCTCCGGCAGCAGCCGGGGGGTCATCAGGCGAAATCCGGTGCCTGATGGCGGGATGAGGCCGCGGTCGATGGCGCGTTTGCGCTCGGAGCGGAAGAACGCGCCGCGTCTGGTGGTCGCGTCGTAGGTCGAGGCCAGGCGGTGTCCGTAGGCGTCGGCGGTGTACATGCCACGGCGGGCGTTGACGACGCTGGACATGTCCGCGCCGTCCCGGATGGCCTGCGCGCCGGCGGCGGTGAAGATCCGGTCCTGCTCGGCTCGGCCCAGGCTGTGGAAGTACTCGTCAGGATCGGTGGTCAGGTGGCCCGCGCGGGTGCCGGCGACTGGCAGGTTCACGCAGTCGCAGCGGGGGTGCCGCTGGAAACCGGAGCTGTACCGGTAGTGCCGCCCGGCCAGGATGACGCAGCGCGAGCACGACGGCGGGGTGAGCACGCGCACGTAGCCGGAGGCTGCCCGGTTCCCGGCCAGGCTCACGCCGACCGCGCCGCGCCCGGCATCGGGCACTTCGGTGCCGACCTGTCGGATGAGGGTGGCCAGGCCGCCGTTCATCGCCTCCGGCTTGCTCTGCCCGTTCGCCAGCCGCCAGGCGGTCTCGATCCACGGCTCATACAGCAGGCTGGTCAGGGACCGGCCGTCCGCGGCCTGGCCGGCGAACGCGCCGACGACCAGCTGGCCGCCGGGGTCGCTGGTACCACCGTCGGCGGTCAGCGCTGCGCTGACGTAGGCGTCGGCAGGAGAGGCCGCGCGGCGCTGCCCGTCGGCGATGGTGCTCACGAGCAGCGGGCCGGCCGTGAGCCAGGACTGGTCCAGGGCGCCGGCGTCGACGCCGCGCCAGATCGCCTGCGCGGCCGTGGCGGTCTGCCGGACGTTGGTCTGCTGCTGGCGGTAGTGGGCGGCGGCGACCTGCTCGGCCGTCCGCTCAGTCACCGGAGGCAAGCTCCGGCATCTGCTCCGGCATCTGCTCCGGCGGCGGCAGCTGCGGCGGCGGCGGCTTCGGGCCAACCAGCGCGGCCAGGTCACCGTCGATGGCCCGGTTGAGCGCGTCAGTGCGCATCTGCTGCATGCGGGCCTGCTGTGCGCTGGAGTAGCCCAGGTCCTCCCAGGCCTGCTCGACCGGCAGGATGCCGGCGCCGTGCAGCTTGACGACGGCGTCGGCCTTCTGCGCGTAGGTCGGGGTCGCCGGGTCGGCCCACAGCGTCTCCACCTGGTCCAGCGTCGGGTCCCACTCGCCGGTCTGGAATCGGCGGACCAGCCGCTGCATCTGCTCATAGCCGGCGCCGAAGGACCCGCACTTGCGCTCGGCGCGCTTGACGAGCCGGGCCTCGCGCGAGCGGATCGCCGCATCACTGGCCGCGTCATCGGCTGACAGGCCCATGTAGTTGGGCGGCAGCGCGGCCATCGCCGCGGCGGTCCGAGCGAGCAGCTCGATGGTGGAGTGGAAGTTGCTCAGATCCGACTCCGCGAACTGGCCGACCTGGACGCCGTCGTCCCTCGTGTTCTTGGCCGTGGCCCAGATCCGGCCGGCCAGGCGGGACCAGATCGACACCGGCTTGCCGTCGGGGTCGGTGAAGTCGGCCTGGTCGAACCCGAGCGCCCACCGGCGGGGCATCGCGTGGAACTCCGAGCCCACCATCATGTCCGTGGCGATCTTGCAGGCGGCATCGGAGATCGGGATGATGTCCGCCAGCTCGCTGATCCCACCGGGCACCAAGAGCCGGCCGCGGTTGGCCAGCGTCACCACGGCCGGCCTGCCGAGGTTATGCACGTCCCGGTCGATCTCCTGCCAGCCGACCTCGCCGCCGAACTTGTAGTGGTAGGTGGCGTTCGGCAGTTTCAGCGTGGCGTACTGGTTCAGCAGCGAGCCGGTGAACGGGTCGGTGTCGTGCCAGCGCTTCACCACTGCCTGCTCGGCCCGGGTCGCCGGATCGTAGTAGGCGTACACCTGCAGCGGCGATTCGGCGGTGATCAGCGGGGTGTCGTCGTCGTCCGGGTTCGCGCCGACGAAGATGAACGATCGCCGCATCACCAGGGCGTCGATGCGGCCCTGCTGGGACTGCCCGGCCATGCCGTTGGCCGTCCAGACCCGCCACATCTCCGTATCCCCGGACTCGGCGTTCGGGAGCCGGAACCCGGTGACGTCCAGACGTTCCTCGACGGCGTCGACCACCAGTCTGGGCCAGTTGATGACGACCTGCTGCAGCTGCTCGCCGAGCTCGGCCTGCAGTTCGGGGTGCAGGTAGGCAAGGGGCTGGCAGCCCTCGTAGTAGTTGTTCAGGGCCGTGAGCTGGTCCAGTTCCATCTGATGGCGGAACAACAGCATGCGGAGCCACTCATCCGGCGTCAGGTCCAGCATCAGCGCATCACCACCATCCGGCCGTCCTTTGCGGGCTTGTTCTGTCCTGCGGCGATCGCGTCTCGCCTGGCCTCCCAGGCAAGGCAGCCGGCCATCGCGGCGTCGATCTTGTATGGGGACTGGCGGGCCGGTTTGCCGATAGTCCACATCGGGTGGCCTTCGTCGTCACGGGCACGGGCCCGGCGACGGACGGCGTTGCCGATGTGCCGGGCCATCGCCGAATCGCCATCGTGTGTGAGCTCGCCGATGGTCATGGCCTGCCGGTAGGCGCGCAGCGCGAATGCGACCTGGCGGTCCCGGTGGGTCCACCATTCCAGGACCCGCTTGTCGCCGTACCGGCCGGCCCAGGCTGCGACGTTCGACTCCCAGTAGGGCGGGTCGGCGTACAGCCGCCAGACCTTGAACCGGTCGAAGGCGTCGGCGACGGCGGCGTCGACCTCGTCGGCCGGGACCTCCCAGCCTTCGCCATCGGGACCGGCGGGCTTCTCCCACAGGCCCAGGACGAACTGGTGGCCACTGGCGATGACGGTGCCGACCAGGGCGGTGGCGTCGTCGAACCGGGAGCCGTCGAAGCCCAATACCACGGGCGTCTTGTCGGCCACCACCGTGTCCGGGCGGGCCAGCTCGGCCCAGCGGTCCCGATCGAAGGCCCGGTCGGCCGCGGCGCGGACCTGGTTGAGGTAGAACCGCCGGGCGTTGTCCGGGGTGGTGTCGGGGTCTTCGACCTCTTCGATGATGCGCTCGATGTCGATCCAGAACGCGTCGCCGTAGACGTGGCGAAGGGATGCGCGCAGCGCCTCGGTGTCGGTGAGGTCGGTTTCGGGAGCCTCGCGGTGGTCGAACAGGATGCCGCGGGCGTTCTTGCCGCCGCGGCGGCAGGCCTCGATGGTGGCCTCCGCGACCGACTGTTCGCCCAGGAACGGGGCATTGGTCGTCTCGACGCTGTAGCCGCTGAGCTTGCCGAGGTTGCGGCGAAGGGTCTCGGCGAGCTTCACGCCGCCGGAGGTCGGCGTCCACAGGTGGGTTTCGTCCAGAACCGCGAACGTCAGGCGTTGCCCTTCGCGGGATCCGGCCTGGGAGGTGACCGGCTCGCAGCGGCCGCCGCCGGGCAGGTAGATACGGGTGATCCCGATGTCCAGGCCCGGCACCTGCTCGGCGAGTGATCCGTCCTGCGCCATCTGGTACAGCGCGGACCAGGTGTTGTCGGTGGAGTCCTCGGACACCGAGGCGACCTGGATCCATGGGGTTGCCCGCGGCCTGCCGACCGGTTCGCCGGCGGCGTCGAATCCGGAGGGCACCACGGGCCCGGCGAGCTCGGCGAGGGCGACCGCGGCCAGGAATGGGGACTTGCCCCAGCCCTTCGGGCGGACCAGGACACCGCGGCGGTAGGTGCGGCGGTGGCCCAGCTCGTTGAGCCGGTAGAAGCGGATGACGAAACGCACTTGCTCGTCGGTCAGCTTCAGTGGCTCGCCCTGGTGCTCGCCGTCCGGGACGGTGAGCGTGGCCTCGATCCACTCCGCGACGTCCCAACCTAGGGATGGGAACTCGCCGGGATACTCAGGCTCCCGCCACGGCATCGGGCGTCCAGCCTGCCGGAAGGACCGACAGATCGACATCGCCCTCGAACAGCAGGATGCTGCCGAGCTGCAACTCTTCCTTGAGCTGTGCAAGGCCGTCGTATGGGTCTGGGTCGCCGGCGTACTGCTCTTTCGGTGGCCCGAGGTTGGCCAGGACGAGGATGTCTCCGGGCTCGAGCTTCACGATCTGGGCCATCAGCCGGCCTTCGCCGGGTCGTCGACGACCTGCAGCCGCCGGCGGGTGGCCGGCGCGGTCTTGGCGGCGCGAGCCTCGGCAAGCTCGTCCGGGGCGATCTCCCAGCGCAGCCTGAGCATCGCCATGGGCGTCAGGCCCAGGCGGTCCTCGAGCTGGCGGACCTCGACCCAGGCCTTCTCGTCGCCGCTCTCGGCCAAGACCAGGATCTGCACATAGCGCGCGACCACGCGCACCATGCCCGATCCCATGCGCTCCCAGGCTGCGGCCTGCGGCGTGGCCCACATCTGGGACCACATCTCGGCGTGGATCCGCAGGGCCACGTCGAATGGCCACTTGGGCGGTTCGCCGGTGCGGCCCTCGGCCGGCAGCCGGCTCATGGCCACTGTCGCGTTGGTCCGTCGGCGCTGTGCCGCCGGCTTCGGGGGCGGCCCCATTCCACTCATGATCTCTCCTATGCCATTGCGGCGGTTGCCGGGCGTTGCGCCCAGCGGGTCAGGAGGTTTCCTGGCAGCCGGTCACCCTTGGCGGAGTTGCACCGGGCATGGGTGATCCGGACGTTGTCGGGGTCGTGCTCGCCGCCCTTACTCAGAGGCACGACGTGATCTGTGGTCGCACTGCCAGGGTCGGGCCAGGTCAGGGACCGGTCGATCGGCTGCTCGCAGAGGTAGCAGACCCAGCCGTCGCGGTTGCCGATGTCCTCGCGGATCACCGGGCGACCGGATGACGCGGCCTTCTTCGCAGCCTGCCGACGCTTCCAGCGTTCCCTGCGGGCCTCGGTCCACGGCTCGGGTACCTGGCGGCCGTCGGCGCGGGACTCGCGGTTCCACAGCACCTGGCCGTGCTGCTCAGAGCAGCACCGCTGGCCGTTCTTGTGGGGCTGAAACGTCACGCTGCACTCGAGAAGCGCGCACTGCCGTTCCGGCAGAGGTTCTGGGAGTCGCTGCCCGCGGGCAACCTCTGAGCAGCGCTGCGAACAGTACTGGGCCGTCATCTGACGATGGCTGATATCCGCTGCACAGGTCAGGCAGGACCGCTGCTCGACGCGTAGCTCGCCGGGGTGCCGGCGCGCCCACTGGCGGCATTTCTCGCTGCACCAGCGTCTCGGATTGCCCCTTCGGACCTGCTTCTGCAGCTGGCTGCCGCAGCCCGGGCACGAATGCACGCTCATATCAACTCCCAGATATGGCGGAGGCCCCGGCATCTGGGTTGCCGAGGCCTCCTACCTGCGGGGATCAGCCGCAGGCGTTCATGGGTCCACCAAGATCAAAAAGCTGGGGATTTGTAGACATTTCCAGCCACC
>Ga0068855_100012139_pt1 | contig 10408 bp, 11 predicted proteins | sample KBSCornC52_FD_66592 | JGI IMG/M metagenome (GOLD analysis project Ga0068855, IMG submission 66592) | Corn rhizosphere microbial communities from Kellogg Biological Station, Michigan, USA - KBS Corn C5-2 | ecosystem: Host-associated > Plants > Roots > Rhizosphere > Soil ... | reverse complement strand
TCAGTTTGCGCCAGGCCTGCCCAAGACCCGCTCGGGCAAGATCATGCGCCGCATCCTGCGCAAGATCGCCGAAGGCGACACCAAGAGCCTGGGTGACATCTCCACCCTGGCCGATCCCTCTGTGGTCGAAGATCTGGTCCGGCACGCCAAGAGATAGGCAGACGCCGCCTGCTTGATCTACCCTCTGCCTCCATCCGGGGAACAGGCGGGGCAGGCGATATGCGTTCATGGCTGCTGATAGTGTTTCTAAGCTTTCCGCTCGCCGCGCCTGCGGCGGCGGCGGACTGGACGACCCCCGCCGAGGCGGCAGGCTTCCGCACCACCCCCAGCTATGCCGACACCCTGGCCTATCTGAAGCGGCTGGAAGAGGCCGCACCGGGCAGGATCCAGCTCCAGACCTTCGGCATCTCTCCCCAGGGCCGACCCATGGTGGCGGTGATCGCCAACGCCAACGGCGTCTTTACGCCCGAGGGCGCGCGAGCCGCGAAGCTTCCTGTGGTGCTGGTCCAGGCCGGGATCCATCCCGGGGAAATCGAAGGAAAGGACGCCGGCTTGATGCTGCTGCGGGATTTCGCGGTCACCGGCAAGAGTCCGCATCTGCTGGACCATGAGGTTCTGGTTTTCATTCCGGTCTTCAGCGTGGACGGGCACGAGAATTCCTCACCCTATAACCGCATCAACCAGAACGGCCCCGACAGCATGGGATTTCGCGGTCAGTCGCAATATCTCAATCTCAATCGCGATTATATCAAGGCCGATACTGCAGAGATGCGTGCATGGCTTTCTCTCTGGCGGCATTGGCGGCCGGATTTTCTCACCGACATCCACACCACCGATGGCGCCGATTATCAATATGACCTCACCTGGTACCTCGAGGATCCAAATAAACTCTATGCCGCCATCAGCGATTGGCAGCAAAAGGCGATGGCCGCCATCATTCCGGCTTATGAAAAACGCGGCCACCTCGCGTCCATCTATCTGGAATTCAAGGATGGAAAGGACCCGCGCCAAGGCATCGTAAATTTTGGTTCCGGCCCGCGTTTCTCCACCGGATATGCGGCGCTGCAGAACCGGCCGGCGCTTCTGATCGAAACCCACATGATGAAGCCTTACGCCGTACGGGTGCGCGCGGCCTATGATCTGGTCGCGTTGCTGCTGGAGCATATCGGCCGCGATCCGGCCGCCTTGCTCGCGGCGACAGCCAAAGCTGATGCCGATACTATCGCGCGCGGAAAGATTGCTGCCGCGCCTGTGGCATTGACGTTCAAGCCTGATCTGGTTTCGACACGTTATACTTTGAAAGGCTATGCCTTTCGGCAAAGTCCCAGCGATGTCTCTGCAAGCGGCTGGATTCAATATGACCCGGCGAAGCCCGCCACGATCGAAATCCCGAACTGGAATCGATTGCTGCCGGACGTCTTGATCGCGCCGCCGGCGGCCTATGCCGTCCCGGCGCAATGGACGGACGTCGTCGCGCGGTTGCGGGACCATGGCATTGTCTTCAAGCGCCTGGATTGCGCCGTCACGGTCGATGCCGAAGGTTATCAGCTCGGCGATCCCAAATGGGCTACGCAGCCTTTCGAAGGACATTTGATGTTGCGGTCGGTGACGACAAGCCCCGTGTCACGGCATGAGACATTGCCGGCTGGGTCTGTGATCGTGCCGCTGGATCAACCGGCGGCGAATGTGGCGATAGAGCTGCTGGAGCCTGACGCGCCCGATTCCCTGCTGCGCTGGGGCATCCTGGATGCGATCTTCGAGATCAAGGAATATGGCGAGCCGCGTGTCGTGGAAAAACTGGCGCGCGACATGTTGGCCAAGGACCCTGCCTTGAAGGCCGAATTTGAACGGAAATTGAAAGACGATGCGGTTTTTGCCGCCAGCCCGCAGGCCCGATTGAATTTCTTTTTCCAGCGTTCCCCCTGGTATAGTGTGCAGCGGGCAGGGGCCTATCCCGTACTGCGATTGGATGCCAAGATGCGGGATATCTTGTCGGCGGCAGTCGCGGGCAAATCCTGCCCCGTTCCGGAAGTTGATTCGGCGTACCGCGATCCGCGTTAGCCAGAGCTGATCGAAGTTGAGTTGGTCGTATATCTATGTGTCATGTGTCATTCGGTTTTGAGAAACCGCTCCGCCGGCGGTGCGCCGGACTATCCGGCCATTTGCCGCCACAATCGCCAGGAAAATCGCGTTTCTGTCGAGGCTCGGCTTGCGCGGAAACGCGCTGCGCGGCGGTGAAGATTTGAATATCCAATAACCTCAGCGTTTCGGCGGCCTAGCAGGGCTTCTCCGAAATTCAGTCAGGACGGTCATGCCGAGCGGAACTGTTAAATTTTTCAACGATGCAAAGGGTTTTGGTTTCGTCACGCTGGACGAGGGTGGCAAGGATATATTCCTGCCGGCGGTTTCCGTCACATCGTCCGGTTTGCCGGGACTGAAAGCCGGACAGCGCATTTCTTTCGACGTGCAGCCGGATAGCAAAGGCCCAAAGGCGGTCGATCTGAAACTGCTTGCCGGTGCGCCGGCGTCGGCCCAGAAGCAGCCGTCCGCAAAGCCGCCGGAGCCCCGGAGCGAGCGCTCGCCCACGCTTTACTGCGATCCGGCTTCCGACAAATGCGCGGAGATCATTGCGGAGTTTCGCGCCGCGGGAATCGAGCCGCGCCTGGTCAATTATCTGGAGACGCCGCCGAGCCGGGACGAACTCAAGAGACTTTCAACACTGATGCGCGACAGCGGCCAGTCCCTGGTCCGGCAATTCGACCCTCTTTTCCAGGCGCTCAATCTCGATGACCGGTTTATCAGCGAAAATGAATATTGGGACGGCATAGTCGAGCATCCGGCGCTCATCAACGGGCCGTTGATATCGACCGCCACCAGGGCGGCGGTCTGCCGGTCCAAGGATGCCGTGAAGGCCTTTCTTGCCGCGCCTTCCTCGAAAATCGCGCCGCCGCCTTCCGGTCGCAAAAGCATTTCACCGCGCCTGCTGCAATTGATGGGCGGAGTCGTGTCCGCGTTGCCGGTGGTCGACGAAGCCCCGGTCGAGAAAATCGAAAAACCCGTTCTCAAGCCGGCATCTGCCATGCCCGCTCCCGCCGCAAATAAGGTCAAGCTTTTGGGCAAGACGGAAAAGGCGGTGACGCCGGTGAAGACGGCAAAGAAACGTACGGAAAAGGCCGACATAAAAAAGCCTGCGGAGAAGAAAGCGGCAGAGAAGAAATCCAAACCAAAATCTGCCGGCGCGCCCAAGGCCAAGAAAGTGGCGAAGCCGCCCGCCCGCAAGCCCAGGAAGAAATCGGGCCGCTCCGCGCGGAAATAAAATCTAGCTGGAAAGAGAAATGGTGCCGTAGGTGAGAATCGAACTCACGACCTATCCCTTACCAAGGGATTGCGCTACCACTACGCTACTACGGCAACCGTGGCATTGAGGGCTTGTCGCCCCGCCCTGACGACAGGGTGCGCTGCTATAACGTAAGGATCAGCCCAAGGTAAAGTGCGCTTCTGATGGCAAAAAGGCCCACCGAAAAGCTGGCCGCGGCGCTACGGGCCAATCTGAAGCGGCGCAAGCAGCCTTCCCCCTCCGAAACGGCCGCGAACCGGCCAAAAGACCCTGAAATTATTAGGGAAAATCCGCCAACCAAGCCCGAACGCCCCCTCCCGGGAACATAGGGGACGCTACCGCTTTCCGTCTGTCGCGGGCGCGCCTGCCACGCTACAAGCGTCGTTTTCGGGCCGTCAGGCCTGTTTGAGGGACCATGGACCGGATTCGCATTCGAGGAGGCGCGCTTCTGTCGGGCGCCATACCCATCAGCGGCGCCAAGAATGCGGCGCTGAAGCTGATGGCGGCATCATTGCTGACGGCCGAGCCGCTCGTGCTGCGCAATGTGCCCCGGCTGGCCGATGTGCGGGCCATGGGAGACCTTTTGAAAGGTTTTGGCGTCGCGGTGACGGTCGAGCCGGGCGCGGCCCTCGGCGAAGGCGATACGTTCCGGCTTCAAGCCGCGCGAATCACCTCCTCCTTCGCGTCCTACGACATCGTCCGCAAGATGCGCGCCAGCTTTCAGGTGCTGGCGCCCCTTCTGGCCCGTCATGGCGAAGCCAAAGTATCCCTGCCGGGCGGGTGTGCCATCGGCGCGCGCCCCGTCAATCTGCATCTCGATGCCCTGACCTTGATGGGCGCGAAAGTCGAACTGGCCGACGGCTATGTGCTGGCGGAGGCCAAAGATGGTCTTCATGGGGTGGAAATCATTTTCCCGTCCGTTTCCGTCGGCGCCACGGAAACCGCATTGATGGCGGCGACCCTGGCACGCGGCACCACCGTGATCACCAACGCAGCCCGCGAGCCGGAGATCGAGGATCTCTGCCATTGTCTGATCGCGATGGGGGCCAAGATCGAAGGAATGGGAACCACCCGGCTTTCCGTCGATGGCGTCAAAACGCTGCATGGCGCCGAACATGCCGTGATGGCCGATCGCATTGAAGCGGGCACTTTCGCCATCGCCGCCGCCATTGCGGGCGGCGATGTGGAGCTGGTGGGCGCCCGGCGCGAGACCATCGCCGCGCTGTTGGAGCGGCTTGAACGGGCAGGAGCGGAGGTGCGCGATACGTCCCGCGGCGTCGGCCTTCGCATGAATGGCGGCCGGCCGGCCTCGGTGGATCTTTCCACCGCGCCCTTTCCCGGCTTTCCCACCGACCTGCAAGCCCAGTTCATGGCCCTGATGACCGTGGCGAAGGGGAGTTCCACCATCCGCGAGACCATCTTCGAAAATCGTTTCATGCATGTCCCCGAACTCGGGCGTCTGGGCGCGGACATCCGAGTCGAAGGCGATGTCGCCATCGTGCGGGGCGTGGAAAAGCTTAAAGGCGCCCCGGTGATGGCAACCGATCTGCGCGCCTCGGTCAGCCTGGTGCTGGCGGGCCTGACGGCGGAAGGCGAGACCCTGGTGAACCGCGTCTATCACCTGGATCGCGGTTTCGACCGTCTGGAACAGAAACTGTCCGGCGTAGGCGCCGATATCGCGCGGGTGCCCGAATGACCGGCCTTCTGAAACTGGCGGCGGCGGATGCCGAAGACCTGGAAATGCTGTCGGCCCGGCTGCAGGACGCGGTCGGCAAGCTGAAGGACTTTGCCTGGCTGCCAAAACAGCGGCGCTTCGCAGTCCTGGTCAACCGGTTCCGCTGGGAAGAGGCGAAAGGACCGGGCACGCGCGTACGCTCCGTGCTGCGCTTCGATGGCGTGTCCAAAGTCCAGTCCGTCAACCTCAAGCGAGGCACGCCGGAAGCGGTGGTTTCGCTGCTGGCGATCAAATTCATCCCTGCCGGTGAAGGCGATCCCGCCGGAACCATTGAACTGGCGCTGGCGGGTGGGGGCACCATTCGGCTGACCGTCGAATGCATCGATGCCGAATTGGCCGATCAGACCGGACCCTGGACGGCGCGCGCCAAACCCGATCATGAGGACAGAAGGTAAAATGGTCCGCCGCCTGAATACCACCGATCCCAGTTTTGCCGCCGATTTCGAGGCGCTGTTGTTTGCCAAGCGCGAGGTCGAAGAAGATGTGGCACAGGCGGTTCGTGGCCTGATCGCCGATGTGCGCCGGCGCGGCGATGCGGCGCTGGTGGAACTGACCAACAAGTTCGACCGCGCCGACGTCACGGCGCAGACCTTGAAAATCTCCGCCGCCGAAATCGATGCGGCCCTGACCAAAGTCACCAAAGAGCAGCACGACGCGATTGAGATCGCGGCGGACAGGATCGAGAATTATCATCGCCGCCAATTGCCACAGGATGACAGCTTCCAGGATGATACCGGCGCCACCTTGGGCTGGCGCTGGACGGCGGTGGACAGCGCGGGGCTTTACGTTCCCGGCGGCACGGCGAGTTATCCCTCTTCGGTTCTGATGAATGCGATTCCGGCCAAGGTCGCTGGGGTGGGGCGGATTGTGATGGTCACCCCGGCCAGCGGCGGGCATCTCAATCCGCTGGTGCTGGCCGCTGCCAAACGTGCCGGTGTCAGCGACATTTTCCGCATCGGCGGCGCACAAGCGGTTGCCGCGCTGGCCTATGGCACGCAAAGCATCGCGGCGGTGGACAAGATCGTGGGACCGGGCAATGCCTGGGTCGCGGCGGCCAAGCGCGAGGTCTTTGGGCAGGTGGGGATCGATTCCATTGCCGGGCCTTCGGAAATCCTGGTGATCGCCGACGCCGGCAACGATCCCGATTGGATCGCGGCCGATCTTCTCAGCCAGGCGGAACATGATGCCTCCTCGCAAAGCATCCTGATCACCGACGATGCGGGCTTTGCCGACAAGGTGGCCGAAGCTGCTGAGCGGGCGCTTGCGATATTGCCGCGCCGGGAGATCGCCTCACGCAGCTGGCATGACTATGGCGGCATCATCGTAGTGGCCAAACTCGCCGATGCGCCCGCGCTGGCGGACCGGTTCGCGCCGGAACATCTGGAGATCGCCACCGTCGATCCCGCCGCCTTGCTGGCGATGGTGCGCCATGCGGGCGCCATTTTCCTGGGCCGCCACACCCCCGAAGCGATGGGCGACTATATCGCCGGCCCCAACCATGTGCTGCCGACGTCGCGCTCGGCGCGCTTCTCGTCCGGTCTTTCGGTTCTGGACTTCATGAAGCGCACCACCTTACTCTCGTTGGATGCCGGCGCCATGGCGGCATTGGGCCCGCCCGCCATTGCGTTGGCGCAAGCCGAAGGCCTCGAGGCCCATGCCCGGTCCATCGCGGCGCGGCTTAATCGGGAACGCTGAATGGACGATCGGATCAGCGCCATCGACCTGGACGAGAAAAGCGTGGTGCGCCGCACGCCCGCGATCGAACAGGAACGCGAAGTCGCGATCGCCGATCTCCTGGAAACCAGTCTTTTCAAGCCACGGGGCGCGGTCTGCGGCCCGTATCACCTCTCGCTCAGCGTCAAGGAAAACCGGCTGGTGTTCGACATCGCCCATGAAGACGGCGACCGGGTGGCGCGCATCCTTTTGTCCCTGGCGCCGTTCCGGCGCATCGTCAAAGATTATTTTCTGGTCTGCGACACCTACTACAAGGCGATCCGCGACGCGTCGCCGTCCCAGATCGAATCCCTGGATATGGGCCGGCGCGGGCTCCACAATGAGGGAACCGAACTCTTAATCAATCGTCTTAACGGTAAAATCGAAACCGACTTCGACACCGCCCGCCGGCTCTTTACGCTGATCTGCGTTCTGCACCTGAAAGTCTGACTTGGATGAGCGGCGAGAAAAACAAACCGGCGTCGGTGCTGTTCGTCTGCACCATGAATGCCGTGCGCTCCCCCATCGCTTCGGCGCTGCTGCGCCATTTCCGGGGCAAGGACATTTATGTGCAATCGGCGGGCGTGGAAGCGGGGGCGCTGGACCCCATGGCGGTCGAGGTGATGGCCGAAATCGGCATTCCGCTGGCCCATAACCCCCGCCGGTTCGATGATCTTCAGGACGACTGTTTCGACCTGGTGGTGGCGCTCTCGCATGAGGCCGAAACCCATGCCTTGGAATGGAGCCGGACCGTATCGGCCTCGGTCGAATATTGGATCACCGCCGACCCGACCCTGGCCGAAGGGTCGCCCGAGCAGCGCCGCGCCGCATACCGTGCCGTGCGGGACACGCTAAAGCGCCAAATTGCGGCCCGGTTTGCCTGAAAAACCCTTGATTTTCGCCGGTTTCGGTGCAATCTCCCGCCCGTTCCCGGTGCCTTTTTGTTGTCGCGCGTCGGCCGGGAAAGCCGCTACACACTGTCCCGACCGCTTTTTGCAGAGGAAGAATGGCCAAGGAAGAATTGCTGGAGTTTGAAGGCACGGTCAGCGAATTGCTGCCAAACGCCACCTTCCGGGTGCTCCTGCAGAACGGCCATGAAATCATCGCCCATACCGCAGGCAAGATGCGCAAGAACCGCATCCGCGTGCTTACGGGCGACAAGGTCATGATCGAAATGACCCCCTATGATCTCACCAAAGGGCGCATCACCTATCGCTTCCGCTAGACCGGAACTGGTTCTGGCCAGCGAAAGTCCGCGCCGCCTCGCACTTCTGGCGCAGGCGGGGATCGTGCCTGCGCATGTCGTGCCCGCCGCCATCGACGAGAGCGTCCTGAAGGGCGAGCAGCCGCGAAATCATGCGCTGCGCCTGGCCGGGGAAAAGGTGCTGGCCGCCAAAGCGCGCCATGACGCGCCCGCTTTCATACTCGCCGCCGACACGGTGGTGGCATGCGGCCGCCGCATCCTGCCCAAGGCTGAGACCGACGAAGATGTCCGGGCCTGTCTGAATCTGCTGTCGGGCCGGCGCCACCAGGTCATGACGGCGGTGGCGCTCCTGATGCCTGACGGCCGCCTGCGCACCCGCCTGGCGCTGACACGGGTCTCGTTCCGCCGGCTGACCGAGCCCGACGTCGCGGCCTATGTCGAAAGCCGGGAAGGCATTGGCAAGGCGGGCGGCTATGCCATTCAAGGGCGCGCCGAGATTTTCGTGAAGGAGATCAGCGGCTCCTATTCCAATGTCGTGGGACTGCCCTTGTCGCTGACGATGCTGCTGCTGCAGGGCTGCGGCGCACCGGTTCCATGATAGGATCCCGCATGGCGGCCGCTTCGCAATCTTTTCATGAGCGCTGAAATCCTCATCAATGCAGGGGTGGGCGAAATCCGTATCGCCCATCTTTGCCGCGGCCGGCTGGAAGAGCTGAGTTTCGAGCGCACCATCGGCGGCGAGGAAGGCACCCGCCATTGCCACAGCCATATCGGCGACGTCATTCTGGGCCGGGTCCAGCGCGTATTGCCGGGCATGCAGGCGGCGTTCGTCGATATCGGGATGGAGCGAGCCGGCTTTCTGGGCTTGCGCGAAGCCAAGATCTTGGCGCGCGAAGCCAGCGAAGACGCCACGATCTCCGATTGCGTGCGCGAGGGCGACGGACTGCTGGTGCAGGTGATCAAAGATCCCATTGGTGACAAGGGTGCGCGGCTCTCGGCCGGCATCACCTTGCCGGGGCGGCTTTTGGTCATGACGCCGGCACAGGATGGCGTCGCTGTTTCCCGGCGGATCGAAGACGAGCCGCAGCGCGAAAGCTTGATCGCGCTGGGCGAAAAGCTGCTGGTCCAGGAAGCAGGGAACCTGCCGCCAGGCGCCGGCATCATCTTCCGCACCGCCGCCCAGGGCGCGTCGCTCGACGAACTTGCCCTGGACGTGCGCATGCTGGGCGAAAATTGGCATTGCATCCAGGATCGGGCCAAATCCTCCCGCGCGCCCGCCACGCTTTATCGCGATCTGGGGCCGATCGAACGGGCTATGCGCGACGTGGTGCGCGGCGATGTGGAACGGGTTTTGATCGACGATGCCGGCGCGGTTGAAGCGGCGCGGGCCTATTGCCGAAAGGTGATGCCCGGCGCGGAAACCCGCATCGAGTTGGCCAGCCGCAAACTGTTCGAGGAGCGGGGCCTGGAAGAGGAAATCGCGGGCCTGTCCCAGCCGCGCGTGCCGCTGCCTTGCGGCGGGTGGATCACTATCGAGACCACCGAAGCTTTGACTGCGGTGGATGTGAATTCCGGCAGCTTCATCCAATCCGGCGGCCTGGAGGAGACCAGCCTGGCCGTCAATCTGGAGGCGGCTGCCGAAGTGGGCCGCCAGATCCGCCTGCGGGGCATCGGCGGGCTGATCGTGGTGGATTTCATTCATCTCGGCGACGGCGCCAACGCGGCGCGGGTGATCCAGACCCTGGAACAAAGCCTGAGCTTCGATCGCGCCCCGATGCAGATTTCCCCGATGACCGAATTCGGTATCGTGGCCATCACCCGCAAAAGATTGCGCGAACCTTTGGCCCGGCGCACCAGCATTGCCTGCACCGCCTGCGGCGGGGTGGGGCGCGCCTCCTCGCCCGATTGCGTGGCGCTGGAGATCCTGCGCCGGGTGGAACATGAAGTCGCAGCCAATCCGGGCACCGAACAGATCGTCACCGCCGCGCCGGACGTGGTGGCATGGCTGACCCGCCACGCCGCGGAAATCGGCCCGGCCTTGGCCCGGCGCGGCGCGGGCCGCGTGCGGTTCGAAGCCGGTGCATGTCTGGGGAGGCGCTTCGATGTCGTCTGCCGCTAAGCCATCTGCGTGTCCGGTCTGCGGCAAGCCGGCGGAGGAGGCCTTTGCACCCTTCTGCTCGCGCCGCTGCGCCGATATCGATCTGGGGCGCTGGCTGAAGGGCGGCTATGTCATCCCCGGGCGGCCCGAGGACGATGCGGACAAGGGCCCTGCAACGCCGCCGGGCAAGGACGAACCCTCGGAAAGTTAAGGATTTTGCGCCCGTCCCGGGGATGCGGCCCATCCCCGCTGGACAGGGCCGGAACGGTCCTCTAATAAGCCCAACCTTCCGCCTTTTGGCGCGTGCCCAGGTAGCTCAGT
>Ga0068855_100012138_pt1 | contig 10408 bp, 8 predicted proteins | sample KBSCornC52_FD_66592 | JGI IMG/M metagenome (GOLD analysis project Ga0068855, IMG submission 66592) | Corn rhizosphere microbial communities from Kellogg Biological Station, Michigan, USA - KBS Corn C5-2 | ecosystem: Host-associated > Plants > Roots > Rhizosphere > Soil ... | reverse complement strand
GACACACGGCGTACCTATCACGCCCTTAATTGGGCAGGCAGACGTTCGCACGCAGCAACGATAAAGCGGCCGCACGACGAAGACTTCCCGTCCCATTCGCGGACAGTAAGCGCGCGTGATCCCACCGCACCTTGACAACATTCGAGCAGGCCGCGAAGCGGCGTTTCACCGAATAGCCCCGTGCCTTTAGGCCGGGGTGCCGTGCGCGCTGATTCGAAAAAAACACTGGAGCCACTCAGGAGTCGGTCCCGCGACCAAGACCATCATCGCGGGGCCAGCACCGCTGCGCCTGCACCGTTCACGCATCACGAGTCACGTATCACGCATCCCGCATCACGCATCACGATTCCCGTATCTCGCATCCCGCCTGTGTTACAATGTCACATGCTTCGTAGCCTCCGCCTCTGGTGCCTGGGCCTCCCGCTTCTCCTCACCCTGCTGCCTGCCCGCGCGCAGCAGCCCGTCACCGTCCGAATCTGGGGCACCGGAGGGTTCGGGCTGCCCCGCAAGGACGCCACCGACCCCTTCAATCGCGCCAACCGCGCCGTTGTCGAAGCCTTCGAGCACAAGTTCCCGCGCATCCGTCTGGAGGTCGTCTCCGGCCTCGAGATCAGCGGCCCGGCCAACGAATCCGGCCTCACGCTCGCCATGGCCGGCGGCATGTCCCCCGATGTCCTCTACGTCAACCTCCGCAAGCTGGAGACCTACGTCGAGCAGGGCTTCCTCTATCCGCTGGACGAGTTCATTGCCGCCGATCCGCTTGTCATGGACAAGGTCCACCGCCAGATTCGCGACGTGATCACCGTCGGCGGCAGGACGTATGCCTACCCGTTCCAGCAGGCGGTCCAGGCGCTCTACTACCGCAAGGACCTCTTCCGGGACGCCGGCCTCGACCCCGACCGGCCGCCGCGCGATTGGGACGAGTTCTACGACTATGCCAAAATGCTGACCAAGCCGGAGATCGGGCAGTGGGGATTCGGGTTCGATTCCGCGCCGCAGTCCACGAGCTACTGGTGGATCAACTTCCTCTGGTCCGCGGGCGGCGAGGCGGTGAAGCAGCTCCCGGACGGCAAGTGGGTCACCGCCTTCAATACACCGGAGGGCGCGAAGGCGCTGGAGTTCTACAAGAAGCTGGTGGCCGACGAATGGACCCTGCCCGACGGCAAAAAGCAGCGCGGCGTCGCGATTCGCACGGCCAACCTGATGCGCGACTTCGGCGCACGCGGCAAGATGGGCATGTGGTTCCAGTACCAGACCGACGTCATCGCGAACCGCTCCACCGCCGATGTCAGCCCCGCGCTCATCGGAATCGCGCCGATGCCGAAGGGGCCGACCGGCCTCACCGGCAACGAGATCAACGCCTACATGTACGGCGTGAGCGGCCTCCAAAAGGACCCCGCGGTGCGGCGCGCGGCCTGGGAGTTCGTCCGGTTCATGGGCAGCGACGAGGCCGACGCGATTCGCACGAAGGCCTACGTGGAGCAGGGTCTCGGCAACATGGTGAGCCCCGTCGAGCTGAAGAAGTTCGGCTACGATGAGTTCGTGACCGCGCAGGGGCAGCAGTGGTCGCGGGCGCTTCAGCGGCTCTTCGAATCGGGCAAGCCGGAGCCCTACGGCAAGAACTGCGAGATGATCTACACGGAGATGGACCAGCCGCTCGTGGAGATCGGCCTCTACCCGAATCGCGACCCGATGGACATCCTGAACCGCGCCGCCGCGAAGATTGACGCGAAGCTGCTCGGCTACACGCCGCCGGACGTGATGGCGAAACGGCGGCGGTACGCGCTCGGCGCGGTCACCGGCATCTTCGTCCTCATCTTCGCCGGCATCTTCGTAATGCTCCGGCGACTCTCGATGAGCGTCGCCTCCGAGCCGGGCGCGCGGCCGGCGGGCATGCGGTCATGGCGCTACCACGTCGGCCCCTGGGTCTTCATGGCCCCCGCCATCCTCTCCATCGTCGTCTGGGCCTACTTCCCGCTCGTCCGCGGCCTCCTCATGGCCTTCCAGGACTACAAGGTCGTGAAGCCGCCCGTCTGGATCGGCCTCGACAACTTCATCGAAGCGGCAACGCAGGAGACATTCTGGCGCGGAATCCTCAACAGCTTCTACTACGTTGGCCTCTCGCTCGGCCTCGGCTTCGCGCTCCCCATCCTCCTGGCGCTGATGCTCTCCGAAGTGCCGCGCGGCAAGTACCTCTTCCGCACGCTCTACTACCTCCCGGCGGTCACCAGCGGCCTGGTCATCATCTTCCTCTGGAAGCAGTTCTACGACCCCTCCGAGCAGGGCCTCTTCAACCAGCTCCTGACGCCCGCGGCCAGCCTGCTGAACGGCCTCCATCTCGCGCACATCGCGCTTCCGCTCAAGGTCGACTGGCTGGGCGACCCCTCCTACGCGATGCTGGCGGTCGTCCTGCCCGCCATCTGGGCCGGCGCGGGCCCGGGCTCCATCATCTACCTCGCCGCCCTGAAGACGATTCCGGAGGACGTCTACGAAGCCGCGGACCTCGACGGCGCCTCCATCTGGCATAAGATCGGGCTGATCACGCTCCCGTCGCTCCGCCCGCTCATCATCATCAACCTCGTCGGCGCGTTCATCGGCTCCTTCAAGGCGATGGAGAACATATTCGTGATGACCGGCGGCGGCCCGCTCTACGCAACCCACACCATCGGTCTCGAAATCTGGTACAACGCCTTCATGTACCTGAAGTTCGGCTACGCGACCGCCGCCGCCTGGATCATGGGCGCGATGCTCGTCGGCTTCACCCTCTACCAGCTCCGCATCCTCCGCGATGTCCGCTTCACGGCCGGAGGTTGAGCGATGGACCCTACAAGCCTGCAAAGTCTGGTCGAAAGCGTCGTCGCCGACGTCGAGGCTGTCAATGCGGCGCGTGACAAGAAGGGAACGGAATCGCGGGCGGCGAAACATGGGCGAAGCGGTCATGATATTTCGGGCTTTAATCGAATGGAATTGAGGGGCGACTCATGATTGAGGGTGCGGGCTGGACGCGGCGCGAGGTGATGCGCGCGGGGATTGCGGGCGGAGCGGCGGTCCTCGGGGGCCGGGCTTTGGCGGACGACAAGCTCTATGGGCCGTTTCGCATGGGGATTCAGAGCTACTCGCTCCGCGGATTCGACTTCGATACCGCGCTCCTGATGACGCAGAAGCTGGGGCTCCACTACTGGGAGGCGTTCCAGTCGCACGTGCCGCTCACCGATTCGCGCACGAAAGTGGCCGAGATTCTGGCGAAGTTCCGCGACCACAAAATCACGTTCGATTCGTGGGGCGTCCAGAGCTTTTCGGCGGACGAGGCGGATGCGCGCCGGGCATTCGACTTCGCGAAGATGTGCGGCCTGAAGACCATCTCCGCGGACCCCTCGCCCGATTCGTTCGGCGTGCTGGAGAAGCTGGTCGCGCAGTACGGAATCAACATCGCGATTCACAACCATGGGCCGGGCGCTCGCTACGGCACACTGCCTTCGGTGCTCGCGGCCGTGCAGGGGCGCCATCCGCGAATCGGCGCCTGCGTGGACACGGGACACGCGCTCCGCAGCGGGGAGGACCCGGTCGAGTGGGTGCGCCGGCTCGGCAAGCGCGTCTACGGAGTGCACCTGAAGGACGTGAAGGGCACGACGCAGTTCACGGAGATCGGGAAGGGCGACCTTCGCACCGTGCAGCTCTTCCGCGAGCTTCACCGGCTCAAGTACCCGTGGCTGGTCGCTCTGGAGTACGAGGAGCACGAGAAGGAGCCCGGACCGTACATCAGTGAGTGCCTCGCGGCCACGCAGGACGCGATTGGCAAGGCAATCAATCAATAGAAACCCATCAATAGACAGCAAATGCAAATGCTCCCTGAAAGGAGTCGAATCATGTCGGAGCTGAACAGACGAGAATTCGTGGAGAGGGCTGCTGCTGCATCGATTGCGGCTGGGGCGCTGGCAGTCGGGTCGGCAGCAATCGCGGACCAGAATAGCGGCAAGCCGCTTCCGAAGCTTTCGGAGAGCGCGAAGCTCGGCAAGTCCGGGATCAAGACATCCCTGCTGGGAATCGGGACCGGCTCGGTGGGCTGGAACCACCAGTCGAACCAGACGCGGCTCGGCCAGGCGAAGTTCAACGAGCTGATGCAGCATGCGTACGATTCGGGAATCCGGTTCTTCGACCTCGCCGACCAGTACGGCTCGATGCCCTACTTCAAGGAGCCTCTGAAGAAGCTCCCGCGCGAAAGGATAGTTATCCAGTCGAAGTCGAACAACCGCACGCCCGAGGGAATCAAGGCCGACCTCGAGCGGTTCCGCAAGGAGCTCGACACCGACTACATCGACACGCTCCTCGTCCACTGCGTGACCGAGCCGGACTGGAATGTCCGGTACCGCGGTGTCATGGATGCGCTGGAGGAGGCGCGGCAGAAGGGCATCATCCGCGCGCACGGCGTGAGCTGCCACACGCTGGAGTCGCTCGAAGCCGCGGCGAATGAGCCCTGGGTGCAGGTTGACCTCGCGCGCTACAACCCATGGGGCAGGTACATGGACGGGAAAAAGGGCGAGCCCGAATCGAAGACCCCCGACTTCGTCCGTCCGCTGCTCCAGAAGATGCGCTCCGAAGGCAAGGGCGTCATCGGCATGAAGATTCTCGCGCAGGGCGACATCGCGAAGGAGACCGAGCGAATCGCGAAGATGCGGGAATCGCTGCGCCACGCGCTCTCGACCGGCGCGGTGGACATGATGGTGATTGGGTTCGAATCGCCGCAGCAGATCACCGAAGTGATGACCGAAACCCGTGTCGCCCTTGCCGAAGTCAACCGCTACCGAGTGTAGGTTCTTGACTGGATCTACAAGATAGCGGCGGGATTCAAACCGCGAATAACGCGAAAACTGCCGAAAACGGCTGGCTATCCGGTTCCCATTCGCGACAATTCGCGTTATTCGCGGTAAGAATCCCGCCGCTATCTTGTAAATCTTGTTAATCCTGTCAAAGAATCCAAGGCATGGAGACGACGAATACGGTGGTGATGCGCGGCGATCCGGCTCGGATATTCGCGCTGGCGGCGGACATCCAGGGCTGGCCTGCGCTGCTGCCGCACTACCGATACGTTGTCGTGGAGGAGAGCTCGGAGCGGCACCGGGTTGCGCGGATGGGGGCGAGCCGCGACGGGTTTCCGGTAAAGTGGCGGTGCCGGCAGGAACTGGTTCCCGAGGAGCGCCGTATCCGATTCACGCATATCGGCGGCATCACGAAGGGCATGGACGTCGAGTGGCGGATTGAGCCTGGGCCTGACGGCGTCCGCGTCACCATTTGGCACGCGCTGAGCTATCCTGTCCCCGTGCTGGGACCCCTCTTCGCCGAGCGCATCGTCGGCCGATTGTTTGTCCATAACATCGCCGGAAAGACACTCAAGTGTATCCAGACTCTGGTCGAGGCGGAGGCCCGCGCCGCGTCGTTGTGACGGGAATTGGCGCGGTTACACCCATCGGCCAGGGCGCGGATGGATTGTGGGCGGGTGTGCTCGCCGGCCGCTCCGCCGTTCGGGCGATCACCCGATTCGACGCATCACCCTTCTCCTCCCGCATCGCCGCCGAGGTCCCCGATTTCGACGCGGCGGCGTGGTTCGATCCGAAGGCGCAGCGCCGCCTCGATCGATGCTCCCAATTCGCTGTCGCCGCCTCTATGATGGCGATTGCCGATTCGTCCATCGATCTGGAGTCGGAGGATCGGAGCCGGATTGGCGTCTGCATCGGGAGCGCACTGGGTGGCGCGGCGTATGCCGAGGAGCAGCACCGGCGCTATCTGGAAGCCGGCGACCGGGCCGTCGAGCCGAACCTTGCGCTCCAGATGTTCGTGGGGGCGGGGACCTGCGCGACCGCGATTCACCTCGGTCTTACCGGCTATTCCACCTCCAATGCGGACAGCTGCGCCTCCGGAACTGTCGCGATCGGGAACGCCTTTCGCGCGATCCAGCGCGGCGACGCGAACGCTATTCTCGCCGGCGGCTCGGAAGCGCCCCTCGCGCCCCTCTGTTTCGGCGCGTTCGCCCGAATCCGCGCTCTCTCCACCCGCAACGACGAGCCCGAGCGCGCCTGCCGGCCCTTCGACCTCCACCGTGACGGCTTCGTAATGGGGGAGGGAGCCGCGGTGCTACTGCTCGAAGAGTGGTCGCACGCGCTGCGTCGGGGCGCGAGCCCATATGCCGAGCTCCGTGGCTTCGGTCTCACGAACGACGCGCACGACATGACCGCTCCCCGGCCGGACGCCGAATTGGCCTCCCGCTGCATCCGCCTCGCCCTCGACGACGCCTGCCTGCCTCCGGACGCGATAGATTACGTCAACGCGCACGGCTCCTCGACGCGGCTGAACGATTGCACCGAAACGCTGGCGCTCAAGCGGGCTCTCGGTCCGCACGCCTACCGCATCGCCGTGAGCGGGACCAAGGCGATGCACGGCCACGCGCTGGGAGCGACGGGCGCTATCGAGGCGGCCATCTGCTGCCTCGCGATTCGGAACGGCTTCATTCCCCCCACGGTCAACCTCGACGAGCCGGACCCCGACTGCGACCTCGACTGCATGCCGCGCACCGGCCGGGACGCGCGCCTCGGGGCAGTTCTCTCCAACTCCTTCGGATTCGGCGGCATCAACGCCTCGCTCGTGCTTGCCGCAGTATGAAACCTGTGACCGGTGGATTTCCGCGGCGCGACCAAAAAATCCACCCCTGTTTATGTTGACATGGCTAAACGCGTGGGGTATTGTTACTTCGCCCCAACGGACGTACACCATAATTCACGTGGCCGGATTCGTGAAAAAGAGCACAATCCTGGCCCCAAATTGAAACAGGCGCGCAAAGCTTAGCCTGATCATGCTAACCGAGTCACAAAGCAGAGTCCGATTCCGACGGTTCGCCTGGTTCGTCCTGCTCTACAACCTGCCAGTCATCCTTTGGGGCGCCGTGGTTCGGGCGACCGGGTCCGGGGCAGGCTGCAACGACCACTGGCCGCTCTGCGACGGTTCGGTATTGCCGAGTCTGGCGGACACGCACCGCGTCATCGAGTTCACCCACCGCATTTCGAGCGGGCTCGTGCTGGTGTTGTCCAGTCTGCTTCTGTGGGGCGCGCTGAAAGCCTTTCCGAAAGGCCACGTCGTAAGGCTGGGCGCGGCGCTGTCGCTCGGATTCACGGTCAGCGAGGCGCTCGTAGGCGCGGGGCTGGTGCTTTTCAAGCTCGTCGCGCACGACCAGTCGGTCTACCGGGCCATCGCGATTTCGGTACACCTCACGAACACGTTTCTGCTGCTGGCGTCGCTCACGCTGACGGCCTGGTGGGCATCCGGCGGCGAGCGGGTTCAGGCGCGAGGGCAGGGAGCGGTTGGCGGGCTGCTGGCAGCGGCGTTGCTCGGAGCCATTGTCGTGGGGATTACCGGCGCGATTACGGCCCTGGGCGACACGCTCTTCCCGGCCCGATCCTTCGCCGAGATTGGGGCGCCGGTTGGGTCGGCAGCGCACTTTCTCCAGCACCTGCGCGTATACCACCCGTACGCCGCGGTGTCGGTTGGTACGGCGGCTGTTGCAATCGCGTGGCTGGTGGCGGCGCTCCGCCCATCGGACGCGGTGAAGAGTCTGGCCTTCGGCGTGACGATGCTCTTCGCGATCCAGGTGGGCGTTGGGTTCATGAACCTCTTCATGCGGGCGCCGGTCCCGATGCAGCTCGCGCACCTGCTGATCGCCGATGGACTCTGGATTGCGCTTGTTCTTCTGTCCGCGGCCGCCTGCGCGGTGAATGCTCCGCGCGCCGTGATGTTCGGCCGGCGTGCGGGCGCCGAGACCCTCGAGGGAACGCATTGAGTGTAAACAGCCTCCATGACGCGCTTCCCACCAGCCTGGGCGCCCACATCGAGCGCGCGGGTTGGAAGGATGTCGTCCGCGACTATATCTCGCTGACGAAGCCCCGGGTCATTAGTCTCCTTCTGTTCACCACGCTCGCCGCGATGTTCATCGCCTCGAATCCCGCGCACCGGGTGACGCTGCCGCTCTTCCTCGCGGTTGCAATCGGCGGATACGCGGCGGCCGGGGCGGCGAACGCTATCAACATGGTGATCGACCGGGACATCGATCAGCGCATGCGGCGGACGACGTCGCGGCCGACGGTCACGCGCAGAATCTCGTGGAAGAACGCGCTCGCCTTTGCCTTTTCGCTCGAAATCATCTCGTTTTCGCTGCTCACCTGCGCCGCGAACGTGCTCACGGCCTCGCTTGCGCTGGCCGGACTGCTCTTCTACGTTTTCATCTATACGCTGCTCCTGAAGCGGCGCACCTGGCACAACATCGTAATCGGCGGGGCCGCTGGTGCGTTTCCGCCGCTGGTCGGCTGGGCTGCTGTCACGGGGTCGCTCTCGCCGCTGGCCTGGTACCTGTTCGCGATCATCTTCGTCTGGACGCCGGTGCACTTCTGGGCGCTTGCCCTGCTGATCAAGGATGACTACGCGAGCGCGGGGGTGCCGATGCTGCCCTGCGTGAAGGGCGACCGGGCGACCGTTGTGCAGATCGCGATATACATGGTGATTACGGTCGCCATGACACTGATTCCCGTCGTGACGGAGGGACTGCACTCGGTCTACCTGGTCGGGGCGGTCCTACTGAACCTTATTCTCGCCTGGAAAACAGTTGAGCTCTACCGAGAGGTTACGCGCCCGCGGGCGTCGTCGCTCTTCCATTACTCGATGCTCTACCTGGCGCTGCTTTTCCTGGTGATGGCCATCGACCGTTCGTTGACGTGAGATCCGGCGCCTGAGATTAGCCGGGAAGGACTTGAAACGGCCGGCGACCGGGGCGAAGCATTCGCGCAGGATGTTTCGCTCGTGCAGGCAGGATCGTTGCGCGAATGCTTAGCCCCTACGGTGGTACGCTGGCATTAGGCAGCGTGAAGACAAACGAATTTGACGTGTATTGAGGTTAGCGTGGCTATGGACTTGAAACGGCCGGCCTCAACCAGGTAAACTTACGTACACTACTGAGTCGCGGCGGTTGATATGGCGGCCGGATTCGGTGGGATGGGCGGACGGACTCAGCCTCGTGGTTGACTGGCTGCGGTAACGGCCGGTATAATCAGCCGGCAACCGGGCGGGCAATTGACGACCGTTGAGCGCACGAACCCAGCGCCACCTCAAATCAGCCCGGCGTACGAACGAAATACGGCTTTCCCGCTCCACGGAGTGCACTGAATGGCGCAACTCTTTCCGTCGACTGCGAATACGCTCGCCCGGATGAGCCTCTTCGGGGCGGTCGCGCTTCCCGTTCTGCTGATTGTGGGCGGGTCGGCAATCACGCGGTCCCCCGCGAACACGAAGGTCGACGTTCCGATGGACCAGCCCGTGCCGTTCAGCCACGAGCACCATGTCAGCGAGCTGGGCATCGACTGCCGGTACTGCCACACGTCGGTCGAGAAGTCGGCGACCGCGGGCGTGCCGCCGACCCAGACCTGCATGTCGTGCCATTCGCAGATTTGGACCAACAGCCCGCTTCTCGAGCCGATTCGGCAGAGCTACCGGAACCAGGAGCCGATCAAATCGTGGGATGGGTCGGTAGGCTGGACGCGCGTAAACAAGGTTCCTGAGTTCGTCTATTTCAACCACTCGATCCACATCAACCGGGGAATCAACTGCAACGTCTGCCACGGCGCCGTCCAGAAGATGCAACTCACCTACAAGGGCAACGCCTTCTGGATGTCGTGGTGCCTGGAGTGCCACCGCAACCCGGAGAAGGCGCTCTACCGCGACCCCGAATCGGCGAAAGAGGGTCTGACGCCGCGCGAGCAGGTTTTCAACCTCTACTGGAAGGCGCAAAAGGGCGAGGAGCAGCTCTCTTCGCGGGAGCGGGCCATCGCCGAGGGAACGGACTTCGGTCACTACAAGCCGAGCGCCGACGAGGTGAAGCAGGGCGAGCAGCTTGTCGACAAGTATCACGTCAAGGTGAAGCAGCTCACCGACTGCTGGACGTGTCACCGGTAGAGTGTTGAGTGTTAAGTGTCAGGCCCAGAGGTTCGGTTCTCAACACTCAACACTTAATACTCAACACTTAACACTCAAATCAGAGTGAACATGAACGAAGAGAATCTACAGAATCTGGATTTGGCGGCGATTCGCGAGAAGCTGGCCGGCATGAAGGGCCAGGCTTACTGGCGCGGGCTCGAGGAGATCGCCGAGACCGAGGAGTTCCAGAAGTGGGTCGGCGACGAGTTCCCGAATCGGGAATCGCTGCTTCAGGTCGACCGCCGAAGTTTCCTCAAGGTAATGGGCGCGTCGCTGGCGCTGGCCGGGATGGCCGGCTGCCGCTTCCTGCCCGACGAGCACATGGTGCCCTACGTCAAGGCGCCGGAAGAGGTCGTGGCGGGGACGCCGCTCTTCTACGCCTCGGCGATGCCGTGGCGCG
>Ga0068855_100012133_pt1 | contig 10411 bp, 10 predicted proteins | sample KBSCornC52_FD_66592 | JGI IMG/M metagenome (GOLD analysis project Ga0068855, IMG submission 66592) | Corn rhizosphere microbial communities from Kellogg Biological Station, Michigan, USA - KBS Corn C5-2 | ecosystem: Host-associated > Plants > Roots > Rhizosphere > Soil ... | reverse complement strand
AGAAAAGTGCCAGCGCTTGCCGCCGCAACCCATCCGCCGTTGGGGGTGAGCGAACTCTTCCCAGGCTCGTGAATTGCTCCATCGAGGGCCCTATTTGCGAGGCTTTCTCGATGCTTTCCTTCCGCGCCTGGCTCCTGTTCGCCCTGGCCCTTGGTCTGTCGGCCTGCAAGGGCAGCCACAACAACGGTTCCTCGCCGCCGCCGCAAAGCACACCTACCCGCGGTCAGTTGATTGGCGCCCCGGTCATGGCGGCTGCCTATTCACCCTCCGACCTCTCGTCGCAGCTCACGGGTGACCCGTTGGGAAAACTGCTTCTGCAGCTCACGTTCAATCCGACTTGCGGCGTGAACGTCTATCATATGCAGTACCAAACGGTCGGTGGTGCCAACGAATCGACCACCGGCTCCGCGGCACTGATGATTCCGACAGGCTCGGCGGGCTCGTGTCAGGGTGCGCGGCCCATCGTGATGTATGCCCACGGAACCAACACGGCCAAGACCTTGAACATGGCGAGCATCAGCGGCAACAGCGAGGCCCTGTTGATGGCTGCCGTGTTCGCCTCACAGGGATACATTGTCGTGACGCCGAACTATGTCGGCTACGACACCTCGACGCTGGCTTATCATCCGTATCTGAATGCGGATCAACAGTCCAAAGACATGATCGATGCGTTGGCCGCCGCGCGTAGCGCTCTTCCGGGTGTCAGCGGCACCGATGGCGGCAAGCTGTTCCTGACGGGATATTCGCAGGGTGGCTTTGTCGCAATGGCAACGCACAAGGCGATGCAGGCGGCAGGCATCGCGGTAACCGCGTCGGCTCCCATGTCCGGTCCCTACGCCCTGGCCGCCTTTGGCGATGCGATCTTTGCAGGGGATGTCAACACCAGCGGGCCACTGAACTTCAACATGCTGGTGACGAGCTATCAACACTCTTACGGCAATGTCTATTCGGCACCGACTGACGTGTACGAGACGCAGTATGCCGCGGCGGCGGATGAACTCCTGCCCAATGCCAACGGGATCGGCTTTGTGTACAGTCAGAACGAGCTGCCAACAAACGCCTTGTTCAACAGCACCCCGCCTAGTCCCGCGTACGCGTCGCTGACGCCGTCGACCACGCCGGCGAACCTGGCGCCCGTCTTCGCGCAAGGATTTGGCACCAACAACCTGGTCACCAACGCCTATCGATTGGCCTATTTGCAGGACGCCGGTGCGAATCCAGATGGCGGCTTCCCGTCCGTTACGACCGGTTTGCCGGCGGGCGCACCCGGTAATGCGCTACGCAAGGACCTGAAGACCAACGATTTGCGTAACTGGGCACCCTCGGCCCCTGTGCTGCTGTGCGCCGGCGATAGCGACCCGACGGTCTTTTATATGAACACGCAGCTCATGCAGAGCTACTGGAGCTCCAGCGCTCCGAGCAGTCAGGTCACCGTGCTGGATGTCGATTCTTCCGTTGCGAGCAACGACCCGTATGCAACCGAGAAGAACGGCTTTGCCGCGGCGAAAGCGGCGGTTGCGGCTGCCGCGGTGGTTGGCGGGGCCGGCGATGGTGGGGCGATGGCGGTGCTACAGGACTATCACGCCACGCTCGTGCCGCCTTTCTGCACGTTCGCGGTGAAATCGTTTTTCGACGGCCATTGATTCACTGCCTGGTCCATGCTTTTCCCCCGACTAACGCCACGAGTGCTGCCAAGGTGGAGGCCACCAGTACCGCGCTCTTTGCCGTCGCGAGGAGCGCTGAGTCCGCGAAAGCCAGGTTGGCAATGAAGATTGACATCGTGAAACCGATGCCGCCCAGACAGCCGAGCAGGACGATGTGGCGCCAGTGCAGGTCTTGGGGAAGCTCACAGACTTTTGTCCGGACCGCGACGGCGGAGGCGAGCACGATCCCTAAAGGCTTACCCAGCACGAGCCCCAGAATGATGCCCATTTTGACGCCGAATGCGCCGCCTCCGCTGAACGACAGCGCGCTCAGGTCAACTCCCGCGTTGGCCAACGCGAACAGGGGCATGATCGCGTACGCGACCCAGGGGTGCAGCCGGCGCAGCAGGTGACTCGAAGCCGCCGTGGCCGGAGCCATCATTCCCAATATCACTCCCGCCAACGTGGGATGAATACCGGCGCGCATCAGGCCCACCCATAGCAACAGCCCGGGAAGCAGGTAAGCGGGGCGGCTGCGCACTTTGAGCCGCTGCATGAGCCATACGGCGAGGGTCCCGCAGGCGGCCAGCACGAAACCGCTGAATTCCATACTGCGGGAGTACGCCGTTGCGATGATGATGATGGCGACGATGTCGTCGATGATGGCTAGCGTCAGGAGCAGCAGCCGCAAGACTGGCGGAACGCGTTTACCCAACAGCGAAAGAATTCCTACAGCAAAAGCGATGTCGGTTGCCGTCGGTACGGCCCAACCGGCTCGTGTAATGGGAGCGGTGTTCAGCAGCAAGTAGATCAACGCGGGCGTCAGCACCCCCGCTATGGCCGCAATGATCGGGAGGGTCGCGATACGAGCATCAGAAAGGGCGCCGTAACGCATTTCGTGGCGGATTTCGAGGCCGACTACCAGGAAGAACACCGTCATCAGGCCGTCGTTGATGTAGATCCTCAACGGCTGAGTGCCGATAAATGCGGTCGACCAGGACAGCTCGTAGGTGCGCGCCGATAGGTTTGCCCAAAGGAGCGCGATCGCTGTGGCCACGAGGAGGGTTATTCCGCCAGCGGTCTCGACCCGCAGGAAGCTCTCGATGGAAATGAGAATGCGGCGCAGAAGCGAAGGATGGGCAGCGCGCTTCGCGGTGATGGGGGTCGTCTGTCGGTCCATGGGCTTTGGCTAGGTGTGACGGCGGCCCGACCGTCACAAAACCTATCGACCCGGCATAGAGGGTCGACACCCGGATTGGATTACACGGGGGAGCCGAGCGGAGCGCAAGCGTCGCGGGCCGGCCGCGTGCGGCGCCTCTTCACATCTGCGGGGCCCAGGATGAGCACCAGCCGGCGGCCTTGACTTGCTTACCCGCGAAGATCTGGCACGGACCGGCGGCCGCGCCGGCCTTCCCCTGGTAAAGGCCGCAATTCGCGCAGGTACTGTTCGGGAGAGCGCCTTTGGCCTGGGTGGCGTCTTCCACATATTTGACGGCTTTGGCTTCAGGGGCTTCCGGGCTCAGAAGAGGCGGAGTGTCGGCCGCGAGCGCGCTACTCACGGTAAGGCCGGCGAACGGGAGGAGCGGAAGGGTCAGGGTGAGGCCTTGCAGCACCCTGCGGCGAGAGGAGCAATCCGGGAAAGTCATGGTGGGCGCCCTTTTTACTTTGCCCAAGGATACGCGCACGCGCGCGCCAGGACAGCAGCAGCCCCCCCGGTTATGACCCGAGTATGACCCGAGCTCAGCTCGAGCGCGCGCTATAGCTCTCCATCATGAGTCCGGTGCCACCTCGGGAGACGTGAGCGACAACAGCCGTGCGGCGATGCAACTTGGTGATCGCCCCGAGATTGATTGCGAAGGCGAGCGTGACCTGCTGTCCTTTGCGCAATCCTAGATTGGTGGTCTCGATGAACACCCCGGTGGCACTGAGATTGACCGCCTTGCAGAGCTTGCGGCGGCCACCTGGAACCATGATATAGACGATTGTCCTAGCACGGTGCCTCGTATGAAGGCGACGTTCCACTGAATCAGCCTCGCGCTCTTTTTAGTAGTTTTCCGGTTCTATGCGGACCCGCCAATTATGCCAACCTCCAAAGCGGATTGGACCTTCACTCAACTTAATTGCGTCGCAGATTGGTGACTTCGCCGCCATGCGGGGGTCCATTCCGGCACATTACGCTGCTTTGCGTTGCCGCCAGCATGGAATACTCTTCACGTGCTGCCTCTAGCTTGAGCAGCGCGCGAGGCTGAAGCCCGCGTCACGCTACGAATGTCCTTGGGGGGTTGGCCATGGGTTGGATCGTTCTGCTGCTGCTCATCGGGCTCGTGCTGGTCTTCATCTCGAGCTACAACCGGCTGGTCACGGCCCGTAATGCTTTCCGGAATGCGTTCGCGCAGATCGATGTGCAGCTCACCCGGCGTTACGACTTAATCCCGAATCTGGTGGAGATCGCGAAGGGTTACATAAAGCACGAGCGCGAGACCCTCGAGGCGGTTATCCGCGCGCGCAACACCGCGTATGAAGGTCTGAAAATGGCCGCCGCCGACCCCGCCAACGCCGCGGCAGTCCAGCAGCTTTCGGGGGCGGACCAGCAATTGGGTGGGGCGTTGAGCCGCCTCATGGCAGTGGCCGAGGCGTATCCGGACCTCAAGGCCAACCAGAACATGATGCAGCTGTCGGAGGAGTTGACCTCCACGGAGAACAAGGTCGCCTTCGCACGCCAGGCTTACAACGACGCGGTAATGACCTACAACAACTACCGCGAGACATTTCCGAGCAACATCGCGGCCGGCATGTTCGGGTTCCAACCGGCGCAGTCTCTCGAGATCGCGAAGCCCGAGGCGCGTGAAGCGCCCAAGGTCAGCTTCACCTGACGGGCTGATCGACTCGGCCGCGGTGGATTTCTACTCACGCCAGGCCACTGCGCGCAGCCAGTCGCGCTGGCTGGTGTTGACTTTCATGCTCGCGTTGCTGGCTGTCGCGCTGGGCCTGGATTTCGTGTTGTTCACGTTCATCGCCGGGCGCAGCGGTTACTATGGTTTCAATGCGCTCAGCTATGCGGCCGCCCACCCGGGACAGGCCCTGTTCTCGACGTTGCTGGTGATGGGCGTGCTGGGGCTGGCGAGTCTGTATAAGACCATGGAGCTGCGCGGCGGCGGCGCAGTCGTGGCCCGCTCCCTGGGTGGCGTCCTGGTATCGGGCGATACCCCCGACCTGAAGCGCAAGCGACTGCTCAACGTGGTGGAGGAAATGGCGATCGCCTCCGGCGTGCCCATGCCCGAAGTCTACGTGCTGGAGCAAGAGCCGGGAATCAACGCATTCGCGGCCGGACACACTCCGGCGAACGCCGCAGTGACGGTGACCCAGGGGGCGCTCGATCGCCTCACGCGCGCGGAGTTGCAGGGCGTCATCGGTCACGAGTTCAGTCACATACTCAACGGCGACATGCGGCTGAACGTGCAGCTCATGGGCTGGGTGTTCGGCCTGTTCGTGATCGGGCTGATCGGCCGGATGATCGTGCAGGTATCGCCACGTAACCGGCGCGATTCGAATGCGCTGGTAGTGCTGGGGTTTGCGATCATTGTGTTGGGTTATGTCGGGCTGCTGGCCGGGCGGATCCTGCAAGCGGCGGTGTCGCGCCAGCGCGAGCGGCTTGCCGATGCATCGGGGGTACAGTTCACGCGCAATCCGGAGGGGCTGAAAGGGGCGCTGGTGAAGATAGCAGCCTCGCCTGACGGATCTGCGCTGGTCGCCGCGGATGCCGAGCCGGCGGCGCACATGTTTTTTGCGGAAGGTCTGGCGCGTGTATTTTCTACGCACCCCCCGATTCTGGAGCGCATCCGTGAGTTGGATCCGCAGTTCGATCCGCGGGAGTTGGAGCGGGCGGCACTGGAGCCTGATCAGGAGCCGGCGCCGGCGGAGTTTGCTGGGCGTGGCGAGGGCGCGGCGTTGGCCGGCGCGGCGAGCGGCGTTGCTGGTTTTGGCACGGGCGCATCCGCGCAGTTCGCCGGGGGTGGCGGGCTGGGCGGGTTCGGGCAGATTTCGCTCAGGGCGCGCGGTGGCGTTGGTGTCGATCAGGCGGCGCGGGCTGTTGGACAGGTTGGGCAGCCTGACACGGCGCACATCGAGCATGCGCAAGCGGTGCGTCTGGCACTTCCGCAGGCCGTGCGCGAGCTCACCGAGTCTCCGGGCGGTGCGCAGGCGTTGCTCATGGCGCTCCTCATCAGCAAAGACCCGGCGGTGCGGCAGCGCCAGCTAGAATTGCTGGCCAACTCGGCCAATGCAGGGACCCTCCAGGCGATAGAGCGCGTGATCCCGATCGCCGCGAGTGTGGATCCGATGCTCCGGCTGCCGGTCCTGCAGCGCTCTTTCCCAGCGCTGCGGCGGACCACGGCCGCGCAGCGCAAGGTGCTCGCGCGCGTGGTCGACGATCTCATCCGTGCCGATCAGCGCGTCGATGTGTTTGAATTCTGCCTGGCGAAGTTGTTGGAGACCGTGCTGGTCGAACAGTCGGGTACGAAGCGGCTGCACGGCACGTTGACACTGGAGGATGCCGAAGGCGAGATCGCGTTGCTGTTTGCCATACTTGCGCAGATCGGGGCACAGGATGAGCGTGCCGCGCGGACGGCCTACGAGGTGGGCATCGGGACGGTGCTGCCGATGAGGAGGCCCCCTTTTACGGCTGTCCCGGATTGGCAATCAAAGTTGATTGCGGCGCTGCCGAAGCTGGAGCAGCTTCATCCCTTCGCGAAGAAGGCGGTGATCGAGGGTCTGGTCAAGACTATCGCCAACGACGAGATGCTCATGGACGAGGAGGCGGAGTTGCTGCGCACCGTATGCGCGCTGTTGCATTGTCCGCTGCCGCCCATGTTGCCGCTGATCGCTGGCGATCCGCAGCCTGTGGAGGAGGGCTGACGCCGGCGGCGCGCCGATTCCAACCGTGATTGAGTCTACAGGCCACTCAGGAAGGCACGGATCTCCTCGCTCAAGAAGGCGCGGATCTCCCGCCCGAAGCGCTCGATGTCGATGAGGAACGAGTCGTGCCCCTCGATGCAGCTCAAGGGGCGGAACCAGGTTGTGACTCCGGCCTTGTCGAGCGAGCGCGCCACGGCGCGTTGCTCGGCGATGGAGAACAACAAATCTGACTCGACGCCGATTACGAGTGCTTCCTCGAGCTGCGCGCGGCGTAGAACGGTTTCATGATCACCGTGCACGCCCAGGTCGAAGCGATCCATTGCGCGCGAGAGATAGAGATAGCAGTTGGCATCAAACGCGGTTACGAATTTCGCCGCCTGCGCCTCGAGATAGCCTTGCACGGCAAACTCGGACGCAAACGGGTCACCTCGCTTCATGTCCGCGCGAATCGGCTGGCGATCGAAACGTTGTTGCCACTCTGCCGCCGAGCGATAGGTGACTGTTCCCAACTTGCGAGCCAAGCGCTGCCCATTTCGCGGCGGCTTGTCCGCGGCATATTGACCCTGCTTCCAGTCCGGATCGCTCGTGATCGCCTCACGTTGGATTGACCGCAAAGCGATGGCAAACGGCGAGGCTGCCGGCGTGCCCGAAATGCTGACGAGCCGACGCGCCGCCCTCGGAAATTGCGCCGCGTAGGCGAGAACTACCATGCCGCCCAGCGATGGCCCCATGACTGTGTCGAGGCGCTCGATGCCGAGGCTGCGTACCGTCTCATGGCCGGCACGAGCGATATCTTCCACCGACAGGTCGGGAAAAGTCAGGCGATAGGACTTTCCCGTGGCGGGATCTATGGACGCGGGGCCCGTGGAGCCAAAACAACTGCCCAGGGAGTTGATACAAATGACGAAGAATTGATCCGTGTCGACGGCCAACCCCGGCCCCACCATCCTCTGCCACCAACCCTCGCTGGGATCCTCAGGTGAGGAGGCCGCATGAGCGGATGGAGACAGCCCTGTGAAGAGCAACAATGCGTTGTCGCGAGCCGCGTTCAACGTGCCCCAGGTTTCGTAGGCAATGCTGGCGCCGTGAAGCGCGCCGCCGCGCCACATCGGAAAGGGATCGGGCAAGTGCGCATAGCGCCGCGCACTTGTTTTCTCGTCGCGGCCCGCAGCCGAATCAGCAACGGCCGCGGGAGTGGATGATGCAGCTCTCAAGGCTCTGGATCACTGCCTTCAGCAATGCCTTCAAACAGCGGAGTGGACAAGTAACGCTCGCCGGTATCCGGGAGCATGGCAAGAATGACTGATCCCGCCGGCGCCTCGCCAGCGACCTTCAAGGCCGCGGCGAATGTGCCGCCCGAGGAAATGCCGCAGAAGATGCCTTCACTGCGCGCGAGTGAGCGCGAGGCGTCAATCGCCTCTACGTCGGTGACCGCGAGAATCCGATGGGGTACCTCCCGATCGAGCACCGCGGGCACGAAGTCCGGCGTCCACCCCTGAATCTTGTGGGGCGTGAACGGCTTGCCCGAGAGCATCGCGGCGGCCGCTGGCTCGCTGGCAATGATCTGCGTGTCGGGGCGAGCGAGCCGGATCATCTGTCCGGCGCCGGTGAGCGTGCCGCCGGTGCCCCAGCCGGTCACGAAAAAGTCGAGCCGCTTGCCCGCGAAGTCCTGGAGGATTTCCGGGCCCGTGGTGTTGCGGTGATAGGCCGGATTCGCCTCGTTCTCGAATTGGCGGGCCAGGAACCAACCGTGCTTCTGGGCGAGCTCCGCTGCCTTTCTCACCATGCCGGTGCCGCGCTCGGCGGCAGGCGTGAGAATGACCTTCGCGCCGAGCATGCGCATGATCTTGCGGCGTTCGATGGAAAACGACTCGGCCATGACCGCCACGAACGGGTAGCCCTTCGCGGCGCACACCATCGCGAGTGCGATGCCGGTATTGCCTGAAGTGGCCTCGACCACGGTTTGTCCCGGCTCGAGCGTTCCGTTGCGCTCCGCGTCCTCGATGATGGCAATCGCCAGACGATCCTTCACGGAGCTCAGGGGATTGAAGAACTCGCACTTCACATACATCGTGACGTGCTTGGGCGCGAGACGCTGAATGCGAACGATCGGGGTCTTGCCGATCGTGCCCAGGATGCTGTCGTAGATCATGGTTTGCCTTTGGAGTAGCAGCGCTGGCCCAAGATGGCTCTCGCTCTAGCTTGGAGTAAGCATCTAGCTTAGTGACCATCAAGAGCCGTTCAAAGTAACGGTCAACGATCTGTACAGACCTGGACGTTATAATCCGGCCCGGCGAGAGGTAGGCGAGTATGCGGCAGCGGCCGCCAATCGCCAACCGCGACCGCGACCTGTATCCACCCCGACGACGCGAACCCGCACATGATCAGATTGCAGAAATTGCTGGCAGCGGCCGGGCTGGGATCGCGCCGTAGCGTCGAACAATGGATCCGGGACGGGCGCATCACCATCGCGGGCCGGGTCGCGCAGTTGGGCGACCGTGCCTCAGCGCAAGACGAGGTGTGTCTAGATGGACGCAAGCTCGATCTGAATCCGGCGCAACTCTCCGCGCGCGAGCTCTTGCTGTATCACAAGCCGCTCGGCGAGGTCACGACCCGGAGCGACCCACAAGGGCGCCCGACGGTGTTCGAGCGCTTGCCCCAGCCCAGGAACGGCCGGTGGATTACGGTCGGCCGCCTGGATGTAAATACCTCAGGCCTGCTGCTCTTCACTACGGACGGCGAGCTGGCGCATCGGCTCATGCATCCATCGAGCGAGATCGAGCGGGAGTACCTCGTGCGCGTTCGCGGTCGGCCGCAGCCTGGGCTGATACGTCAATTGCTCGATGGGGTCGAGCTGGACGATGGAACCGCTCGCTTCGATCGTGTCACTAAAGAGGTAGGAGATGGCGAACCGTCTGAGGGTATCAATACGACGTTCCGCGTCGTATTACATGAGGGCCGTAATCGCGAGGTGCGGCGCTTGTGGCAGGCGGTCGGGTTGGAGGTGAGCCGCTTGCTGCGGGTTCGGTACGGACCGATCGAGTTGCCACGGGACTTGCGTCCGGGCAGCGCGCGTCTTGCTGAATCGAGCCTGACTGAGCGACTCGTGGCAGCTGCGGCAGGACCAGGGGCCGGGTCTTCGAGGGCGCCAGCACGGAGCCAGCGTCCAGCCGGCAGGAGGCTCGTGCGGAATTCGAGCTGATGTGTTGTCCATCCGCGTTTTGCTGCGTTTTCAGGAGTGAGGAACTGTCCGCCAAACGAGGGATCTGCCGAAGGCATGTTCTTTGCGACAGTGGCGGCGAGAGAGTGGATCTTGAGCACCAAAATGCAGGTTCGGGTCGACGTCGACGACCATATCGATGGTAGTGAAGAGCTGCTGATTCGCGTCGAAGGCGTGGTCGTAGGCTCGCTCGATCGCTTCGAGGACCGGATCTCCCGAGTCGAGGTTCATCTGGCACAGCTCAGTCACCCGCGAGCGGGTCATGCGATGTGCTGCCGGATGGAAGCCTTCGCTGGCGCGCTGAAGCCCATCGCCGTCAGCCACGAAGGTCTGACCCTCACCGAGGCCATCCACGCGGCCGCAGCAAAGCTGCACCGCGCGGTCGCGACAACGCTCAATCGGACGAGCGCGACGAAGATGGCCGCTGCCAGTGACGCTGGCGGGGACGACCACGCGCCGGAAGAAGAGCTCGGGCACCTACGAAGCTCGTAGGCGCGAAGACGAACTGGCGCACGGCCACCCTCGGGATAAGGGCAAGGCGCGGGCGGGGCACCTGCGAAGTGCGGAACCGAAGCACGCGCGGCAAGGTGAGCGCGGGAAGAAGACCTGCGGGAAGAAGACCTGCGGGAAGAAG
>Ga0068855_100012132_pt1 | contig 10412 bp, 5 predicted proteins | sample KBSCornC52_FD_66592 | JGI IMG/M metagenome (GOLD analysis project Ga0068855, IMG submission 66592) | Corn rhizosphere microbial communities from Kellogg Biological Station, Michigan, USA - KBS Corn C5-2 | ecosystem: Host-associated > Plants > Roots > Rhizosphere > Soil ... | reverse complement strand
TCGGTCTTCAACGACCTCATCTTCTGGAACGGCCCCGGCATCAACAACCCCGAGGCGCGCTTTCACGCGTCGCTGAACACCTGCAACGGATGCCATGGCCCGGAGACCAACACCGCGTTCCTGATGATCAACCCGCGCGGCCCGGGAGGGGAGGCCACGCTCTCCGGGTTCCTGACCGGGACGACCGTCTTCGATCCGTTCACCGGCCAGACTCGGACCCTGAACGACCTCGGCCGCCGCCGGCAGGACCTGACCGGCGTGGTCTGCGCGCCGGCCCCCACGCCCGTCGCCTTGAAGTGAGGGGTTAACCGTCCGTCGGGTCCCCGGGCGGCACGATTCTGAACGGCACCGCCTCGTCGCGAGGCGTGCCGCCCGGGGCCGGCATCAGGTCGGCGATGGTCAGATCCGCGATCCGGCGGCGCCGCGATTCGTCCAGCTCCTGGACCAGCTCGCGCAGCGCCGCCGACGCTTTTCCCTCCGCCAGCTCGACGTCGGTCGACCGGAAGGCTGACAGCACCTCCTCCAGACGAATGCTGGCGGCGGCGCGCCCGGGGATGTAGCCGTTGATGTCGCCGCGGACCTCCGCGATGAGGCCGCGCGCCTTGAGGCGGGCCACCACCCGATCGATGTTGTGTGGGGTCAGCCCGAACTCGGAGACCAGGCGCTCCTGGGAATGGCCCGCGCCGCCCGCCTCGTGCGTGGCGGCCACCGCGGCCAGCAGCTGGGCGGCCAGCAGCCCGTTGATGGGCTCGTCGTCGCGCTGGCGGCGGTCCTCGGCCTCCAGCACCCGCAGATTCTGCAGCGCGTGGGCGATCTCGGCGCCCAGCAGCACCAGCAGCCAGGAGGCGTACATCCAGATCAGCACCAGCGGCACCAGCCCCAGCGGGCCGTAGACGCTGCTGTAGCTGCGCAGCAGGATCCGCTCGGCGAAGCTCACGAACAGGGCCTTCATCGCCTCCAGGACCAGCGCCGTGGCGGTGGCGCCGGCCAGCGCCACTCGCCAGGGCACGATCGACCGGGGCAGAAGCTTGTTCATCAGGACCAGCGCGCTCAGCTCGATGAGGAACGGCATGAAGAAGCGGCTGAAGCCGCCCGACTCGATGAGCCGCCCCGACCAGTAGAGCGAAAATCCCGCCAGCGTCGGCAGCAGCGTGACCATGGCGTAGAAGGTCAGGAACTTGCCGATCACCGTGCGGCGCTGCCCGACCCGCCAGATGTCGTTGAAGATCCGCTCGACCGAGCTGTAGAGCGAGTAACAGGTGACGATCGTGAAGATCAGGCCGCCGCCGCCCAGGGCGCCGATGCTGACCTTGCCGGCGAACTCCTGAACGCGCTCGGCCACGTCCGGCAGCTGCGGGAAGACGTGCTCGGAGAAGAACTGCAAGAGCCGCGATTCGGCGTCCAGCGAGCCGACCGAGCGCAGGATCGAGAAGGCGATGGCGGTGACCGGCACCACCGACAGCGCCGTCTGGAAGGTGAGGGCGGCCGCCTGCTGCGGGCACTTGTCCCGCGCCCATTGCGCCAGGATCCGGCGCGCCAGCCGGTACATGAACATGGCCGCGCGGGCCCGCCGCGACAGGCGCAGGGTGGCCCCGGCCGTGTAACGGTTGCTCTCCAGGAAGGCGCGAAACTGCTGGAGGGTGTGGCGCATGGGGGACGCGCGGGCGGGCGGAGTGTCCAGTAGAACGCGGCCGGCGAGATCAGCGCAAGGCGCTCAGGATGGCGTCGAACGCCGGTCGGGTGCGCACCATGTCCCGGTGCCGGGTCACGCGGATCCGCACCACCTGTGGATCGGCGCCTTGCCAGTCGCTGGCCGCGGCGACCGTCATGGCGCCGTCGCCGTCGGTGTCCAGGACCTCCGGCGGGAGCTTGTCGAGGCGCCCTTCGCCCGGCAGCACCGCGCGCCCCTTCTCGACGGGGATGCGCACCTGAGTGGGCAGCCCGGTCCCGCAGATGCAGACCAGCCGCCGGGGCGCCGCCGCGCCATCCAGCGCCTGGTAGAGCGCCCGCACGCCCGCCAGCCGTTCGGCGACCACCCGGATCCAGGTCGCGTCGTCGGGATGTCGGCGAAACACCGACAACCGCAGCCGGCGCCAGGTCTCGACGTCGTAGAGGTCGTAGGCCGCCTCGTCGGGCCAGAAGCGCGCGCCCGCCGGGGGCGGGATCGAGTCCAGGCCGCCCGGGCAGGCCAGGAACTGTTCGGGCGACACGCGCCGGCCCAGCGGGGCGAACTGGAAGCCGGCGTCCAGGCAGGAGAGCGTCTCCAGCGAGCCGGCGTGCGCGCCGCCCGAGGTCACCACCCGGTCGACGGGGAGCTGGCGGTCGGCCGCGAACGCCGAATGGATGACGGGGCCGCCGTTCGAGAGGCCCAGGACGTCGAGGTCGCTGCCACAGGCGGCCGCCAGCCGCCGGATCTCCGCGGCCAGGCTGACACCCAGGTCCAGGACCCGCAGGCGCCAGTCGTAAGCGAAGAAGTGCAGCGTCGTGCCGGGCCGGTACCCGGCGTCGAGGAGCGCCCGCTCGAGCGCGCCGACCAGGTCGTACGTCAGCCCGAACAGCAGCGGGATGCCGCGCAAGATCCCGCCCGGGCCCCCGGGCAGACCGTCCAGCGTCGCGAAGGGGGGCCCGCCATAGAGCTGGCGCAGCCGGCCCCAGACGAAGCCGAGCTTGTCGTCGTGGATCTGCGTGCAGAACAGACCCGGCACCACCAGGAGAGGACGCGAGGGCACGACGGTCTCTTTCACCGTAACAGATCGGTCCCCGCCGGTGCCGGATTAAGTCAGGGCCTCAATCGGCCTCCAGCAGCAGCACCCAATCGGCGTCGCCGCCGGCGTTCTTGCCGGGCGTCATGAAGGTGTGCGCGCCGCTGTTCGCGAAGGGCGAGCCGGAGATCGCGGCGAACGAGCCGGCGGTCGGATCGTACCAGCGGGCGGTGGCCGGCCCGGCCAGCTTGGACATCGACAGCGTGACCGCGCCCCCCGGGGTGTAGGCCAGCGCCAGGCGCCCGTCGGCCGTCAGCGCGGCCGAGATGTGGCTGCCGCCCGAGCCGGCCCCGCTCAGGAAGGCGCCCGCGGCGTCCGGCACCAGCGCCGGCCAGTTCCGCGGCGCCAGCAGCCCCGCCAGGCGCGTCTGGTCCTGCGCCCCCTGGGACGACAGCGCGGACATCCAGGCGTGGGCGGAGCCATCCTCGCCGACGGCGCCGAAGGGCCAGACCCATTCGTTGCCGAACACCTCGCCGAAGCCGCCGTTCAGCACCGCCTCGTACGCCTGCTGCCGGATCAGGGCGGCCGGCGCCGCGTAGAGCGGGCTGTGCTCGTAGGTCGATTCGATCAGGAAGAACGGCTGCCAGTCCGAGCGCCCATATTGCGCCAGCGCCATCGCGTAGATGAGCTGGCTGTTTCCCGGGTAGCCATAGATGTTGTTGACGGTCAGCCACGAGGAGCCGCCCCATTCGTCCTGGGCGGCGGTGCCGTTGCTGGCGTGCGCGGTGTGCAGGTGGTTCGGATCGGCGGCCGCGATGGCCGACTCGACGGCGGTGGTCAGCGACTTGTCGGGCGGGTTGTCGTCGCCGCCGCCCACCCAGACGATGTTGGGGAACCCCTTGTAGCGCTGGCCGACGTAGGTCCCGTAGGTGCGCAAGCGCGAGGCGCCGTTGGCCTGCATCTCGGTGTACCAGCCCTCGTCGCCGCCGTTGTAGCCCAGGTACGCGGCGGTCAGCAGCACGACGATCCCGCGCGCGGCGGCGTCGTTCACCACCTGGTCGACGTGCGCGAAGTAGGCGTCGTTGGGCGTCGAGAAGTCCAGCGCGCCGCCCGACAGCGTGCCGGTGAACGGCAGGTCGCCGGCCGCGTTGGCCGGCGCGCCGGGCGCGAACTTGTGCTCGATCAGGTTGACCAGGACGGCGTCGAACCCCCGGCTGGCCCGATCGGCCAGGTAGGTCTTCGCGTCCGCCTCGGACACGGACACCATCAAGGACCAGGCGGCGTCGCCGATCAGCAGGAACGGGTGGTCGTTCTGGTCCACCAGATGGCGCTGCCCGGACGCCAGCTTGAGGGGGTAGACCCAGGGGCCGGTTCCGGTCGCCCCGCCGCCGCTGGTGCCGCCGGTGCTGGCCTGCGCGGCGCCCCCTGTCGCGGGCGCGCCGGCGGCGCCGCCGGTCGCGGGCGCGCCCGCGGCACCGCCGGTTCCGGTGCCGGGCGTCGCCGCGGCGCCGCTGCCGCTCACCTTGCCGGACGTTCCACAGGCCAGCAGCAGAAACGGGGCGGCGGCCGCCACTGCGAGGCCGAGGGACGCGTGGCGCATCCCCCGGTTATATCGCGGCTGGGCCTAGGGGACTTCCAGCAACAGCACCCAATCGCGGGTGCCGGTGCCGTTGCTGCCCGGCGTCGTGAAGGTGTGCGACCCGCTGTTGGCGAGCGGCGAGCCGGAAACGGCCGCGAACGTGCCGGTGCTGGGATCGTACCAGCTGGCGCTGGCGGCGCCCGCCAGCTTCGACATCGCCAGCGTGAACGAGCCGCCCGGCGAGTACACCACCGCCAGCTTGCCGTCGCGGCCGAGGGCCGCGCTGATGTGCGAGGTGCCGCTGCCGGCCGCCGACGTCAGGAACGTGCCGGAGAAGTCCGGCGCCAGGGTCGACCAGGCGCGCGGCCCGAACAGCGCGGCCAGCCGCCCCTGGTCGGCCGCCCCCTGCGTCTGCAGGTTGGACTTCCAGGCGTGCGCGGCGCCGTCCTCGCCGACCACGCCGAACGGCCAGACGTACTCGTTGCCGACGTTCTCGCCGAAGCCGCCGTTCAAGATCGCCTCGTAGGCCTGCTGCCGGATCAGCGTGGCCGGCGCCGCGTAGAAGGGGCTGTGCTCGTACGTCGATTCGATCAGATAGAACGGCATCCAGTTGGAGCGCGTGTATTGCGCGCGCGCCATCGAATAGATCTGCTCGCTGTTGCCGGGATACCCGTAGATGGTGTTCACCGTCAGCCAGGGCGAGCCACCCCATTCGTCCTCGGCGGCGGTGCCGTTGTTGGCGTGGGCGGTGTGCAGGTGGTTGGGATCGGCCGCCAGGATCGCGTTTTCCACCGCATTGGTGAGCGACTTGTCGGGCGGGTTGTAGTCGGCCCCGGCCACCCAGATGATGTTGGGGAAGTTCTTGTAGCGGTTCCCGACGTAGGTGCCGTAGGTCGACAGGCGGGACGTGCCGTTGGCCTGCATCTCCGTGTACCAGCCCTCGTCGCCGCCGTCGTAGCCGAGGTAGGCCGGGACCAGCTGGACCAGGATGCCGCGCGCGGCGGCCGCTTGCAGCACGGTGTCGACGTGGGCGAAGTACGCTTCGTTGGGGGTGGTGAAGTCCCGGGCGCCGCCCGCGAGGGTGCCGGTGAACGGGAGGTCTCCGGCCAGATCCGCCGGCGGGCGCGGCGCGAACTTGTGCTCGATCAGGTTGACCAGGACGCTGTTGAAGCCCTTGGCCTGGCGGTCCGCCAGGTAGGCGTCGGCGTCGGCGGTCGAGACCGAGACGGCCAGCGACCAGGCCGAGTCTCCGACCAGCAGGAACGGCGCGCCGTTCTGATCGACCAGGTAACGCTGTCCGGCCGCCTGCTGCAACGGGTAGGCGGCGCTGCCACCGCTCCCGACGATGCCGCCCGTGCCCGTGGTGCCGCCGGTGCTCACGCTGCCGCCGGTGCCGATGGTGCCGCCCGTCGCGGGACTGCCCCCAGTGGCGGTGGTGCCGCCGGTGCTCACGCTGCCGCCGGTGCCGATCGTGCCGCCGGTGGCGGTGGTGCTGCCGGCGTCGATCGTGCCGCCGGTGCTCACGGCGCCGCCGGTGCCGACGCTGCCGCCGCTTCCGGTGGCGCCGCTGCTCGTGCCGGGAAGCGCCGTGTTCATGTCGGACGTGATCTCGGAGGGGCTGAGCGCGCGGTTGTAGATCCGGATCTCGTCGATGCGGCCGGCGAAGTACTCGCCCCACACGCTGTTGCCGCCGATGCGCAGCGCCCCGTTGGAGGCCGCCGGCGGGACCGCGTCGGCGCGCGACGCGATCGGCGAGCCATTGACGTAGAGACGCATGGTGGCGCCGTCATACGTGGCGGCCAGGTGGGTCCAGGCGTTGACCGCGATCTGCCGCCCGCCGGCCAGGTTGTGCTCGACCGCCGAGTTGGTCCCGGAGCTGTAGTCGAACTCCGGGTTGTTGGTCGCGCTCTGCGCGTAAAGCGAATACGCCAGCTCGCCGGGGCGCTCTTTCAAAAGCACGCACTGATAGGCCGAGCTTCGCACCTTGGTCGGGTAAACCCAGGCCTCCAGCGTCAGGCCGGAGGTCAAGTCCAGCGCCGGATCATCCGGGACGGTGACGTAGCCGGACGTGCCGAAGTTGAGCGCGCCGCCGAACTTTCCAGAGGCGGTCCAGGTCTGACTGCCGAGCGTGCCGTCCAGGTGGTTGGCGGTCAGGTCGTGAAGGATCGACCCGGAGCCTTCGTTGCAGTTGTAGGCAGCCACCAGTGCCGAATCGAGCGCGGCGGACTGCGTGACGGTGGCGGTCTCGGGGGCCGCGCAAGCAACCCCCAGCATCAAGACAGGAGCGAGTCGACGCATGATCTCCCTTGGACTTCGTCGTGAGCGGCGAAGCCACCAATAAGTGCTTTGATAAGAGCATCTCTGTCGAAAGCCAGGGCAGAATCTTTGCGAGGCAATGTTTTTTCCGACCGCAAGCGTCGATCGCGCGCGGAGAATTCCGCGGCGACAACAATTGTCCAACATCACTGTGGCCGAGCTGCCGCGCGAAACTTGACGACCTCCCGTGGTGACGGTGTATCCAAGATTCGTGCACGGCGAACGCTCGCACGCCGACACGGAACCGGAGGAGCGGGGCGGCGGAGATCGCGGCGGCCGGCCCGTGCTCGTCGTGTCGTCGTACGACCGCCGCCTGCAGATCGAGCTGCCGGACGAAGGCGCGCTGACCATGGGCCGCGGGCAACCGTCCGAGGTCGCGACGGGGGAGGGCCCGTCGACGCTGCTGATCCCGGACCAGCTGCTGTCGCGCCATCACCTTCGGATCTCCGGCCAGGCCCGCGGCCACGTCGTCGAGGACCTGGGCAGCCGCAACGGAACCTATCTGGACGGGCGGCGACTCTCGGCGCCCATGCGGCTGGCCGAGGGGAGCATCCTTCTGTTCGGGAGCCAGGTCGCGGTTTTCCGGCGGCTCTCCGACGCCGCGCGCGCGGCGCTTCGACAGGAGGCGGACCACCCGTTCGGGCCGGTGGGCACGTCGTCGCCCGGGCTGGCCCTGGTGCTGGCGCGGTTGCGCAAACTGGCGCGCACCGACGCCGAGCTGCTGCTCGTCGGAGAGACGGGCGTCGGCAAGGAGGTCTGCGCGCGCGCGGTGCACGAGGCCTCCGGGCGCGCCGGCAAGTTCGTGGCCGTCAACTGCGCCTCACTTCCCGCGACGCTGGTCGAAAGCGAGCTGTTCGGTTACGCCGCGGGCGCCCACTCGACCGCGCGCGTGGTCAAGCCGGGGCTGGTCGAAGCGGCGGAGCAGGGCACGCTGCTGCTCGACGAGATCGGCGACATGCCCGCCGACCTGCAGGCCAAGATCTTCCGATTCCTGCAAGAGCGCACCATCAGCCCGCTCGGCTCGATGAAGCATCGGCGGATCGACGTGCGCCTGATCGCCGCGACGACCCGGGTCGACGCCACCGTCGATCGGGCCTCGATGCGGGGCGACCTGGTCGCGCGGCTGGGCGCGGATCCCATCGAGATCCCCCCCTTGCGGGCCAGGCCCGAGGACGTGCCGGCCTTGCTGGCGCACTTCGCGGGCGGTGAGGTCGACCAGGTCGAGCCCGCCGCCCTGCGCGCGCTGTGTCTGTACGGCTGGCCGCTCAACGTCCGCGAATTGGAGAAGGTCGCGCGCACGGCCACCGCCCTCACGGAGGGCCGCGAACTTCGGCTCGAGCATCTGCCGGCCTCGATCCAGGGCGCGCTCGACCGCGGTCCGCTCATCACCGCTCGTCGCTCGCCCCGGGCGGCGCCCGAACGGGCCGAGCTGGAGCGCCTGCTCAGGGCTCACGACGGCAACGTCGCCGAGGTCGCTCGCGCGCTGGACCGGAAGTGGAACGTGGTCTGGAGGTGGATCGTTCGGCTGGGACTGAACCCCGGTCAGTTCCGCCGGCCCGAGCGGCCCCGTTAGGAGGGGCGGCACGCGGGCGCCGGCCCAGCTCAGCCGATGGCCGGCCGTCCCGCCGGTGCCGCCGAGAACCCTCCGATCTCGCGAGTGATTCCGGCTCCGCTGGTGCGGACGCCGCGCGAGTTCGCGCAGGCCCGGGTTGCGGGTGAGAGTAAGATGCCAGTGAGATCTCATCGGGCGATGGACGGACGGACGTGAAGCGCGACAGCAGCGATGGTACGGGGGCCGAGAGCGGGACAGTCCCCGATGGCAGGCCGCCGCTGCCCTCGCTGGCCAGCGCGCCGATGTTCCAGCCAGGCTCGGTCCTGAACGAACGCTACGTCCTGCGACGGATGCTGGGCCGCGGCGGGATGGGCGTCGTCTACGAGGCCCACGACCAAGTCCTGGACCAGGCGCTGGCCGTGAAGATCGTGCGCGCCGAATACGCGGGCGACCGCGCCTGGGCCGAGCGCCTGGCCCGCGAGGTCAAGCTGGCCCGCCAGATCAACCACCCGAATGTCTGCCGCGTCTTCGACCTGGGCGTGGCCGACGGTCACCCGTTCCTGACGATGGAGCTCGCCTCGGGCGGTACGCTGCGGGACGAGATCGCGAGCGGCACGTTCGCGGCGCGTCCCTTCGCCCAGCGCCTGTCGGACGCGCGGGCCATCGCGTCCGGCCTGGCCGCCATCCACGCCGCCGGGATCATCCACCGCGACGTGTCGCCGCAGAACATCCTCCGCCTGGCGGACGGGACGCTGGCGGTCTCGGATTTCGGGCTGGCGACCGACAACTTCGACGGAACCAGCAGCGTGCACGGCGGGACCATCGCCTACATGGCGCCCGAGGTCGTGCGGGGCGCCCGCGCCTCGTTCGCCTCGGACATCTGGTCGCTGGGGATGGTCATTCACGAGGTGCTGTTCGGGCTTCGGCCGAACTGGGCCAACAGCGGGCGGACCATCGTCCTGCCCGCGCTGGGGAGAATCGCCAGCGCCGCCGAGCAGGCCGCGTTCGAGGTGTGCCGCGCCTGCGCCGATCCCGTCCCGGCACGACGGCCCCGGCGCGCGAGCGAAGTGGTCGACCGACTGGGGCAGCCGCGCCGTCCCTGGTACGTCGGCGCGCATCGCCGGACCTGGACCATCGCGGGGGCGGCGGTGCTGGCCGCGGCGACGGCGGCGGCCGGCATCGGCCTTCGCGTCTGGAAGGCGCGGTCCGGACCGGCGGCGGCCGGGCCCGATCCCTTGATGATCGAGCCGGTGGGGCAACCGGCCGATTGGAGCCGCCTCTCGAAGGTCCTGGCGGAGGTCCCCGGACGGATCGGCTGCCTGACGACGCTGCCCGACGGTCAGTCGTTGCGGTTCCGGTGGGGAGCCCCGCCGCGGCTCGACGAGGTCGACCTCCGGACGGGCGCGCGGCGGCCGGCTCCGGTGGTTCCAGCGGCGTATGCGGAAGGCTGTCCCAACGTCAGCCCCGACGGCCGCCGGCTCCTGTTCCCGGGCCACACGGCGGAGGCGCGGCCGTTTGCGTTCGTGTCCGACCACGCCGACGGCCACGGCGCCGTTCCCGTCGCGCCCATCGCCGAGCCGTCGATGCTGTCCGACCCGCTGTGGCTCGCCGACGGCGATCGGTTCGCGTACGAGATCGACATCCGCCACATCGCCGTTTACTCCGTGTCGAAGAACACGACCGCGGTCCTGTCGACCGAGCAGGAAGACTTCCTCACCATGTACCATTCGGTGGTCGGCAACCGGGTGGTCGTCTTCAACGTCACCCAGCAGTGGATGGTCGACGCGCAGCGGTTCTCGCCGCCGTCCATCCATCCCGACCTGCGCTTCCGGCTTCCCTTCTTCACGATCTGGATCGAGGCCGTCGACGACCGGCTGTTCGCGACCGCGGAAGGGAACGCCAGCAGCGACGCGCCGATGGTGTTCATCGACGCGATCGCGCGAACCGCCCGGCCGGTGGGGTACATCCCCGGGCAGGCGGTGCACCAACCGGTGGTGGCCGGCGACCGGCTGGTATTCTGGAGCAACACCGCGGAGAACGCGCTCGCGATCGCCGGCCGTCACGAGATCGCCGTCGACGCCGGGGTGGTGGCAGCCTCCCGCTGCGGCTCCGAGATCGTGGGCACGCGGGTGTCCGGCGGCCGCACGCGTCTGGTCCACCTGGGTGAGGACGGTCGCATCGGTCGAAACCTGGATATCGACGAAGATTCCAGGCTGGCGCAGTGCTCGCCCGACGGAAAGGTCCTCTACTACCTGACCCGCGC
>Ga0068855_100012125_pt1 | contig 10415 bp, 12 predicted proteins | sample KBSCornC52_FD_66592 | JGI IMG/M metagenome (GOLD analysis project Ga0068855, IMG submission 66592) | Corn rhizosphere microbial communities from Kellogg Biological Station, Michigan, USA - KBS Corn C5-2 | ecosystem: Host-associated > Plants > Roots > Rhizosphere > Soil ... | reverse complement strand
ACGGGCTGAACTTAAATGAAATGGCATTTCTTATCATTTGATAATTCTTTACGGCGGCCAGCTCACGAACTTGCAGGTATAAAATCTACAAGTCATGAACTGGATTATTTTAATCATCGCGGGTTTATTCGAAGTGGCTTTTACCTCAAGCCTGGGAAAAGCAAAAGCAACAACAGGACTGGAAATGTATTTGTGGTATGCAGCTTTCTTATTCTCACTGGTAGCAAGTATGCTTTTATTGATGAAGGCGACTCAAACCCTGCCGATGGGAACGGCTTATGCGGTATGGACAGGCATAGGTGCTGTGGGCACCGCTCTCATGGGCATATTGGTGTTTCATGAAATAGCAAGTTTTTGGAGATTATTCTTCATAATAACATTAATAGGCTCCATAGTCGGTTTAAAATATATGTCGCACTAACAATAAGCTGAAAAAGGTGCAGTAATACGGCGCCTTTTTCATGCACAAGCGAAAATTAGCTACACGACTATGAATATTCATTATATTTTCGTATCTTTGTTCATCTTATATGTCCTCCCTGCACCTATTTTGATTCTGCTACGCTCAATGTTTGTGAAGGTAAGATCATAAGCCAGGTAACTTGTCATCGTTGACAGCTTATCATTATTACTAAATATTTAAATTTCAATTATTGTCATTTCAGCAATTACAGGTTATCGAGCCCATTTTAAAAGCGCTCCATAACGAAGGATATACGAATCCTACACCAATTCAACAACAATCTATTCCAGCCATACTGCAACGCAGAGATATATTGGGTTGTGCGCAAACCGGCACTGGTAAAACAGCTGCCTTTGCCATTCCGGTTCTTCAGTTATTGTATCAGGATAAACTGACAAAAACACAGCGGGGTATAAAGGCACTTGTATTGAGCCCTACCCGTGAACTGGCTATTCAAATTGAGGAAAGCTTTGCGGCATATGGTAAATTTACAAAGCTATCCCATACATGCATCATTGGAGGCGTGTCTCAACACGCCCAGGTGCAGGCAATCAGAAAAGAGGTAGATATTTTGATTGCTACCCCCGGTCGCCTGCTGGACCTTATGCAACAAAACCTTGTCAATCTGCAAAACCTGCAATTGCTGGTATTGGATGAAGCAGACAGAATGCTTGATATGGGTTTTGTGCACGACGTAAAAAAGATCCTTGCAAAGGTTCCCGCCCAAAAACAAACGCTGTTCTTTTCTGCAACTATGGCTCCGGCCATTGTTAAACTGGCCAATTCTATTTTGCGTAATCCCATAAAAGTAGAAGTGGCGCCTGTTTCCTCTACCGCCGAAACCGTTCAACAAGCGATCTATTTTGTAGAAAAAAGAAATAAACAGTCCCTGTTGAAGCACTTGCTGGCCGACCGTACCCTTCAAACGGTATTGGTGTTCACCCGCACTAAGCATGGGGCCGACAGAATAGCCAAGGCACTGAACGTTTCCGGCATCAGGGCGGAAGCTATTCACGGCAACAAATCGCAACAGGCCCGTCAAAGATCATTGATACAATTCAGGTCGGGTCAACTGAAGGTGCTGGTAGCAACAGATATAGCAGCCCGTGGTATTGACATCGATAAACTTTCACATGTGATCAATTTCGATCTGCCCGATGTACCGGAAACTTATGTGCATCGTATAGGTCGTACAGGCCGCGCCGGCGCATCAGGTAAAGCCTTTTCTTTTTGTGATCCCGAAGAAAAACCTAACCTGCGGGATATTCAAAAACTGATCAGCAAAACCATACCTGTGGTGAAAGAACATCCATTCATGCAAGCCTCTGGCAGAGCTCATACTTTTGCCTAGATAAAATACATAAAGCTGTTAAAAGTTCCTGCCACGTTATGGCGGGAACTTTTAGTTTATATAGCTTCCGAAGCCCGACACGGTTGTGAAAATCACCCCTATTAGTTGCGAAGAAAGAGCCCATTATATTCAACACCAACCGGTTATTGCCCCTGCAACACTTTCAATCTTGCGATAGAATGCGGGCTTTTCGGATTCAGCTCAAGAGAACGTTTGTAATTGGCAAGAGCATTGGTTTTGTCTCCTGCAGCTTCATAAGCTTCGGCAAGACTATCGTAGCAATTATCGCTGGTTGGGAAGTACGTAATATTAAGTTTAAATATCTCAATGGCTTCTTTTATTTTTCCTTCTCCCAATAAAACGTATCCTCTTCTATTGAGATCATTTTCTGATAGATGAACACCTGTCTTCCGCTCTTCATTAATTGCCGCAAGACTGTAGGAAAGAAAACGATTCCTGATGGCATCGCTTTGTTCTTTAGGCTGCGTGCCGGTATATGCTTTTACGATGGCGCCTACAGCCAGGGGTGCATTGTCTCTGAAAATCAAATGCTGGCATCCATAAGCAGTAATGCCTTCCCGGTTGGACTGTGCAGCTGCAAACTGCCTGTGACATTCTTTCCATCTTACAGCACCGGCCGAATCAGGGAACGGCGGTACATTTTCTGCAACGAGATCAATGACCGGAATAGTCGCGGGGAAAGGCATTTTTCTCATGAGCTGTACTGTATTTGGGAGGTTTAAACCCATGTAATACTCCGCCCAGTTTATATTTTTCCTGTTTGCATAAGCCTTTGTTCTTATCGCGGTAACACTATCAACATAGGCATCCTGAAACCAGCAAACATGATTGGCGTCGATCAACACGGCTGCCTTTACTTTTTCAGGGTGCCTGGCAGCATAGAGCGTTGCGCAAAAACCACCATACGAATGTGCTACCAGCATGATGTTTCCGTTATAGCCCAATTTTTTCAGGCCTGTTTCCAGCCCCTGAATACCTTGCAGAATTCCATGTTTGTCCAGATCGTGGTTACTGGTATCCAGTTCGCTTTTACCAAAACCGGCCCGGTCATACGTAATGAGCGTTGTGTGCGTAATATCAGCTATTGGTTTCAGGATAATATCCCAAACAGTCGCATCGGCTCCGGCCCCGCCTTCAAACAGGATCGGTATTCCGGTTCCTTCTATGATCTTAAAATGGAGCCGGTAACCGCCAACGTCTACAAGGGTATCAATAGTCTGGCATCTGGCTGAACCCGTCATTAATCCCCAAAAAGCAAGTGCAGTAAAGAGATATTTTCTCATGATTTTGAAGGTTTGTACGATCGTATAACCTAGATGCATAATCAGGGGAAATCCATAACAACAGCAAACTTCAGCCGGGATTTAGAGGAGAAAAAGCCTTTTTAAACACTAAATAAACATATATAAAACTCAATGAATACATAGATTTTTTCTGGGTTCTCTCTGGGTTTGGTCCCTGTTTGGTCCCTGTTTGGTCCCTGTTTAACCTGAACAAGGTATCTACATGACCCCTGTTATATTAGAATTATTTCATACGAAAAATAAAAAGCCCCGCAATCGCTAATTGCGGGGCTTTTTATTTAAAGGTGGTACTTTATTTATTGGGTAAGAATATCGGCCGGGTTGACCATAATTCTTTTCCGTAAAGGAATGTAAGTAAAGGTATGGTGAGCAGGTTCAGATGGTTCAACCGGTAAGCTGCCGAAAAATTCAGGTGCAAACAGGCTGAAATGCCTCTTAATACCCCGCAACCATAACAGTCCCTTCCTGTAATATTTTTAAACAGACAAAGCGTAAAGTGTCCGTTCGCACTGTAATAGTTTATCTGAAAGATCAGCAGGGGAACGAGCAACCATAAAGCAAAAAGGAATTTATCTCCTGACGAGCGGTCTGCCTTGTCCATCCCTGAAGTTTTCTGTAATGATCATGATAAGGTCTACCAAAGCCCAAATACCGCAACCTCCCAGGGTAAGTAACTGGGCAATGCCTATACCGGTCTTTTTAGTATAGAAGCTATGAACGCCCAATCCACCTAAGAAAAAGCAAAGCAACAGGGTTGTCAGCCAGTCATATCCTTCAGCCATAGGTCCGGCTTGTTGTACGCCTGCAGCTGCCTGTGCATTAAAATTGGATGTAGGAACGCCGCATTTAGGACATACAACGGCTTTGTCGTCGATTTGAGTTCCGCAATTTGTACAAAACATAGTAAGGGGTTTAAAATTTTCACATGATAAGGATAATTTTCTGTAAAAGGAAGGCTTTATCTTAGCCAATCTATGCAGATAAGAACATTCATAACCAGGGTCTGTGCTTCCCTTTTATTGATAATTGGAATTGGGCTGCTTGCTTCCTTTGCTAAAAAGGAAATAGCATGGGTAGCTATTGGTGACTCTATTACGTATCTGAACGATCATCTGAATGAAACCGGCAATCGTGTTACCAAAGGCTATTTAAGCCGTGTAGTTGCCGAATTGCCTAACATCCATTACATCAATCAGGGACATAACGGCTGGAAGTCAACTGATATTGCAGGCAAGATCGAGCAATTAGGCCTCGTAAAAGCAGATGTTTACACCGTATTCTTAGGCACCAATGACTGGTGGCATGGCGGCCCTTTAGGAAGCATAGATGATTATAAAAATAATACAGGCGCTGGTTCTTTATTCGGGTCATTCAGGATCATCATAGATAAGATCCGTCAGCTAAACCAGGAAGCAAAAATAATACTCATCACTCCTATGCAGCGTGGTGATTTTGTTTATTTGCTTAATCCCACTAATAACGCGTATGGATCATATAAAGCTAAAGACGGACAATCACTGGAAGCCTTTGCCAATGCGGTGATCACTATTGGAAAAATGGAAAATATACCGGTTATCGACCTTTATCACGACCGTAAGCTTAATGTGAAGCACGCCGTTAATTTCAAACGTTTAAAAGATCCCCGCACCGGTGAATATGTAAATTATCGTTATCCTGCATTTACCAACATACCATTTGATCCCAAAAACGACGAGTACCCCTACCCGCCTGCAGCAGTAAATATTACTTACGATGGATTACATCCATCCGATAAAGGAAATGAGATCATTGCTGAAAAGGTAGTTAAGGCAATGAAGGGAGCTGGGTTTGGAAAATGATCATATCGATCTTTAAAACAAAAGAGAATTACAGTTCATGGCGCTTCCATGCAACAACTTTTACGCCATCTGAATAATGCGTTAGATCGGGAGTTTTTCCCAATAAGTTTATGTCGCCTATTCTATAATTCAGGTTCAGATCTTTTATTGCCACGTGTTTCAGTTCCCACTCTTTGTGATGAATGTCGTATCGGAAAGATCGGCCGTCTTTGTCGAGGTACAAACAATAGCGCTCTGTCAGCCACTTATCCAAACCTGATTTAAATGTAAGTTTTTCCCCGACCTCAAATGCTGCTTCAAGAACAAATTCCCTGATCCTATTTTTAGAACTATACGTGTTACCCGTACGCTTGATCACTGATTTTTCATAGGGAAGTCCTGATAAATTTTTAGCGACAAAAGTGGATAAATGTTTCTGTGCTTCTATATTCAAAAAATAAACTCCTTTTTTATCGCCGTTATCAATATATGTTCTGAGATTAATTTCATGGAAATCAGAAATGAATTTAACTGCCGGTAAATTTCTAGGTCTGATCTTTTGCATAGTGAATGCAACGAGTGAAATATAATATTTGCCGTCATAACTGTCAATATGGAATTGCTCCGGAACATATTTTCGTAGTGTATCAAACGGAACTGCCCAATGCAAAAAAAGCGCGTTGTTCCATTCCTGATAATGCTTCCATTGACCTGCGGGAAGCTCATAGGGTCTATGAGATGTGTCGGAAAGTATGATTGAAATGTCTGTCATGTGGTTGCTAAACAGGTGTAAACTTACTTAATTTCAGAAACTAACATTTCAAATGAGCCGGGGGGTATTTTTTTAATTCTATTGTGTTGCTAACTGTTTTGCATACAGGATGGTTCAGGATGAGAATGAGGAATTTAATCGAAACATTTGGCTGTATTTTTATATTGATTGCTATTATGAAAAGACATTTTATACTTTTTTTGCTGCTTGCAGCCTGCACTGGTACCGCCCTCAGGGCGCAGGATTTTGTGATTACCGAGTATGGCGCCGGCACCGACAGTACACAGATCAACACACAGGCCATTCAACGTACCATCGATAAGGCCAGCGAAAATGGCGGCACGGTGGTGATCCCCAAAGGCGTTTTTTTAACCGGTGCATTGTTCTTTAAACCCGGTACGCATCTGCGACTAGCAGAAGGCGCCGTGCTGAAGGGTTCTGACAACATTGCCGATTTTCCGCTTATTCCTTCGCGCATGGAAGGACATAATCTTCTTTACTATGCAGCAGTTATCAATGCCTATTTCAACGATGGGTTTACTATAACCGGTCCCGGTACAATTGACGGGAACGGATTGAAATACTGGAAAATATTCTGGAACGGACGCGATTCAATGCGCAAGGTGGGTAAGGAATTTACTAACCTGGAAGCTCACCGGCCCAGACTGGTGTTTATCTGGGGATGCCATAATGTAAAAATCAGCGGCGTGAAACTGTGCAACTCTCCTTTCTGGACTACTCACCTGTATCAATGCGAGAATGTACTGATTGAAAATTGCGACATCCGTTCGCCTTTCCGTCCGGTTCCGGCACCCAGTTCAGATGCCATTGACATTGATGTATGCCGTAACGTGACAGTGCGTGGCTGCTATATTTCGGTTAATGACGACGGCGTTTGTATGAAAGGCGGTAAAGGACCCGAGGCTCACAAAAGATATGAAAACGGAGCCGTGGAGGATATTCTGGTAGAGAATTGCACGTTTGGAGAAGTACATGCGGCGCTCACTATGGGCAGTGAGTGTATTCATGCACGCAATATTGTAATGCGCAACTGTAAGGTAGATAACAACCGGCCAATCTTAAACCTTAAAATGAGGCCGGACACGTATCAGCTTTATGAGAACATTACCGTAGAGCACATCACCGGTAAGTGCGGTACTATCCTTAATATGGCTCCGTGGACTCAGTATTTCGATCTGAAAGGCAGTAAGGAAAAACCATTCGGAACGGTGCGCAACATCACACTCTCAGATATCAATGTGACTTGTGATAAATTCGCCACCATACATGGCAATCCGACTGATACGGTAAGCAATATTGTGTTTAAAAATGTTACGGCAACAGCCAAAGATTCAACAGTCACCAGTATATATAAGGATGTAAAATTCGAGAACGTGAGTCTGAATGGTAAGAAGTTGTAGCACTTACTACCTTATCGGATAATGAGCTGGAATATTAGAGGGTGAATAATTATAGTAGTTGTAGCCACCTCTGCTTACACTGATGCTGCCTGAAATAGAAAATGTCTTTTCATCATTGATATACATAGCACCGATATGTGCAGATGGATTTATGCCAAAGTTGTTGCCATTCATAAAACCATTGTACTTATTAATTTCCGGCTGATAAAAAGCAGCACTATTGGAATGAAAAAAAGTGGGTGCTACGGAAACGCCTGCGAAGGCATATACATTATTGTTTAACTGCCGGTAGAGCCGTAATCCCACCGGTGCCGATAAAAAGGTGCCACTTCCTCCGTTAAAGGCAACAAAGCCGGTAGAGATCCCACCATATTTCGAAAAGAACCATTTCTTATGAAAACTGTTGGAGTCAGCCATCTGGCCAAAATGCCTGAAGCCAGGTTGTGTGTAATCTATCGCTCCAAATGATAAAGGCGTCTGCGCTTTTACAGCAACAGCGGATATTAATATTGCGGCAAAAAGGATTGTCCGTTTCATCTTCATAAAGATAAGACTCCTTTTTTATAAAATAAAGGCGGTGGGCCACCGCCTTTAACATAGTAATAGTTATTCTGTCTAAAAAAGCCACACTCCGTTCATTATAGCCACTCCACAGGTGGTTTCAAAGGAATTCACATAATTATCAGGGGTTCTGTGCCACCATTGCCCCCACATGAGGCCACTGGAATTACGGTAAGCCCATGCCTGTGTTGCATTGTAATTAAGCCATGTGGCATAGCTGGCCTGAAGACCCTGATCATGCACAAAACGGCAGGCCCAGCGTGCGAAAATGGCTTTAAAGCCCTGGCAGTCCTCGGTATCATATTCATCCGGTAACAATCCCTGGGCATTGCACATACTGTTTTTTGTATAATCCATTACTTTTAGCGCCAAAGCGCTGTAATTATTCGACGGATAATAACTATTCAACAGATCGCAGGCGCCTATAAAAGTACCCTGTGTATAGGTGCGTGTACCTTCGGTAATAGTTCCGGCAGCATTGATAGCGCCTTTTACTTCGCCGGTTGACACATATAATTTGCTGATCATCCAGTCGAGGATCATTTTTGCCTTGTCGCGGTAACCGGCATCACCGGTAGCCTGATACAGATACATGGCGCAAATAGCTGCGGGCGCATTCACGCAGGCATTTTTTGTGGTTTTATCGGTAGTCCACCACAAACCTCCGCCCAGTGAGGTATCCCATGCACGCGACCATACCATATCAAAGTTATTTTTAGCCATATCTTTCATTCCGCCATCGTTGGTTATCTGAAAGGCCCTGATGCACATTAGGGCGCCCCAGATCACATCGTCGTTAAAGGAATTCGACGACCATAATAATCCATACGCATCGCGCATACCGTTGTACAGGTAGACCATTTTATTGCGAAGGTCAGTATCATTATTGATCGTGTAAGCGTCGATGATGGTTTCTATAGCTTCTGCCTGTTTCCAGAAGTCCATACGCCCGCTATGGGTTATATCTGAATAGTAATACGCTTTGTAAGAAGGACCGTAGGTGCCATACTGATGATAGAATGCATTGTTATAACATTGCATGGCCAGCAAGGCTTCTGATCTTGCAGGAACAGCACTGGCGGCGACTGCGTTTTTAGTAACGCTTTTTGCAGAAAGCTTTTCGGGAGCAATCACTTCCTTTTTTGCACACGCTGAAAAGAGAAGCACTGTACACACGATAGCTGGTTGAACAATTGTTTTTTTCATAAAGGATAGTTTATATGTGATAATGGTATTGACAGAACGGTTGTATTGTTAAAGACGGAGAAACAGGATCAATCCCTTACAATGGGGAAATCTATTTTAGAAAGCCTAATGCTGAATGCTTAGTGCTGAACGCTTTTTGCATTTTGCGTTACGCATTATGCGTTAAGCGTTCAGCGTTCAGTTATGAGGATTTATTTCTACACGGCTGGCTTATGTTTTGATTGTTAGGTTATAACACTCCTAATAAAATGATTTAATAACCTATAATATTATTTGCAATGAAAGTATCTTCTGCCGTAGCCGGAGGTTTAGCAGGAACCCTTACAGTGGCTTCCCTGCATGAAGCGTTTAGAAGAGTAAGAAGCGATGCGCCCCGCATGGATTTACTTGATATGGATCTGATTCGAAAAGGTTTAAAAAGCATGAAAAAAGAAGTACCTGCAGACACCGAACTTCAGCGATGGGCAGTTGGCGGCGAACTTTTTTGTGATACTGCCTATTATGGTCTTATAGCAATGGGAGGTAAAAAAGGTGTATGGACCCGCGGGCTTTTAGCAGGACTGATAGCCGGTGTGGCAGCTGTTGTTTTACCTAAGCAGCTTGGTCTTCCACAGGAACCCAGCAACAGAACTTTGGGTACTCAAATTATGACCGTGGGGTTATATGTAATGGGTGGATTAGTGGCAGCAGCCATAACAACCCTGGTTGAAGGTGCAGGCAGTAACAAAGATGAAGAGGAAGATGAAGAACGCCTTCTGAGCAAGACCTCATAAACAAGAATCTTTTGATCACCTTTCTGATATGGCCGCGGTTCATTAATAATAACAGCGTCAGGAAACAAATATGTGTATAATAGCTGTAGCAGGAGTTTCAGATTATTCGTTGCTTAATAACGTAGCCGGCGCATAACCGAAATGTTTTTTAAAGGCAAAGGAAAAATGCGAGAGGTCTTCAAAGCCCACTTCAAGATATATTTCTGCCGGTCTTTTTTTCTTTTCACTGATGTGGTAATGCGCCAGCTGCAGCCTTTTTTGTATCAGCCATTTGTGCGGCGCCGTATGATATGTTTTTTTGAAATCCCTGTGAAAGGTCGACAGGCTGCGGCCTGTCAGATAACCAAATCTTTCCAGCGGCATATTGAACATAAAATTCTTTTCCATAAAATCTGCCAGATCAATTTTGCCCGGTTCATTGAAATTAGCGAGCACATCATCAATAGCCGGATCAACGGTACGTAAGATGGTAATAGCCTCGTTGATTTTCAACTTGGCAATATTTTGAGGAAGTACTGCTGGTATATCGAAATAAGGTATCAGCGAAGCCATACAACTTTGCAGCAGCGGATGATTGGTAAAACAACGGATCTTTTGTGCTGTCAGTTCTTTTTGTTTTATTGTTTCACCCATATAAAAATCCCTGAGCCGGTCTACCGAAAGATGCATAGCCACGGTTTTGTGTGGTAGCCCATCTTTCGGATAATTGATAACCGTGGCCAGTTG
>Ga0068855_100012124_pt1 | contig 10416 bp, 10 predicted proteins | sample KBSCornC52_FD_66592 | JGI IMG/M metagenome (GOLD analysis project Ga0068855, IMG submission 66592) | Corn rhizosphere microbial communities from Kellogg Biological Station, Michigan, USA - KBS Corn C5-2 | ecosystem: Host-associated > Plants > Roots > Rhizosphere > Soil ... | reverse complement strand
ACGTCGACCAGCTCGCTGACGTGGTTCACTCGCTGCCGAATGGCGGCTACGAGCTGAACCTCAAGTACTTTCGCCACGCCACCGAGCCGGTGACGGTCACGTGGACCGGGGGCGAGCCGACCAAGGGCGGCACGATGTACACGCCGGCCCTGGAACAGCTCCTGGGCCCGGCGCGCGCCCCGAAGTCGCCGCTCGAGGATCGCCACCGCGACCTGGCGCGGTCGATCCAGGTCACCTACGAGCGCGCGTTCTTCCACCTGCTGAACACCATCCACCGGCAGCACCGGATCGACGAGCTGGTGCTGGCCGGCGGCTGCGCGTTCAACTCGGTGGCCAACGGCAAGGTGACGACCAACACGCCCTTCAAGCGCGTCTACATCCAATCGGCCGCCGGCGACGCCGGGGGCGCGGTGGGCGCCGCGCTGCAGGCCCACTTCGACGGGACCGCCGAGGTCAAGCACGCTCACGTTCGTCACGCCTATCTCGGCCCGTCCTTTTCAGCCGAGGAGATCGACGCGCTGCTGACGCAGGAGGCGGGCAAGATTGCCGATCAGCGCTGCTCTGTTCAGCGGGTCCACGACCTGGGCGCGCTCTACCAGCGCACGGCGACCGCCATTGCGGCCGGCAAGGTCGTCGGCTGGTTCCAGGGGCGGATGGAGTGGGGCCCGCGGGCGCTCGGCAACCGTTCGATCCTGGGCGACCCCCGGCGCGCCGACATGAAGGACATCCTGAACCTCAAGATCAAGCGCCGGGAGTCGTTCCGCCCGTTCGCGCCGTCCATCCTGCGCGAGCACGTCAAGGACTGGTTCGAGCTGGACGACGACGTCCCCTTCATGATGAAGGTCTTCCCGATCCGCGAGGCCAAGCGCGCCCAGGTCCCGGCGGTCACGCACGTCGACGGCAGCGGCCGGCTGCAGACGGTGTACCGCGACACCAACGAGCGCTATTACGATCTGATTCGGGCGTTCTACGATCTGACGGGCGTACCCATGGTGCTGAACACCTCGTTCAACGAAAACGAGCCGGTGGTCTGCAAGCCGGCCGAGGCGCTCGACTGCTTTCTCAGGACCAAGATGGATGTGCTGGTGCTCGGCGACTTCGTCGTCTCGCGCACCGAGGAGATTCCGACATGATGTTCGACATTCCCGCGCCGCACGGCGGACAGATCCAGATTCCGGCCCAGCCCGAGGACGAAACCATTTCGTACCCGACGCTCGCGGACCCCGCGGCCTTGCGCAAGTACTACGACGAGCAGGGCTATGTGGTGGTCCGGGGCCTGCTGGATCACGCCGCCTGCGACCAGATGCGCCGGGTCTTCGACGACGAGATCAAGCCGTTCAGCGGGTTCATCTACCGCCAGGCGTCGGCCATTCCCGAGCGGCACGTGCGCACCGAGCACGGGTACATGCTGAATTCGATCCTCAACGTCCACGCCGTGGACCCGCGATCGTTCCCGCGCTTTCGCAGCACCGGCGCCAACCTGATCACGTCGGCTTCCCTGCAGCGGGCGGTCAAGGCCATCCTGGGCGAGGGCGGCAAGATCGTCCAGAGCATGTACTTCGAAGGCAATCCCGCCACCTGGGCTCACCAGGACACCTACTACCTGGACAGTGAAAACCTGGGTCAGATGGTGGGCGCCTGGATCGCGCTGGAAGACATCGCGCCCGGCGCCGGGCGCTTCTTCATCTACCCGAAGAGCCACCTCATCGACCTGGCGCTCAACCGCGGCGACATGAGCATCGCCAGCAACCACGCCGGCTACAAGAAGCTGGTGATCGACATCATCCGCAACAACGGCCTCGAGTGCCGGGCCCCCGCGCTGCGGAAGGGCGACGTGCTGTTCTGGGGATCGAAGACCATTCACGGCAGCATGGAAACCACCCAGCCGCAGTACTCGCGGTCGTCGGTGACGGCGCACTACATCCCCGCCTCGGCGCGGTTCATGCAATTCCAGACGCGGATCAAGCCGCTGACGCTCTCGACCATCAACGGAATGCCCGTGCACACGCCCAAGGATCTGGCCAACCCGGTCCAGCGCCTGGTCATGGAGGTCGAGACCCGGTTCCCGAAAGCCTTCGCGTCGATCAAGAAGGCCGCGGTCCGGGTCGTCACGCGCTGACCGCGCAAACTCTTTCCTCACGCGTTTCATGGGCGACCCGACCGGGGCACCAGCCTCATCGCTCCAGGCGGCGGGCGATCGCGTCTCGCGCCTCGCCGGCCTGGACATCGGCCGGCTGGCCGCCTGCCTGGCGGTGGCGATGTTTCACGGCGGCATCGACCTCAAGCTGAGCGGACCGCTCACATCCTGGGGCTTCGCCGGCGTCGAGTTCTTCATGATGCTGAGCGGGTACGTCCTGGCGCGGCCCTATCTGGAGAGCGCGCGGCCGCGGGCCTTTCACCTCCGCCCGTACGTCGCGTCGCGCGTCGCCCGCATCGTTCCGCCGTATTATGTGGTGGTCGCCGTCGCCGCCGTCCTGACGTTCGCGGGTCACGGCAGCTCGGTGACCCCGGTGAGCCCCGCGCAGCTCCCTTGGCACGTCATCACGCACCTCACCTTCACGCATCCTCTGTTCGCGGACACGCACCGCTCCCTGGTCAGCGTGCTCTGGTCGATGGGGGTCGAGTGGCACTACTACCTGGTCTTTCCGCTTCTGCTGCTGGCGTTCGGCGCGGCCCGCCGCCGCCGTGAGGTGACCGCGCGGGGTGGCGCGCCCGCCGGTGGGTCCGCCCGGCCGTTGATGGTGCTGGCTGCTCTGATCGCCTTCTGCGTGACGGTTCGCATGTCGCTGCCGCACCTGCTTCCGGCGCGGCCCGATCTGCTCGGGAACGTCTTCCTGGCCCGCGGCACGGAGTTCGGCTTCGGCGTGGCGCTGGCCGCTCTCATCGGGATGGGTTGGTCGCGGGCCGGCATTCTGGCGCTGGCAGCGTTGCTGGGGGCGCTGGGGGTGACCGCGGCGCTCGTCGTCCCGGGGCCCACCCAGGAGTTCGGCGTTCAGGGCGTCATCATCGTTCTGTTCGTGGCGCTGCGCGCGTTCGGCCCGATGGTGGCGAAGACCGGCGTGACGCGCGCCCTGCAGTTTTTGGGCGAGGCGAGCTACAGCACGTATCTGGTCCATACGATGGCGGGAAAGGCGGCATTGGCGGTCCTTGGCGCGCGCGCGGGCCTGCTGGGTGAGGGAGCCCTTCTAGCCGTGTACGTGCTGGCGGGGCAGGTGACGGGCGTCTGCTTTTATCTGACCGTCGAGAAGCCGGTTTGCCGGTGGGCGGCAGGGGTCCTGCGCGTTCGCCCCCCGACGGCGACGATGCCGCCGCCGGCCAGCGCGCTCGGATGAGCCTGCCTGTTCGTCTGGCCGTGGTGGTTCCCGCGTTCAACGAGGCGGACCGGATCGCGTCGACCATCCGCTCGATCCCGGGCTTCGTCGATCACGTCATCGTCGTCGACGACGGAAGTCAGGACGGGACGGCCACGAATGCGCGGGAGGCGATCGCGTCTCCCGACGCCCCGTCACGCGTCGAGGTCGTGGTCCATCCGCGCAACCGCGGCGTGGGCGCGGCGATCGCCACCGGCTACGCGCGCGCCCTGGCGCGTGGGGCCGATGTTATCGCGGTCATGGCCGGGGACGGGCAGATGGATCCGGACGACCTTCCGAACCTCTTGCGGCCGGTCATCGAAGGAGCGGCTGACTACGCCAAAGGGAACCGGCTGGCCTGGCCCGGCGGGTGGCGGGAGTTTCCGCTGGTCCGGCTGGGCGGCAGCCTCGCGCTGTCCTGGCTGACCCGTCTGGCGACCGGGTACCGGGGCCTCTCCGATTCGCAGTGCGGGTATACGGCCGCGTCGCGGGCCGCGCTGGAGGCGGTCGGTCCCGGACGGATGTACCCGCGCTACGGTTATCCGAACCATCTGCTGGCACTCCTGGCGGACGCGGGAGCGCGCGTGGCGGACATCCCGGTGCGGCCCGTTTACGGCGCCGGATGGCGGTCGGGGTTGCATCCTGTGCGGGTCGTCGTTCCGGTGAGCCGGATCCTGGTGCGAGCCTTCCGCGAGCGGCTGGCGCGCCGAGGGCGGCCGGCGCCGCCACTTCTCGAGCAGCGGGGACGGTGCGGATCGGCCTGCTGACGACGTCGTTCCCGCGTCACCCCGGTGATTACGCCGGGAGCTTCGTGGGCGACAGGGCGGCACGGCTGGCGGCGGAAGGGCACCAGGTCGACGTGCTGGCCGCCGGGAGCCCCGGGGCGAATCCGGGGCTCGCGGCCGTGACGGTGACCCGCCTGCCGGCCGGAGCCGATCTCTTCTACGGCGCCGGCGCGCCCGAATCGCTGGAGAGCGACCCCGCGGCCTGGCTGGCGGCCGCCGCGTTCACCGCCGCCCTGGCCTCGACCGCGCGCCTCCGCGCGTCCGGCTGGGACCTGGTCGAGTCGCACTGGCTGGTGCCGTGCGCGCTGGCCGCCTCGTCCGCCGCCCCCGGTCGCCCGCGCCGGGCCTGGGCGCATTCGGGGGACGTCGCCCTGCTCGAGCGGCTGCCTCTAAGGCGCACGCTGGCCCGCCGCCTGGCCACCGATGGAACCGAGCTCCGATTCGTCAGCGCCGACCTGCGCGCCCGCTTCGCGGTCCTGGCCGGGGTTACGGCCGGCACGGTCGAGCCACTCCCCATCCCGGCCAACCTGTTCGCCCCCGTCCCCCGCCCGGATCCGGCCGCGCGCGCCCGGCTGGGCCTGTCGCGCCCGACCGTCCTGGCTGTGGGCCGTCTGGTGCCCATCAAGGGGCACGGCCGCTTGCTGCGGGCGGCGGCGCTGGCGGCGGGGCGCGGCCGCCCGGCCGACGTCGTCATCCTGGGCGACGGGCCCGAGCGCGAGCGTCTCCGAAACCTGGCCGGCCGTCTGGGGGTGCCCCTCCGGCTCCCCGGGTTCGTTCCCCGCCCGGAGGTGGCCGCCTGGATGCGGGCGGCCGACCTCTTCGCGCTCCCCTCCATCTGCCTGCCCAACGGCCGGACGGAAGGCGCCCCCACCACCCTCCGAGAGGCGCTGGCCATCGGCCTCCCGACCGTCGCGACCCCCGATCCATCCGAGCTGGCGCGGGCCATCCAGGCCCTCGGTCCGGCCCCGCGCGACATGTAACCGGCGCGTCAGCGGCGTGTAACCGAATGCGCATCTGCCCCGGTTGGGCTGCGAAGGGGGGTTCGCGGTTGGCCGCTCGTGACGCGGCAAACTGGCGGAAATACTGGATGAGCCTCGCCGGCACGGTCCGTGCTGGATCGGGAGATGCCCGCCCATGCGAGGTACCCCCATGTTGCAGCGCGTTCAGGCCGAGCCCGAGATTTCCGTGGTGGTCGCCGTCGGCAACCACGAGGACACGGTTGGTCATCTCATCCGGTCGGTGGCCGCCCACCTGCGGCGGCTGGGCCGCGCGTTCGAGATCGTGGCCGTGAACGCCGGGTCGTCCGACAACAGCCTGTCCATCGCGGCGATCCTGGGCCAGTCCATGCCCGAGCTGCGCGTGCTGGCGCGTGACGCCGGCGGCCGGCCGTTCCTGCGCGGCGCCTCGGAGTCGCGCGGCCAGGTTCTGGTCCTGCTGGAGACCGGCAAGGCCATCTCGCTGGCGCCGCTGGGCTGGGCGCTGTCCCGCCTGGCCGCCGGGCGCGAAGCGGTGGTGCTGCGCGGTCGCTACGTCGTGGCCCGCCGCCTGGCGGCGCTCCCGGTGATCGTCCGCGCCAGCCGCCCTGGCCTGTTCTTCGAGGCCGTCTTCGAGCGCCGCGCGCAAGAGCTGGGCATCGACGTGGTGGGGTCGCGGCCGCGCCGCCCCACGCCCCTGCTGCTGCGCCCCGTGCTGCGTTTCCTGGCCGCCTGAGCCGCGCCCAACTTCTGGGTCCTCACTGTGTCCATGCTAGTCTTTCGGCGATGCTGTCGATTCTCGTCGCCATAGTCGGGCTGGGGCTCCTCATCGTCCTGCACGAGGGGGGGCACTTTCTGGTGGCCCGGCTGTGCGGGATGCGGGTCGAGCGCTTCTCGATCGGTTTTGGCCCGACGCTGATCGGGTTCGAGCGCAAGGGAACCATCTTTCAAGTCGCCCCCATCCCGCTGGGGGGGTTCGTCCAGATCACCGGCATGAACCCCAACGAGGAGTTCGATCGGGCCGACCCCAACGTCTACCCGAACCGGCCGCGCTGGATGCGGCTGGCGACCATCCTGGCCGGCCCGGCGGCGAACTACGCCACGGCGGTGGTGCTGATGCTGGTCGTGCTGATCGCCTTCGGCATGCCCTCGAAGACGCAGAAGATCATCGAGCCGGTGGCGGGCCGTCCCGCCGCGACGGCCGGTCTGCAGGCCGGCGACGTGCTGGTCGAGGCCAACGGTCAGGCGGTCAACGCCGATCACCCGATCATGGACGTCATCCAGGCGGGGCAGGGCGCCCCGGTGGAGATCAAGGTCATGCGCGGCGCGCAGCCGATGGTCTTCCACGTCACGCCCGAGAAGCGCGGCGCCGTCTACCAGGTCGGCATCCAGATCGGCGCCATCGATCAGCGGACCAGCGTCGGGATCGGCACGGCCGTGAAAGAGTCGTTCGTCTACCCCTACTACACCTCGGTCGGCATCCTGGGTGGCCTCTACGACATGATCCGGGGCCGGGTCCACGCCGACCTCTCCGGTCCGATCGGGATCACCAAGCAGATCGCCAAGGCGGCGCAGCGCGGGACGGTCGACTACCTGGGCATGCTGATCCTGCTGTCGGTCTACCTGGGGCTGTTCAACCTCTTGCCCGTGCCGGCGCTGGACGGCGGGCGGGCGATGTTCCTCGCCATCGAGTCGGTCACGCGCAAGCGCGTGAACCCGCGGGTCGAGGCGATGGTCCACACGGCCGGCTTCGTGCTGCTGCTGGGCGTGCTGGTGATCGTCACGTTCAAGGACATCTTCGGGCGCGGGTGAGACCCTGAAGCGCCGCGCCTCGGCCATTCACGAGGGGCTGGTCGGCGCGCGCGAGCTGGTCGGCACGGCCTACCTGGCCGATCCGGCCTTGCGCGAGCAGTACGCCCGCGACATCGCGCCGCGGACCGAGGTCGCGCTGGCGCGGATCCTGGACCGGGTCTGGCGCGGGCCAGCCCCGGACCGGGCCCTGGACCTGGGGGCGGGGACGGGCGCCGTGGGGCGGACGCTGCGGGCCCGCTTCGGAGACGCCCTCGACCTCGTGGCGGTCGACCGGACGGCCGGGCCCGGCGTGGCGCGCGCCAACCTGGCCGTCGAGCTCCCGCCGGTCGCGGGGCGCTTCCCGCTGATCGTGGCGGCGCACCTGCTGAACGAGCTGTTCGTGGATCGCGCGCCCGCCGAGCGGGTGGCGTGGCGCGCCCGCCGGGTGCTCGAGTGGGCGCGGGCGCTGCTGGCGCCGGCGGGGCTCATCGTCTTGGTGGAACCCGCCCTGCGCGAGACCTCGCGCGAGCTGCTGGCCGTGCGCGACGCGCTGGTGGCGGCGGGCCTTCAGGTGGTGGCGCCGTGCTTCCGGCAGGGGACCTGTCCGGCGCTGGCCGCCGAGCGGGATTGGTGCCACGACGCCGCGGCGCAGCCGTCGCGCGGGCGGGTCGACTTCAGCTACCTGGTGCTGCGCGCGGAGCCGGTCAGCCCGGCGGCCGATCTTTACCGAGTGGTCAGCGACCCCTTGCCGGACAAGGGGCGCCTGCGTCTGTTCGTCTGCGGCGAGGACGGGCGGCGCGAGCTGATTCGCCTCACGCGGCACCGGTCGGCGGCCAACGCGGCCCTGGATCGGGCCGCCCGCGGCGACGTCCTCGCCATCCGGCAGGCGGACGACGCCGGCGCGGCCCTGCGGGTCACGTCCGGGACGACGATCGCCGCGCCCGAGACTTAGCGCGGGCCGCCGGCTTGCGCGGCTTGGCGTAGCAGACCACCTCGATGTTGTTGCCTTCCTTGTCCTTCACGAACGCCGCGTAGTAGTTGCGCCCGTAGTTGGGGCGCGGGCCGGGCTTGCCGTTGTCCTGGCCACCCGCCTCGATGGCCGCTTCGTAGAAGGCGTCGACCTCTTCGGGGTTCTCGACCTGGAACGCGTAGTGCCCGCCGCCGCCGGCCTTCTTGTCGCGCGCCAGCCAGAAGATCTTCTGGTCCTTCGACCCCATCCCGAACGCCTCGCCGACGTCCATGTTGATCTTCATCCCGATCGCGCCCAGCGCCGCCCCGTAGAACTTGCGGGCGGCCTTGAGGTCCTTCACCGGCGCGCTGATGTGATCCAATCCGACGATCTTGGTCCGAGCAGGCATGCTCGGGAACGTGCGCAGCGGGCCAGCGCTGTCAATGTCCGGTCCGACGACAACGTCGGGTCGATCCATGATACGGTGAGACGCTTGCCCTCGCCTCTTGCCTCGGTGTGGTCGGGGCAGGGAGCGCTCCCCTTCATCGCGGTGGCGCTCCTGCCCATCCTGTTCCTGCTGCGCCTGGCGGTGCCGGGCAGCGAGCGCGGCCGCGTCAAGGCCGGCATCTTCTTCGCCGGGGCGTACCTGGTCTCGCTGGCGGCCCTGGCCGTCTTCCGGCCGCCGCTGCCCGGGCCGGCCCACCACGACTGGCTTCGCCTGCTGCCGGTCCTGCTGTTCTCGTTCGCGGTGGTGATCGTCGGCGGGCTGGTGCTGTTCGACGTGGTGCTGGTGCGCCGCGAGATCCCGCGCATCCTGCGCGACCTCATGCAGGGGATCGCTTATCTGATCACGGCCGTCGTGGTCCTGACGCGGTCCGAGGTCGACGTCACGAAGGTGTTCACCGCCTCGGTGCTCACCACCGCCGTCATCGGCCTGGCGCTGCAAGAGACGCTGGGGAACGTGATGGCCGGCCTGGCGCTGCAGCTCGAGCGCGACCTGGAGATCGGCGACTGGATCAGCCTGGACGACAAGATCGCCGGGCAGATCCGGGAGGTGCGCTGGCGGGCCACCACCATCGTCACCAAGAACGGCGACCTGGCGATGATCCCCAACACGGCCATCACGCGCGGGACCATCGTCAACTACAGCCGCCCCAGCACCGCGCATCGCCAGTGGATCCACGTGCGCGTGCACTTCCGCTACCCGCCGGCGCGGGTGCGCGAGGTGATCGTGGAAGGCGTGCGGGCGCTCCCCTTCGTGCGCATCGACCCGCCCCCCGACTGCATCCTGCACGAGTTCAAGAACGACGCCTGCGAGTACAGCGTCCGCTACTGGATGGACGACGTCCGGCGCGACGACACCATGGACAGCGCGGTCCGCAGCGCCATCTGGTACGCGCTGCACCGGGCCGGCATGGAGATCCCGTTCCCGTCGCACAACGTGAACCTGACCGAGATGAACGAGGACCGCGCGCGGCGCAAGGACGACGAGGAGTACGCGCGGCGGATCGACGTCCTGTCGCAGGTCGACGTGTTCCGCGCGCTGGACGCCGAGCGGATCGACCGGCTGTCGCGCCGCATGAAGATGCTGATCTTCGGGCCCGGCGAGACCATCCTGCGGCAGGGCGAGCCGGGTGACTCGCTGTACGTGGTGCGCAGCGGGACGGTGGCCGTGCAGATCGGCGCCGGCGCCGGCAAGAAAGAGCTGGCCACGCTGGGGCCGGGGCAGTTCTTCGGCGAGATGTCGCTGATGACGGGCGCCACGCGCACCGCCACCGTCGTGGCCAAGTCCGACGTCGACTGCTACGTGGTCGACAAGGAGGCCTTCCAGGAGATCGTGCAGGAGAAGCCCGAGCTGGCCGGCACCATCAGCGAGATCCTGGCCGTTCGTCAGGTGGCGCTGGGCGAAGAGTCGTCGGCGCCTCACGCGACGCCGACCGCGGCCCAGAAGAATCAGCTGGTCGCCAAGATCGCCAGCTTCTTTGGAATCGGGCCGCTGGGCGGCTCCCGCGCGCCGCGCGACGGCCGCTGAGCCGTCGGCTGGCCGAGGATTCGCGTCAACGCGTCTTGGCGCGGATGAAGCCGGCCAGGTCGCCGACGGTGTTCACGGCGTCGATCTCGGCCGTCGTGAGCTCGATGCCCAGCTCGCCTTCGATTCCAGCGATGACGTTCACGTAGGTCATCGAGTCCCATCCGGGAATGTCCGCGCCGCGCATCTCGTCGGTCAGCGTGAGCGCCGGCGCGTCGAGCGCCTGCCTGAACACCCGGGTCAAGGCGGCGTGGATCTCGGCGTCCGTCATCGCTCCGTCCTTTCGGTGGTCCGAATCTGGGTGCGGCGCGGCTGGAAGCCGGCCAGGGGCAGCGTCCAGCGGGCGGCGCCGTCGGCGGCCGGCGGCATCGCGGAGAAGCCGAGGCGTTCGAAGAGGTCGCGCACGACGACGTTCTTGGCGGTGGGCCGGTACTCGCCGATCAGCGTGTGGATGCCGTTCGACTGGGCGGCGGCGACGAGCACGTTGAGCATCTCCTGTTCGACCCCGCGCCCGAGGACGCGGCAGCTCAGGAGCCAG
>Ga0068855_100012119_pt1 | contig 10417 bp, 7 predicted proteins | sample KBSCornC52_FD_66592 | JGI IMG/M metagenome (GOLD analysis project Ga0068855, IMG submission 66592) | Corn rhizosphere microbial communities from Kellogg Biological Station, Michigan, USA - KBS Corn C5-2 | ecosystem: Host-associated > Plants > Roots > Rhizosphere > Soil ... | reverse complement strand
CACTATGGAGTTGGGACGGGCACGGGCATTCTCATGATCGTCGATCTCGGGCAGGCGCAGCCGGTTGGGCAGGTCGCTCTGCGCACGCTGGGGGGACGCGAGCAAGGTGGTCTCGAACTGCCCGCGTCGGTCGAGTTGCTCGCCAGCCTGGATGGCACTCATTATTACCGGCTGCAGCGCCTGGCGAAACTCACGCCCGCGGAAAGCGAGTTGTCGGATTTCAAAACGGCCTTCTACATCCCCGAAGAAGGCACTGCCTTCATGGTGCCGCTGGTCTGTGCGCAACCGGTGCGGGCGCGCTTTATCGCCCTGCGCGTGACTCCGCAATCCAGCCTGTTTGTGGATCAGCTTTCGATCCTCAAAGCCAGCGACGGTACGGCGCTGCAGGATTTGGAGAGCTTTCCGCCGGTCCAGGTTTTCACCGACGGACTCGCGGCTGTTCCGCGCAGTGGAGAGTTTGCCGTCACAACGAACATCGTGACGCCGAACTGGATCGAGATCGAGGACTTCACCGGAGTCGCTCCTGCGAAAAACCTCGCCGGATTCCGGCTCGAGTTACCCGAGGGACTGGAATTGCTGCCGCAGTCGAAGCCGGCCTTCACCGAAGCAAAATCGGCGCGGGCAGGCTGGCGTAGCTATGAGTTTGCCAAGGTGATCTCCCACGGCAGCGCGGCCAACGTGCCGCCGCAAGGCCCGCTCTACATCGCCCGGCGCCAGGGCACACCCATTCCGCAGAACGCCAGCATCGTGCTCACCGGTCTGCTCGCTGGGCAGCCTTCGCACACGCTCGAGTATCCGCTTAAGCTCGTCGAGATTCCGACCGTGCCGCCGCTCCCGGGACTGGATATCAGCCTGGCCTGGATGTCCGATGATGAGGAGAGGGCGTGGCCGGATTTCTTGTCCGGCTTTTCCCGGATGGGCTTCAATCTGGTTTCCACATTTCCGCGCAACGTTCCCATCCAGCGCGACGGAACGTGGCCTTCCAGGGAATTCCTGGAACAGGCGCGCCAGCAAGGTTACCGGGTCGTCTACAATGAATCGCCGTTTCATGTCATGGAGGGTGTCATCCGGTCGAAGCTGGCGGCCGGAAAGATCGAGCCCGCCGAGGCCGCGCAAATCTTCAATCAGGTCAAAGGCCGGCCGGGGAAGTATCTCAGCCCGCTCTACCGCGGCCGCTTTTTCCAGGAAGAACTCGAGCGCGTCGCCAAAATGACCGCCCTGGCGCAGCCGGACCACGTCTATCTGGACATCGAGCTCTGGGCGCGGGCCGTGGTAGAGGCAAGGCAAGATCCGCGAGTGCAGGAAGCCTGGAAAACGAGTGGCCTGACTTGGGATGATTTCATCACCAATATCGGCAGCGAAGCGCTCGGAACCCTCGTGAAAGCCGTCCGCAACGCCGTGCCGCAGCGCCGGCTCACGGTGGGACTCTACAACTCGGATCCCGATCGGCCGGTGATGGATGGGATGTTCCGATGGACCGGGATTTATCCCGGCATCCTGGATGTCGCTATGCCGTCGATCTATGTGCAAGGCCGCGCACTCGACGTAGCCAAACGCCTTCACGCTGACTACGATGCGCTGCAGAACCGCCAGATCATTCCCTGGCTGACGGCCGGAACTTACGGCAAATTTCCCGCGCGCCTCATGGAGCCGATGGTGCTCGAAACCATTCTGAACGGCGCGCGCGGTCTGACCTACTATGCGTTCGACGATTTCGATCCGATGGATTTTTACTTCCATGCGCGAGCGCTCGCCGCGCTCGCCCAATTTCCCCGGCTTTTGCAAACGGGAAAACCTGTCCCGTGCCAGGGGGGCAACCACGCAATGCACTACACCTGCTTCGCTTCGGACACCGAAGCTCTCTTGTTAGTCGGCAATTACGGTAAGGCTCTGCATGACGAAGTCACCGTACCGCTGCCCATGAAATCGATTTCGCAAGCCGCGGTGGTGGACGGTCCGAGTTTGCCCATCAAGAATGCGGACATTTCAATTCATGTTCCCGCCGGCGAGTTTCGTTTGATTCATTTGACGAGTCGCGCTGCCACGGAAAAGTGAACCGCGGAAAGTGAGTTGCGGTCACGTGGATTTCGAGGGAAGGCGCTCATCGCGCTCAAGTTTCCCGCGTGCTGCGCCTGGACGCATTTTCCTGAGCTAGACGCTCGCGCCAATGGCGCGGCGCCGTCCCGGCAAGTTCCTTGAATTGCCGGGACAGATGAAACGAGGAAGAGAAGCCCAGCAATTCGGCGATTTCTTCCAACGACTTGTCGGTGTTGGCCAGGAACTCCTGCGCTCGGCGGATACGCAGCTCTTGTTGGAAGCGCTTTGGGCTTACGCCCGTCCTGGCCTTGAAAATTTGCCGGAAATGCGAGTAGCCAATTCCCAGTTCGCGCGCGAGGGCGGTCAGGCTAATCGAACGGTCTGCGCGCGCAGTGATCAGGGTTTGAGCGCGCTGCACCAACTTCCCAAGTCGGTCGCATTCGTCGCGGCTATTGTGGCCGAGCAGCGCGAGGATGTGCAACCCGAGTGTCGAAAGCAGATCCTGATGGGCGATGGCATTTTCGTGCGCCCAACTGTGGATTTGCGAAAAGGCATCGCAGAGTACCTTGTCGGTGGTCTGGTCGATGATGGGACGTTCCGGGCTGATCAGGGCGCGCTCGCGCGCGCGATCCAGCGCGGCGCCCCGCAATTCGAGCCAGTGCTCGACCCAACCGGTCTGTTGGTGCGGAGCATAACGATGCCAGACTCCCGGAAAGAGCACGAAGAGCGAACCGGCTGACAAATCCCACTTACGACCGGGTTGGCCAGACTCCAGCACGCCGCCTCCCTCGGTGATGAGCACAAACTGATAGGCTTGGAGAATGCGCCCGCGCTGCCAGGTGAAGTGATGGTCGTGGGGGTGCCGCTGCGGCGGATAGGCGCCTCCCGGCGCGACGCGGGCCAATCCCGCGGAGGTAGCGGCACAACCCCAAATCGAGGCGTGAGGAGTTTCGGACAAGTAGACGAAGTAGTCTTTCATGCGAGCGTCGCGACGGCTGGCATTTTGTATATCCGATTTGTCATTGCGTCCATTCAGGAAACGCCCGGTGCGACTAAGATCGGGCTTCGCTGCACTCAGATGAGAACCGATCCACGCGCGGATTAACTGACCATGAACCCATTTCTCGGAGTCCTCTTTCACTGGCTCGGCGGCCTCGCGTCCGGTAGCTTCTACGTTCCCTATAAAGGCGTCAGAAAATGGTCGTGGGAAACATACTGGCTGGTGGGCGGCGTCGCCTCGTGGATCATCTGTCCGTGGTTCTTTGCGCTGGTGATGACGAGGGATCTCTTTGGAGTATTGCAAGGGCAGTCGATGACCACGCTTTGGTGGACTTACTTCTTCGGCGCATTGTGGGGGCTTGGCGGACTCACGTTCGGTCTGACCATGCGATATCTTGGCATGTCGCTCGGTATGGGCGTGGCACTGGGATACTGCGCGGCGTTTGGCACATTGCTGCCGCCGATCTTCAAGATATTCCTGCCGGCGGTTCCGGTTCCGGAGACGATCACTCAGATTGCGTCGACGCTCGCAGGGCAAATCACGCTCGCTGGAGTGGGGGTTTGTCTTTTCGGCATTTTGATCGCGGCCCTGGCTGGCCTGGCCAAGGAGCGCGAGATGCCGGAAGCAGAGAAAAAGAAAGCGATCGCCGAATTCAATTTCGGCAAAGGCATTCTCATAGCCACCTTCTCCGGCATTATGAGCGCGTGCTTCTCCTTCGCTCTCACCGCCGGTGCACCGATCGGTGCAGCCTCTGCGTCCGCTGGCACGGCGACCCTCTGGACCGGCCTGCCGAAACTGGTGGTAGTGCTCCTCGGCGGTTTCACCACCAACTTCATTTGGTGCGTTTATCTGAACATGAAGAACCGTTCGGGGTATCAGTATTTCAGCGCCACGGCGCGCCCTGAGCATGCGGGTCTCACGGCCACCGGCGGCGAACATGGTGAACACGGCGACCCGGCCTCCGACCTGGTCAGCGAAGTCGCGGCTGATCATCCCGGGGAGGTAAATCCGCAAGACCTTCACGTCCCTGTGGTCAGCAACTACCTCTTCTCATGCCTCGCGGGTGCGACGTGGTACTTCCAGTTTTTCTTTTACACGATGGGTGAGACGCAGATGGGCAAATTCGGCTTCGCGAGCTGGACGCTCCACATGGCCAGCATCATCATTTTCAGCACGATGTGGGGCTGGCTCTTCCATGAATGGAAAGGTGCCAGCAGGAAAGCGCATGGCTTGATCGCCGCCGGCATCGCCACGCTCATTCTCTCCACCATCGTCATCGGCTATGGCACCTATCTCAAGGGTGGCAGCGGAGGCCACTAATCACCGCCGTCACTCCTTAATTCACCTCCAATGAACAACCGGATTCAGCAGACTTACACACTTGCCAGTGAGCGTTACGCCGAGATCGGCGTCGATACCGAGGCAACCTTGCAAAAGCTCGCGACCATTCCAGTCTCGCTGCACTGCTGGCAGGGCGATGACGTCGGTGGATTCGAAAGGGCAGGCGCAGCACTCAGTGGAGGCGGCATCCAGGCGACCGGCAACTATCCCGGCAAGGCACGAACGCTCGATGAAATGCGGGCAGATTTGGATCAAGTCTTCGCGCTTTTGCCGGGCAAGCATCGGCTGAATTTGCACGCCATGTATGGTGATTTCGGAGGAGAGAAGGTGGAGCGAGATGCGATCACTGCGAGGCATTTTCAAAGCTGGATCGATTGGGCGAAGGCACGCGGGCTGCACGGCCTTGACTTTAACCCCAGCTACTTCTCGCATCCGATGGCTGACGGCGGCGCAACCCTGACGCACCGTGACGCGAAGGTGCGGCAGTTCTGGATAGACCATGGGATTGCGTGCCGGCGGATCGGCGCGGAGATGGGCGGGCAACTAGGCACGACGACGGTGACGAACTTCTGGATCCCCGACGGGTCGAAAGATTTGCCGGCCGATCGGAAAGGCCCGCGGACCCTCCTCGAGCAATCTCTGGACGCCATTTTCGCCGAAAAGATCGTTCCAAAACACCAGCTCGACGCCGTCGAGTGCAAGCTGTTCGGTATTGGTTCGGAGTCTTACGTCGCCGGCTCCCATGAGTTTTACCTGGGCTACGCGGTGAAAAATCAGAAGGTGCTCTGTCTCGATGCCGGCCATTTTCACCCTACGGAAACGCTCGCCGACAAGATCTCAGCCACCCTGCAATTCATCCCGGAGATCATCTTGCACGTCAGCCGCGGCGTGCGCTGGGACAGTGATCACGTCGTGCTTTTCGACGATTCGACGCGGGCGACCATGGAGGAAATCGTCCGCGGAGATTTTCTCGGCCGCACGCACATCGGCCTCGATTTTTTCGACGCGAGCATCAACCGCGTTGCCGCGTGGGTGATCGGCACACGCGCGACGCTGAAGTGCCTGCTCGCGGCGCTGCTCGAGCCCTCTGCCAAACTCCGCGAACTGGAGGCCAGCGGCGATTTTGCCGGACGCCTCGCCTGGATGGAGGAATGCAAAGCGCTGCCGCTCGGCGCGGTGTGGGATGAGCACTGCCGGCGGCAGGGGGTGCCGGCGGGTGCGGCCTGGCTCGACGTGGTCCGCGGCTATGAGAAGCAAGTGCTGGGCAAGCGTTCCTAACCGTGGTGGAGAAATGCCTTTTGCGGATCGAATCGGAGCAGGCAATTTGTATATGAGAATTGTCACTGGGGCTATTCTCGGGAGACTGGAAAGGGTTAGGATCGCACCTCGTTCCCCCCTGTATGAGCTTCGCTTCATCGATTGGCGCCTGCGACGCCTGAACGCTGTGAAACCAATGAAATCACATCCCATTTTCGCCGCGCTATTTCTCTGCCTTGCCATGCCGGTCATGGCCGCGGCCGCGCCGGAAGCGGCGACCGGAGCCGAATCCGGGCCGCGGATCACGGTCGCGAGTTACTACTTCGGCGACTACCACCCTGGCGACCCTCACAACGCCAGGATCAAGGGCAAGGATTGGTCCGAGTGGGAACTGGTCAAGGCTGCCCGCCCCCGCTTCCCTGGCCATCAGCAGCCGAATGTGCCCCTCTGGGGTTATACCGATGAGTCGGACCCGAAGGTCATGGAGCAGAAGATTGACGCCGCGGCTGACCATGGCATCGACGCGTTCATTTTCGATTGGTACTATTACAACGACGGGCCTTTTCTCGATCGGCCCATCGATCGAGGCTTTCTCAAGGCCAGAAACAACGCGCGCGTCAAATTTGCGTTCATGTGGGCCAACCATGACTGGATGGATATCCATCCTTACAAGCGCGGCACTCCGGCCAGGGTGCTCTATCCCGGCACAGTGACGCCGGAGAACTTCGAGAAAATTTGCGATCACCTCATCCACGACTACTTCTCGCATTCGTCCTACTGGCGGATTGACGGGCGACCCTACTTGTCGTTCTACGATCTGACGAAGTTGATCGATGGTTTCGGCAGCGTGGAAGCGACGCGTGTGGCATTGGATAAGTTCCGCGCCAAGGCCGTCGCCGCGGGGTTGCCCGGCCTGCATCTCAACGCCGTTGTGTGGGGCCAGCCGATTCTGCCGGGCGAGAAGAAGCCTGCCGACGCGGCGCAGCTCGTCAAGGACCTCGGCTTCGATTCGGTGACGTCGTATGTGTGGATTCATCACGTCGCGCTGCCGAAGCTGCAGACCGACTATAACGAAGCCCGGGACGCGTACTTTCGCTATTGGGACGGGGCGGCCCAGAAGTTCAGTGTGCCTTATTATCCGAACGTAACCATGGGCTGGGATCCCAGTCCGCGCGCCAATCAGGACGACGGGTTCGGCAATTTCGGCTACCCCTTTACCAATACCATTGCCGGCAACACACCAGAGCGTTTCAAGGAGGCACTGGCCATGACCAAGCGACGCCTCCTTTCCCAACCCGGCGGCCCGCGTATCCTAAACATCAATTGCTGGAACGAATGGACCGAGGGCAGCTATCTCGAACCTGACCAGCGTAACGGGATGAAGTATCTGGAAGCGATTCGAGACGTGTTTGGAGTGACCGGAAAGTAGGTTGAAGCGGATGGAAACAGATCCGATTCCGCCCGCGCGCGCCTCAATCATAACTCAATCTCCCCCGCGATAAACCACTGCCTCATACCCACCGAATCCCGCCAAGCCGCCTCCCCAGATTGTCATTCGCCGCGTTCATCTCCCTCTCCCCCTATGAATACTACCATCCGTACCCTCCACCTCACCTGTATCCTGCTCCTCGCGTCGCTCGGGCTCGGCCAGATCCCGCTGCACGCCGTGAATCCGCGAGGTACCGCGGTCGGCGCGATTCGTTGGGACGGGAATACCGGTGACACCCCGACGTTCACCTCGCCGAATGGGAGTTACGTCGGCCAGCAGGTCGAGCGCGCCTTGGGGCCGAATCAGTACCACTTCCGGCTCCCCTTCTTCGGCGTCGAGACGGGGACCGATACGGTTCAGGCCCGTGAACTCACGCAGGCGACGATGGACCGCGACATCATTTATGCCACGACCGCGGGCCTCGATTACTGGGCGTTCGTCTTCTACCCGGATGGCAGCGGCATGGATACGGCCCGCAATCTTTACTCCTCCAGTGCCTACAAGAGCTATGTGAACTACTGTTTCGTCGCCAGCGGCCAAATGCCGGCTTCCTATTTCAGCACGCTGGTGACCAAGTTCGCGCAGAGTAACTACCAGAAGGTGCTGGGCAATCGGCCGCTGCTCTACATTTTTGGGACCGGCGTCTATTCGGCGAGTGACATCACGAACCTGCGGAACCTGACGGTCAACGCCGGCTTGGGGACACCTTACATCGTGGTCATGACTTTCTCCGCGAGCGCGGCTGCGACCGAAGCGACCAACATCGGAGCAGATGCGATCAGTTCGTACTGCAGTCCGGAGATTGACGGCGCGCTCTACAGCACTCTCGTTTCTGCGGAAAATTCGAATTGGAATAGTTACAAAGCGACCGGGACGAAAGTCGTCCCGTGGGTCACCTCCGGATGGGACCCGCGCCCGCGGATCGATCATCCGGTGACGTGGACCTCCTATCCATCCAATGAGTGGTGCCAGACAGCGACCCCGTGGCAGATCGCCAGTCATCTCCAGGAGGGATTAAATTGGGTCGATAGCAATCCGACGGTCGCCGACGCCAATACCGTTATCATGTACGCCTGGAATGAATTCGATGAGGGCGGCTGGATTTGTCCCACGCTGTACACGGGCACCGATCGGCTCGACATGATCAAGACGATTCTCGATCCGGCGGTGGTCGGGGCAAACTTACTCGCCAATCCCGGCTTCGAGAGCGGGACCACTTCGTGGGCGGCGCAATCCGCGACCATCACGCAGAGCACCACCATGGTGCATTCCGGGACTGATTCGCTGCATATTTCCAATCGCTCCGCGATCTGGGGCACAGCCACCCAGGATGTGACCAGCACCCTGCTGGCCAAAGGGCAGGGGCTCTACACCGCCAGCACGTGGGCGGCGCTGGCCAGTGGTTCGGATACGATCCGCATCGTGATTTATACGACGGATAGCACCGGGAGTTACTGGTTTACGACCTCGGCCATGACCCTGGGCACGGCTTACAAACAACTCTCGGGCGTGATCAATGTCACCTGGAGCGGCACGCTCTCCAGAGCGATCATTTATACGCAAACCACGTCCTCTCTCGCCGATCTTTATGAGGATGACTTCAGCCTGGGCATGGCGAATCAGCTGGCGAATTCCGGTTTCGAAAATGGCACGACCTCCTGGGTCGCCCAGACCAGTTCCATCGCCGCAAGCTCCACGAACGTGCACAACGGCGCCGGTTCGCTGCGCATCTACAATCGCTCCGCGATCTACGGCGCCGCCACGCAGAATGTCACCAATCTCCTGCTCGCTAATGGGCAGGGCGACTACACTGCCAGCGTCTGGGCTCAATTTGCCTCGGGGACGGACAACGTCATCCTCGTCATCAACACCACGGACGGCGCGGGCAGTCATTGGTTCACGAGCGCGCCGGTTTCGATCAGCACCCGCTACAAGAATATCTCGGATACCATCCACGTCACGTGGACCGGTACACTCTCCCGCGCACTCATCTACACGCAGACCGCCACGTCGCTCTCGGATCTGTACGAGGATGACTTCAGCTTGGGCAAACTGCCTTAGAGACTGGGCAATAAATAGGGGAGGGCCCCACCGCTTTGCCTCATCTTCGTTTCCCTCCGCGCCGCAAAAATGCGCAGCGAAGACGATAACGGAAGAAAGAATGAGTCTCCCTGAAGGGTGGACTTGATTTTAGGAAATGGGGGCAAACGCGGGGGTGGTCGTCACGGGCGCTCCATCATTACATCACCACTCCGGAAAGAGGCAGGGAGGCAGTTCTTCGGTCGGGATCTCGGCCACACCGCGGGCATCCACGCTGGCGGCAAGGCACGGATCAACGACTTCGATCTGTTGCAGAAAGCGATCGCGATGCCATTCCTTGGCCGCCTCGAAACGCGCGGCAAAAAGTTCGACAGAAATGCCGTCGTGAGCGGCTACCTCCTGCGCGAATTGGAGCAACGCCTGGCGGGTGGCATGTTCGCTCGACATTACTTCCAAGTGTTTGCTCACCTGTGCGGCGTCATCGAGGCGAGCCTTTTCCAGCCAGTCGACACGCTCTTTCACCAGATTTAGTTCTCTGCGGAGGGCTTCCAGGTTGGGTTTTTCCATGTGGCAGGTTACTGGCAGGAACCGATGCCGACAAGGGTGCCGGTAGCAGCGAAAGATATTGCTTGCGCCGGCGCTCAATCGCCTGTCTACTGTGCCTCACAAGTTTGGAACCTTTCGAGGTTTGGTAGATTGCTAGTTGTTTCAAGATGCGGATTTTTTCCGCGGACGTCAGTGGCAGTTTTGAGATCCGATACACGGAAACAGCCACCCAGGTCCGCACTTGCAAGAAAGAAAAACCATCATGTCCAGCAAACTCTACGTCGGGAACCTCTCCTTCGACACCACTGAGATCGACCTTCAGGATACCTTTGCCGAAGCCGGCACCGTCTCCGAAGCCGTCCTCATGCAGGATAAATTTACCGGCAAAAGCCGCGGCTTCGCCTTCGTGACCATGTCTTCGAGCGAAGAAGCGCAAAAGGCGATCGACCTCTTCCACGGCAAAACCGTGCAGGGCCGTGCGCTCACCGTGAATGAAGCCCGTCCGCGCGAAGAACGCGGTGGCAGTGGCGGTGGATCGCAGCGTTCGTTCGGTGGGAACCGCTCCGGCGGCAAGCGCTACTAAGCGCCGGCAGCTTCACGATCTGCATTTCGCAAACGCCCTGTGCGCAAGCCAGGGCGTTTTGCTTTGTCGGCGAGGGCTGGAGCGCACGAGCGGCGGTTCGCGTCACGTGGGATTGGCGTCAGTA
>Ga0068855_100012115_pt1 | contig 10419 bp, 6 predicted proteins | sample KBSCornC52_FD_66592 | JGI IMG/M metagenome (GOLD analysis project Ga0068855, IMG submission 66592) | Corn rhizosphere microbial communities from Kellogg Biological Station, Michigan, USA - KBS Corn C5-2 | ecosystem: Host-associated > Plants > Roots > Rhizosphere > Soil ... | reverse complement strand
CGCCACCACGGTGGTCACGGTGATCATCATCGCGGCGATCTTCTTTTACGGTCTTGTGTACCACTACCCTCCGACCGTTTCCACGGTCACCTTTCCAGTGGTTACTGTATTTAACCTCTTTGCTGTCGCGGATGATAGTTTGATCGCGGCGACCTTTATAAGTTACATATTTTTTCCTGATCACATCATTATGAACCCATGGGGTACGTTGATTCACTACTACTTTATAGCTGTGGTAAACATCATAATTGCCATAACGAGGTGGCAGAGTAGCTCCATGTACCCATACATTGTTATTCAGGTAAACATACTGATGAGCGTTCACATCATAATATGAATCAACATCGGGCAGGTAATAATAATCAGCATGATCGTAACCTACAGGACCCCAATCGGGTTGGCTGCCTATATTGATACTTAAACTTATTTGAGCGCTGGCTATTTTTACTGATAAGCAGCTAAGCAGTATGGCTGCTGTTAAAATGATCTTTTTCATTGTTTTTTCGTGTTGTTTGTATGTATGACAACAAGCTTAAACAAAAGTTTAGCCAGTACACGGTCTTAGGCAGTAACTAATCAGTTACAAATACACAACCAATTGATGTACAATGAATTACCCTATTGTTCGTCGTCAGAGTCTTTATCCGTAGCCTTTTTCCCGGCCATGGCCAGCACGGGTTTTCCGATCACTTTGTAGTTACCTTCACCCTTTAATATCGACGCCAGCTGGGCTTTGTCCTGCATGGTTTTTACCGCCTGGGCCAGCTCCTTATCGTATTTAAAATTGGTTTCGTAACGCCCTCTTTCAAAATAATAGCGGGAGGCTATCTCATTTTCAAGAACCTGTTTTATTTCGACTTTGTGCTGTTGCAGGTCGTTCTTTTTGCTGGTCAGCAGTTTTGATTTTAAAATATCGTATTCGCCCTGAATATCATTAAACTGTTTTTCTTTGGTAGCCTCCGTTTTCAAACTGCTCAGCACCTTTTCTGCAGTGGTGGTATAGCTGTAATTTTTATCGGAAAGGTATTTTACAAAGTCGCCGTAATCAGCATCCGATAAACTAAACTCTTTTGGTTCGGCTATTTTAGCATGTGTGTCGCGGTAAACGGTGGCGTAATCAAATATCAGCAGTTTGCCTACCAGGGCCTGGGTTACATTGGCAAATTTTTCCTGTTTGATAAAAATATCCGGGTAAATGCCGCTGCCGTCAAAAACCGACCGGCCATTTTTTGTTTTAAACTCATGGATCAGCGAGTCGGCTACTTTTACTACGCTACCATCATCCTTGCGGTGCGTATAATCCAACGCCTGTATACAGCGGCCCGATGGCACATAGTATTTAGCAATAGTTATTTTAACCAAACTGTTATAAGGCAGGTTAAAGGTTTGCTGTACCAGCCCTTTACCATAGCTGCGTTGCCCAATGATAATAGCCCGGTCAAGATCTTGTAATGAGCCCGCCACAATTTCTGATGCTGAAGCCGAGTGACTGTTTACCAGCACCACCAGGGGCAGATTGGGCTCTAATGGCGTACTTACTGTACTATAGGTAAAGTTTTTATCCTTGATCTTACCTTTTTGTGATACTACCTCCACATCTTTTTGTACAAACAGGTTCACGATCTTCACCGCTTCCTGTAATATACCTCCACCGTTTGAGCGCAGATCCAGTATGATACCGTTCGGGTTGCTCTTTTTGAGTGTTACCAGCGCGTTGGTTACCTCGGCGGCTGAATTTTCCAGGAATTTATCCAATTTGATGTAACCCATGTTGCCGTCGACCATGCCAAAGTAGGATACGTTGGGTTGTTTGATCTCGTCGCGGATCAGGTTCTTTTCAAAGGGCTGCGGTGTATTATCGCGTTTGATAAGTAATTTGATAGGCGCTCCTTTTGAGCCTTTCAGCAGCAGGCTTACCTGGTCGTTATTTTTTCCTGTAAGATCAATGTCATTTATTTTCAGGATCTGGTCGCCGGGGTGAATATCGGCCTTCTGAGCAGGGAAACCGGAAAAAACATCTGATACATATACCTTGCCATTGCGCGCAAAAATGCTGGAACCAATGCCCCCATACTGGGTGCTTACATAATGCAGCTTATAATCTTCAATTTCCGATTCGGGAACAAATTCGGTGTAGGGGTCGAGCCCGTCGAGCATCGCATCAACACCTGTTTTTACCAATTTGGCCGAATTGATGTCATCTACATAGTTGATATTCACCTCTTTATATACCGAGGCAAAAACATCCAGGTTTTTCGATATCTGGAACAGGTCGTCATTAAAAGCCAGCCCGCCGCCTGCCAGCAATGCTATACCGGCAAATAAACCTATCTTTTTGTATCTTTTATTGATCGCCATACCCTGTTTCGTCATTAAGCCTATAAAAATACAAAAAAGCTTATTGTTTTTTACAACTCAGGCCTTATTTACAGCCTGTTATTGTCAATATTTACCAAAGCCTTTTTCAAAGTGAACACAACATACTGCCGATCGCGGTTCACCAGGTCCATTAATTTGGTTATCAGGCTTTCTTCCTGACCTTCGGCATATTGCAATTGCTCGTCGGTAAGGTGGTTATATTTGCGTTGTACTTTTATTTTGATGCGCTCCCAATCTTTGTTGGTGATACTGATCTCAGCCATGACTAATTATTTTCAGCAAAAATATAAAAAATACACGGCAGCAGAATTTTAAAATATAAGCTGCCACACAGATGCTTTAAAAAAACTTTTTAAACCTTAAATTTTAACAAATTTCTGGTCGAAAATGGCATAAAAACAGCTCAAAATTCATTCAAAACCATCGATTTTAACACTTTTTAACAAATTTTAACACGGTTTTAACGTGTTTCTGAAACTTTAAAAAGTATTAAATAATTGATTGTCAAACAACTACATACAAAACAGTCTCTTTTTAGGACCTTTTCTCCCTTAAGCAAACAGCCCGGATGTCTGTTAAAAAGACACCCGGGCTGCTGATTGATATAAATATACGAAAATTTTGGCGGAAGTGGAAATTAGGAGAATCGACTCACCCGACCATCGCTGTGTCTGTAGCAGAAAGAAGGGAACACCCAGAACAGTTGTCATCCTGAGCGATAGCGAAGGATCTTCTTCAATATGTCGGGCGCACAATAGATGCTTCACTGCGTTCAGCATGACAAATCTTTTTTACCCTCTTTTTCCAGCGAAGCTGAAGAGAGGGTCGTCCAGCGAAGCCGCAGACGGGGTGAGTCGCCTGGCTAAACCCCTTCCTCCCCTTCCCCGAGGAAGGAATCGCACATACCCCAGCTTTTTCCTTTAGGCTCACGACTTTGGACTTAATACTTCAGACTCCCAACTAAATCCCCACGCCAACCAAGTGCTCCGGCAAAGGCATTTTCTCACTACAAGAATCTGGCAGCGGTACCCCACGGCCGTTTTGCAGCGGGATCAAACCCGACCAGATGGGCAGTGTCTCATCTTCTTCGTCATCAACCGGCATTCCCGTGCGGACCTTGGCAGATGCTTCGTTGATACTGAAAGCCAGGGCGGTTGTTTTGCGCACTTCGTTTTCTTTAATGGGGCGCAGGTAATCCCAGCTGCCCGGTACAATTTTGTCCGTGAGCCATTTAAAGGCTTCTATTTTATCCTCCATGCTTTCCACTTTTTCGGCTTGTGCGAATATCACTACCGAACGGTAATTCACCGAATGATGAAAAGCCGATTTAGCTACCACCAGCGCATCCATGAGTGTTACGGTGATACAAACCGGGATGCCTTTTTCCAGTTCGCGGATAAAGTGGCTGCCTACCGAACCATGGATGTAAATTTTATCCTCATAGCGCACAAAGGCCGTAGGGATAGAAAACGGCTTATTTTCAAACGAATAGCTGATGGTGCAATAAAGCGCTTCGTCCAATATGCCATGGATGGTTTCCGGTTCATAGTTGGCCCTTTTGGCCGACCGGCTCGGAACGAGATGTGATTTTTGGGTTGCCATTGTTTTGTTTTTATTTATGTATTTAATGATCAAGTATTTATAAATAGCTATTCTTCATAATCCCGTAGCTACGCTTACCGGTGAGAGAATACGAGGATATGATTAATACTTTTATATCCACGCGGGGGCTCTCCCAGTATACATTTACCCAGGATTATAGCCCGGTTTAAAAGTCTACTGGTCACTTTCAGAGTACCCGAAAAGGGCAATTGAACGAGATGTGATTCCTGAGTTGCCATACTTTTGTTTTTTGTATAGTATTTAAGTGCTTACAAACAGTTATCTAAAAAGGGTGTCATGCTGAGCCCGTCGAAGCATGGCGGGCAGGCCTCTGCGCTCTACCCTTCGACGGAGCTCAGGGTGGCAGCTCTCTTTAAGACGAGAGGGGATTCGCACAGGCCTCTTTCTTAATTGCCATTTTGTTTTCTATAAAATTATGCGTTTATTGGATCACCGAAATCATCCAGTTATTATAAAACAGGTAGTCCAGTTTACGATGCAGATACTTTCATCTCTTTTAAATATTGATAAAAACGCTGCCCAGTCGGTTTATTTACAAATTGGCAATCAGTTGATGGCATTGATCAAGGCAGGCACCTTACCAGCTGGTTACAGGCTGCCAGGCACCCGCCAACTGGCGCTTTCCTTAAACGTCCATCGTAAAACGGTGATCCGCGCTTATGACGAATTGCTGGCGCAAGGCTGGCTGGAAAGCCAAACTGGCAGCGGCACATTTGTAGCCCGGCACTTGCCCGCCGTTAAGCCGCAGCCTTTAGTAGCCGTTTCTGCAAATACCACGCAGGTGGCCGGTTTTGCCATTCATGGCGCCCCGCATCTTAACCGCAAAGTGGCCGATTTGAGTACATCATTACATCTTGACGATGGCTTTCCGGATACACGCCTGGCGCCGGTAACCGAACTGTCAAGAGCGTACCGCACCCAGTTGTTAACCGGCAATCCGTATACGCGTTTGGGTTATGGCGACACCCGGGGTACAGCCTGGCTACGCGAAGAACTGGCGGCATACCTGAACCAAACACGGGGTTTGCGTATTACGCCCAACAATATCCTTATTGTACGCGGAACAGTGATGGGTTTGTATTTGACTTGCACCGGCTTGCTGCAGCCCGGCGATACGGTAGTGGCCGGAGAACCTGGCTGGGCGGGCGCGCAAATGAACTTTTTACAAGCGGGCGCCAACCTGGTCAAAATACCGGTTGACGATCATGGCCTGGATATCGATCAGCTCGACCGCCTTTGCAGGCAACAGCCGGTACGTATGGTTTACGTTACGTCGCATCACCACTACCCTACTACCGTAGCCTTGCGGGCCGATCGCCGGATACAACTCCTGGCACTGGCCCAGAAACATGACTTTATTATTTTTGAGGACGATTACGATTACGATTTCCACTATCAGAACAAACCGCTGATGCCGTTAGCCAGCGCCGACGAAGCGGGTATGGTATTGTATTGCGGCTCGTTTTCGAAAAGCATATCTCCGGTTATCCGGGTTGGGTATCTTGTCGGCCCCGAAAATGTGATCGGGCACCTGGCACGCCTGCGCCGTATTATTGACCGCCAGGGGGATGCTTTGCTGGAGAATGCCGTGGCCGAGCTATTGCAAAACGGTATAATTCAGCGCCATCTGCGTAAATCATTACGGGTATACCGGCAACGGCACGATGTTTTTTGCGATCTGATGACCAGCCAGCTGCACAATTATGTACAATTTAAAGTACCCGACGGGGGGTTGGCCGTATGGACACAGTTTGATGCAGGTATCGACCTCATCAGCTTATCCCAAAAGGCTTTAAAAAAGGGTTTGTATTTTGATGGCGAAAGCGCCGGTTCCAACGCTATCCGGCTTGGTTTTGCATCATCCACCGTTGAAGAATTAGAGCTTTGTGTAGAAATTCTGGCCAAATTGCTCAGGGATATTTAAAATAAGAATCCTTTTTTAAACAGAAAGCGCTATCTGCTAATTTGGGGTTGCACCTACGGAGCAAAGGGCGTTTTATATGGGTTGCTACAAATAGGTAGCTCCTAACGGAGCATCATGCTCACATGTAAACCGAAGCTCAACAATCTTTAAAATAATTATCTAATTTATCTTTAAAGATGCCTGTATGTGTCTCCCGTAAAATGTATACACATATATGCTCCGTTAGGAGCTACCTGTTTGTAGCATTAAGGGTACATCAATTTATGCCTCGTAGAGGCTACCCTTTCGAGGCAAAAGGATTATTTATGTGCTAATTTGCGGGTTGCAGCTACGGAGCAAAGGGTCTCTTTTATTACATACAGCTACAAACAGGTAGCTCCTAACGGAGCACAATATTTATGTGCACATCCCGGACTGCTAAGCAGGACTGGCAGCAGTATCAAGAGGTACAAATATGTCTCTACAACTGATCATAAGAACAGAAATGGCAGGCAACGTTTACCTTTTTGGCGTGTCAATTGATAGGTTATGTATACGTATTTGTTACAAAACCCGTTTTATAACAAATTTATTTTAAAACAGCCGCGTGTGTAAGTCAAAACGCATGCGGCATCACCAACATCAACAATTATGAAAAAGTTACTATTAAGTGCGGCATTACTGATAGCGGTAAGCATCGGGGCCAAAGCACAAGTTTCATTAGGAATTAAAGGCGGTGTCAACTTTTCAAAGATCAGCACCGACAATGTAAAAGAATCAACCCTCACAGGCTACCAGGCCGGTTTATTTGCCCGTATAGGCAACACCTGGTATTTACAGCCCGAGCTTTATTTAAGCGGCACAGGTGGTAAGTTTGAATCGAGCGATAACAATACCGCGTTTAACGGCAAAGTGCGGTTCACCAACCTGAACGTGCCTTTGTTGATTGGCAGATCATTTGGCCAAAAGGACCTGAATTTCCGCGTCATGGGTGGTCCTATTTACACCTACCAATTGGATAACAGCGTGAGTTTAGGCAGCAATCTTAGCGGGGCCGCCAATAATTTTAACAAAAGTAATGTGGGCTACCAGGTAGGCGCCGGTGTTGACATCGGAGCTATCACCGCCGATCTGCGTTACGAAGGCGGCTTAACCAAAGTAAGCGACAGCTTTGCCAAACGCCAAAACCTTTGGGCGCTTAGCGTAGGGTTTAAGATACTTTAAGGGTTCATTAAAACTAAAAAAGGCTGTCATGCTGAACGGAGTGAAGCATCTGTTAACCTGTACGCATAGTTCGTTAATAGATCCTTCGCTCCGCTCAGGATGACAAACTTTATAAACAAAATCCCCAGCAGGTAACCTGCTGGGGATTTTGTCTTTTTACACCATGTCATTGCGAGGAGGAACGACGAAGCAATCTCCTCGCGTTCTCATGGATAAGAATAGCTACGAGATTGCCACGCTTCGCTCGCAATGACATATCTTATAAAACAAAAAGCCTCTACAGGTAACCTGCAGGGGCTTTTGTTTTATACTTTAACAGATCTGTCAGTCTGAGCTTGTCGAAGACTCGTGGGCAAAGGCCTCTACGCTCGCCCTTCGACGGGCTCAGGGTGACAGCCTTTTACTTATTTAGCGCTAAACTGTACACCCGTTACACCAGCTTGCATAGCCGCTGGTTTTACCGGTTTGTAGACCAAATACAGCGAATGCATTTTACCATCCGTTACCGGGCTGATAGCTACATGGGTAACACCTGCCTTTTGATCTTTTGTAGGTACCGGCATACTTCCTTTACCTATCAGTTTACCGTCGGGTGCATCTAAACGGGCCTCAAAATCAAGACTGATAGATGGCGGTGCCTGCCAGAAATTGGTCATGTTTACCGAACGCACACCAGTCAGATCGATATTATCTATCGCGAACCATCCACCGTTTGGCGGGATGATCATGAGGTTGATGCCATTGTATTTAAAGCCGGTAAAGCCATTCACCTTTTCGGTGCCGTTAAACAAATAATTGCTGCTGTTTAAGGTGGCTATCCCTGCGCCGGTTAATGCTTTAATGTCGTTTCCGCCATCGTCGGTATAACGTGCAGAAAGCACAAACGTTGCCGCAAGCTGTTTGCCAGGATCGGGCGAAATGGTACCTGATGCCGGTAATGATTTTTTCTGGGCATCCTTAGAAAGTGACATCACCCAGGTAATGATCTGGTCAAGATCGCCCTTTTTGATGCTTGGATGGGCCGACATGGCTGTTTCGCCCCAAACACCCGCGCCGCCTTTAATTACCTTTTGGCTCAGTTTGGCCATGGCGTTAGGATCTTTCGCGTATTTGTTGCTCACATCCAAAAATGCAGGGCCAATAGATTTACCTACCTCTTTATGACAGCTTTTGCAATCCATGGTCAACATAATGGCTTTGCCGGCATTTTCCGGGGCAGTTTGCTCTAATTGTGATGCCGATACCGGTTTTTTATAACCGTCGATATAATTAACTTCTACAAAAATGCGTTTCGGATCGATCTTTTTCGTGTCGGCTCCATCGGTTACCGTTACCGCGTAGCTTACAGGCACACCCGGCAGGTAGAACGATTTGTTGCCCCCGGTTAATTTTACCGATACCTGTGGCTGCTCGTTACCGGCATAAATACTTACCGGCGAGCTTTTGCTGGTAGCGCCCTGGCTGTCTTTAGCCTCTACCGTTATCTTGTAATCGCCGGGTTTGGTGTAAGTATAATCCAGTTGTGGTTCCTGGGTTTCTTTGGTAGTGCCGTTACCTAAATTCCAAACATAAGTGATCTTATCGCCTTCGGGGTCTTTGGCCTGTACATTAAGTTTTACAGCAAATGGCAGTAAGCCCGAGGTTTTATCCACTTTTAAACTCTTGATAGACGGCGGCCTGTTTCCTGCGATATAATCAATGCGGAATAACCCGGCATCAGGGTTATGGGCGAACCAGCCGCTGCCGTACTCTAAACCATATAACTTTCCATCAGGACCAACTTCCATATCGATCATGGAGTTCATTTTAAGCCCTGGGAAAAAAGGTTCCATTTTATCAAAGTCACCTTCGGGAGTCAGGGTAACCGCTTTTATCCAGCCGCGCATCCATTCGTAAATAAGCAGTTTGCCGTTATAATAATCGGGCAGGCGTGTTTCGGCCGGGAATAGATCAGTATAATAAACCGGGCCGGCCATCGCGTTACGACCACCTGTACCTACCTGCGGAAAATCAGCCGAAGGCCCGTAAGGATACCATATAAATGCCGGTTGCGCCGGTGGCAGATCTTTTAAACCTGTATTGTTGCGCGACTCATTAACCGGGTGTTTGGGATCAAATGCTTTACCATAAGTACCGGTAGCATAATCATAAAGATGGTATGGCTTATTATCGCCCACAAAATATGGCCAGCCAAAGTTCCCGGCTTTGCGGGCCTGGTTCACCTCGTCATAACCCATAGGGCCGCGGGTGTCTAAACTATCATTGTGCGCATCAGGCCCAACCTCGCCCCAGTATAGGTTGCTGTTCTTTTGGTCAACCGTAATACGGTAAGGGTTCCTGTCGCCCATCACATAAATTTCGGGGCGTGTTTTTGGGGTTCCTTTCGGGAACAGGTTTCCTTCGGGGATACTGTAGGTAGCGTCATCATTGATCTTGAGGCGCATAATTTTACCGCGGAGATCGTTGGTATTACCGGCCGAACGGCGGGCATCAAACTGCAGGTGACCTGGTCTGTCGTCTAAAGGCGCGTAACCGCTGGTTACATATTTTTGTCCTTTCTCATCAAAAGGAGTAGAATTATCACCCGCCGAGAAGAACAGCATTTTATCCAGACCCGGACCAAAAGCGATGGAACCACCCGTATGGCAGCAGATCTCGCGCTGGGCTTTTACTTCCAGTATTACTTTTTCGGTCTTTTTATCCAGCGTATCGTTCACAAAAGTAAACCTCGACAGGCGGTTAACCGAGCTATCGGCAGGGCTATAATATATGTATACCCAGTTATTTTTGGCAAATTCAGGGTCTTTGGCCAGGCCAAGCATCCCTTCTTCGGCATTTACATTGGGGGTGTGCAGTGTTTTGAAGTATACATCAAAAAAGCCAACCTGTTTTACTTTCTGGGTATCGTGTTTGTACAGCATGATCTCGCCGCGGCGTTGCAATACCAGGATGTCCAGATTAGGCAGGATGGTCATTTCGGTAGGCTCAAAAAACTGACCGGTTGATAGTTGCGTTTTTGCAAACCTGTCCTCATCTGGCGGCAATTGTGTTTTGGCATTGCCATAGTTAAGCTCTTTATTCTCGCCGATGGCGTATTTAATGCCGCCTAGCAGCAATTTTAAATAGTTATCCTCTTTGTATGATTCTTCGGTATGACCCAGGGCGGTGTAAAACGCGCGGCCGCCATCAAAATCATGATACCAGGTTGCCGGGTGCAGGCCCATACGTTTACCACCTTTGTAGGTGCTTTCATCAAGGGTTATTAAGGTGTGCACATCCGGAGCAAGTTC
>Ga0068855_100012112_pt1 | contig 10420 bp, 9 predicted proteins | sample KBSCornC52_FD_66592 | JGI IMG/M metagenome (GOLD analysis project Ga0068855, IMG submission 66592) | Corn rhizosphere microbial communities from Kellogg Biological Station, Michigan, USA - KBS Corn C5-2 | ecosystem: Host-associated > Plants > Roots > Rhizosphere > Soil ... | reverse complement strand
CGTCAGTAGCGAGGTGCGCCAGCCGCTCGAAAGCCTGATGGCGGACAAGTTCGCCGAATGGCTCGAGGAAAATCCGGCGCACGCCCGGACGATCATCCAAAAGGTCGTCGACGCCGCCGCCGCCCGCGAGGCTGCCCGCAAGGCGCGCGAGGCCAGCCGCAAGTCGGCAATGGGCATCGCGTCGCTCCCGGGCAAGCTGCACGACTGCCAGGAACGCGATCCCGCCAAGTCCGAACTGTTCCTGGTCGAGGGTGACTCGGCTGGCGGCTCCGCCAAGCAGGGCCGCGACAGCAAGTACCAAGCGATCCTCCCGCTGAAGGGCAAGATCCTCAACGTCGAGCGCGCGCGCTTCGACCGCATGCTGTCGTCCAAGGAAATCGGGACGATGATTCAGGCGCTGGGTACGGGCATCGGCCGCGAGGAGTTCAACCTCGAAAAGCTGCGTTATCACAAGATCGTCCTGATGACCGACGCCGACGTCGACGGCGCGCACATCCGGACGTTGCTGCTGACCTTCTTTTACCGACAGATGCCGGACCTGATCGAGAAGGGGCACCTCTTCATTGCCCAGCCACCGCTCTACAAAGTCAGCCGCGGCCGGTCGGAAGTTTATCTGAAGGACGACGCCGCGCTCGACGATTATCTCGAGGAAGCGGGGCTCGAAGGGCTCGTGCTCGACACGCGCGACGGCTCGCGCTCGGGCCGCGACCTCAAGGCGCTGGTCGACCATGCCCGCCGAATGCGGACGCTCATGCGCTACGCGCCGCGCAAATATGATTCCGCGATGATCGAGGCGCTGGCGCTCAACGGCGCGCTAAAGCCGGATCTCAGCGCCGAGGGGCAGGCCAAAGCGATCGCGAAGGTAGCCGAGTGGCTCGCCGCCGGTGACACCGAAGCGACCTGGTCGGGCGAAGTCGCGGCCGAGGGCGGGTATCTCTTGCGGCGCCTCTGGCGCGGCGTGACCGACGCCTACATCATCGAGCCGAGCTTCCTGGTCTCCGCCGAGGCGCGCAAGCTCGACACGCTCGCCGGTGAGCAGGCCGCGGTCTATTCAACCCCGCTGACCCTCCGCACCCTGAAGAAGGGCGGTGCGGCCACTCAGCAGGAAGATCCGCTCGCCCCGAGCGAAGTCGAGGGGCGTGAAGAGGGCGAAGAAGCGCCCGAGGCCGTCGAGGCCGAAACTAAGGGCAAGCCCGTACCGGTCACGCGTCCGTCCGAGCTGCTCGACGCCGTGCTTGCCGCGGGCCGAAAGGGTCTCTCGATCCAGCGCTACAAGGGTCTTGGCGAAATGAACGCCGAGCAGCTGTGGGAAACGACGCTCGATCCGTCGAACCGCTCGCTGCTCCGCGTCGAAATCGCGCAGGCCGATGTCGCCGACGAGATCTTCACGCGCCTGATGGGCGACGTCGTCGAACCGCGCCGCGAGTTCATTCAGGACAATGCCCTCAGCGTCGCGAACCTCGACGTTTAGGAACCAAACGGGACCAACGGCTATTGGCCGCGATGTGACCTCTGCGCCGACGATCACCGTAGCGTCGTACAACATGCACAAGGCGGTTGGCCTCGACGGCCGCCGCGACCCGCATCGCGTGCTTCGGGTGCTTCAGGAAATCGACGCCGATATCGTCGCTTTGCAAGAAGCCGACCGGCGCATCGGCGGGCGCGGCTCGACCGTCCCGCATGAGCTGATCGACAGCCACGGCATGTATAAGCCGGTGCATCTCGGCGTGCGCCACAAGCGCCCGCTGGAGAAAGCGCGCCAGCATGCTGAGCGCCTGCTGAAGGTGAACACCCGCAACATCGGCTGGCACGGCAACGCCATCCTGGTGAAGCATCATATTGGCCTCATCGACTGCAAGGCGCTCGACCTGCCGACGCTGGAGCCGCGCGGCGCGGTGATGGCCGAGCTCCTCATCGGCGATAAACCACTGCGCGTCGTCGGCATGCACCTCGACCTCTCCGGCCTTTGGCGAAGGCGGCAAATGCGCGCGATTCTCGACGCAATTGCGTCCCGGCCGCAGCAAATGCCGACGATTCTCATGGGCGACACGAATGAATGGCGCACCGTCGCCGGCTGTTTGAAGGACGTTGGCCCCGACTTCCACGTCGCTCCCACCGGCCCAAGCTTCCACGCCCGCCATCCCGTGGCCGCGCTCGACCGCATTATCGTGAACCGGGGGGTGAACATCGAAGCCGCCGGCGTGCACACGAGCGCCGTCGCCCGCCGCGCGTCCGATCACCTGCCCATCTGGGCCAGGCTTAGCGTCTAGCCCGCGATCTTCCTCAAGCGGCGCCGCTGGATCGATGACCCGATCCCCATCGCTTCGCGATATTTGACGACGGTGCGGCGGGCGACGTCGAAGCCCTTGCCTTTCAGCAGCCCGGCAATCGCATCATCGCTGAGGATCTCGTTCTCGACATCGATGAGCGCCTTGATCGCCGACTTCACCGCTTCCGCCGCCGCGCCATCGCCCTCGGCCGAAGCGACACCCGACCCGAAGAAATATTTCAGCTCGAACAACCCGCGGTCGCAGAGCAGGTATTTGTTCGATGTCACCCGGCTGACCGTCGATTCGTGCATCTCGATCGCCTCGGCGACCTCGCGCAGTGTCATTGGTTTCATCGCTGCGACGCCCTTGTCGAAGAAGCCCTGCTGCCGCTTCACGATCTCGCTCACCACCTTGACGATGGTCCGCGCCCGCTGGTCGAGCGCCTTCACCAGCCAGTTTGCCGATTGCATGCATTCGCTCAGCCAGGCCCGCGACGCCTTGTCCTGCGGCCCCTGCTTCAGTTCCTGGTAATAGCGGCGATTGACCAGCAAACGCGGTAGCGTCGCCTGGTTGAGCTCGACCGCATAGCCCACCCGCAGCTTGCGAACGAAGACGTCGGGCGTGACGTCCTCTGCAGCCGATGCTGAGAATTGGCACCCGGGCTTGGGATCGTAAGCGCGGAGTTCGCGGATCATGTCGGCGAGATCCTCGTCGTCGACCCCGCAAATCCGCTTGAGATCGTTGGTCCGGCCCTTCGACAGCAGGTCGAGATTGTCGATCAGCCGCGCCATCGCCGGATCGTAGCGGTCGGCGGCCTTTGCCTGCAGCGCGAGGCATTCGGCAAGCGACCGCGCTCCCACTCCCGCCGGGTCGAGTCCCTGCACGATTGCCAGTGCTGCCTCGACCGTCGCGACCGGTTCGTCGGCCAGCCGCGCAATTTCATCTTGCGGCACGGCGAGATAACCGGTTTCGTCCAGCATCTCGGCAATGATCCTGGCGAGGCGGCCCTCGCGTCCCGAATAGCCGTGAAGCTGGTCGAGCAAATGCTCCGACAGCGACGCCGCTGAATATTGAAGCCGATCGAAATCAAAGGCTTCCTCGCCGCCCGATGACGTCACGACGTCATTGAAGCTGTCGGTCTCCAGCGCCTCCGATTCCCAATCGCGATCTAGCGGGCGGTCATCTTCAGCCTGTCCCATGATCAAATTATCGGCACCCGGATCATCCGGCGCCTCATCGCCGCCACCGCCGTCCTCGTCGGCCATGAAATCGCCTGCCGGCTGTTCGTCCGGCTCTTCGGTGCGGCCTTCCAGCAGCGGATTTTTCGCAATCTCCTCGGCAATGAACGCTTCCAGCTCGAGATTGCTCAGCTGCAAGAGCTTGATCGCCTGCGTCAGCTGGGGCGTCAGCACCAGCTGCTGCGATTGGCGAATGCTTAAGGAGGGGCCCAGGCCCATCGTCAGATCTCGTTAGAGCGCGAAGCTCTCGCCGAGGTACAGGCGCCGGACCTCCTGGTCGGCCACCAACGCTTCGGGAGTACCAGCAAACAGGACCTGTCCGTCGTAGATGATGCAGGCGCGGTCGACGATATCGAGCGTCTCGCGGACATTATGGTCGGTGATCAGCACGCCGATGTCGCGCTTTTTCAGCTCGCGCACCAGTTCGCGGATGTCGGCGATCGAGATCGGGTCGATGCCCGCAAACGGCTCGTCGAGCAGCATGATCGACGGATCGGCCGCGAGAGCACGGGCGATTTCGCAGCGCCGCCGCTCGCCGCCGGACAGCGCCATCGCCGGCGATTCCCGGAGCCCAGTCAGGCCGAACTCGCCGAGCAGAGTCTCAAGCCGCTCGCGCCGCGCTGCTCGCTGCGGCTCGGACACCTCGAGCACGGCCATGATGTTCTGTTCGACCGTCAGGCCGCGGAAGATCGACGTTTCCTGCGGCAAATAACCAAGCCCCAGGATCGCGCGCCGGTACATCGGCAAGTCGGTGATGTCCTCCCCGTCAAGGAAGATTCGGCCGCTATCGGGCTTCACCAGCCCCATCACCGAGTAGAAGCAGGTGGTCTTGCCGGCTCCGTTCGGCCCGAGCAGCCCGACGACCTCGCCGCGATGAACGTCGAGCGAAACGTCGTGGAGCACCGCGCGCCGGTCATAAGCTTTGGCGATCGAACGGACTTCCAGCCCGGAAACGGTGCCCGGCAGCTGGTCTGTCGCCGGCCGAGCGACGGTCGCGGCTTCGTTCATTGCGATTCTACTGCGTCTTCTTCTGCGGCACGGTGAAGTGGCCGGTCACCCGGCCGCCGCTCGAATTCACGCCCGGCGGGCCACCGTCGATCACCGCGCGGCCCGAATCGAGGTCGATCACCAGGCGCGACCCGTTGAGCTGGTTGTCGCCTCGGTTGAGCTGCACCGCGCCAATCAGCGTGATCAATTTCTTGTCGAGGTCATAGATCCCGAAGTCGCCCTTGGCTGTCTCCGAGGGGCTATGCACCGTTACTCCGCCCGCCGCATCGAGCCGGCGAATCTGGACTCCGCCGCTGGTTTGCGAACCGCCTGAGTAGGCGACGGTCAGGCGCGTGGTGTCGAGCGTCAGCTCATCCTGCTTCACATGGACGTTGCCGGCAAAGATCGCGCGGTCGGCGCGGTCCTGCACCTCTAACCGGTCTGCCGACAGGTCGATCGGGGCGTTGCTATTGTGGCCCTTCAGCGCCGACATCGAACTCTGCTTTTGCTGGGCAATGGCCGCCGTCGTGGCGATGCTGGTCCCGAGCAGCGCCGAAGCAAGGATTGTGCCGGAAAACCGCATGGCCTTCATCTGACGGCCCCTTGCACGATTTTCAAGCGAGTGCCGCCGTCGAGCACGACTTTCCGTTGATCAAGGTCAGCGCGGAGCCGTCCGGCCTGGAACTGACCGAGCCGCATCTGACCGGAAACGGGTCCGGCGCTGGCCATCTGCTTTTGCTTGAGGTCGACGGTCACGTCGCGCGTTTCGAGGCGGTAGCCGTCCGGCCCGACAAGCCGTACCGGGCCGCTCACGTCCATCTTCTGCTGGTCAAGGTCGTACCGCCCGTTGTTGGCCGCGATCATCAACGGGCCCTGGGCCATCGCGAGCCTGGCGAACATGCCCTGGATATCGACGATCGGCACGTCGGAGCTTCGCTGGATGGCGCGATTGGCGTTGATCTCGAACTTCTGCCCTTTGTTGTCGGCGCCGATATAGCGCGCCGATTCGACGCGCATGCGCTCCTGGACGCTCTGCACTTTCTTCTTGTCGAGGATGAAGCTGACGTCGCCATGCTTCTGAAGCGGAGCGAAGGCGAGCACCGCGATCAGCACTCCGACCGCGCTCGGAAGCGCAATCTTGGACCAGCGCACGATCGCGTCGTGCGAGCTCCCGGGAACCGCCCATCGCTGCTTGTTCGCGCGTTCCTTGTTTGCAAGCTCGGACATCAGCCGTTGTGCGCAAGAATATCCTCTTCCGGCCAGCCGGCGAGGTCGAGCATCGCCCGGGCTGGCAGGAAATCGAAACAGGCCTGGGCAAGCGCGAGGCGGTCTTCGCGCTTGAGCCGCTCGTCGAGCTTCTCCTTTAGCGCGTGGAGGTAGCGGACATCGCTGGCGGCATATTCGCGCTGCGCTTCGCTAATCTCGCTCGCGCCCCAGTTGCTGGTCTGTTGCGCCTTCGATAGGTCAATGTTCAGCAGTTCCTTGACCAGGTCCTTGAGGCCGTGGCGGTCGGTGTAGGTCCGCACCAGCCGCGATGCGGTGCGAGTGCAGTACAACGGCGCAGCCATGATCCCGAGATAAGCCTGCATGATGCCAATATCGAAGCGGGCGAAGTGATAGAGTTTGAGGCGGTTCGAATCGCTCAGAAGCGCCTTGAGGTTCGGCGCGGAATAATCGCTGCCGCGCCGGAAGCGGATGAGATGCTCGTCACCCTTCCCGTCGGACAACTGCACCAGGCACAGCCGATCGCGGCCGGGAACCAGCCCCATCGCCTCGGTGTCGACGGCAATCGGGCCGTCGGCGAATTGCACGCCGCCCGGCAGGTCTTCCTCATGGAAATGGATGGCCATCCAGCGTCCTTAAACCGGTTAAGATGAACCGCTTTAGTCCCGCTCTGCCGGTCCGCGCCACCCCGGCGCAATCGAATCACTAGAGCAGCTTGGTTTTTTCCTGTAAGCACCCGCGCGGTGCGTGTGTGGGAAACGCACCGACCGGTAGCGCTTAAGGGCCCAGCGCGTTGGTTATATTTTGATTGGGGCACATAAGAAGTTTGGACGGGCATGGGTTTCGACAGAGGGCGTAAAGGTGACCGCGGAGGGCGCGGTCGCGACAAGCGCGAAGGTTTCGGCGAAGACAATTTCGGCGGCGGTGATTTCGGCGGTGGCGGTTTCCAGGAACGCGGTGGCTATGCCGGCCGCGGCGGTGGTTTCGGCGATCGCGGCGGCTTCGGCGGCGGCGGAGGTGGTGGCTACGGTGATCGTGGCGGCGGCTTCGGCGGCGGCGGCGGCGGAGGCGGTGGCTTTCGTGGTGGCGGCGGCGGTGGCTTCCGGGGCGGCGGCGGTGGCGGCGGAGGAATGCCTCCCCAGGTCGTCGGCGAAGGCAAGGGCACCGTAAAATTCTTCAATCCGCAGAAGGGCTTCGGCTTCATCGTTCGCGACGATGGCGGTGAAGACGTGTTCGTTCACATCTCGGCGGTCGAGCAGGCGGGTCTCACCGACCTCGCCGACGGCCAGCCGCTCGAGTTCACGCTCGTCGACCGTGGTGGCCGCATTTCCGCGACCAACCTGCGCATCGACGGTGAGCCGATGGCGGTGGAGCGCGCCGAGCGCGCGCCGCAGCGTCAGCTGACGGGTGAGAAGGCGACCGGAACGGTCAAGTTCTTCAACGCGATGAAGGGCTTCGGCTTCATCCAGCGCGATGACGGACAGCCCGATGCGTTCGTTCACATCTCGGCTGTCGAGCGAGCGGGCATCCCGACTCTCAACGAAGGCGACCGCCTGGAATTCGAGATCGAGGTCGATCGCCGCGGCAAGTTCGCAGCGGTGAACCTGACTTCAATTCCGGCCTAAGACCGCTTTTAGAGGGGGCAGAGGAGCCGGCGGGACTCGTTTCCGCCGGCTCTTTTCTTTTGCCTACATCGCGCTCGCGTAGAAAGCCGCGAGGTCCGAGTGGAGTTGCCGCGCCGAGCCTGGGTCCGTGTACATCATGTGGCCCGCCTCATAATAAGTGTAGCGGATGTTCGACTGGAGCTGCGGCTCCAGCGCCAGATGCTCGAACTCATATTCCGCGCCGTGGAACGGCGTCGCTAGGTCGTAATAGCCGTTGACGGACAGGATCTTCATTCGTGGGTTCTGGCGCATGGCATTGGCCAGATCGACGCTCGTGTCGGCGATTTGCTGGTCGCCGTCCGGACTTTTGTGGGAGAAATCCCAGCTCGAGTCACCGCCGTAGATGCCGGCATAATTGTTGGGCCGGTAGACGAGGTCGGTCTTGTAGCCGAGGTCGCGTAGCAGATAGTCGTTGAGCGCGCCGACGAAGGCACCCGTGATGGCGCTTGCCTGCGGGTCGTAGCTGGTGCCGGCCCCGGCATTGTCCGCCTCGGTGCCGACATAGCGCGAATCGATGCGGCCGATGATCTGGTGCCGGTCGCGAAGCACCTCACGCCGGTAGCGGTCGTCCTGGATTCGCAGGTTCGAGCGCAGGACGTAATCCGGAGACACCGCGAGGAAGCGCGACATCTGCTGGGCGATCGAGCTTTTTTCCTCCGGCGATAGCGAATTCCCTTTCTGTAGAGCCGCCGCATAGGGCCCGCTGGCGAAGGCCCGCGCATCGGCCAAGAACTGGCGCAGGTCCGGCTTCGGATCGATCTTGCCGTGGTACCAGGCGTTCGCCGCCAGGGTCGGAAAGAAGTTCACCAGACTCTGGTCACCCTGGAAGTCGGCGAAGTTGAACACCGTCGAGACGAAGGTGATGCCGTTCAGCTGGACCCCGGCATCGAGCAGCGAGTTGGACAGGCCCGCGGCGCGCGTCGTGCCATAGCTCTCGCCGATGATGAATTTGGGCGAATTCCAGCGGTTGTACTTGGTGAGGTAGCGCTGGATCGTCGCGGTGAAGGTCTTCAGATCCTTGTCGACGCCGAAGAAGTCCTTCGGCTCCGCCTTGCCCAGTGGCCGCGACAGGCCGGTGGTCGGCGCATCAATGAACACGAGGTCGCTGACGTCGAGCAATGTGTCGGGGTTCGGCCCATAGCGGAATGGCGGTCCGGCAATCGTTTCGGGAGTCGAGGCATCGACCTTGATCGGCCCGAACGAGCCCATGTGCAGCCACATGGTCGATGACCCCGGGCCGCCGTTGAACAGGAAGGTTACGGGGCGCGGAGCAGCCGAGGGCACCGTGTAGGCGACGTAGAACATGCTGACCTGCGGCTCGCCCTCGCCGTTGCGGATCGTGAGGTGGCCGGGCGTCGCCGTGTAGGCGAGGGTCCGCCCACGCAGTGAGATCGAGCGGCGCACCGGCTGCGCATCTTCTTCGACGCTCGCCTTCACCTGGTCGGGGTTTGGCTTGGCAGCGTCTGCTTTGGCGTCCTTCGACGGCGCATCGCCGGCGGGTGCGTTCTGCGCAGCGACAGGCGCGGCGGAGAGCAGCAGCGCGAGGGCGAAAGCGGATGTGCGGGTCATTCGGCGCCTTTCATCGGAATCACGTGACCGCCGACCATGACATAATCGACGCGCTGAACAGCAGTCGGATCGACCAACGGGTCTCCCTCGACTGCAATCAGGTCGGCCGACTTGCCCGGATCGAGCGTTCCGGTCTCATTGGACAGGCCCATGAGGTCGGGCCCGCCCTTGGTCGCGGCGATCAGCGCATCGCGCGGCGTCATCCCGCCCTTGCTGACCATCAGCTCCAGCTCCTTGTTCGCCTCGCCGTGCGGAGCGACGGCGGAATCGGTGCCGAGCGCGATCTTCACCCCAGTCTTGTAGGCGAGGTTCAGGCCCCGCCCCCAGACGCCGAGCACCTGCCGCGTCTTGTCCTCCATCGCCGGCGTCATTCGACCGGTCCCGAGCGCCTTGCTGATCCCCGTGAACGCCATCAGCGTTGCCGAATAATAAGTGCCGTGCGCCTTCATCGCCTGCGCCCCCGCAGCATCGAGGAAAGTGCCGTGCTCGATCGAGTCGATCCCGGCGTTGGTCGCCGCGAGGATTCCGCGAGTGCCGTGGGCATGCGCCGCGACCTTGAGGTGCATGGCGTGCGCCATGTCAGCGATGCCCTTGAGCTCGGCATCGGTGAAATGCTGCTCGAGACCCATCGTGCCCGGATCGAGCACGCCGCCCGTCGCCATCACCTTGATCACGTCGACGCCCGCCGCGGCGAGCTGGCGAACGACCTTCTGGCATTCCTCGACGCCGGTGCAGACCGACGGGTTGAGATGCGCATCGTTCACTGCCTGCGCGAGCTCCGGCGGAAGCCCGGTCGCTTGGTCGGCATGTCCGCCGATGATCGACAGCGGCGCGCCCGACACCTTGATGCGCGGGCCGGGGAAGCGGCCTTCCGCGACGGCATCGCGAACCGCGATCACCGATGATGTATCGCCACCGAGGTCGCGCACGGTGGTGAATCCGCCACGCGCCATGTCGAGCGCATGGGTCAGCCCCTCAGTCACCGAATAAGCGTTCGAATATTTCTGGGTGAAGCCCATGTACCAGGGCGTCCCCGACGTCTGCGTCAGGTGGACGTGCACGTCGGTCATTCCGGGAAGCACGGTGCGCGTCCGCTGATCGACGACGATTGCTCCCTGTGGTGTCGTGAAGCCGTTATCGATGCGGCTGATCCGTCCATTCTCGACGACCACTGTGGAGGCGCCGCGTTCGGGCTGGGCTGCATCGACGATGAGGTGACCGGCCTGGATCGCAAAGGTCTGCGCACCGGCAACGGTCGAAATCGCCAGCGCCGCAACGCCGGCCAGCAAAGCTTTGTACATGGAACCCCCTTCTCTTCGGACGGGGAGGATTAGCGCGCCTGTCAGCCGCTTCAAGTGACGAGTGCGTTAATGCTCGCCATGGTGTCCGCCTCGCTGGCCGGCTTGTCGGTGCGGATCCGGCTCACGCGCGGGAAGCGCATTGCAACGCCCGACTTGTGCCGCGCACT
>Ga0068855_100012110_pt1 | contig 10421 bp, 7 predicted proteins | sample KBSCornC52_FD_66592 | JGI IMG/M metagenome (GOLD analysis project Ga0068855, IMG submission 66592) | Corn rhizosphere microbial communities from Kellogg Biological Station, Michigan, USA - KBS Corn C5-2 | ecosystem: Host-associated > Plants > Roots > Rhizosphere > Soil ... | reverse complement strand
GATCATCGACAGGCTGGAGCCGCCGCCGACGTCGCTGGCCACCGACACGTGCGCGCCCTGCCCTTCCGCGGCAAGCCAGTCGAACAGGCCGCTGCCCAGGAACAGGTTGGAGCTGGGGCTGTGCGCGATCTGGGCGCCCGTCTCGTGCAACAGCACGCGGTCGGTGTCGTCCAGCCACACGCCGTGCGCCAGGATGGATCGCTCGTTGAGCAGGCCGTGGCGCTGGTAGACATCGAGGTAGCTGCGCGCCTGCGGGAACAGCTCGGCGACCCACTGCACCTCGTCGCGGTTCTCGGCGACGTGGGTCTGCATGTAGGTGCCCGGGTGCGCCTGGATCAACGCGGCGGCCATCTGCATCTGCGCCGACGTGCTGGTGGGCGCGAAGCGCACCGTCAGCGCGTAGGCGAGCCGATCGCGGCCGTGCCAGCGCTGGATCAGGTCGATGCAGTCGCGCTCGGCGTTCTTCACGTCGTCGCGCAGGTAGTCGGGCGCGTGGCGATCCATCAGCACCTTGCCGGCGATGATGCGCATGCCGCGCCGCTGGGCGCCCGCGAACAGCGCATCGGCCGAGGCCTTGTGCACGGTGGGGAAGACGACGGCCGACGTGGTGCCGTGCGCCAGCAGCGCGTCCAGGAAGCGCTCGGCGCCGGCGGCGGCCACCACCGGGTCGGCGTGCCGGCCCTCGGCCGGGAAGGTGTAGGTGTTGAGCCACTCCAGCAGCTCGGTGCCGTACGAGGCGATGACGTCCAGCTGCGGGCTGTGCACGTGCGTGTCGATGAAGCCGGGCAGGATCAGGCGGCCGCGGTGGTCGATGCGCTGCCAGTCGACGGCGGGCTCGCCGGCCTGCGCGCCGACGATGCGGCCATCCTCCACCAGCAGCCAGTGGTCGGGGCGGAAGCGCACGCCGCCGGCGTTGGCGGGTGCGGCAAAGCCGGGGTCGGCGGTGAAATCGAGCAGGTCGCCGCGCAGGGCGATGCGAGAAGGAGTGGTCATGGGGCCTCGGGGCATTCGATTCAGACGAGCGACTGGGTGGCCTCGCGGACCTGCGTGCGCAGCCAGCGACCGGCGCCCGAGTGGTGGCTCAGCTCATGCCAGAGCTGGTAGTAGCTCAGCGAGGTCAGGCGCATGGGACAGCGCACGATGCGCACGGGCAGCGTGTCGACGTAGCGGCTGCAGAAGCGGCGGCCCGTCGTGAGCACCAGGTGCGAGCGCGCCACCATCAGCGGCGCCAGTGCGAAGTGCGGCGTGCGCACGGTGATGTTGCGCGCCAGCCCCTGGCCGGTAAGGTGTTCGTCGATCACGCCCGGCGCGCCCGCGTGCAGCGGCCGCGGCGCCACGTGCTCGCTCTCGAGATAGCGTTCGGACGTCCACCAGCGCGGGTTGCGCACCGCGGGGTGATCGGCCGCCACGAGGCAGACGATCTCGTCCGTGAACAGCTGGCCCATGTGCAGCTCGCCGGGCGGCTGGAGCCAGTTGCCGACGACCAGGTCGACCTCGGCGCGCGACAGGTGCAACCGGTAGTCGTACTCGTCGGTCAGCGGCAGGATCTCGAGCGTCACGCGCGGCGCCTGGGTCTTGATGCGGCCGACGACCTCCGGCAGCAGCATCGGATCGAGCCAGTCACTGGCCGCGATGCGGAAGTGCGTGGTGGCGCCGGCCGGGTCGAAATCGAGGCCGCGCGAGCGCGAGCCGAACATCAGCTGCGCGTTGCGCAGGAGCTCGCCGGCCGGCTCCATCAGCGCGAGCGCCGCCGGCGTCGGCACCATGCCGTGGCCGGCGCGCACCAGCAACGGGTCGCCCGTCAGCTCGCGCAGTCGCTTGAGCTTGGCGCTGACCGCGGGCTGCGTGGTCTGCAGCCGCAGCGCGGCCCGGGAAATGCTTCTTTCAGTGATCACCGTGTGGAACAGCCTGACGAGGGATAGCTCGATCTTGTCGAAAGAATTCGGCTCTGCCATACAAGACGCTCCATGGTTGCTATACAGCTGGACATATACACCCGGGGGCCGGATCGGAGTAACTTTGGTGCCGTTCCCCACGCCTTCCACGCAAGAACATGCAGACCCGGCCCATCCGCTTCTTCCATCCCCGCCAGGGCGTCGTCGTCCAGGTGAGCGACGCCGCCCCCACCCGCACCGTGCTGAACTGGCTGCGCGAGGACGCGCACTGCAGCGGCACCAAGGAAGGCTGCAACGAGGGCGATTGCGGTGCATGCACCGTCATCGTGGCCGAGCTGGCTGAACGCGCGACCAGCGTCGGCACGCCGTCGGCCGCGGCCACCGTGGTCGGCGGCTTGTCGCTGCGCACCGTCAACGCCTGCATCCAGTTCCTGCCCACGCTGGACGGCAAGGCGCTGCTGACGGTGGAAGACCTCAAGCGCATCGGCGGCGGCGCGCTGCATCCGGCGCAGCAGGCGCTGGTCGAGTGCCACGGCTCGCAATGCGGCTTCTGCACGCCCGGCATCGCGATGACGCTGGCCAGCACCTACGAACGCCACTGCGCCGCCGGCACGCGCCCGAGCCGCCAGCAGCTGGCCGACGACCTTTCGGGGAACCTGTGCCGCTGCACCGGCTACCGCCCGATCCTGGACGCCGGCCAGCGCATGTTCGACCTGCCCGCGGCGCGCCTGGACACCGGCCCCATCGTCGACGCGCTGCGCGCCATCGACGCATCGGACGGCTTCGCCTACGAGGCACCGAACCCGGCCGTGCGCACCGACACCGGGCCGCGCCGTGACCGCTTCTGGGCGCCGCGCTCGCTGGACGACTTCGCCGGCCTGCGCGAGCAGCATCCCGCGGCCCGCCTGCTGGCCGGCAGCACCGACATCGGCCTGTGGGTCAACAAGCAGTTCCGCGACCTCGGCGACATGCTCTACATCGGCAACGTCGACGCCCTCAGGCGCATCGAGCGGCGCGACGGGGTGCTGCGCATCGGCGCCGCGGCGTCGCTGGAGGACGCCTGGTCCACGCTGACCGCCGCCGTGCCGTCGCTGCACGACATGTGGCTGCGCTTCGCGTCGCTGCCGGTGCGCAACGCGGGCACGCTGGGCGGCAGCATCGCCAACGGCTCGCCCATCGGCGATAGCGCGCCGGTGCTGATGGCGCTCGGCACGGACGTCGTCCTGCGCCGCGGCGCGGTCCAGCGCACGCTGCGCCTGGAAGACTTCTACCTCGACTACATGAAGAACGCCATGCAGCCCGGCGAGTTCATCGAGGCCCTGGACGTGACGTTGCCGGCGCCCGCCGCCGCGGTGCGCGCCTACAAGCTGTCCAAGCGCTTCGACTGCGACATCTCCGCCGTCGCCGCCGGCCTGGTGATCGAGCTCGACGGCGAACGCGTGCGCAGCGCACGCTTCGCGTTCGGCGGCATGGCCGCCATCGTCAAGCGCGCAGGCCATGCCGAGGCCGCGGTGCTCGGCCAGCCCTGGACGCAGGCCACTGTCGAGGCCGCGATGGCCGCGCTGGCGCGCGACTTCACGCCGCTGAGCGACATGCGCGCCAGCGCCGCGCACCGCGCGCGCGTCGCGGCCAACCTGCTGCGCCGGCTGTGGCTGGAGACGCGCCCCGTCGCCCCACTGCCCGCGCGTCGCCTGAACGTGTTCGACGTGATGTCGCACGCGGCGCCCGCCGCCTGAGGAGATCGCATGAACAAGGAAGCCGAAGCATTCCTGGTCGAGCCCGGCCTCGCCTACGCCGACTACGACCGCAACACGCGCTCGCGCATCGACGTCGACGGCGAGGCCGAACGCCAGCGCGAGGGCGCGCGCGTGGGCGTGAGCCGCAAGCACGAGTCGGCGCACCTGCACGTGGCCGGCGAGGCCACCTACATCGACGACATGCCCGAACTGGCCGGCACGCTGCATGCGGCCCTGGGCCTGTCGCCGGTGGCGCACGGGCGCATCAAGGCATTCGACATCGAGCAGATCCGCGCCTTGCCGGGCGTGGTCGACGTGATCGTCGCGGCCGACATCCCCGGCACCAATGATTGCGGCGCCATCGTGCACGACGATCCGATCCTGGCCGACGGCATCGTCCAGTTCCTCGGCCAGCCGGTGTTCGCCGTGATCGCCACCGACCGCGACCTCGCGCGCCGCGCGGCGGGCCAGGCCAGGCAGGCGCTGGACATCGAGCCGCTGCCCGCGTTCATCACCGCGGCCGAGGCCCACGCCGCGCAGCAGTACGTGCTGCCGCCGATGCATTTGGCGCGCGGCGACGCCAAGGCCGCCCTGGCGCGCGCGCCGCGCCGCCTGAAGGGCACGCTCAGCCTCGGCGGCCAGGAGCAGTTCTACCTCGAAGGCCAGATCTCGTACGCGATCCCGACCGAGGGCGACGGCATGCGCGTGCACTGCTCGACGCAGCACCCCAGCGAGATGCAGCACCTGGTCGCGCAGGCGCTGGGCCTGCAGTCGCACCATGTGCAGGTGGAGTGCCGGCGCATGGGCGGCGGCTTCGGCGGCAAGGAATCGCAGTCGGGGCTGTTCGCGTGCATCGCCGCGGTCGCCGCGCGCAAGCTGGGCCGGCCGGTGAAGATGCGGCCCGACCGCGACGACGACTTCATGATCACCGGCCGCCGCCACGGCTTCGAGTACGCGTACGAGGTCGGCTTCGACGACGACGGCCGCGTGCTGGGGGCCGAGATCGACATGGTCTCCAATGCGGGCTTTTCCACCGACCTGTCCGGCCCGGTGATGACGCGCGCGCTGTGCCATTTCGACAACGCGTACTGCATGCCCGACGTGGCCATCCATGGCTACTCCGCCAAGACCAACACGCAGAGCAACACGGCGTTCCGCGGCTTCGGCGGCCCGCAGGGCGCGTTCGCGGCCGAGGTCATCCTCGACTCGATCGCGCGCGCCCTCGGCAAGGACGCCCTCGAGGTGCGCCGCGCCAATTTCTACGGCGTCGGCGAACGCGACGTCACGCCCTACGGCCAGCGCGTGGTCGACAACGTGATCCGCCCGCTGACCGACGAGCTCGCCGCCAAGGCGGACTACGCGCAGCGGCGCGCGCAGGTCGACGCCTTCAACGCGACGAGCCCGGTGCTCAAGAAGGGCCTGGCGCTGACGCCCGTCAAGTTCGGCATCTCGTTCAACGTCAAGCACTTGAACCAGGCTGGCGCCCTGGTGCACGTGTATGCGGACGGCACGATGCTGGTCAACCACGGCGGCACCGAGATGGGTCAGGGCCTGAACACCAAGGTCGCCCAGGTGGTGGCGCACGAGCTCGGCGTGAGCTTCGAGACGGTGCGTGCCACCGCCACCGACACGACCAAGGTGGCCAACACCTCGGCCACCGCGGCCTCGACCGGCGCCGACCTGAACGGCAAGGCCGCGCAGGACGCCGCGCGCCGGATCCGCGAGCGCCTGGCCGCGTTCGCCGCCCAACGCCATGGCGGCGCGGCCACGGACGTGCGCTTTGCCAACGACACCTGCCACGTCAACGGCCACGCCATCCCGTTCCCCGCGCTGGCGCGCGCCGCCTACGAGGAGCGCGTGCAGCTGTGGTCGGACGGCTTCTACGCCACGCCCGGGCTGCACTGGGACCGCGAAAGGCTGCAGGGCCGCCCGTTCTTCTACTTCGCGTACGGCGCCGCGCTGAGCGAAGTGGTCGTCGACACCCTCACCGGCGAATGGAAGCTGCTGCGTGCGGACGTGCTGCATGACGTCGGCCGGTCGCTGAACCCCGCGGTCGACATCGGCCAGGTGGAAGGCGCCTTCATCCAGGGCATGGGCTGGCTCACGATGGAGGAGCTCGTCTGGCATCCGAAGACGGGCCTGCTCACGACGCATGCGCCCAGCACGTACAAGATCCCGACCGCCAACGACTGCCCGCCCGTGTTCAACGTCGCGCTGTTCGACAATGCGAACGTCGAGGACAGCATCCACCGCAGCAAGGCCGTCGGCGAGCCGCCCCTGCTGCTGCCGTTCTCGGTGTTCCTGGCGATCCGGGATGCCGTCTCCGCGCTGGGCGATCATCGCGTCGACCCGCCGCTGCGCGCGCCCGCCACCGGCGAGGCCATCATGGATGCGGTCGACGCCGTGCGGCGCGGACTGTCCGGCGGGGAGGCCGCATGAGCGGCGACCTGCGCGCCGTCGCCGCGAGCTGGCTGGCCGCGGGCCAGGCCGGCGTCGTCATCGACGTGGTGCGGACCGCAGGCTCGGTGCCGCGCGAGGCCGGCACGCGCATGCTGGTGTCGGCCACGCACGCGCTGGGCACGATCGGCGGCGGGCACCTGGAGCTGCTGGCCATCGAGAACGCGCGCACGCTGCTGGCCCGCGTGCCGGGCTTCGAACCGGTCGACCGCCACTACCCGCTCGGGCCCGCGCTGGGCCAGTGCTGCGGCGGCGCGGTGACGCTGCGCTTCGCGCGCCTGGACGCCGCCGCCGTGCGCGCGTGGCCGCGGGCGACGCCGCGCTTTGACCTGCAGCTGTACGGTGCGGGCCACGTCGGCCGCGCGATCGTGAAGCTGCTGGCCGGCATCCCGTGCCGGGTGCAGTGGATCGACGAACGCGAGGACGAGTTTCCCGCCGACGCGGCCCTGCCGCCGCACATCGAGAAGGTGTGCGTCGACCCCGTCGAGGCCGAGGTGGACATCGCACCTGCCAACGGCTGCTTCCTGGTGCTGACGCACCGGCACGACCTGGACATGCGCATCGCCGAGGCCATCCTGCGGCGCGGCGACTTCCGCTACCTGGGCCTGATCGGCTCGCAGACCAAGCGCGCGCGCTTCCTGCATCGCTACGAGGCACGCGGCATTCCGGCCGACGTGCTGGGCCGCATGACCTGCCCCATCGGCGTGCCGGGCATCACGGGCAAGGAGCCCGAGGTGATCGCGGTGGCCGTCGTCGCGCAGCTGCTGCAGCTGCCGGCGCTCGCGCCGACCGCCGCCGCCGATGCGGCGCGGCCGCGCGCCGCGTCGGTCGCTCAGGAACCGCGGTAGGTGCTGTAGCTCCACGGGCTGACCAGCAGCGGCACGTGGTAGTGGCCGCCGGCGTCGGCGATGCCGAAGTCCAGCTGCACGACATCGACGAACGGCGGTTCGGGCAGCTCCACGCCGCGGGCGCGGAAGTACGGCGCCACCTCGAACACGAGCCGCCAGCGGCCCACCGCCATCGCGGCGGCGTCCAGCAGCGGGCCGCCGTCGTTGCGGCCGTCGGCGTTGAGCGTGACGGCCTTGACCGTCTGTGCCCGGCCGTCGGCGTCCACGCGCTGCAGCGCGACCTTCATGCCCGCGGCCGGGCAGCCGTGGGCAGTGTCCAGGACGTGGGTGCTCAGGTGTCCCATGCGGCGCTCCGGTCAGAAGTGCACTTCGGCACGCACCATCGGCGTCTCGGCGAACGCGCCGTGGCCGGCGGGGCCGTGCCAGCTGTTGCCGAACTTGTTCTTCCAGTACTCGAACTCGACGCCCAGGCGCCAGGTATTGGGCTTGGCGCCGACGAGTTCGCCGGCGTTCCACATCACCTGGCCGTCGAAGTGCGTCTCGGGCGCCGTCTGCGCGCCGAACTCGTCCCGGCCCTTGGAGGCGATGAAATCGAAGTAGCCCTCGAACGCGAGCGGCAGCGAGCCGATCGGGATACCCCAGGCTGCGGTCAACATCGGGTGCGCCTTGTAGTGGTAGCGCGGCACGCCCGTCTGCGAATAGGCGTTGTACGGGGCGTTGCTTTCCCACAGCTCGTGCACGCCCACGTTCAGGAAGCCGGGCACGTCGATCGAGACGGTCGGCCCGAGCACCAGCATGCGCTTGCGCGAGTTGTAGCCGGCGTCGTTCTTGGTGTTCCAGTCGAAGCCCGCGGTCACGCCCCAGCCGCGGATCGGGCCGGCCTTGAAGTCGGTCCTGAGCACCTTGCCGGCGTCCAGGAAATGGCGGTAGACGACGTAGGCCTCCTGCGCGCCGGTGCGCGAGCCCGGGCTCGCGGGATCCTTGCTGTCGGACATGAGCAGGTCGACGTTGAAGAAGTTGCTGCCGTAGGCGTAGCCGCTGACGTGCTGCAGGTCCACGATGGTCTTGGCGATGTCGGCATCGTTGTAGGGTTCACGGAACTTCGTGCCGTAGCGCACGCCGATGGAGGTGTCGCTCCAGTCGGCGGCAGCTGCGGAGAACGAGGCGCAAGCCAGGGCGAGCGCGCACAGACGTTGGAATCGGGTCATCGGGGAGTCCTGCTTTTCTTGGGTGGAAGAATCCGGCGCCGACGGGTCGGGGCGACCCGCGGGCCGGTCGGGAATCGTCAGTCGAGCGTGGCGCCGGCGTCGTACCACTGGCGGATCACCTCACGCTCCTGGTCGGTGATGCCGGTGGCGTTGTTCAGGGGCATGTTCCTGAGCAGCACCGCCTGCTGGAAGACCTCCTGCGCGTGCTGCTTGATCAGGTCGGGGCGATCGAGCTCGATGCCCTTGTTCTGGACCTGCGCGTTGTGGCACAGCACGCAGCGCTGGTCGACGACGGCCTTCATCGAGGCGAAGCTGCCAGGCTTGGCGGCGACGGCCGAGGCGGCGGATGCGGCGCCGCTGGCGGCCGGCGCGGCCGCGACGGACGCCAGCGGCGCGGGCGCGGCGGCGATGGCCTCCGGTGGCCTGGGCATGCGGCCGATCAGCACGCCCATCAGGATCACCACGCCGACGAAGGCGTGCTCCCAGGGCGTGCGCACGCCCAGCACGTGCGCCTTGTGGCGCGACACGAAGCTGTGGCGGATCAGCGCGCCGGCGAGCATCACGCCGACCAGCGCCACCCAGTTGTCCACGCCCTGGTACAGGAAGCCGTAGTGGTTGGACAGCATCGCGAAGATCACGGGCAGCGTGAAGTACGTGTTGTGCACGCTGCGCTGCTTGCCGCGGATGCCGTGGATCTTCTCGGGCTCCTGGCCCGCGCGCAGCTGCGCCACCACCTTGCGCTGCCCGGGGATGATCCAGAAGAACACGTTGGCCGTCATCGCCGTGGCCATCATCGCGCCCATCAGCAGGAAGGCCGCGCGGCCGGCGAACAGGTGGCACACGCACCATGCGCAGGTGACCACCAGCAGGAACACCGCCACGCCCACCACCATGTCGCCGTTGCGGCCGCGGCCCAGCACGCGGCAGAGGGCGTCGTACACGATCCAGAACAGCAGCAGGAAGGTGAGCGCCGACACGATCGCCGTGCTCGGCGCCCACGCGTGCACGCTGCGGTCGACCAGGAAGCTGCTGGCGTTGAACAGGTACAGCACCGTGAGCAGGCCGAAGCCGGTCAGCCAGGTGGAATAGCTCTCCCAGTACGACCAGTGCAGGTTCTGCGGCAGCGGACGCCAGCGCGGCGCCACCATGTACTTGTTCGAATGGTAGAAGCCACCGCCGTGCACGGCCCACAGTTCGCCGTCGACGCCCTTGCCCTGCAGCTCGTCGCTGTCGGGCTTGGTGAGGCTGTTGTCCAGCAGGACGAAATAGAACGATGCGCCGATCCAGGCGATCGCCGTGATGACGTGGGCCCACCGCAGCAGCAGGTTCGCCCAGTCGAGAAAGTAGCTGTCCATCCCCGTTCTCCAGGTCACGGGATGCGGCGCCCGGGTTCGAGCCGAACCGCATTCAGTTTCCTCACCACGGCGGGCCCTGTGAGGCTGGAGCGTCGCGTGCAACGGCCACCGTTCGCGGGTCCGACAGACCCGCCAAGGCGCGCCGCACCCGCTGCGACATGAGAACGACTGTATACAGTTATCGTCGGCCGCCGATCGAGGGATAACCCGAATTCGTTGTGCCCCCGCACTGCCTTCGTCGAGGGGAATGCGTCCACGGCCAGGCACCTGAGCGGCGCGCGACCGGCACCATGCTGGCGTCAGGTGCTTGCGTTCGGTGCACTTAACTGTATACACTTTTGCATCCACTCGAAGGAATGCGAACGTCCATGCCCCGCAAGCCAGCCGCCCACCTGCAGCTCGTCGACCCCGCGCGCGCTGGCCGTGCCGCGGGCAGCGTCACCGACGGGATCGTCGAATCCATCACCACGGCCATCGTCGAACGGCGGCTGATGCCCGGCACGCGCCTGGTGGAGCAGCAGATCGCCGACGTGTTCGAGGTCTCGCGCACCGTCGTGCGCCAGGCACTGAACCAGCTGAGCCGGGACCGCCTCGTCACGCTGGAGCCCGCGCGCGGCGCTTTCGTGTCCACGCCCAGCATCGATGAGGCACGCCAGGTGTTCCAGGTGCGCCGCCTCATCGAGGGCGGCATGGTGCGCCAGCTCGCCGCGCAGATCACCGACAAGCAGGTCGAGCAGCTGCGCCTGCACCTGCGCGACGAGCGCCAGGCGGTGTCGCGCGTGGACGTCTCCGGCCGCACGCGCCTGCTCGCCGACTTCCACGTGGTGCTCGCGCGCCTGCTGGGCAACGAGGTGCTGGCCGAGCTCATCGCCGACCTGCTCTCGCGCTCGCAGCTGATCGCGCTGATGTACCAGTCCAGCCA
>Ga0068855_100012108_pt1 | contig 10421 bp, 8 predicted proteins | sample KBSCornC52_FD_66592 | JGI IMG/M metagenome (GOLD analysis project Ga0068855, IMG submission 66592) | Corn rhizosphere microbial communities from Kellogg Biological Station, Michigan, USA - KBS Corn C5-2 | ecosystem: Host-associated > Plants > Roots > Rhizosphere > Soil ... | reverse complement strand
GATCGAGGCGGCCGTTTCTTCCGTGTAGGTGAACTGCACGACCTGGCCCGGCTTGATGGTGGGCAACCGCCGCTGCATCGCGGGGTCGGTCACGTCCAGGGTCTTCGTGTTTCCGCGCGGCCCCTTCAGCGTGACGGTGTTGTTGGCGGCGTCCACGCTCATCACCTCCGCCGAGACGGTGGTCTGGCGGCCGGCCGTGGCGCCGCCGGTCTCGGTCGCCCCGGTCCGGCTCTCCGCCATGGCCGGCTTCGAGCCCGGCGGCATCATCGACACCACCATCGACTCGTAATAGTCGATGTCGATGTGATCGCCGACCTTGAGCCGATCGAACTGCTTGACCGCCGGCGGGACGGCCACCCGCTGCTGTTCGCCGGTGACGTCGTTGCGGACCGTCACCATCCGGCTGTTGCGGTCGATGGCGACCACCGTGGCCGTCTCGCGCGTCTCGCGCGCCATGGCCCGACCCCGGGCGGGGCGCTGGTCGCTCTGGTCGGTGTCCGGTTGGGCCTGCGCCCGCGCGCCCAGCCCGCCGCACAGCAGGAAGGCCAGCGACAGGGCCGCGGTGCTGATGTTCTTCTTCATGATGGTTGACCTCGGTTGCGTGTGACGGATGTCGGTGAATGAGACTCAGGCCTCCGCCGAGCGGGCCCGGCCGAAGGCGTCCATGTGGCCCCAGCAGCCCGGCACGTCCAGGAGCTCGATCCGCCCCATCGGCTCCGGGATGGCCGGGTCGACGATCAGGTGCCGGCCGTCCGACTCCAGCCCCAGGAGCGCGCGGATGAACAGCAGCGGCGCCCCCGTCGCCCAGGCCTGCGGGCTGCAGGCGGTCGGGTATTCGACGGGGTAGTGCGTCTCCTGGCGGGCGTAGCCGCCGAACGCCTCGGGCAGGCGCCCCTTGAACAGCTCCGCCGCCTCCAGCATGGCGCGGCAGATCCGGGCGCTCTCGGCGCGGTAGCCGTAGCGGCGCAGCCCCCAGGCGATGATCGAGTTGTCGTGCGGCCAGACGGTCCCGACGTGGTAGCCGATCGGGTTGTACGATCCCTCGCTGCTGGCCATCGTCCGCACGCCCCACCCCGAGAAGAGATCCTCGCCCATCAGGTGCTGGACGCAGCTGGCGGCCTTGTCGTCGTCGGCGATCCCGCTCCAGAGCAGGTGGCCGATGTTCGAGGTCAGCGAGTCGACCTTGCGCTTCTGTCCGTCCAGCGCCAGCGCGAAGAACCCGCGCTCGGGGATCCAGAAGTCCCGGTTGAAGCGCTGCTTGAGCGACTCGGCGCTCCGCTCGAGCGCGTCCGCCCAGGTCGGATCGTTCCAGACCTGGCGGGCCAGGCGCGCCGTCCGGCGTTTGGCGTCGTAGGCGTACCCCTGCAGCTCGCAGGTGGCGCGCGGCGTGGGCGCCAGGGTGCCGTCGGCGAACGCGATGGAGTCCCAGGAGTCCTTCCAGCACTGGTTGTCGAGCCCGGTCTGGGCGTTGCGCCGCTCGTACTCGATGTAGCCGTCGCCGTCACGATCGCCGTCGGCGTCGATCCAGGCCGCGGCGGCCCGCGCCTCGTGCTCGAGCTCGCGGACCAGGGCCTGGTCGCCGGTCCAACGCGCGTACTCCTCCAGCAAGATGAGAAACAGCGTGGTCGAGTCCGACGCGCCGTAGTACGGCGAGTGCGGGCGCTCTTCGAAGGCCGTCATCTCGCCCAGGCGCACCTCGTGCAGGATCTTCCCGGGCTCCTCGTCGCGAAACGGGTCGCTGGTCCGCCCCTGGAACAGCGCCAGCGCCCGCAGCGTGGCCGCCGCCAGGTCCGGGCGGAAGGTCAGCGCCTGGAAGCTGGTGATCAGGCTGTCGCGGCCGAAGGCGGCCATGAACCAGGGGAGCCCGGCCGCCGGCAGCGTCCCCGGCGTGAGCACGAACGGGAACCGCAGCGCCGCCAGGTCGACCAGGCTCCGGCGGTAGATGGTGTCAAGCGGACGCCAAGACGCGACCAGGCGCGGGGCGCCGGAGATCCACTCCTCGACGCTGCGACCCAGCCGCGCCTCGGTGTCCGCGAAGGCATCGACGGGCGGCGAGACGGTCTGCTGGCCGGCGCGCGACCGGTCATTCGCCACGGCATGCTCGAACGCCGCCTGGACGTCCACGCGCGTCTTCCACGACGACTGCGGCTCGACGTGGACGTGGAAGGCCAGGCCCCCTTCGTCCAGCTCGCTGGCGGCGCTGCTGGAGATCATCGTCTCGCGCTGGAAGCTGTCTCGCCGGTAGCCGAGCGTGAGCCGGTTGCCGTCCACCGTGCGGTAGAGCGTGCCCTTCTTGGCCAGCTTGTCCTTGACCTCGAACAGATCCGCGAAGTCCGCCGCGGCCTCCAGCCGGATCTCCAGATCGACCGGCTGCTTGTCGTGGTTGACGATCTCGATCTCTTCCTGAAAGCCGGCGCCGATGGCGCGCCGCCGGACCACCGACAGGTGCGAGTCGACGTAGACCGTGCCGGTGGCCAGGGCCAGGAAGAACTGCACGCGGTAGTACGCCTGGTCGTCGACCGACAGCAGGGTGGGCCGGATGCCGTTGATGGTCAGCACCCAGCGCGACAGGAACCGCGTGTCGTTCAGGAACAGGCCATGGGTCTCGGTCGGCGTGGCGTCCAGATCGCCGCGGCGATCGCTGACGACGAAGGTGTTGCCGTCGAGGATGTTGACCGTCTCGAGCGCCATGATCAGCCTCCCTTTTGCCGGGCCGCCACGGCATTGGCGTGCAGCCCGCGGATCACCTTGACCGCCAGGGCGCCGTTGCCGCGCACGGCCAGGCGGGCTTGCAGCGCGGCGACCACCGCGTTCAGCTCACCCCGGGCGATCTGCCGCAGGTCGTCCACCGTTCGCAGCGCAATCACCGCGTCCAGCGGCTGGTCGGTGGTGGCGGTCAGATCGACCCGGCCGTTGGTGATCTGGAGGGTGCCGGCCATCTGGCCGCCGATCTCGATCCCCAGCCGCGCCGAGGTCTCGGCGAGGTCTGGGATGACGGTTCCCAGCAGCGCCCCCGTCCCGGCGAGCGAGCTCTCGTCGCGCGACGAGCTGGCCGTGGTGTCCATGACTGCCTCCTCCCCCGAACCTGCCAACGGCGGCCCCGACAGCAAACGCCCGGGCCCGCATTACCGAACCGGCTTACGCGCGCCGCCGCTCGTTCAGCACGTCCAGCTCGCGGTCGACCGCCCGGTCCAGATCGCGGCGCAGCTCGGCGAGCGCGGGATCGTGTTCGATGGCGTGCTCGACCTCGCCGGGCGACAGCGCGTCGGCGCCCGGGGCCAGCGCGTAACCCGTGTCCGTCGGTTGGACCAGCCCGCGCTCGAGCAGCAGGCGCCCGACGTCGAGCACCACCGACGGCGGCAGCCCGGTCTCTCGGGGCAGCTCGGTCGCGATCCAGGCGATGTCCGGGTGGCCCCCTTCGCGGGCGGCCCGCGCGACGATGAGGACCGCCAGCCGGCGCGTGCAGGCCGCGTCGAGCGTCCAGGCCCGCACGCCGGCCGGCAGCAGGCAATCGACCGCGTGCCCGACGGCCAGCTCGGCGCCCAGCAGGATCACCAGCCAGGAAAAGAAGACCCACAGCATGAACACGGGCACGGCGGCCACGCTGGCGTCGACCAGGTTGGCCCGGCTGACGCCCACCTGCAGCCACCCGAACACCCCCAGCACCAGCGCCAGCATCAGCGCGGCGGCGCCCCCACCGGCGGCGGCCGAGCGCGAGGGCACCCGGCCGGGCGCGGCCGTGGCGTAGAACAGCGTCAGGACCAGCCAGACGGCCAGGAGCGGCAGCAGCGCCGCCAGCAGCACGTCGATCACCGGCACCCCCAGCAGCAAGCGCGCAACGTCGATCTTTCGAACCAGCCAGGGCGCCGCCACGCTCAGCAGGCTGGCCGCGGTGACCAGCGCCGGTGTGAGGGTCAGCAGGCCGGCGTGGCCCAGCAGCCAGCCCAGGCTGGTGCGGCGGTGGCCGGCCCCGACGATCTCGCGCAGCGACCGGTCCATGTTGGTGATCAGGCGAAGGATGCCGTAGGCCAGCGTCACCGCCCCGATGAGGCCGGCGTTGAACCGCCGCTTGGCGGCGATGGCCGTGAAGATGGCGGTGGTCGCCTGGCGCAGCGCCCCGTTGTCCTCGACCGCGCGGGCCAAGGCGGGCGGCAGTCCGTTGGCCGTCGGGTCGATCAGGTTCAGCGCGCGCATCAACCAGAGCGCCACCGCCAGGACCGGCACCACCGAAAACACGGTGTAGTAGGTCAGGGCGGCCGCCCGCGACGACAGCCGGTGCCGCGAAAGACCCCAGGTCGTCCAGATCACCAGGCGTCCCACGCGGTTCCGGAAGCGTCCCCATCGCCGAAACGTCCGCCGGTCACGAGACCAGACGGCGCGGAGGGCCCGCCGGAACGCGCGGCGCGCCTGCTGGGTCCGTCGCCTCAATGGCCGCGCCATCGCGATCGGTCCCGGCGACGGCTCAAGCGGTGCGAAACTGGCGCCGTGTTCGCCGGGACGTCCAGAGCCGGTGGGCGCTGGCGCCGGCCAGGCCCCCCAGCGCGGCCGCCACGATCAGCAGAGGCCAGCCGATGGCGTCGCGGATGCCCGACGAGAAGCCGGCGCCCGCCGCGCGGGTCAGCTCACGCAGCCGGCGTTGCCGGCAGGCGGGCCCGTCCGGGCCGGAGCAGCCCGGCACCAGGTCCGCCAGCTTGCTGCTGGCCCCCGCCACCACCGAGGCCGAGAGGCGCTGGCCGGCCCCGTCCAGCGACGTGCTGAGGCGGCCGTTGGCGCCCAGCTCGACGGCCACCTTGCGGATGGCGTCGTCGGCCGCGGCGCGCGCCAGCTGACCGGCCAGCAGCTCCGCCGCGGTGCGGCCGCCGGCCGACGGCGAGCCGGAACCGAAGGTGGCCACGGTGGGATGGCGGCCGGTGGCCGTCGCCAGCGCGCTGGCCACCGCCTGGCTGACAGCTTCGTCGACCACCCGGCGGATCCGCTCGCGCTGCTTCGGGTCGTCGATCTCCTCCAGGGCGCCCGCCACGGCGCGCTGCCCCGCCACCCGCGCCGCCTGCTTCTTGGGATCGGTGTCCGCCTCCCTCAGCTGCTCCTTCAGGCCGCTGGCGGCGCCGGCGGCGGCGCGATTCCCGATGCGCTCCGCGCAAGAGGGCGTGGCGCTCGCCAGAAGCGTCAGCATCGCCGGAACCAGAGCGCGCCAGTCGGAGCTCGTCTTCATCGTGCGCCGTTCGTCGACAAGATGGGCTGCGTCGCGGTCGCCACAAGCGAGCGGCGCCGGGTGTGCGGCGGGCCGCGCCTGAATCAGCCGGCGGCGGAAGAGGGCCGCCCGGGCGGTAACTCGGGCGGCTCGGCGGCGGCATGGCCGAGCACGCGCAGGTCGGCCAGCGCCTCACCCTGCGACAGGCGAAGCCGCTCGGCCATGCGCACCAGCTCGGCGCTGGTGCGCACCCCCAGCTTGCGGTGGATCCTGTAGAGGTGCGTGTCGACCGTCTTGCGCGAGATGCAGAGCTCGCGCGCGATCTCGCGCGTGAGCAGGCACTCGGAGGCCAGCCGAAACACCTCGCGCTCGCGTTCGGACAGCACGGCCAGCACGTCCCGCGTCTTGCCGGCGCGGCTGCCGTAGGTCGCCAGCTTGGCGGCGATGGGCGGCGACAGGTAGCGCTCGCCGCGGCCGACGGTGCGGAGGGCGTCGATCAGCGCGTCACCGTCGTCGGACTTGTGCGCGTAGCCGGAGGCTCCCGCGTCCAGCGCGTCCAGCACGTCCTGGATCTGATCGTGCACCGTCAGGATCAGGACCCGGGTTCGCGTCGTGCGCCGCCTGATCTCGCGCGTGGCCACCACGCCGTCCATGCCCGGCAGCTCCACGTCCATCAGCACGATGTCCGGCCGGTGGGCGTCGATGAGCGGGAAGGCGCCGCGCGCCGTGCTCTCCTCGCCCACGATCTGGAATTCGGGCGTCGTCGACAGAAGGTCTCTCACGCCCATCCGGACCAGCGCGTGATCGTCGACCACCAACAGTTTCGTCATCGTGCCGCCCTCGCGCTCGCCATCATCTGGTCGTCGAACAGATTACGCCGCCGGCGCCCGGGCGGCCCGACGGAGACGCCGCCCGGATTCAAAATCAGAAACCCCAGCAGCCGAATCGGACGAGACAGCTGTTCCGTGGGGCGGGCTCCAGGATCTCGACGTCGCGCCTGACCACGTCATCCGCCGCCGGCCCCCGCGTCGGTGGCCGCGGCGTCCGCGGTCGCCGCGTCGGCCTGTCCGGGATCGACGCCCAGCGTGACGGCGCGGCCGCAGCTGGCCGCGACCAGGGCCAGCGCCACAGCGAGGGCCAGCGCGCCGATCCGTCGTGCGCGGGAGGTCACGGGCTGCTCCGCTTGCCGTCGAGCGTGTAGTTGAGCGAGATCGTCATCCACCAGACGGGCGTTTCACCGACCGTGCCGTGCGGGACCACCTCCAGCTGGTACGGGCGCGGCTCCCAGCGAAGGGCGACGGCGGCCGCCACGCCCAGCCGTTTGGTGAGGGTGAGCGTGGCCCCGACCATCGCCAGCGCCCCGAAACCGACCCGCCACTCGGAGTCGGTCTCGATCAGGTTGTGGCCGATGATGCGCGTGATGGTGGCCGAGGCGCCCACCCCCAGCCAGGGCCGCAGCCGCCAGCGATAGCTGGTGAGGCGCGCCCCGGCGTCCAGCGGGAACCGAAGCAGCTCCGCCTCCCACGGCGCGTCGTCGAGGCCCAGCGTGATCGGTCCGCGCGCGCCCGCCGCGCCGAACAGCGACCAGGGTCCGCTGCCGAGCGCGCCGCGCATCTCCGCGCCGATGGCGCTCTTGGCGGCGCCGCGGCTGGACGTCACCTCGATGACCAACCCCTTCTCGATCGTCCAGATGGGCGGGCCCAGGACCACGTTCGGGTGTTGCAGCGCGGCTGCCGCCACCACGCTGACCGCGCGGGCGCGGGCCGGGCAGTCACGCGCCGGATCGTCGAACGTGGTGGCGGCGCCCCCCACGGCGATCCGGACGTGGGCGCCGCGGTCCTGGATGGACACGGCCTGGCCGGCCGCCTGTTCGGCCGAAACGAGCTGCGCCAGCAGGGCGCGCACGGCGGCCGCGTCGGGACAAGCGCCGATCACGTCCAGCGCGGGTTCCGGCCCGGTCGCGCGCGCCGGTCCGGGCGCCGCGGTCAGGGCCAGCGCCGAGACACCGGCGATCGCGACCCGGGTCGCCGGCCAGAAGCTCCACCCGCGCGCGTTCAAGGTGCACAGGATGGGGCGCGCCCGGCGGGCGTGAACTGCGGCGGCGCCTGATTTTCGCGCCCGGCCCGGCGCGACGAATCAGACTTCCCAGGCCAGCATCGGAGAAGTACAACCTGGCCTCGGGTGAGCCGCCGTCGAAAGCCGCACCTGCGTTGCCCGTCGTGCCGGATGCACCGCAGCCTCTGCATCTGTGCGCTGTTGCCGCGCCTCCCGACCCGCACGCGCGTGGTGGTGATCATCCACCAGCTCGAGCTGAGCAAGCCGACCAACACCGGCGTCGTCGCCGCGCGATGCCTCGAGAACGCGCGCGTCGTGTACCGCGGCCGCGGGCCCGACGACCAGCCAGGGGCGGACCTGCGCGAGATCGTCTCCGGGCCGGCGCGCTCGGTGGTGTTGTTCCCGCACCCGGACGCGACGCCGCTCGAGGCGCTGCGCGGACGGGGGGAGGACGTCCAGCTCGTCGTGCCCGACGGGACCTGGAGCCAGGCGGCGCGCATGCGGCGCCGGCTGGAGGTGCTGGGCGGGCTTCCCTGCGTGGCCCTGCCGGCCCGCGCCGGCACGGCCGATCGGCTGCGCGCCGCGCCGCGCCCGGACCGGCTGGCGACGCTGGAGGCGCTGGCCGTCGCGCTGGGCATCCTCGAGGGGCCGGCCGTCGAGGAGGCCCTCCTGCGCGTCTACCGCACCATGGCCGAGCGGACGCTCTGGACGAACGGCCGGATCAAGGCCCAGGACGTGACCGGCGGAATCCCCGCCGGCGTGCGCTCGCACGACCCGCTGGGGCGGGCCTACTGAAGATCGATCTTCTGGACGCCCCAGTAGCCGCTGGCCAGATAAAGGGCGTTGCCCTGGCGTGACACGCCGTTGGCCGACCAGCCCAGGGTGCGGGTGAACTGCCGGAACTGCGGCGCCTGGCCCGGCGTGACCTGGTAGATGTCGACGCCGTTGGCGCCCCAGCCCGACATGACCACGGCCCGATCGCCCTGCACGTCGAGCAACCACCCCCAGCCGGCCGCGCTCTGCGAGACGCGATCGACCGGCGCCGACGGATCGCGCAGATCGATGGCGTGGAGCTGGACGCTGGGCCCGGACGAGACAGACGATCCGGACGAGACGGCCGACCCGCTGGACCCCGTCGCGCCGGCGGTCCGATCGTCGTACTGCTGCGCCGAGATGAACACGGTGGTGTCGCGCACGAAGGGGGTGCCGACCCACCCGTCGAGCGGGGTGGACGACACCAGTGCCGCCTGCGATCCCTGCACGCGCACCACGTCGAACTCGTCCTTGGCGACGCTGCCGTCCCAGCGGTAATCGATGGTGTAGAGCAGGCTGGGATCGGTGGACGAGCCGCCCACCAGCAGCCCCGGGATGTTGATCTTCGCGGCCACCCGCGGGTGAGCGCGGTCGCTGAGGTCGATGCGATCGGCGAAGTAGCGCACCGTCCAGTCCTGCGTGCCGGCGTCGGACGTGGACCGGTCGACCCACTCGTAATGGACCGCGTACAGCGCGTCGCCGGCGACCTGCAGGTTGCCCCACCAGGCGCTTCCGTCGTCGGTGATGGCGACCGACCCGGTGGAGGGCGCGTCGGGGTCCGTCAGATCGACCACCCACAGGGCGCTGTTCTGGTCGACCCGGTAGCCGGTGGCCGGATCGTAGGTCGGCTCCCAGCGGCGGAAGGCCAGCGCGTCGCCGCCGACCTGAACCGCCTCGGCGCCGCCCCACCAGTTGTACCAGTAGCAGTCGCCCCAGCCCCAGCCCCACCAGCCCCAGGTGTCGGCCGGCAGGCGCACCTTGCCGCGCAGGGTGACGCCGTTCGACAGGTCGACGACCTGCACCTGCTGCGCGCGGGCGGTGCACGCGAAGGTGTTCCCGGTGCTGGGCGTCGCGCCATCCGGCAGGGGCCGGCCATACGTGTCGCAGGTGGCCGGCACCTGCACGCTGGTCACCACGTAGGCGAAGTTGCCGTTGGTGAACACCTGCGCGTTCACCCCCTCGACCCGGACGGCCGGGACGTCGCCGTTGTCGGCGGTCTCCTCGGCGTTGGAGAGGGGCAACAGGCGGACCTCGGACCAGCTCAGGTCGTTGTTCCACCAGTCGCTGGAGATCTCGGCGATGTTGGTCCCCTGGGGCTGGGCGGTGACGACGTTGCGCGCCAGGGTGAGCTCCGTCGTCACGGCCGGCGCCGCCTGGTCGGTGTAATCGACGACCGCCAGCGACAGATCCGACAGCGAGACCAGGCGGTTCTTCACGAAGATGCCGCGCTCGACCCACCCGCGGGTGTGCGCGGCGCCCTGGGTCGTGATCGACGACGCGGTGAAGTCGATGAGCTGCAGCCCGTTGTTGTAGGTCTGGCCGGTATAGCTCCAGCCCGAGAACGGGAGCACCACCATCCCCTTGGTGGCATCCATGGTGAAGGCCTTGAACGTGCCGGCGGCCGGCGTCCAGGCCCACCCGGCGCCGAAGGTCGACGTGCCGATGAGCTGGGGCCTGGTGGGATCGGTCACGTCCAGGTACTGCAGCGACACCGCCGAGCTGCTGGTCGTCGGCGAGCTCGTGTACTGATTTCCCAGCGCGAACAGCCGCTGGTTCGGCGCCGGCAGGATGTTCCAGACGTTCCCGGAGATGTTCAGCGTCCCGGCCAGCGACGGCGCCTTGGCGCTGGTCAGGTCGTACACCAGGAACGGGGTCGCGGTGGCGCCGGTCCCATAGTCGGAGGTCTGCGGCGACAGATAGAGGCGCCCGGTGTCGAACCGGGCGGCCACGCTCCACCCCGTCGAGGGGATGACCAGCTGCGACGCCAGCGACGGCGCGTCCGGGTTCGAGAAGTCGGCGATGGACAGGATGTAGCCGGAGATGCCGTCGCAGTATCCGTAGGTGCCGGCCGCGCAGCCGACCACGTGCGCAGTCTGGCCGTCGGCGAAGTCGAGGTTCCAGCGCCCGTTGTCGGCGCCCCAGCCCTGCACCTGGCCGGCCACCTGCAACGAACCGCGCTGGACGATCTGACCGGCGGGGTCGGAGATGTCCAGGTACAGCAACTGCGTCCGGTTGGCCGGGCGGCTGTACGTCCCGGCGTCCCCGGCCGAGACCGTGTCGTTCACCGTGTGGGCGAACATGATCGCGTTGGCGGTCACGTTGAAGACGCCCGTGAAGCCGGGGAACGTGACGTTGCCGACGG
>Ga0068855_100012103_pt1 | contig 10423 bp, 12 predicted proteins | sample KBSCornC52_FD_66592 | JGI IMG/M metagenome (GOLD analysis project Ga0068855, IMG submission 66592) | Corn rhizosphere microbial communities from Kellogg Biological Station, Michigan, USA - KBS Corn C5-2 | ecosystem: Host-associated > Plants > Roots > Rhizosphere > Soil ... | reverse complement strand
CATGCCTTTGGACGCCGGCACGATGTCGAGCGGCGAGGTGACGATGGTGGCCGCCGTCTTCCCGTCCATCAGCGCCTGCGCGCGCTGGCCGGTGCCGCCGAGCCGGTCGAACGTGTAGTCGCCTTCGCCCAGCCCCGCTTTCTGCAGGAGCTTCCGCAGCACGAACGCATAGCCCGTGGTCGCCGCGTCCACCGCGAGCGACTTGCCCTTGAGGTCCTCGATGCGCTGGAACTCCGGACGCGCGTAGAGCCGCACGCCGCCGTGCTGCTGGCCCACGAAAGCGAAGAACTCGGCGGGCTTCGGCAGCGGTGCCTCGCCCTGTCCTTCGTCGTACCCGATCACGTTGTCGATCGCCGCGAAGGCGATGTCGAACTTGCCGGCGTCGAGGTTCTGCATGAGGTACACCGAGTTGGGCGTCGGCGTGAGCCTGACCTCGAGCCCCTCGGCGGCGAAGAAGCCCTTCTCCTGGCCGGTCCAGAGCGTCCAGTTCGCCCCGCCGGGAAAGACGATGACGTTCAGCACCTGCGCGGCATGCGCTCCGGCGGCGGCGAGGCTCGCGACCATCGCGGCGACGATCGTCTTCATGGCGCGCCTCATTGCGGCTTGATGCCCGCCGCCTCGACGACGTGCGCCATGCGCGCCGTCTCGTCGCGCAGGAAGGCATCGAAGAGCGCGGGCTGCATCGGCATCGGCTCCGCGCCCAGCGCGCGCAGCTTCTCGTGGATCGCCGGGTCGGAGAGCGCCTTCAGCGCCGCGCGGTTGAGCGTGTCGATGACCGGCTTGGGCGTGGCGGCCGGCGCGAGGAGCGCCACCCAGAAGACGTAGTCGGACCCGGGATAGCCGGCCTCGATCGTCGTCGGCACATCGGGCAGCAACGGCGAGCGCTTCGCGGTGCCGACCGCGAGCGCCTGCAGCCGGCCCGCCTTGATCTGCGGCAGGGCCGAGGAAAGAGGTGCGAAGAAGAAGTCGATGCGCTGGCTCACCACCTCGGCCATCGCCTCGGGCGTGCCCTTGTACGGCACGTGCACGGCGTCGAACTTCGCGGCCTGGCGGAAGATCTCGGCGTTCATGTGCGTGGCGCTGCCGTTGCCCGCGCTGCCGTAGTTGAGCTGGCCCGGATGCGCCTGCGCGTTCGCGACGAGATCGGCCACCGTCTTGTAGCCCTTCCCGGGCGAGACCACGAGGACGTTGGGCAGGCTCGCGAGCGGCGTGACACCCGCGAAGTCCTTGAGCGTGTCGTACGGCAGCTCCTTGTAGATCGCCGGGTTCGCGACGTGGCCCGCCGAGTGCACCAGCAGCGTGTAGCCGTCGGGCGTGCTCTTCGCGACGACCGCGGCCCCCACCGTGCCGCCCGCGCCGGGCCGGTTCTCGATGACGATCGGCTGCCCGAGCGTCTTCGACATGTGCTCGCCCACGGTGCGCGCCACGATGTCGGTGCCGCTGCCCGCGGTGAAGGGCACGATGAAGCGGATCGGGTGGTCGGGAAAGTTGCCCTGGGCGACGGCGGCGGTCGCGAGCACCGCGGCCGCGATGCAGCCGAGGCGTGCCAGCACGTTCATGGGTCTCCTCCTCATGGTCGGGGTGCGAAGAACAACCGGTGCTCGCTTCCCGAAAGCACGCGCCGGTAGGCGGCTCGCGCATCGGCGAGGGCGAATCCATTCGCGTCATCGGCGCCGAACGGCTCGAGCGACCCGTCCTCGAAGCCCGGTGTCAGCGCCTCGAAGATCGGCGCGCAATCGACCGCGCCCAGCGCGAGCGTGTCGATGCCGGCGTACGTATGCATGCCGCGGTAGAACGCGAAGATGTCGAAGGGCACGGCGCGATCGCTGGTCGCGATGAAGACCTGGGTGCCGCGCCTGGCCATGCTCGCGTTCGCCTCGGCGAAATAAGGGCTGCCCACGGTATTGAAGACGACGTTCGCGCCCTTGCCGCCCGTCTCCGCGCGGATGACTTCCGCGGGCCTCTCGCGGCTCGCATCGATGTAGCGCACGGGACCGGCGGCGAAGCCGCGCGGCGCGCCGGCGCGGCGGTTCACGGCGAAAACCTTCGCGCCCGCGCGGGCCGCGAGCTGCACCACGGCCTGGCCCACCTTGCCGCTGGCGGCGAACACGGCAACCGTGTCATGCCCGCGTAGGCGGGCATCCAATGGGACCCCCGCCTCCGCGGGGGTGACAAAGCCCGCGCGCCTCAACCCCTCATACGCGGTCACGAAGGGCACGCCCACCGTTCCCGCCTGCGCCATCGTGAGGTTCCTCGGCTTGCGCCGGATCGCGGCCGCAGGCAGCACCAGGCGCTCGCCGTGGGAGCCGTTGCGCGAGATGCCGACGTCGCCGCCGGAGCCGTACACCTCGAGTCCCACGAGTTCCTTCGGGCCCTCGACGACGACGCCCGCATAATCGCGCCCCGGCGTGCGCGGGAAGACGGCGCTCGGCATGAGGCCGAGCATCGCCTTGGCGTCGCTCGGGTTGATCCCCGCCGCGCGCACTTCGATCGCGACGTCGCCCTCGCTCGGCCGGTTCGTGCCGAAATCCACGAGCTCCACGCGGAGCGCATCGGCGGACGGCGCCTTCTCGGCGATGTTGAGCACCTTCGCCATCTCAGCGCGTGGCGAGCCCGAGGATCTCTCGCGCCTCGGCGGGGGTCGCGATCGCCGCGCCGAGATCCTCGAGCATGCGGCGCGCCTTCGCGACGAGCTCGGCGTTGGACTTCGCGAGCACGCCCTTCGAGAGGTAGATGTTGTCCTCGAGCCCGACGCGCACGTGGCCGCCGAGGAGCCAGGTCTGCGCGACCATCGGGAATTCCGCGCGCCCGATGCCGAAGGCGCTCCAGCGGGCACCCGGTGCGAGCAGGCTCCTCGCGTAGAAGAGCGTCTCCGGCGTCGAGGCGAAGCCGTACTTGACGCCCATCACGATGGTATACAGCGGCGGCGACCGGAGCGTGCCGTCGGCGAGAAGGTCGCGCGCGAGATGCATGTCGCCGCTGTCGAAGACTTCCAGCTCGGGCAGCACCCCCGCATCGTTGATCGCCTGCGCCATCTTGCGCACGTTGGCCGGCGTGTTGATCACGACGTCCGGACCGGAGTTCATCGTGTTGAGGTCGAGCGAGCAGACGTCGGGCTTGAGCGCGGCCACGTGCTTCACGCGCTCGAGCGGCGGCAGCAGCGTCGTGCCGGCGGCGTAAACCTTCGGATCGTCCGCGCTCGGGACGTAGCGTCCGCCCGGGCCCGTCGTGAGGTTGATGATGAGCTCGGGCGCCTTCACGCGCACGCGCTCCATCACGTCGCGGTACAGGTTCACGTCCATCGACGGCCGGCCGGTCTTCGGGTCGCGCACGTGGATGTGCACCGCCGCGGCGCCCTCGCCCGCCGCGGCGAGGCATTCGTTCGCGATGTGCTCCGGCGTGATGGGCAGGTGCGGCGTCTGCTCGGGCTTCGTGAGGTTGCCGGTGACGGCGCAGGTGATGAAGGTCTTGGCGTTCGTCATGGTCGTTCTAGAGAGCGCGCCCGCCGTCGACGACGAGCACTTGTCCGGTGGCGAAGCGAAGCGACGTGGCGCACGCCTCGATCGCGGCGGCGACATCGTCCGGCGTGCCGACGCGCTTGAGCGGCGTGGCGGCGCCGGCTTTCGCATTGAAGTCCGCGCCGCGTCCGGGCACGAAGCCCGAATCCACCACGCCGGGAGACACGGTGAGCACGCGCACGTCCGGGGCCAGCGCCCGCGCAAGCGACTTGCCCATCACGTCGACGCCCGCCTTGGCGGCGACGTACGCGAGGTTGCTGCCGGTGCCGGTGATCGCGGCGATGGAGGACACGTTCACGATGAGCCCGTCGCCGCTCGCCTTGAGCAGCGGCGCGAAGGCACGGATCGTCGCGAAGACGCCCCTCCAGTTCGCCTGGAAGATGGAGTCGATCAGCTCGTCGGTGAGCGCATCGAGGTCGCCCGGCGGCACCGGCCGGGTGAAGCCGGCCGTGTTCACGAGCACGTCGAGCTTGCCCAGGCGCGCGCGCACGACCTCCGCCGCGCGGGAGAGCGACGCGGAATCGATGATCGACGCCTCGACGTCGAAGTGGTCGAGTCCCTCGAGGCCGCGCAGGAAGGCGCCCGCCTCATCGCGTGGCTTGCGATGCAATGCCACGACGCGCGCGCCGAGGCGGGCGAAGCGTTGCGCGGTCGCGCGCCCCACCGCGCCGAGCGCGCCCGCGATCAGCACGGCCTTGCCGTCGAGCCGCTCGAGCGGCGAAAAGGTGGAAGTCATGGAATCGGAGGCTTCGGGATGCGCTTCGTGCCGGGCTGCATCACGAAGCGATAGTCGAGGCGCCACGTGCCGTCGGGGCGCCGGCGGAAGTCGCCGGAGAGCGCGGGAGTGACACCGAACACGACGTCCGCCGCGATGCAGTTGTCGCGGTTGTCGAACACCTGGGTCGTGAGGGTCTTGCAGCCCTCGCGCGAGATCATGAAGTGGATGTGTGCCGGACGATAGGGGTGCCGGTCCTGGGCGCGCAGCATCTCGCCGCACGGCCCGTCCACGGGCACGGGGTATCCGGCGGGCTTCACGCTGCGGAAATGGAAGCGGCCCTGCGCATCGGTCTCGAAGCGTCCGCGCAGGTTGTGCTCGGGCTGCGCGGGGTCCTGGTTCTCGTACAGGCCGACGGGAGAAGCCTGCCACACGTCGACGATGGCCGCGGCCACGGGCTTTCCCGCCACGTCGAGCACCTCGCCATGCACCTCCAGCGGCTCGCCGCCCCTCGCGTCGCGCGCGATCGAGTCGCCGGCCTTGCACGCAGGCGAATCGCCGCGCCAGAAGGGACCGAGGAGCGCCGCATCGGTCTCGCCGCGGCCGAGCGCGTTGTTGAGCAGCATCACGAGCGTCGAGACGCCGAGCAGGTCGGAGGCGAGGATCACTTCGTTCTTCCCGGGCCCGCTCGCCTGGCCCAGGCGCACGAGGAAGTCGATGCCCTGCTCGAACTCCTCCTCCGTGGGGCGCGCCTCGCGCACGAACGCGTGGAGGTGGCGCACCAGGCATTCCATCACCTCGCGCAGCCTCGGGTCGGGCGTGCGCGACATCGCCTTCACCACGATCCCGGTGATGGAATCGGGTCCGTCGACGACGCCGTGGGCGATGGGCTGGGTCACGCGCATTGCGAAGGGTGATGGGCGCTTAGCTTACACTGCAAATCTTTTCGGGAACGACGTTCCGCATCGGAGAAAGGGCAAGGCATGGGCAGCATGGCAGAGCGCTCGACCACGAGCTGGACCGGAGGCACGGAGCATTGGACGAAGAAGGGCGACATCAAGCTCTTCCTCTGGAACAAGAAGCCGCCGGCCGGCGTGAAGGCTCGGGGTGTCCTCTTCTTCGTGCACGGGTCCTCGATGGCGTCGCAGCCGACGTTCGACCTTTACGTTCCCGGCCGGGCCGACTCGTCGGCCATGGAGTACTTCGCCGCGCGGGGCTTCGACACGTGGACGATGGACAACGAGGGGTACGGGCGCTCGGACAAGCATCGCGCGCAGAACAACGACATCTCCAATGGCGCCGACGACCTCGCGGCCGGCACCGAGTACGTGATGAAGCAGACGGGTACAAAGAAGATGCACATGTACGGCATCTCCTCGGGCGCCCTCAAGGCCGCGCTCTTCGCGCAGCGCCATCCCGATCGCGTGGACCGCCTCGCCCTCGACGCCTTCGTGTGGACCGGCGAAGGCAGTCCCACCCTCGCCGAGCGCAGGAAGAAGCTGTCCCAGTTCCAGGCGATGCACCGCCGGCCCATCGACCGCGCGTTCGTGCACAGCATCTTCAATCGCGACCACCCCGGGACCGCCGAGGAACGCACGATCGAAGCGTTCGCCGATGCGATCCTCGCGCTCGACGACTCGATGCCCACGGGCACCTACGTCGACATGTGCTCGAAGCTTCCGCTCGTGGACCCGGCGAAGATCCTGAGTCCCACGATCGTGATGCGCGGCGAGTACGACGGCATCGCGAGCTTCGACGACCTGGTCGAGTTCTTCAAGCGGCTGCCCAATGCCGACAAGACGTTCTCCGTGATGGCGGGCATCTCGCACGCGAGCTTCCAGCAGAAGAACTACTACCTCGTGTACCACATCCTGCATTCCTTCCTCACGCAACCGGAGCCCCTCTACCGAGCATGAAACGGATCTTCATCGCCTTCGCTGCCTTGGCCGTCTCCCTGGCCGCGCACGCTGTTTACCCCGACCATCCCATCAAGCTGATCGTCCCGTTCGGCCCCGGCGGCTTCACCGACGTGGCCGCACGCATCCTGCAGAAGGAGCTGCAGCCGGTCCTCGGCCAGCCCGTCGTGATCGAGAACAAGGCCGGCGCGGGCTCCACCATCGGCACCGCCGACGTCGCCAAGGCGGCGCCCGACGGCTACACGCTCGTGATGGTGTCGACCACGCACGTGATCAGCCCGCACCTGTACAAGTCGATGCAGTACGACGCGATCCGCGACTTCACGCCGGTGATGAAGCTGGCCGAAGGTCCCTACGTGCTCGTCGTGAACCCGAAGAAGCTCGACGTGAAGAGCGTGCAGGAGCTGATCGCCGCGGCGAAGGCTCGGCCCAACTCGATCGACTACGCGTCGTCAGGCAATGGCAGCTCGCAGCATCTCGTGGGCGCGCTCTTCTGCAGCATGGCGGGCGCGCCGCTCAACCACGTGCCGTATCGCGGAAGCTCGCAGGCGATGAACGACGTGCTCGCGGGCACCGTGCCGGTGAGCTTCGTCGGCGTGCCCAACGCGCTCTCGAGCGTGAAGGCGGGGCGGCTGCGGGCCCTCGCGGTATCGACGGCGAAGCGCTACCAGGAGATGCCCGACGTGCCCACGCTCGACGAGGCCGGCGTGAAGGGCTACGACGCCACCATCTGGCTCGGCCTTCTCGCGCCGCCCAACACGCCGCGCGATGTCGTCGACAGGCTCAACGCCGCCATCACCAAGGTGCTCGCCGAGCCCGCGGCGCGCAAGCTGATGAGCTCCGCCGGCGTCGACGTCGCGACGAGCACGCCCGAGCAATTCGGCGCGCTCCTCAAGACCGAGTACGACCGCTGGGGCAAGGTCGTGAAGGAAACCGGCGCGGTGGTGAACTAGAACCGGGGACGCACCCCGAATTCAAAAGTTGAAACCGGGCTGCGTCCCCGGTTTCAACTTTTGAATTCGGGGTGCGTCCCCGGTTTAATGGCAGGTCGAGGGGGGCTGGCGGCGCAGGACGATCTCGCCTTCGCCACTGGCCTGCTCGACGAAGCGGATGTTCTGCTTCACCGCGTCCATGTAGAGGTTGGTGCCGCCGAAGTGCTTGCCCGCGAAGTTGTATGCGCCGCCCAGGTCCTGCTCCAGCCGCTTCGAGGCGTTCTCGTAGAACGTGGGGGTCTTGCGCAGCAGGTCCTCGGCGGATGCGAACACCACGACCTCGCCGCCTTCGGTGCGCTGGCGCGTGATGCCGCCCGCGACGAATTCCGGATAGAGGCGATCGCGGCATTTCTCGAGATAGCAGCGGTCCGACATCTGCGCGATGATGTCGGCCGATCCGAGGAGGCTGCCGACGAGGCGGAAGATCGGATGCGGCACGCGGATCGACGCGACCGGCTTCTCGTAGCCGGTGAAGTGCAGGACCTGCCCCGCCACCTCGGCGTGCTCGGGCATGCCGATCGTGGGCAGGTACTCGCGCAGGAACCGCCCGCCACGCGAGACGTGGGTGCGCGTGTACTCCGCGCCGTTGCGATGGCGCATGTCGTTCGACTTGCGGATGTATCCCATGTCGTGGAACAGCGCGCAGATGACGCCGAGCTGGAAGAGCTTCTCCTCGATCGCCGGCCCGTCGCCGCGCGAGCGCTCGTAGCCGTCGACCAGGCGCGCCATGGCGAGCGTCACCTCGAGCGCGTGCTGCAGGTCGTGGTATCCCGTGTCGCAATGGCTGTAACCGGGGAACTCGCCACGATAGAGGCGCACCATGTCGTCGAAAGCCTGTCCGAGCATGGCGGGACGCGGCCGGGCGTAGAGTGCGCGGTAGATTCGCTCCACCTCGAGCTTCACGCAGACCGGGTCCGTGGTGTTGATCCGGTTGGTAACGTCGAAATCGCTGCGCCGGAAGTTCATGGGTCGGATGCCAACCCCTTGTTTTTTGCGCACCTTCCCTTGCCGGAGGGGGGTTCGCCGAGGCGCCATTTGACCGCATCCGATCGCGCGGCGCAACCGCGGGCCGGTGACGGCCCAGGCTAGCCAAAGCGAGCGGCGCGGAGTATGTTTTTTGGATCAGGAGGACGCGATGATGCCGACCACTCTGGAGAGTACCGAAGAGATCAAGCGGCGCATCGGCGAGCTCAACCTCGAGCATCGGGACCTGGACCGCGCCATCGAGGCGCTGGAACTGAATCCCCTCCACGACGAGCTCCAGCTGAAGCGCCTGAAGAAACGCAAGCTCATGCTGAAGGACCAGATCTTCATGCTGCAGCGGCAGCTGGTCCCCGACATCCCCGCCTGAAATGAAAAAGGGCCCGCGTCATGCGGGCCCTTCTTCGTGTAACCCGGCACAGCAGGCAGCCTCGCGGCCGCAAGCTGTGCCCAATATGCGTCAGCTCGCGTGCCGCTGCTGGAACTTGCGGTAGAACGCGAGCACCTTCGGCACGTATCCCATCGTCTCCGCGTACGGCGGCACCTTGTTGCCGTATCGGATCACCGCGTTCTCGCCCGCATTGTACGCCGCGACGGTGAGCTCGAGGTTGCCCTGGAACACGGCGAGCAGGTCGCGCAGGTATTTCACGCCGGCGACGATGTTCTCCGTGGGATCCATGATGTTCTGCACGCCATAGCGCTCGGCCGTGGCGGGCATGAGCTGCATGAGGCCGCGCGCGCCGGTGCGCGAGACCGCCGAAGGGTTGTAGCCTGACTCGGCGGTGATGACCGCATGCACGAGGGCCGAATCGACGCCGTTCGCGCGCGCTGCCGACTCGACGATCGCCGAGTAGCGCTTCATGTCCGCGATGCTCGGGAGGTAGACCGCGCCGGAGAAACCGGTGGAGGACGCGGGCGCGGGGCTGCCCGCCTCACGCCGCACGAGGCGATAGCGCTTGTCGTCGGGCATGTTGGTGAAATGCACCACGCCCTTCTCGTCCTTGAACGAATAGATGTCGGCCAGCGCCGGACGCGCCATCGTCACGGCGGCAAGCGTTGTAGCGAAAACCATCCAACCCGTGCTGCGCTTCATCCGACACCTCGCGTCCAACAACAACGACAGAGGCGTCCATTTTATCCGAAGGCTTCGTGGCTACAAAATGACAGGTGAAATCGGATCCCAGAAGAATCAATTACTTACTGAGGGGTCTGCGAGATTCGCCGCATTTCCCATGGTCCGACTGGTGCAATCGCGGACTTTCCGGCCGCGTCCAGGCCGAATTCGGCGGTCCGCATGGACGACGACGTGAACTGGAATTCCCAGCGTTCGTGATCGACCCCGGGCACGCCGCCGTGGCATTCGTGGCCCACGGTGCCGCCCGCCAGCACCATCTCCATCTGGCGCTCGATGCGCATGCGGCAGCCCGGCAACTCCACGAGCGACCCGGGCGCGATTGCCTCGAAGGGGCGCGCCTTGCGCCATTCGCCCACATGCGACGCCGCGTCGGGAACGGCATAGGCGTCCACGATCACCCCGTTCTGCCCGTGGACCGGGCGGATGCGGTAGATGCGCTGGCGGAACGGGTGCGCATCGTCATCCATGGGGACGTACTCCGCGTAGAGCCAGCCCTCGTCGCGGCGCTCCTTCCAGAAGCGCGCGTGACGGATGCGCACGCGCGAGGTGGTATCGCCCACCACGCGGGATTCGCCGATGGTGACGAACGTCCCCGGCATGATGTAGAGCGCGAGGCCGAGCTCCTGCCGGTCCGCTTCGGACTGCGCGGCGCCGGAAGAATCGCTCACGGACGTCGGCGGATTCGCACACCCGGCGAGGAGTGCCAGCGATGCGAGGAGGGTGACGGTTTTCATGACGCGCATTGTAGGGCCTGCGCCAGAACCCCCGCGGCCGGGCGCAGTCGTAACCTGCATGGCGTTGCCGCCTCGTGCGGCGATAACGCGAATTTCCCGAGGAGACCGGCATGAACAAGGACCAGATGAAGGGCGCCATGAAGGACATGGCGGGACGTGCGCAGCGCAAGATGGGCCAGGCTTCGGACAGCCCGAAGCAGGCGCTCAAGGGCGCCGCGAAGCAGGCCGAGGGCAAGGTGCAGAAGGCCGCCGGCGACGTGCGCGAAGGCCAGAAGCGCGGACGCATGTAGCAGGCAGCAGCCGTACGCCGTAACGGGGGCTTCGGCCCCCGTTCGCTTTTCAGCGCTCCTGCATCTGCACGATCGCCTGCGCGATGTCGCGGCTCACGGTCGCGAGCGCGCGGCTCTGCGCGGCGACGAGGGCCTCGTAGTC
>Ga0068855_100012102_pt1 | contig 10423 bp, 9 predicted proteins | sample KBSCornC52_FD_66592 | JGI IMG/M metagenome (GOLD analysis project Ga0068855, IMG submission 66592) | Corn rhizosphere microbial communities from Kellogg Biological Station, Michigan, USA - KBS Corn C5-2 | ecosystem: Host-associated > Plants > Roots > Rhizosphere > Soil ... | reverse complement strand
AAGCCCTTCTCAAGCTCATCAATCCACAGGATACAGGGCGCGACGGATTCCGCAACCCGAATGGCCTTGCGCATATTCTCCTCGGAGGATCCGACAATCCCCGCGAAGATTCGGCCGACATCCAGGCGAAGCAGAGGCAGACGCCATAAAGAGCCGATCGCTTTGGCAGACAGACTCTTGCCGCATCCCTGTACCCCCAACAGCAGAACGCCGCGCGGTTCCGGCAGGCCGAATGCACGAGCCTTTTCGGTGAAGGAGACCGTGCGCTTCTCCATCCAATCCTTCAGGTTATCCAGGCCGCCGACATCCGAGATATGCTCATTAAACGGATAGTACTCGAGGATGCCGGACTTATGGATGATCTGCTCTTTCTCGCTAAGGATGACGTCGACGTCGAACTTGTGCTTTTCCACGAGCGACTTGGCGAACACGTTCTCCGCCTCGTTCACCGTCAGGCCCTGTGCGGCCTTCAAGATCTGATCGCGCTCCAAATCGGTCAGGGCGACGTTGAGGTTGGGATTCTCCTTCGCCTTCTGGATGATGCCTTCGAGGAGCACATCCAGGTCGTCGCGGTCCGGCAGGCCGTAATCGACGACGGTGATCTCTTTTTCCAGCTCGCTGGGGAGCTTGAATACCGGAGCCAGGATGATCAGCGTCTTGTAGGTCATCTTAAGCGAGACGAAGAGGTCTCGCAGACGACGCGTGATCTCGATGTTGCCGATGAACGCGTGAAAATCCTTGAGAACGAAGAGCGCCTGCTCACGCGAATCCATCACGAAGTCGAGCGCATTCATCGGGTCACGGGTTGCATTGTCACGATGGTTGGCGTTCTGCACCATTCCCTGCGTAATGGTCCAGAAGAGGATCTTCTTGCCGCGCTCCTGTGCGATCCGGCGAAGCGCCGCCTCTACGCGCCCCTCTTCCCATGAGACAATGTAAATGATCGGGTACTTAGCCCGTATGAGCATCTCGAGTTCGGTATCCGCATTAGTGGAAGCCAAAGATAAACCCTCCAGCCTGGCACGGACGCCGGATTGCCGGGCATCGCCGCGCGCAGGCGAGCCAGACGTTGCGGAGCGCGAGAGCCACGTCTGGTGAATTGGTCGGCACGGACCTCCGGTAAGGCGTTAAAAGTGACGCAAACCGGTAGACAACTTAATAGATGTTGACTGCTCTATTATAAAGGAAAATTCGGGCTCCGTCAACGACGCGAAGGTTTCTTTGCGCGAGGGAATATCGGCTCCAGGACGTTCTCTCTTGCGTGGATTGCGATTCAGCGACGAGGCGCGGACCGGTCGCGGTCTAGAACGTGGAAGATGTCGTGTAACTGGCGCGTGACGTTATACTTATCTTCGCAGGATTGGCGGGCGGCAGCGCCAACGGTCAATCTCATTTCACGGTCTGCAATGAGGCGCTCCAGCTTGCATTGCAGATCCATCCTGTCGCCCGGCTTCAATAGAAACCCCGTCACGCCGTCCCGGATCAGCTCGGGAATGCCACCCACGGCTCCTACCAGAACAGGCAGCCCCGTCGCCATCGCTTCGAGCGATGCGATACTGCTGCCGTCCGCCTGGGTAGGCAGGCAGAAGATATCGGCATCGGCGAAGAGCTGCATCGCCTCCGGGGTATTGGCGCGGATGCCGCAGTGTACACGCACATTTGGAATCCGGGGCGCCAGCCGCTTTGTGACTCTCAGATCGGCCGAAGGATACTCGAGTATCTCTTGGACCCATTGCGGAAGCTCGCCGGGCCACGTGACGATATCGAGCTCCCAGTTCCTCAAACGCGAGCGCTCGGCCCACTCCAGCACGTATTCGCCGCCTTTCAAGCGGAATTGGCCGCCGACCATGAGAACCCGAACGGGTCGATTGGATGAGCGTTCAGAGCGATCGACATAATGCCATCGGTTGAGATTCGCCCCCGGCAGCGAGACATGCACTCTCTCGGCAGGAACGTTGTAGTCCTTTCGAATGCCCGCGGCCGACCACTCCGACATTGTAAACAGACCTTCGAGCGTGTTATAAACGCGCGTTTCAACCCGGTTTTTCAGCCATGCCTGCACGGCATTCTTTGGCAGCTGGTGGTTGTACCACGGCGCGAGCTCACGCTTGAGACTCGGGGATAGGTCTGTATAAAGGTAGCTGCGATGCCTGCGAAGAACGGGAAGGAGCCCGATTTGCATGCATGCGAAGAACAGCGCGTCCCACTCCTGGTGCCGCGCCGCGCCCTGGCGCGCGTGCCAGATCTGGTGTCTCCGGTACCGGATGCCTGAGGGCAGGAACGGCATCCCGGCGATCCGGTCTCCGGATTGGTCGCCAGGAAGCGGGATCCACTCGGGCCTGCCCTCATACTCTGCGGGCAGGCACTCCTGGAAATTGAGAAACTGGGTGTAGTGCCCGTGTCCCAGGTGGAACAAGAAACCGATTTTGCCGTACTGCTGCGTCATCGCTTTCCTTTATCGCAGAATCGATTCTTAGCGTAATAAACTTGCCGCACCGTATCCAAAGTCATCATCCTCCGATTATCGGCAGGTCCCCGAGCAAAACCACAGCGATCGCTCATATGCCGCATTCAGCCCGGTGATCGTTCCTGTTCAAGCCATTTCTTTGGCACGATTGCAACCAACGTTGACAACTCCCTGTTAAACTCGCTAAACTAAGGGAACTCTACCCCAATCGTTACCGCCTTATGGTGTCGTGCCGATAGGCAAAAACCATGGTACAGGCGTTCGCCCGGCATCCTGGAGCAGCAGGGAAGGATCCCATATTCGTGTCTCTTCGCACTCTCATCGAGCAAGTTCTCGAACAAAAAACCTTCGCGGTCGCAGGCGTCTCACGCCATCCCGAGAAGTACGGGCACATCGTCTATCAGAAACTGAAAGGCGCGGGTTACAAGGTTTACGCGATCAATCCTAATACCGATTCGATCGCAGGCGACCCGTGCTATCCGTCGCTGGACAATGTGCCGGCGGCAATCGACTGCGTTGTGACTGTAACTCCACCCGAAGTCACTGAAAAGACTGTTCGCGACGCTGGGCACCTCAGGGTGCCGTTCATCTGGATGCAGCCAGGTTCCGAATCGACTTCGGCCTACAACTTGGCGCGCGCTTTCTCGATGCAGGTAGTCTCCGGCGGCCCATGCATCATGGTATCCGTCGCGCAAAGGCGAGCATAAAATGTCGGTAATGGTTAGTCCCGATCGAACCGGACTGCCCCGCGCGGCGGTCAACATTACCCCGGATTTCGGAACTATGGGATCTTGCCTCGCGATCCTTCGAATTTTCCTGGGGATCAAGCTTCTCATCGCCGGTCTGGAGAAATGGAAATGGATCACCGAAACCGGTCTCGGCGCCAAGCTGTCCGAGTGGATCCATAATGGCTCCCCCATCTATTGGTATGTTCCGTTTCTCACAAACACCGTGCTCAGGCACAGCCACCTGTTTACCTGGCTGGTTGTGTTCGGCGAGCTTGTCCTCGGCGCGCTGTTGATCTTCGGTTTGTATACCCGGCTTGCGAGCTTCCTCGCGATCATCATGCTGATCAATTACATGCTCGCCACATGGAACCTCGGATTCCAATGGCAGGGCCTCAACCAATCGCTGATTGCCATCGCATTTACATGTATGGTGACAGGGGCGGGCCGAGTGTTCGGCCTTGATGTCTCGAACTCTTTTAAGAATCCTAAGAGCATCTGGTGGTAGCGAGGTTACGGCAAACTGTCGATAGACAAACCGTACCGCCCCACAATTGCTTCGATGCTTTATCGGCTGTCTGCTCAGTTTGAAAACCAAGATCGCACCTTAAGGAGTGTTTACAACCATGCAACTTAATCGTCTGCTTGCATTCGCAGGAACCCTGATCTTCATGGCGGCCCTTTCCAGCTCCTCGATCGCCCAGCAGCCAGGCGCGATTCACCCGGGACCGACCTCTCAACCGCGATCCGGCATGGCCGGAATGATTCGGCCCAGGGTGGGTATAGGCAACGGCCAGATCATTGGCAATAAGAATACCAAGGTCTACCACCTGCCCGGCGACAAAGGCAGCATGCCCGCCGAAAAGAACCGGGTCTATTTCCGGTCAGAGCGCGACGCAATCGCCGCCGGCTATCACCTCGCCAAAGTCAGAGGCAAGTCCACCAAGATGAAGCCGATGACTCACCGCATGGGCACAATGAAGCCCGGCCTTCAGAAATAGCCTACCGTTAAATATTCTTACAGTTAACGAGGATGGCCGGCGAGGATGGATTCGTAGCAACGAATCACCTCGTCGGCCATCTGTTTGAGTCCGTGTTGATCCGCGGTCTTGCGAGCCTCGGCGCAAATCCCTGCACGCAATTTGTCGTCCAGTAGGAGGCGCCGGATCGCGCAGGCGAGCGCTGTGACGTCGCCAACCTCCGCCAGCATGGAATTCCGGCTGTCCACCAGCACTTCATCGTTGCCCGGGCAGCGCGTGCTGACGACGGCGGTCCCAGCCGCAAGCGCCTCCAGCACAGCCAGGCTAAAATTCTCGGACTCAGTGGGAAGTATCCAGATCGAAGCCGCGGCGAGCCAATCCTGGATATTGCGCTGAAAGCCTGCAAAGTGGATGCGCGCCGAGGCTTCGCTCTTCCGCGCCAGTTCCTCCACCACGGCCACATCCGGTCCGGCCCCGACAAATACGAGGTGCAGCTGCGGGAATTCGTTCTGCACGCACAAGAACGCCCGAAGCGCGTCTATTGGCCGTTTCTGCCGATTCATTCTGGCGGAGAAAACAATAAGTGGCGTACCGGGCGGCAGATTGAGCGCACCGAGAGCGCGTCTGGCATCCCCCGAAGCGAATTTGCCCACATCCACGCAGTTCCGGATCATCATTGCCCGATCGGCTGGCGTGCCGCATCTCAGCTGGGCGTCAAGGCAGTGCCGCGATGGGCAGATAACCTTGCAAATCGAGTGCGTGACGGCGCGCGACCAGATCCGGGAGCGTATTTCTCCCGCTAGAAGATAATCGTACGGGCTCTGGATGGTCACGACGACATGCCGGGGCCGCACGACCCCGAGGGCAAACAGAACCCGGCGCGGCAAGCACACATCTCCAGTATGCAAATGCAGCATCGCGTGCCGATGCTTCCAGAACAGCCAGATGAGCTTGAAAACATTCTGCTGAGCGCCCTGAATGTCCGCTCGAACCGCGTCGCTCTGCTCCGCAGGGATCCCCTCTGCATAGCACCGCTCGATAAACGCGTTGGTCGTTTCGAGCTGTGGCACAACCACGCGAGTCTTCCAGCCCTTGCGAATCAGCTCGGCGCTCAGCTCCATGATCTGAATGGCATCGCCGCCGTCGCCAGTCACGAAGCCTATATGGACAACCTCATGATTGGCCACACTCAATTACGCCTCCGATCCTCGAGACTCGACGATGAATCGGTATGGGTTTTGTCGTGATGTGGCGCTGAGACGGACGACCTGTGGGACGAAGCGACACGGGATCGATCTACGGTGCTCTTCATAAGCTGAATAATCGACGGGACACATTGCTGGGCGTTAAAGAGGTCTTCTACTCGTTTTCTGCCTGCCTGCCCCATGGCTCGACGACGCGAAGGGCTTTCAATGAGTATACGCAGCCGATCTATAAGCATCTCACGATTGCCCGCGGAAATTAAGAATCCGGTAGTTCCATCTTCAATCAACTCCGGGATTCCGCCGACTCCGCTGATAATGACGGGCCTGCCGGTCGCCATGGCTTCCAGGGCGGCCCAGGACGACATATCCGCAAAGGTTGGAAGCACGAAGAGATCGCACTCCGCGTAGAGCCGTCGTAGAAGCGGATCATTCGGTTTGACGCCGGAATGCACGGTTGTGTTCTTCGGAAGCCGGTCAGGCGCTGAGCCCGTGACCAGTGTCAACGAAGCGCGCTCGCTGAATTCGGAGGCAAACACGTCCAGCAAGAGCGAGCCGCCCTTGCGCTGGAAATCACCGCCGACAAAGAGGATGTTGAGATTGCCGTCGTCCGCTGAAGAAGCAGCCTGCTCGCGCGGCACATACGGCCAGGACTCCAGGTCGAGGCCCACATGAAGCGGATGCACTCGGTCGGACGGGATGCCGCAATCCTTTGTCAGCACATCTGCCGCCCAGCTTGAAAAAGGAAGGAAGAGCGCGGTTCGTCCGGCGCACCACTGGTCGAACTTGTACCGCAGCCGCTGGCGCCAGGCGGGACGCTCATACTCTTTGCCGTATTGGCTTTGCGGATGCGATGCGGGTCTTGGTATCGGCGGATTATCCTGAGACCAGACAATACACGGGGAACGATGAAGGACGCTTCGGATCGAGGTGGCTGCGTATGGCTCAAATGCATGAAACATGACCGCATCCAGCGAGCTCAGCTGCCGCATCACCGGTTCGGCCTGTTTAGAAACGATCGCTCTGGACTGAAGCATGCGCGGCAGCCGTCCATATGGATTGCCCTCGATGTGGTGCGAGACCGGCGCCCAGACGCATTCGATCGAGGCGTCGCGATCCGCGTACTTTCGAAGATTGAGGTACCGCGTCTGGTTTCCGGCCGCCGTCGTCAAAACGAAGCCGAAACGGTAGACGGGCTTGTCGAGGGTCCGTTCACTCTGCGGCGTCATGGCCTGTTCGAGCATGTTCTGGTTCAACCAAACTTTCCCGATCGCGCTCGCTTATGGTGTCGAGCGTGCGCAATACCTTTGCCGGTACGCCTGCAACCAGCGTATTCGGCTCAACGTCACGCGTGACGACCGCGCCGGCCGCGACGACGGCCCCGCGACCGATAGTAACCCCCGGCAGGATCGTGGCGCGCGCCCCGATCCAGGCGCCGGGCTCGATTCGGATCGCCCTTGCTCGGTGCGCTCCCGCGCGACACTCCGGGTCGCTCATCACGTGGTCGCCTGTCACCAGGGTAACCTGAAATCCCAGCTGGACTCGATCGCCGATCGCAATCGGCGCAGACCCGTCCAGCGTGCAGCCGGAATTGATGAACACCTCATCCCCGATTGTAAACTCGAAGCTCTCCTGGATCTGGAGCCCGCTCCTGATAAAACAGCGCTTCCCCACCATCGCGCCGTTCCATCGCAAGAGGGCGGCTCGGATGCGGCCGCTCCCCATATTGTCAAGCAGCAGGCCGGAGATCAAGGCGTACAATCGTTGGCGCACAAAAAACCATTGACGCCGCGTGCGTAAGCTCATTGGCGGAAGCCACCTCATGCAGCGGCCGGACCGTCTGCCGCACATTCGTTCAACACCGGAGGACCGAGCCTTGAAGCCAGGTGCTCAGCGCATGCCAAGACCTGTCATGCAGCGCCAGTACATTCGGGCTCCGTGGCGCAGTTGGGAGAGACCGGCAGTGTAGTGTCCGCCGCGAAACGCCTCGCGAGCCCAGCCCAGGCGGTCTTGATACATCAATCTCGCGCGATGACGGAAACCCCATCGCAGCTGATGAAGCCGTTCGGGCGATTCGTCCGGCGCGCTGAACAGCTTGGAGTACAGCAGCCGCTCCTGCTTCTCCATGGTCTTGTGCGCCCGCGATTGGTTGGTCTCGTGCAGCCTGTACTTCAGAATCGTACGATTGAGAAACGCGAAATCTCCCAGCCTGCTAAGACGCAGCCACATATCCCAATCGTCGTAGCCGCTAAGAGACTCATCGAGGGCGCCGCACTTCTCGTGCGCGGTACGCCGGATGACTGCGAGCCCGGGCGTAATCACGCAGTTGCGCACGGCGAAGCAGCCAAACGTAGTCGGCTGATCTTCGGGCTGGCGGATGAGCTGCTCGCCGACGACTGCAAATCTATCCCGGCAGTACGCCTGAACGCTATCCGTATCGAGCGGGCAGCCATTCGCATCGATCGATTCAGGCAAGCCGCTTGCCGCAACAAACTGCGAATTCGCCTGCAGCGCCCCGATCAAGACTTCCAATGTATCCGACACCCACAGGTCATCGTGGTCCAGATAGCAGATAAACTCGGTTTGCCGGTCCGATCGCTGAAATCCCGCATTGCGCGCGGCCGCGACGCCGGCATTTGGCAGTCGGAAGCTTCGAATGCGCGGATCTTTTTCGGCGTACAGACTGGCGATCTCACCTGTTCGATCTTGAGAGCCGTCGTCGACAATCAGCAGTTCCCAATCGCGCACCGATTGGCACAGCACGCTCTCAATGGTCTCCGGCAGGAAGCGAGCAGCATTATAGGCGGGAATAATTACGGATATTCGCATTAAGACTCGCACTGAACGGCTTCAGTGAGGGAAGTGGGAAGAGGGAAGAGACACCCATCAACTTTCGCTCTCGACCATCAACCATCCGCCCTCAACTGTAAACCATACACCCTCCACCACCAATCCTGCATTATACCTTCATTGCTCCCCGTTCGATTTCGGCCAGGGCGCTGGCCGTGGGGCGCCGTCATATCTGCGAAGGGAAGGCCATGCGACGGCTGCCCCGATCACAACCAGCACCGCTCCAATGCCTCCACTAACGACCGATACTACTGGCGAGAAGAGCTGCGCCACCAGACCGGACTCGTAACCGCCCAGCTCGTTCGAGCTGCTGATGAAGACGCTGTTCACGGCGTTCACCCGGCCGCGCATCTCGTCCGGCGTCTGCGTCTGGATCAGGGTCTGACGGATGACGACGCTCACCATATCGAAAGCTCCTGTCAGAAAAAGGGCCGCCAACGAGAGCCACAGCGACCTGGAAAGTCCGAAAACGACTGTTGCGACGCCGAACCCGGCAACGTTCCACAGCATCACGCGGCCCGGACGCCGGAACGCGGGCAAATGGGCGAGCGAGAGCGCGGTCACCAGCGCGCCCACAGAAGGCGCCGCGCGCAGCCATCCCAGCTTATCCGGCCCGACGTGCAGGATGTCGGTCGCATAGACCGGCAGGAGAGTAGTCGCGCCGCCGAGCAGCACTGCGAAGAGGTCGAGCGAGATTGTCGCCAGGATCAGGTCAGCCCGCATGATGTAATGGATCCCGGCGACCAGCGTTGTCCAGGTTACCCTTTCCCTGGCGGCTGCCGGAGCAGACCGCACGGCGATCGGTACGAGCAGCATCGCGCTCATCGCGCCCAGCGCGCTGTTGATCATGTAGACTGCCCACGGCGCTCTCGTCACCGCCAGCGCCCAGCCGCCAAGCGCCGCGCCGGAAACCACCGCAATTCGGCGGAGGCTCGTGTCCCAGGAGATAGCGCTGCCAAGCATGCCGAGCGGCACGATCTGCGGCAGCAGCGCACCCCGCGCGGGATTGCCGAACGCTCGCGCGGAGGCAGAGCAGAACAGGCACACATAGAAGAGCCAGATCGGAGCGGAGCGCGCAGAGAGCGCGCAGAGTGCGAGCGAGCAGGAGCAGAACACCAGCTGAGCAATGATTGCAATGCGGCGACGGGGAAAGTTATCGGCGACGTGCCCGGCCATTAAAGCGAAGAGCAAGATCGGCAGCGCCTGCGCCAGGCCGACATAACCGAGGGTCATCGGCCGGTGAGTTCGCTCGTACAACTCCCAACCGACTACCACGCTCTGCATGTTATCTCCCAGGGCCGAGAGATTTCGCGCTGCAGAGAAGAGATTGAAATTGGGAAGACGCAGCGCGGCGTAAGGATCGTGAGTGACGGGCGGAGAATCCATCGCGCCTATGCCAGCGCTTCGAGGCGGGCCCAGTATTCGGGGAAGGTCTTGCCGACGCACTCGGGGTCCTCGATCTCGATGCCCTCAGCCCGCAGGCCGATCAGCGCGAAGCTCATTGCGACGCGATGATCGTGGTAGGTATTGATGGACGCCGGATGAATTCGTTCGGCAGGATAGATGGTAAACCCGTCCGGACGCTCCTCGACGCGCACGCCAAGCTTCGTTAGCTCGGTGCAGACTGCGGAGATTCGATCGCACTCCTGAAGACGAGTGTGCGCGATGTTGGTCACTGTCGTCGGCGAATCCGCGAAAGGCGCGATCGCTGCAAGTGTCAAGCTCGTGTCCGAAATCGCGCTCATGTCACGTTGGATTCCGTGCAGCCTGCCGTCCACCGGACCTTGCACGGTGAGCCCTTCGGCTGTTTCAGTCACCAGACAGCCTATCTCCGAAAGCACTTCGGTGGCGAACCGAACATCCCCTTGCAGCGATGCGGGCGTCAATCCGGGTATCGTCACTCGACCGCCGGTAAGTGCAGCAGCCGCGAAGAAGTAGGAGGCGCTGGAGGCGTCCGGCTCGATCTGATAAAGAGGTTGAGCCCGATATTTTTGTCCCGATGGCACTACATAGCGCTGAGACAGCGTATTTTCCGTTCGGGCCGAGACGCCCCACTGATCCATCATCCGGAGCGTGAGATCAACGTAGAATGGACGAAGCGTGCCGGACGGCTGCAGAGTGAGATCTTCCCGGGCGTAGGGCGCGACCATCAGCAGCGCCGAAAGAAACTGGCTGCTCGCATCCGCTCCTACCGGTATG
>Ga0068855_100012101_pt1 | contig 10423 bp, 10 predicted proteins | sample KBSCornC52_FD_66592 | JGI IMG/M metagenome (GOLD analysis project Ga0068855, IMG submission 66592) | Corn rhizosphere microbial communities from Kellogg Biological Station, Michigan, USA - KBS Corn C5-2 | ecosystem: Host-associated > Plants > Roots > Rhizosphere > Soil ... | reverse complement strand
CAGAGGCGGAGGGCGCGGCGGCGCGGGATTTCATATTCCTGGAGGACGTGGAGGGGATAGTTGATCTCCTCCATGTCGACGCGGGCGAAGCTGCGCCAGATGCCACCGACAGCGTAGAGCGCACGATCCTTGAGGCCGATGAGGTGCAACTTCTCGATACCCTCGTCAACCAGCTTGCGCGCCTTGTCCGGATCTCCATGCGCGGCGTCCATCAGGCGCAGAGGGCCGACGGGAAGCGTGACGGCATCGCCGGAACGGCCGTTCCTGACACTGACCATATCGAGGCTGCCACCGCCGAGATCGGCGACCAAGCCGTCAGCGTGCGGAATACCCATGACCACGCCTTCGGCGGCAAGACGGGCTTCCTCTTCGCCTGACAGCACGCGGACGGGCGCGCCCCAGGCGGCTTCGGCACGGCGGACAAACTCGGCGCCGTTGGTGGCGTCACGCGCCGCGGCGGTGGCGACGGCCTCTCGGATCGGCACGTCGAGGCTGTCGCACAACATCTTGAAGCGGGCGAGCGCTTCCAGTGCCATGGCGCAGCCCTCGGCGTGGAGACGGCCGGTCGAGACCATTTCTCGGCCGATGGCGCAGATCGATTTCTCGTTGTGAACGGTCGCGGCGGCGCGCGTCTCCGCTTCGTAGATCACGAGACGAACGGAGTTAGAGCCGATATCGACGACGGCGACCGGTCCGCGCGCCTTTGGGCGCGGGCGGACGGTGGCGGGCGCTTTCGCGTCCGCTGCCGGGGTGTGCGTGCCGCTCATTCAGTCCCGCCGGGCGACGATGGAAACGGGTCGCTGATGGGCAATCTTGAGGGCGCGGCCGCGGCCGGACAGGCTCGGATTCGTCATGAAGTAAGTATGCGCCGAAAACGCGTCCGGCGACGAGGCCTCAACGTCGCGGGTGTAGTTCCCGGAAGCATCCATGTGCCAGGTCTGGGCCTGGTCCTTGAGCAGGGCCACCATGATCTGGTCCAGAACCTGTTGGTGGACCGTGGGATTTTCGACGGGGACCAGCGCCTCGACACGGCGGTCGAGATTGCGGGGCATCCAGTCGGCGGACGAGATGTAGACCTTGGCCTGCGGCGACGGCAGGCCGTGGCCCGCGCCAAAGCAGACGATGCGGCCATGTTCCAGGAAGCGGCCGATGATGGATTTGACCCGGATGTTCTCCGACAGGCCGGGAACGCCAGGACGAAGGCAGCAGATGCCGCGCACGACCAGATCGACTTTCACGCCCGTCTGGCTCGCCTTGTAGAGCGCATCGATCATGTGCGGGTCGACAAGGCTGTTGAGCTTGATCCAGATCGCGGCCGGACGGCCTTCCTTGGCGTGGATGATTTCCTGCTGGATATCGTCGATCAACCGGCCGCGCAGGGAGATCGGTGACATCGCCACCTTCTCCAGTCCGGTCGGTTCGGCATAGCCGGTGACGAAGTTGAAAATCTGCGCCGCGTCACGGCCGAGCGCCGGATCGGCACTGAACAGCGACAGGTCGGTGTAAACGCGCGCCGTGTTGGGATGATAATTGCCGGTGCCGAAATGCACATAGGTGTGCAGCGCTCCGCCCTCGCGGCGAACGACCAAGCTGACCTTCGCGTGGGTCTTGAGCTCGATAAAGCCGTAGACGACCTGGACACCGGCGCGCTCCAGGTCGCGCGCCCATTTCATATTTGCTGCCTCGTCGAAGCGGGCCTTGAGCTCGACCAGTGCCGTGACCGACTTGCCGGACTCGGCCGCCTCGATCAGCGCCGCGACGATGGGGCTGTCGGACGACGTGCGGTAGAGCGTCTGCTTGATCGCGACGACATTGGGATCGCGCGACGCTTGGCGGATGAACTGCACCACCGCGTCGAAACTCTCGAACGGATGGTGGACGATGATGTCCTTCTCGCGGATCGCGGCGAAGCAGTCGCCGCCATGATCGCGGATGCGCTCGGGGAAACGCGCGACATAAGGCTTGAACTGCAAATCGCGACGTTCGTCCAGGATGAGTTTGTTGAGATCGGAGAGACCGAGCATGCGATCGATCACGACGAGATCGGTCGGATCGAGATCCAGCTGGTCCGTGATGAATTCGCGCAGGTCGTCCGGCATGGACTTGCTGCACTTCATGTGGATGACGGTGCCGCGGCGCCGCTGTTTCAGCAGCGACTCGAACGACAGCATCAGGTCTTCGGCCTCCTCCTCCAGCTCCACGTCGCTGTCGCGCAGGATGCGGAAGACGCCGGCACCCTCGACCTCGTGACCGGGGAAGAGCTTGGGCAGATACATCTGAACGACCTTCTCCAGCGAGAGAAAGCGCACGACCTTGCCCGTGTCGGGCAAGCGGATGAAGCGTTGCAGCTGCGGCGGGATGGGCACCAGCGCGTTAACGGTCTTCTGATCCCGGATGCGGATCAGGCGCGCCGCGAGCGTGAAGCCAAGATTGGGAATGAACGGGAACGGGTGCGCCGGATCGATGGCGAGCGGCGTCAGCACCGGGAATATCTGGTCGCGAAAATGCGCGTCGAGCCAAAGACGATCGCCGTCCGTCACTTCGTCGCATTCTACGACGGCGATACCGGCGTCGCGCAGCTCGCTGTAGATGGGCATCCAGATCGCCTGCTGGTCGGCGATCAGCGACTTCGCCATGGCGTCGACCTGGGCGAGCTGCTCGGCCGGCGTCAGGCCGTCGGCGCTCAAGGTGGCGACGCCCTCCTTGATCAGATCTTTGAGGCCCGCAACGCGAACCATGAAGAACTCATCGAGGTTGGAGGCCGAGATCGAGAGAAAGCGCAGGCGCTCCAGCAACGGGTGGCGCATGTTCCGCGCCTCGGCGAGCACGCGCCGGTTGAACATCAGCCAGGAGAGCTCGCGGTTGACGAAACGCTCGGGCGAGGCGGGATCGATGGGGGCATGGGAAACCGTTTCGGCAGCGCAGGCTTCCTCCCGCGCGGTCTCTTCTTCCACATCCAGGGTCGAAATCGGGTTTGACATCAAACGGTTATCGTTACGGACCCCGCAAGGTACCTCATGTGGATAACTGTGTCATGACAACGGTTGCAGGGCCGTGAACGGCCTTTTTCAGCGGTCCAGAAGCTCGCCCACGAGTTGGACGGTAATGGGGCGCTTGCCGGCCAAGGCGTGCCGGTCGGCCGCGGCAACGAAATCTCGGACGGCGGAGGGCGAACGCTCGATGGAGCGCAGGACGCGGGCGATGACGGACTCGGGTACGACGAGCTGGCGGTCGGCGAAGAGCTTGCGCGCCAGGCCGGCGAGGAGCGCGTCGTCCGGCTCGCCCAACGCATAAGCGGGAAGCGCGCGGAACCGGGAGACGAGATCGGGCGAGGCGGCACGCCAGGTGCGCGGATGCTGCACGCCGGTGAAGAGGACAAGCCGCTGCTGCTGGAACAGCGCAAACAGCGCGACCTCGTCCAGCGACAGCGCGGTGTCGACGTCCTCGACGGCGAGAAACGTCGCGGGTTCGAGTTCGGCGACAAGATCGCCGGTCAGAACCTGCGCGTCGATCACGCGCGCGCCGGCGACGGAGGCCCAAGCATGCGCGAGGTGGGTCTTGCCGGAACCGGACGGACCATAGAGTGCGGCGACCTGCACGGGCCCAGGGCGGAACGAGTCGACGAAGGCGGTGGCGGCGGCATTGGAGGGCGCGACGATGAAATCCTCGCGCCGAAGCTGCGGCTTTGGTTCGAAGGGAAGCGGGAGCTGCGATGCCAAGGACTTGGATCAGACCGGGCGGCGGCCGAGGATGAAGGCCTTGAGCAGAAGCTGGCCGTAGGCAAACCAGCTCATCAGCGTGAAAGCAGTGGTAATCACGGCCGCGGTCAGCATCAGCACCGGCTGGCCGTTGTGCAGCGAGAGCATCAGCAGGACCAGCGCGACATAGCCCACCTGGACCACGGTGCTGGCTTTGCCGACGGCGAGCGGTTCCATTTTGACCGGCAGGTTCAGCATCTGCGCGAGGCCGACGCCGAGTACGATGGCAACGTCACGCGCGATGACGATGATGGTAAGCCATAGCGGCGCGACGCCGATGACGGTCAGGGTGACGTAGCTCGCCAGCATCAGCAGCTTGTCGGCCACCGGATCGAGATACTCACCGAAGCGCGAGACCAGGCCGAAGCGGCGGGCAAGCCAGCCGTCCAGGGCGTCCGAGCCTCCGGCCGCCGCGAAGACGAGCAATGCGGGAAAATAGTCGCCATGGAGTACGAGCCAGGCACAGAGCGGCGCCAGCAGGATACGCACGCCCGTAAGGAAGTTCGGGAGCTGGCGCAGCGGGCCGGTCATTTGTTGTCACCGCTGTCGTCGGGCTTGCGTGGCGTGACGTAGGCCATCGTCCAGCCGCTGTCGCCGCCGCGGTCGAGCGACACGCCGGCCGGTGCAAGGGCATTGCGCAGCGAGTCCGTCGAACCCTGGTAGGTGAGCGAGACACGCACCAGGCCGATATCCATCGCCAGCACCTGCACGTTGCTGACATTGGCAAGACCGGTCATTGCGTTCTGCATCAAACCCCACTGCGGCAGGCTATCCACGCGCACGTCGGCGGTGATCGTGCTCTTGGGCCCGAAGTCGATCGCGGGCTTCTGCGAGAACATCACTTCGATGGCATGGACGGCGGCATCGGCGGCGAGCGGATAGGTCTGCGTGGGGTTGCGGACCATCGGGACGTCAACGGACGTTTTCATAGGCGCTTCGGCGATACCAATGCGGCGAATCCAGACCTGCACCTTGCCGGTCATCACACCGCCCGTTTGACCGGTCACCAGCGGAATGGCGAGGGCGAGCACCGCTTCGCTGGCCTTGATGCGGCCGGCAACCTGCTGCACGTCTGCCCAGGTGGCGGTGTCGAAGTTCAGGCGGCCGAGGCCCACGATATCAGGTGCGCTGCCGGTCGGCACCGCGAAGGGCACGGCGGCACCCTGGAAGCGCGGCGCGGCGAAAGCCGAGGTCCAGCCGGATTCGGGCGAGTACTTCGGTGACATCGGTATCAGGAGAATGCGGCGGCCGGGTGCGGCGAGGCGGTAGGAACTCGAGATGCCCATCATTATCCGCGCAACCGCCTCGGGCGAGAAGGTGTAGGTCACGTCCGCGACGTAGCGGGTGGTCGAGCGCTTCTCGTGCACGACCGTGTAGCCGCGCATGAGGCGGCGCAGACCGGCGGCGTCAAGCTTGGGCATCTTCTTCTGATCGCCGGCCTTCGCGACACGCTGGAAGAGAATAGACCATGCCTTGGGACGGCCCTGCTCAATGGCGGCAGCTTCGGCAGCGCTCGCGGATGCCGCGGTGGCGTCCACGTGAATGCCGCTCACCGTGTAGAGAAGATCGGCCGCGCGCGCGGCGGGCGCGAACATGAGAACGGCAAGCGCCAGAACGGGTGCCAGCCTGACAAGAAGGGTGCGCATCGGAAACCTTGCGAGAACGGGCGGACTATAGGGCCCGGACCGAGCCTAAGAAAGCGGCACGATCACAGGTCAGCGTTGTTGTTTGACGTTGTGTCTCCAGTGCTTGCGCCATGGTGGACGGGTGCTTAAACGGGGGCAGGTTCCAAGGCTTGTGAGTCCGAAACATGACCAAGCAAGGCCGCAACAGCCTGACCTACAAGGACGCCGGCGTGGACATCGATGCGGGCGAGGCGCTGGTCGCGCGGATCGCGCCCGCCGCCAAGGCGACCCGGCGGCCCGGCGCCGATGCCGACCTTGGCGGGTTCGGTGGGCTGTTCGACCTGAAGGCGGCAGGATTCAAGGATCCGGTGCTGGTCGCGGCGACCGACGGCGTGGGAACGAAGCTCAAGATCGCGATCGATACCGGGCTGTTCGCCGGCATCGGGCAGGATCTGGTGGCGATGTGCGTCAACGATCTGGTCGTGCAGGGCGCCGAGCCGCTCTTCTTCCTCGACTACTACGCGACAGGGAAATTGAACGTCGACGACGCGGCGGTGGTGATCGAAGGCATCGCTCGTGCTTGCAGGGAATCAGGTTGCGCGCTGATCGGCGGCGAGACGGCGGAGATGCCGGGGCTATATGCCAAGGGCGATTTCGATCTCGCGGGGTTTTCGGTCGGCGCCGTGGAACGCGGCCATGTGCTGCCGCGCACATCCGAGATGCGCGAAGGCGACATCGTGATCGGCGTGGCATCGAGCGGGGTGCACTCGAACGGCTATTCCCTGGTGCGGCGTGTGGTGGAACAAGCCGGTGCGAAATATGACGCGCCGGCGCCATTCGACGCGACGCGCACACTGGGCGAGGCGCTGCTGGCACCGACGCGGCTGTACATCAAGAGTGGGCTGGCGGCAATCCGAGCGGGCGGCGTGAAAGGCCTGGCGCACATCACGGGCGGCGGGATCACCGAGAATTTGCCCCGCGCCCTGCCCGACGGACTGGACGCCGCGATCGACCTTGACGCATGGACGCCGCCCAAGGTGTTCGGCTGGTTGGCGCGGTCGGCGGGAATCGAGGCGGCCGAAATGCTGCGGACGTTCAACTGCGGGCTGGGGTTCATGGCGGTCGTGGCGGCGGAAAGCGCGGATCAGGTAATCCATGCGTTCGAGGCGGCCGGTGAAAGAGCGTGCCGGGTCGGCGAACTGGTACAAGGCGGTGGCGAGGCGAAAGTCGTCTATCGCGGCACGTTGAAGCTCTGAGCCACTTGCGGGGGCGGTCCCCCACCCGGAAAATGCGATCGCATTTTCCGACCTCCCCACAAGGGGGAGGATAGGGAGGGTCTTCGTGACCACAAAGAAGCGTGTTGCCATTCTGATTTCCGGACGCGGCACCAACATGGCGGCCCTGATCGAAGCGGCCTGGGCCCCGGATTTTCCAGCGAAGATCGCGCTGGTGTTCTCCAACGTCGAAAGCGCGCCCGGGCTCAAGACCGCGCAAGCGGCCAGCATCCGCACCCAGGCGCTGTCGCACAAGGAATTTCCATCGCGCGAGGCGTTCGACGAAGCAATCGACGAGGCGCTGAACGCACTGGATGTCGATCTGGTATGCGAGGCGGGCTTCATGCGGATCCACTCGGACGCGTTCGTACAGAAATGGGAAGGGAAGATGATCAACATCCACCCGTCGCTGTTGCCCTCGTTCAAAGGGATCAAGGTGCATGAGCAGGCGATCGAGGCCGGCGTGCGCATTTCCGGGTGCACCGTGCATTTCGTGACCCCGGCGCTGGACGGCGGGCCGATCATCGCGCAGGCGGCGGTGCCTGTGATGCTGAACGATACGGCCGAGACGCTGGCCGCGCGTATCCTGATCGAAGAGCACCGGATTTATCCCGAGGCGCTGAAGATGGTGGCCAACGGACACGTGCGGCTCGAGAACGGGCGCGCGGTGTTCCTGTGAACATCCTGCGTGCCGCGCTGCTGGCAATCGTCGCACTGTTCATGGCAACGGGTGCATCAGCGGCAGAAGCGACTGCGCCAGCGGCTCAGTTCTTCGTGATCACCTATGCGACCGGGCCGGCATGGAAGCCGGGAGCGCCCTTGAAAGACCAGGGGCTTGGCCCACACGTGGGATACATGACGAAGCTGCGCGATACACATCGCCTGTTCGCAGCAGGACCCTTTCCGGACTCCGACGGCAATAAGATCGGCATGGTGATCGTGAAGGCGGCGAGCCTGGACGAGGCGAAGGACATCATGGCGCACGATCCGGCGATGATCGCGGGCATCTTTACCGGGCAGGTGCAGCACTGGATGAACGCATTCGAGGCGGGCCAGGCGCCGTCGGCCTTCCTCGCCGGGCCTTAACCGGCGATCTTCTTCGCGGCGAGTTGGTCACGCCAATGCGCCTCGCGCTCCTTGAGGAGCAGACCGACCATCTGCGGGTTGTCGTCGGCTATTTCTTCCAGAACTTCATAGGTGAAAGCAGCCTCGCCGTGCGTGTTCCATGCTGCCTGCGCTTCCTTGTTGGTGTAGCCGCCCGTGCGCAGGGCGAACCAGATACCGTTCTGCGCAGTAACCAGGTTACGCGAGGTACCAGTCCAGACGTGGCCGTCCGCGCGCACAGCAAATACTCCGGGGGTTTGCTTCCGGTCCGCATATTCGCGGACAAGTTCCTTCTTGCGGGCGCTGTCGACCATCAGCCGACACCGGAAAGCTGCTTCGAGATATCCCAGAGCTTGGCCGCGGCGGCATCGTCCTGCGCGGCGGCCGTCGAATTCTCGATCTTGCACTTGTAAAAATACTCGCCGCTGATTGTGGCGACGTCGGGTGAACTTGCCAGATGGATAATGGTCTTGGCGCCCTGCTCGGGCGTGATGCCGAAGGTCATGATCGTGCGCTGGAGAACCTTCAGGAAAACATTGGTGGCGTTGTTCGAGCCGAAACGCGTGCCGACGAAACCCGGATGCAGGCAGTTGGCGGTTGGACCGCCGACGCCGAGGCGCCTGGCGATCTCGCGCGTGAAGAGGATGTTGCAGAGCTTGGAATTGCCGTAGGCGGTGAACGACGCGTATTTGCGCTTCTCGAAATTGAGATCGTCGAGATCGAGCTTCGCGGATTTGTGCGCGTCGGAAGCGGTGGAGACGATGCGCGCGCCGGGCGTGGCCTTGAGGTTCGGCAGCAGGACGTTCGTCACCACGAAGTACGCCATGTGGTTGGTGGCGAAGGTCATCTCCAGGTTGTCGACGCTGGTCTGGCGCGCGAGGAAGACAGCACCGGCGTTGTTGATGAAGACGTCGATCTTCGGCTCGACCGCGGCCACTTCTGCGGCGACGCGCTTCATCTCGGCGACGGAGGAGAGATCGGCGTAATGCGCGCCGTGCCGCACGGCGGCGTTCGCGGCTTGCAGTTTCGACAGCGTGGCGTCGGTGCGCGCCTTGTCGCGGGCGATGAGAACGATGCGAGCGCCCTGCTCCGCCAGACGGATCGCTGCGACTTCACCGATGCCCGATGTGCCGCCTGTTATGACGACCGTTTTGCCTTGCATAAGCGCCCCTCATCACCTCCCCTTGTGGGGAGGTCGAAAAACATCAAGCGCAGCGTAGATGTTTTTCGGGCGGGGGTCAGCACTTCGGGTGGGAGAAGGACCCCACCCGAAATTTGCTTTTGCAATTTCGACCTCGCCACAAGGGGGAGGTGATTACATCAGAGGACGATATCGAGGCCGGAGAAGAAGAACGCGATTTCCTGCGCCGCCGTTTCCGGCGCGTCGGAGCCGTGGACGGAGTTTGCCTCGATCGACTCGGCGAAGTCCTTGCGGATCGTGCCGGCGGCGGCGTTCGCCGGGTTGGTGGCGCCCATCACTTCGCGGTTCTTGGCGATGGCGCTCTCGCCCTCGAGGCACTGAACGACCACCGGGCCCGAGGTCATGAACTTGACAAGGCTGCCGAAGAAGGGGCGCTCCTTGTGGACGGCATAGAAGGCTTCCGCCTGCGCCTGCGAGAGCTGGAGGCGGCGGGAGGCGATGACGCGCAGGCCCGCCTTCTCGAAGCGGTCAATGATCGCGCCCGTGAGGTTCCGGCGCGTGGCGTCCGGCTTGATGATGGAAAGGGTGCGCTCGACGGCCATGTCAGTCTCCGAAATGCGAAAGTGGGCGCCTTATAGCGAAGGACCGGCAATACGCAAGGCAAGGTTTTGCTCACCTTTCTTTGTGGTATACGCCCCGTCCCATGCTGGTCATCAACAACGTCCTCGTCCGCATCGCGGGCCGCGAAATCCTGAAAGGCGCAAGCGCGAGCCTGCCCGCAGGCCGGCGCGTGGGCCTGGTCGGACGCAACGGCGCCGGCAAGTCGACCTTGCTGAAGGTGATCCTGAACCAGCTGCATCCCGACGATGGCGAGGTATCGTGGCCGACCGCCTGGCGCATCGGCGCGGTGGCGCAGGAGGCGCCCGGCACGCAGACCTCCCTCATCGACACCGTGCTGGAGGCCGATCCCGAGCGGATGAAGCTGCTGGCCGACGCGGAGCACGAGACCGACGGCCACAAGCTGGGCGAGATCTATCACCGGCTGGACGCGATCGACGCCTACACCGCGCCGGCGCGCGCGGCGGAAATTCTCGCCGGCCTCGGCTTCAGCGCGGACGACCAAACTCGTCCGTGTGCGGAGTTCTCAGGCGGCTGGCGCATGCGCGTCGCGCTGGCGGCGATCCTGTTCGCGGCACCAGACCTGCTGCTGCTGGACGAGCCAACCAACTATCTCGACCTTGAGGGCGTGATGTGGCTGGAGAACTTCCTGCTGCGCTATCGCGGCACGGTCTTGATCGTCAGTCATGACCGCGACCTTTTGAATACGGCCGCCGAATTCATCCTGCATCTCGAACACGGCAAGATGAAACTCTACAGCGGCAACTACGACACGTTCGTGGATACGCGTGCGATGCAGCGGGCGTTGGACGTGGCAAGCCAGAAGAAGCAGGAGCTGCGGCGGGCGCATTTGCAGAGCTTCGTCGACCGCTTCCGCGCCAAGGCGACCAAGGCGCGCCAGGC
>Ga0068855_100012100_pt1 | contig 10424 bp, 9 predicted proteins | sample KBSCornC52_FD_66592 | JGI IMG/M metagenome (GOLD analysis project Ga0068855, IMG submission 66592) | Corn rhizosphere microbial communities from Kellogg Biological Station, Michigan, USA - KBS Corn C5-2 | ecosystem: Host-associated > Plants > Roots > Rhizosphere > Soil ... | reverse complement strand
TCGTTCGGCGATCGCTCGCACATGCTCGAGGCGTCATGGGTGCAGGCGCTCCCGCGCGGGTTCACGCTGACGCCGACGATTCGTTATTTCACGCAGTCGGCCGCGTACTTCTATCGCGACCCGCCGTTTCCGCAGGGATTCGTTCCCGGTCAGCTCTACGCGGCCGACGAGCGGCTGTCGGCGTTCGGCGCCGTGACGCTCGGGCTTCGGATCGCGAAAGAGCTGCCGAACCGCGTCACGATCGACGTCGCGTACAACGCGTATCGGCAGCGCGGTGATTGGCGGCTTGGCGGCTCGGGCAGCCCGGGCCTTGCGACGTTCTCCGCACGATGGATCGAGCTCGGCATCGCGAAGCGCTTCTGACGCACGATGGGCCTGTGCCGTCGTCGTTCCGCTATCGCTTCGCGGCGATGGCGTCGGTGCACGAGATGCGGCTCGCCTGCACGGATCGCACGACGGCCGACCGCGCGGCGCATGCTGCGATCGCCGACGTGAAACGGATCGAGGCGAAGTACTCGCGCTATCGCGACGACAGCGTGACGACCGCGATCAACCGCGCCGCTGGCCTGCGCGCGGTCGCGATCGACGCCGAGACGGCATCGCTTCTGCACTATGCCGATCGCTGCCACGCGCTGTCGGACGGTCTTTTCGACATCACGTCCGGCGTGCTGCGCCGCGCGTGGAATTTCAAGCTGCGGCCGCCGCGCATTCCGTCTGCGGGCGAGCTTGCGGCGGCGCGCGATCTGATCGGCTGGCCGCGCGTCGATTGGAGTGATGCGTACGTCCGGTTGCCGGAGAAGGGCATGGAGCTCGACTTCGGCGGCATCGGCAAGGAGTATGCGGCCGATCGCGCAGCGGCGATCGTTCGCGACGCCGGCGCTGCGCACGCGCTCGTCAATCTCGGCGGCGACGTGCGTGCGATCGGGCGACGCGCCGACGGCTCGCCGTGGCGCGTCGGCATCCGCGATCCGCGCGATGCCGATGGCGTCGTTGCGACGATGCTGATCGACGATGCGGCCGTCGCGACGAGCGGCGACTATGAGCGCTACGTCGAAGTGAACGGCCGCCGTTACTGCCATCTGCTCGATCCGCGAACCGGCATGCCGGTCGATCATTGGCGTTCGGCGAGCGTCGTCGCTCCGCTCGCGATACTTGCCGGCAGCTACGCGACGATCGCGATGCTGCTCGGTGAATCCGCCGAGCGTTTTCTCGTCGAGCAGAGTGTCGGTGCGTTGCTGGTGAGCGCTGACGGCTCGCTGCGGCGTATTGGACAAGCGGCGGGCGAGGCAATCCCGCGATAAGCGACGCTCAACCGAATCGCGCGTACGTCGATTGCCAGGGCTGCAGTTTCTCGAACGCGCGCGCCGCGCGCAGCACGCGGCGATCGCCGTGCATCGGCCCGACGATCTGGAGCCCGACCGGCAATCCCGCTTTCGTGAAGCCGCACGGCACGCTCGCCGCCGGTTGCTGCGTCAGGTTGAACGGGTAGGAGAACGACGCCCAGCGCGTCCAGTCGCTGCCGACGTCGCCTATCGTCTCGGGCGCCAGCCGCCCGGCCGTGAACGGCGCGACTGCAACGGTCGGCGTGATCAGAAGATCGTAACGCGCGTGAAATTCGCGCATCGCCGCGCCGAGCCGACCGCGCGCCGCGACCGCGTCGAGGTACTCGTCGACCGTAATCGCCTTCGCGCTTTCCGCGATGCGTGCGAGGCCGGGATCGAGCAGCGCGCGCTGCTCGGCCGACATGCCGCGCACCGCGTTGTGGCAACCGACCCACCAGTGCACCTTGAAGATCGCGTGCACATCCGGGAGCGGTGGATCGACCGCCTCGACGCGCGCACCGGCCTCGACGAACGCCTGCACCGCTGCGCCGGTAATGGCGGCGATCTCGTCGTCCACGTCGAATCGGCCGAGCCGCGGGGACCACGCGACGCGCAACCCGCCGATGCCGGCGTCGAGCTCGTCGCGATAATCGACCGGGTCGTTGGGCAACGCATGCCAGTCGCGCGCATCGGGCCGCGTGATCACGTTCATCATCGTCGCCGCATCGGCAACGCTGCGCGTCATCGGGCCAAGATGCGAGACGGTTCCCGTCGGAGACAGCGGCCACGCCGGCACGCGGCCGAAGCTCGGCTTCAGGCCGAAGATGCCGCAGAACGACGCCGGCACGCGAATCGATCCGCCGCCGTCGGTGCCGACGTGCAGCGCACCCATGCCGGTCGCCGCCGCGATGCCCGCACCGCCCGAACTGCCGCCCGGCGTGCGAGACGGATCCCAGGGATTGCGCGCGACGCCGATCAGCGGACTGTCGGTGACGGCCTTCCACCCCATCTCGGGTGTCGTCGTCTTGCCGAGGATGATCGCGTTCGCCTCGCGCAGCCGCGCGGTGACCGGCGCGTCGTCGTTCCACGGACCCGCGGGATCGATCGCGCGCGAGCCGCGCAACGTCGGCCATCCGCGCGTGAGGATCAGGTCCTTGATCGTGACCGGAACGCCATCGAGCGCGCCATCAGATGCGCCGCGCTGCCACCGCGTCTCCGAGGCGCGCGCGGCGGCGCGCGCACCGTCGGCGTCGACGAGCACGAATGCGTTGTGCGTCGCGCCGAGCTTCGCGATCTGCGCGAGGCACGCGTCGACGACCTCGACCGGCGACGCCTGGCGCGCGCGATAGAGCTCGACGAGCTCACTGGCAGCCGCGAGGGCGAGGTTCGTCATCGCCTAATCGCCGTCGAACTGCGCCGCGGTGTAGCCGAAGAAATCCCGCCCCTCCGGCATGATCTCGGAGATGAACGCGAGATCGCGCATGTCGGTCATCCGCATCGGGTACAGGATGCCGTCGAGATGGTCGCACTCGTGCTGCAGCAGCATCGCGTGAAATCCCTGCGCGAAGCGCGACTGCGTGCTGCCATCGAGCGAGGTGAACGTGAGCTTGATCCTGTTGTAGCGCGGCACGCGGCCATAGAGGTTCGGCAGCGACTGGCAGCGCTCCCAGATCGGCCGCTTCTCTTCGCTCTGCGGTTCGAGAACCGGATTGATCAACGTCGTCCACGGTATCGGTTGCTGGCGTGAGCCGGCCGGAATCCGATGCGGCGGCACGCGATAGACGACGACGCGACGATTGATGCCGATCTGCGGCGCGGCGAGGCCATTGCCGTCCACGGCGTTGATCGTGTCGAGCAGGTCGTCGACGAGGCGCTTCGTCTCGGGTGACGTCGGATCGTCGACAGGGGACGAGACCTGTTTCAGATGCTCGTTGCCCATGAGCAGGATGCGGTGAACGGTCATGGCGGATTGGCAGGATCGGAAATGGGCGAGCGCGGATGGCGCCAATCGCGCCCGGGAACGGCGCTGAACAACTCACGGGTGTACGGATGCGAAGGCGACGCGAAGATGTCGCCCACCGCGCCGTACTCGACGATCTCGCCCGCGCGCATGACCGCGATCGTATCGCAGACCTGTGCGGCGACGCGCAGGTCGTGCGTGATGAAGAGCATCGCGAGCTTCAAGCGGTCGCGGATGTCGGCGAGAAGCCGCAGCACCTGCGCCTGCACCGACACGTCGAGCGCCGAGACCGGCTCGTCGGCGATCAGCACCGCGGGCTCGAGCGCGAGCGCGCGCGCAATGCCAATCCGTTGCCGCTGGCCGCCCGAGAACTCGTGCGGAAAACGATCCGCGGCTCGCGGGTCGAGTCCGACGAGCTCCAGCAGCGCATGAGCGCGCGACAGGGCTTCCTGCTCGGGCACGCCGTGAACGATCGGCCCTTCGGCGATGAGCCTTCCGATCCTGCTGCGCGGATCGAGCGAGCCGTAGGGATCCTGAAAAACGGTCTGGATCTGCCGGCGATGCTTGCGCAGTTCGCGGCGCGACAGACGCATCAGATCGACGCCGTTCATCACGACGGCGCCGCGCTCGGCGTCGACCAGCCGCACGATGCAGCGCGCGAGCGTCGACTTGCCGGACCCCGACTCGCCGACGACGCCGAGCGTCTCGCCGTGCCGAATCGTGAGGTCGATCGTCTTGACAGCAGGCACCACCCGCCGTCCGCGGCCGAACCCGCCTCCCGAGTGATACGTCTTTTCGAGCCCCTCGACACGCAGAACGACCGGGGCTTCGGATGCGACGCGTCGTGCGCGCGGCTCGAGGCTCGGCACGGCCGCGATCAGCGCCTGCGTGTACGGATGCGTCGGCGCGTTCAACACCGCGTCCGTCGTGCCGACCTCCACGACGCGGCCGTGCTGCATCACGGCGACGCGATCGGCGATGTCGGCGACGACGCCGAAATCGTGCGTGATGAAGAGCACGCCGATGTGACGCGCGCGCTGAATCTCGCGAAAGAGGGCGAGGATGCCCTTCTGCGTGGTGACGTCGAGCGCGGTCGTGGGCTCGTCCGCGATCACGAGCGCCGGCTCGAGGATCAGCGCCATCGCGATCATCGCGCGCTGCCGCTGCCCGCCCGAAAGCTGGTGTGGATACGCGTCGACGAGCTGGGCTGCATTCGGCAGGCGGACGGCGGCGAGCATCTCGACGATGCGCGGCACGCGCTCGCGCTTTCGCAGCGGCGTATGGAGCTCGAGGACCTCCTCGATCTGCGCGCCGATCGTCTTCACGGGATTGAGCGCCGTCATCGGCTCCTGGAAGATCATCGACACGCGGCGGCCGCGCAGCTCGCGCATTCGCGCATCGGAGAGGCGCAGCACGTCTTCGCCGTCGAGCAGGATCGAGCCTCCGCTCGCCCGCACGTGCGGCGCCGGCAGCAAACGCATCACGGCGCGGGCCATCACCGATTTTCCCGAGCCCGATTCGCCGACGACGCAAAGGATCTCGTCGGGCGCAAGCGTCAGGCTTACGTCCGAGACCGCCTGCGGCCGGTCCGCCCACGGCGGAAGGTCCACGGTGAGGTTGCGGATATCGAGGATCGGCGAAGAGGTCGCCATCAATGGCGCAAGCGGGGGTTCAGCGCGTCGTTGAGGCCGTCGCCGACGAGATTGATCGCGAGCACGGTGACGAGGATCGCGACACCCGGAATGGCGCACAGCCACCACGCGCGCTGCAGGAAGTCGCGTGCGGCGCCGACCATGAATCCCCAACTCATGACGTTCGGGTCGGACAGTCCGAGGAACGACAGCGCCGACTCGGTGAGGATCGCCGTCGCGACGAGCAGCGATCCGGTGACGATGATCGACGACACGCAGTTCGGCAGCACGTGCAGCAGGATGACGCGGCTGTCGCTCATGCCCATCGCGATGCACGCCTGCACGAACTCGCGATTGCGGAGCGACCTGAACTCGCCTCGGACGAGGCGCGCCATCGGCGGCCACGAGACGATTGCGATCGCGAGGATGACCGTCCTGATCGAGGGCGACAGGATCGCGACGACGAGGATCGCGAAGAGGAACGACGGAATCGTCTGGAACATCTCGGTGACGCGCATCAGCGCGTGATCGAGCGCGCCGCCGTAGTAGCCGGCGAGGCCGCCGATGACGACGCCGAGCAGCGTCGCGAATAGCGTTGCCGCGAGCCCGATCAGAAGCGACGTCCGCGCACCGTAGACGAGCCCCGCGAGCTCGTTGCGGCCCAGCATATCGGTGCCGAGCGGATAACGTCCGAACGGCGGCGAGAACGGCGGTCCCGCGAGCTCGAACGGACCGGCGTGGAAAAGCGAGGGCCCGGCGATCGCGACAGCGACGATCGCGAGCAGGACCAGGAACCCCGCGAAGGCGGCGCGGTTGCGCGCAAAGCGTTGGAGGAACGCGTTCATCGCAGCGCGATTCTCGGATCGAGCATCGTGTAGATGACGTCGACGACGATGTTGACCAGGATGACCAGACACGCCGCCACGAAAAAGACGCCGAGGAGGAGATTCAGGTCACGCGCGAACAGCGCCTTGTAGGCGAGGAGTCCGATGCCGGGCCAGCCGAACACCGTCTCCACGACGACGGACCCGCCGAGCAGGTTGCCGATCTGGACGCCCGCCATCGTGACGATCGGCAGGCTCGCGTTGCGCAGCACGTGGCGGTAGGTGATGGCGCGCTCGGTGAGGCCCTTCGAGCGCGCGGTGACGACGTAGTCCATGTCGCGCTGCTCGAGGACGGACGCACGCATCAGCCGCACGTAGAGCGCCATGTAGAAGAGCGACAGTGTGATCGCCGGCAGCACCAGATGCCGCGCGATGTCGCCGACCTTCGCCCATCCGGTGTAGAACGCCGCGATGTTCACCATCCCGCTCGTGGGAAGCCAGCGCAGCTCGATCGCGAAAAGCACGATCAGCATGAGGCCCACCCAGAACAGCGGCGTCGCGTACGAGACGAGCGCGAACACCGAGATCACGTTGTCGCGAAGCGAGTTGGGGCGCGTGCCGGCCAGCAGTCCGAGCAGGACGCCGAGGCCGATCGAGAGCACGATCGTCGTGCCCATCAGCAGCAGCGTGGGACCCAGTCGCGTCGCGATGAGGTCGCGAACCGGCATCCCTTCGCGGAACGAGTAGCCCAAGTCCAGCGATACCACGTTGCGGAGGTAGTCGAGATACTGGACGTAGAGCGGTTGGTCGAGGCCGAACTCGTGGCGGAGGACCGCCATGTATTGCGGCGTTGCCGAGCCCGCCTCGCCGGCGAGCACGTCTGCCGCATTGCCCGGTGCAAGGTGCACCAGCAGGAAGTTCAGCGTGACGATCAGCAGCAGCGTCGGAACGGCCTGCGCAAGCCGCCACCCGATGTACCGGGCACGGTCGCGTGCGACGCTCATCGTGCGTCCGCGGGCGCCGTGCGCGCCCGTTTCCCGCTACGACTCCACGTAAACCGCATTGAACGGCGAATACGTCCCGAGCGGGCTCACGACCAGGTTCTTGAATCGGGTGTCGTACACGGTCACGAACTGCAGCTCGAAAACCCAGATGAGCGGCACGGCGTCGACGACGAGCTTCTGGAATTGATGGTAGAGATCCGCGCGCTTCTTCGGGTCGATCTCGACTGCCGCATCCTTCATCAGCTTGTCGGTCTCGGGACTGCTCCAGCCGGTGCCGTTGACGAACACCGTGCCCTTCTTGATCGACCACGACGAATACTCGCGGTCGATGCCGATGACCGGGTCGGCGAGGTTCTGAAGCCAGTTGGACGTGAGCTGGAAGTCGTAGTCGGTATAGATCCGCCGCAGCCACGTCGGCACGTCCTCGTAGCGGATCGTCGCCTTGATGCCGATCTTCGCGAGCGCCTGCTTCACGTATTCGCCGAAGCGCTGCCACTCGTCGCCGTAAGGCGTGACGTCGTGCACGATCTCGAAACGCGTGCCGTCGCCCTTTCGCGGGTAACCCGCCTCGTCGAGCAGCTTGTTCGCCATCTCGACGCCGTTCGGCACGTTGTAATTGCGGACGTCGGACGTGTAGATGCCGCTTGGCGCGAAATTAGAGCTGATAGGGCCGGTCGCCGGCTTGCCGAAGCCGAACCAGATGTTGTCGATCACGAACTTGCGGTCGATCGCGTACGAGATCGCGCGGCGCACGCGCACGTCATCGAACGGCTTCACGCGCGTGTTGAAGTCGAGCTCGACGATCGGCGACTGCATTTCGTAGCCCCGAGTCGTCGACGCGATGCCCGGGATCTTCGTCAGGCGGCCGACGTCGAAATATGGAATCGCGCCGAAACCGCCATAGTTGATCTCCTGCGTCTGCATGGCCGCGCTGCGCGTCTGTGCGTCGCCGATGAAGCGCGCGACGATGCGGTCGAGATGCGGCTGGCCCGGGCGCCAGTAGTCGGGATTGCGATCGAAGCGCATGTACTGCCCGCGCTGCCACTCGACGAACTTGAACGGCCCGGTGCCAACCGGGTTGTTCGCGTACTTGCTGTTTTGAATGTCGGTGCCCGCGAAAAGCTTCTTCGGCACGATCGGCGACTCGTAACCCGACAGCGCCATCATCATGTACGGCGCCGGCGTGTCGAGGTGGAAGACCGCCGTCTGCGGATCGGGCGCGTCGACCGCCTGCAGCGAGCGGAACGTGTTGATGCCGCGCGGATGGAATTTCTTCAGCACGTCCATGAACGTGAACTGGACGTCGGCGCTCGAGAATGGCGAGCCGTCGTGGAACTTCACGCCGTCGCGCAGCTTGAACGTGACGGTCTTGCCGTCGCCGCTCATCGTCCACGACGTGGCGAGGCTCGGGACGGGCTTCAGATTGAAGTCGTATTCGCAAAGTCCGTCGTAGAACTTCGCGGACACCTGGCCGATCGGACCGGACGTGCTCAGGTACGACGCGAGCGTCGGCGGCTCGGGCAGGATGTCCATGACCAGCGTGCCGCCCTGCTTCGGACTGCCTTGGGCCAGCGCGTGGCCCGGGAGCAGGATCGCGCCCGAAGCGGCGAGCGTCTGCAGGAAATCGCGACGATTGGTCATGCCTCCTCCTTCGAATCAGTACGGCTCGAGGCGCAACGCGCCCCGTCCGTTCGTTGTGGTGGGGGATTGTGACAGCAAGCCGCTCGTGCGGCCAGTCTTGCGCGAGCGTCGCTGGATGACATGAACGACCGCGCCGCCGGAGCGAATTAACGGCCGGCCACCGCAAGGCGCGCCAACTCTGGTGAAATGGCGCCGATGCCGTCCTTCTCCGCCACCACCGCGAGCGCCGAAAAGTCCACTGTCGACGGCCGCTCGGTCGGGCCCGTCCTGCCGCAGGCCGCGCACTTCGATGCGCCGCTCCCGCTCGCGTGCGGCCGCACGCTTGCGCAGTACGACCTCGCGTACGAAACGTACGGGACGCTCGACGCCGTACGCTCGAACGCCGTGCTGATCTGCCATGCGCTGAACGCGTCGCATCACGTCGCCGGCTTCTACGCCGACGATCCCGACAACGTCGGCTGGTGGGACAACATGGTCGGGCCCGGCAAGCCGCTCGACACGGAGCGCTTCTTCGTCGTCGGCGTGAACAATCTCGGAAGCTGCTTCGGCTCGACCGGTCCGCTGTCGACCAATCCCGAAACGGGCAAGCCGTGGGGCAGCGACTTCCCGATCGTCACTGTCGAGGACTGGGTCGATGCGCAGGCGCAACTCGCCGATCGGCTCGGCATTTCGCAATGGGCAGCCGTGATGGGCGGAAGCCTCGGCGGCATGCAGGCGCTCGACTGGGCGATCCGCTATCCGGCGCGGATTCGCAACGCACTGGTGATCGCCGCGGCGCCGAACCTGTCCGCGGAGAACATCGCGTTCAACGAGATCGCGCGGCAGGCGATCATGTCGGATCCCGATTTCCACGACGGGAATTTCGGCGCGCTCGGATTGAAGCCGCGGGGGGGCTTGCGCGTCGCGCGAATGATCGGCCACATCACGTACCTGTCCGACGAGCAGATGGAGGCGAAGTTCGGCAGGCAGCTCCGCGAGGGACTCAAGTTCTCGTTCGCGCCCGAGTTCCAGATCGAGTCGTATCTGCGTTACCAGGGCGATAAGTTCGCCGAGTATTACGACGCGAACACGTACCTGCGCGTCACCAAGGCGCTCGACTACTTCGACCCTGCGACGCGCGAAGGCGGCGATCTCGCGCGCGTGCTCGCGACGGCGACGTGCCGCTTCCTCGTTGTCTCGTTCACGACCGACTGGCGCTTTCCCGCGTCGCGCTCGCGGGAGATCGTGAAGGCGCTCGTTCGCGACCGCCGCGACGTCACCTACGCGGAGATCGTCGCGCCGCACGGCCACGATGCCTTCCTGCTCGACAACGCGCAATATCACGCGGTGGTGCGCGCATGGTTCGAGCGGATGACGACCGAAAGTGGGGTCAGAGACGACTTTCTGGCGGGATCGCGGCAATGATCGAGACGTCCGCTGGAAAATCGTCTCTGACCCCACTTTCAGTCGCCCGCGCCGACTACGCGACGATCGGCAACTGGATCGACGACGCGGCGCGCGTGCTCGATTTGGGCTGCGGCGACGGCGCGCTGCTCGGCTTTCTCGCGGCGCAGCGGCGCGCGAGCGGCTACGGCATCGAGATCGCCGACGCGGGCGTGCTCGCATGCGTACGCGACGGCATCAACGTGATCCAGAGCGACTTGGAGCGCGGGCTCGCCGGTTTCGACGACGACGCGTTTGACGTCGTGATCCTGTCGCAGACGCTGCAGGCGATGCGGCGGATCGAGGCGATCGTCGCCGAGATGCTGCGCGTCGGGCGCGAGGCGATCGTGACGTTTCCAAACTTCGGCCACTGGTCGCATCGGCTGCAGATCCTGCGCGGCCGCATGCCGGTGTCGTCGTCGTTGCCGTACCAGTGGTACGACACGCCGAACATCCACCTCTGCACGGTCGCCGACTTTGACGCGTTCCTCGTCGAGCGTGGATACCGCGTGCTCGACCGCGTCGTGCTCGCAAAGGGCCGCGCCGTGACGTTCGCGCCGAATATGACCGGCGAGCTCGCGATCTATCGCTTCCGCAAGTGATGGTGACCGAACACCGCG
>Ga0068855_100012099_pt1 | contig 10424 bp, 8 predicted proteins | sample KBSCornC52_FD_66592 | JGI IMG/M metagenome (GOLD analysis project Ga0068855, IMG submission 66592) | Corn rhizosphere microbial communities from Kellogg Biological Station, Michigan, USA - KBS Corn C5-2 | ecosystem: Host-associated > Plants > Roots > Rhizosphere > Soil ... | reverse complement strand
TCTCTCCGTCGGCGGTGACGAGCTCGACGCCGAGCAGGTTGTCGCAGCCCAGGCCGTGCTTCGCCATCAGCCAGCCGAGGCCGCCGCCGAGCGTGTAGCCCGCAATGCCCGTCGACGAGATCGCGCCTCCCGTCACGGCGAGCCCATGGGCGTGCGCCTCGCGATTGAGCTCGGCCCAGACGACGCCGCCCTGCGCTCTTGCCGTCCGCGCGGCGGGATCGACGTGGATTCCCCGCATCGGCGAGAGGTCGATCATCAGGCCGCCGTCGGCAACCGCGCGTCCAGCAACGTTGTGACCGCCGCCGCGGACCGAGATCTCGAGCCCGCTCGATCGGGCGAGCTTCACCGCCTCGGCGACGTCGGTGGCACCGGCGCATCGCACGATGACGGCCGGCTGACGATCGATCAGGCCGTTGTGGATGCGACGCGCCTCCTCGTAGCCGTCGTCGTGGGGAAGCAGCACGCTTCCGGAAACGGAACCGGCGAACGCCTCCAGCACCTCGCCGTCGATCGTCGAGATCGCCATCTGTACCTCCCGAGTCGCTCTGTGTAGACCCCCGAGGCAGTATCCCACCGCCGCCAGGGATCGTTCGCGCGGCCAGGTTGCGGTTTGGGGAAGGCGGCTCAGCAGCAGGTGTACGCGCCGGGTGGCGCCGGGCCTTCCTCCGGCTCCGGCAGCTCCGCGGCCGCGAGCGCGGCGCCGTGGAGCAGGTCTCGCTCGCTCACCTCGATCGTGGTCAGACGGTAGTGAGCGAGGGCGACGCAGAGAACGACGAGTCCCGCAACGATCACCGGCGCGCGCTCTGGATGCAGCCCGGCGACCTGCTCTCGTTCCGCGAGCGGGAGCGAGGCGACGTGCTCGAGTGCCCGGCGCGCAGCCTGCGCCGAGAGTCGATGCCCGTGCGTCGGGGCGTCCGCGCCGATCGACACGGTCGCGGCTGTCACGACGGTACCCGCGACGCCGATGGCGCTCGTGGGGCGAAGTGGCGGCAGGAGCGAGCTGACGTGCTCGGCGCAGGCGGCGAGCTCGTCGTCGGTCGGAGGGTCCGAGTGGAGAAAGCGCTCTGTCAGCCGGACGCTGCCCGCATCCGTGCTGTTCGCCCACGAGAGACGGTTGCCGTCCGTGAGGACGAGCTCTGTCGAGCCGCCGCCGATGTCGATGACGAGTGTGCCCGCTGCGACGGAACGGTCGCTCGCAACGCCTCTCAGCATCATCTCGGCCTCCTCGCCACCGTCGAGGAGTCTCGTCGTGAAGCCGTAGCTCCACTCGACCTCCCCGAGGAACGCCTCGCCGTTGTCTGCATCCCGTACGGCGCTCGTGCCGACTGCCAGCACACGCGCGGCACCCAGCTGCTCGGCCTCCCGGCGATAATCGACGAGGACGTTCCGCACGCGCGCGACCGCCGTCGGGAGGAGGATTCGCCGCCGGTCGACCGACTCGCCGAGCCGCGTGATCTCCTCACGTCGCACGACCTCCTCGAGCTCGCCGTCTTCGGCGTCGGCGACGAGCAGGCGAGTCGTGTTCGTGCCGAGGTCGACGGCGGCGACGCGCACGCTCTCACCCTACTCTGGCGCACGCGGGATCTTCGCGAAACGCGCTGGTGTCAGACGCCGGGGAGGAACCAGAGCAGCCGGCGCATCGTGTAGCGCGCCTCGCGGATTGCCTGCAGCTGCACGTCGAGCCGGGCCCGCGACGCGGCCAGGCGTTCGGCTGCCTCGCCGAGTCGCACCCCGGATGCGTCGGAGCGGTCCAGCTGCTCCTGGATCTGCGCGGACACGTCGGCGATACGCGTCGACTCGGCCGAGAAGACGCGCCCGGTGCGCTTCACCCGGCGCCACATAGAGAGCCCGCGCAGCACCGCGTACGCGATCCCGCCCAGGAGGCCGACGAGGAGCACAGCCAGCGCGATCCAGAAGCCGATCACAGGGTGCTACGATAGTGGCCGCGACGCGGGGTGGAGCAGTCAGGTAGCTCGCCGGGCTCATAACCCGGAGGTCGCAGGTTCAAATCCTGCCCCCGCTATGGACGAAGTCCTGCGACCGGCCCGGCGGGCCGGTCGCCTCGTTCTCGGGGTCGTGGACGTCGGGGGAGGATCACCGATGCGCGGGTCATGAGAAACCGGTAACCCACACATCGATGCTCCAGTTCCTCGGCGGCCTGGCGATCCGCGCGCCCCGCCGCGTGCTCGCAGGGGCGGTCGTGTTCGCGATCGTCGCCGCGGCGATCGGGCTCCAGGCGCCCGGGCTGCTCGGCCGCGGTTCCAACGACTTCGTGGCGGGGGGAAGCGAGAGCATCCGCGCGGAGCGCGCGGTCGAGGCCGCGTCCGGGCTCTCCGCCGTGCCGCAGGTGCTCGTGCTCGTCCGCCGGCCGACCGACGAGCGGCTGGCGGCCGTTGCCGCGGCGATCAGGTCGGAGCCGGCTTTCCCGGTGGTGGCGGCGTCGCTTCGCTCGCGCGACGGCTCCGCGGCGCTCCTCTCCGCGTACGCGAGGGCCGACGTGTCGCAGCGGGTCTGGCGCGACGCGGCGCAGCGCGTCGACGAGCGTCTCGGCGCGATCGAAGGCGTGGCGATGGGCGGAGCGGCGCTCGCGACCACCCAAGTGAACAGCCAGATACAGGACGACCTCGCGTTCGCCGAGCGCATCGCGTTCCCGCTGCTCTTCCTCCTGACGCTGTGGGTGTTCCGGAGCCTCGTCGCCGCGCTGCTGCCGATCGTCTGCGGGGCGCTCACGATCCTCGGCGGGCTGCTCCTGCTGCGCCTGCTCGATCTGGCGATGCCCGTCTCGTCGTACGCGCTCAACATCGTCACGGGCATCGGCCTCGGCCTCGGGATCGACTACAGCCTGCTCCTCGTCTCGCGCTACCGCGAGGAGCTCGCGCGCCATGGCCCTGGCCCCGAAGCCGTGCGCCGGACGATGGCCACCGCGGGCCGTACGGTCGCGTTCAGCTCGGTCACGGTCGCCGCTGCGGTCGCGACGCTTGCGATCTTCCCGCTCGGCTACCTGCGCTCGATGGGCATCGCCGGCGGAGCCGTCGCTCCCCTCGCCGGGCTCATCGCGCTGACGGTGCTGCCCGCGCTCTTCGTGCTGCTCGGCGAGCGGGTGAACGCCCTCTCTCCGGGCCGCTGGCGACGCGCCGCCGAGCGCGCGGCGAGCGGGAAGCGCGGAGGCTGGTACCGGCTCGCGCAGGCACTGATGCGGCGACCGGTTCCCGTCGCCGTCGCGGCCACGGCGGTTCTCGTCGTACTCTCGCTGCCGTTCCTCGGCGTCCGCTTCACCGGCATCGACGCCTCCGTCCTGCCACCGCAGCTCTCGTCGCGGGTGGTCGACGCGGCGCTCCGGCGTGAGTTCCCGCCGACCTCCCTGTCGCCCGTTTTCGCCGTCGTGCGCGGGTCCGAGAGCGACGCGCGCGCGTACGCAGGCGCTGTCGAGGCGCCCGTGGTGCAGCCGCCGCGCCGGCTCGCCGAAGATGTGTGGCTGGTCACAGCGTCGTCGGGCAAGCCGTTCCTCGACGCCGCGTCCCAGCGGCTCGTCCGTCAGATGCGCTCGCTCCCCGCCGACGCGCTCGTGGGCGGCTCGACGGCCCAGTTCCTCGACCAGAAGGCCTCGCTCGGCTCGCTCCTGCCCCTCGCGGCCGCGCTCCTCGCCGTCGTCACGTTCGTCCTGCTCTGGCTCGCGACGCGCTCCCTCGTCCTGCCGGTGAAGACGCTCGTGATGAACCTGCTGACGCTCTCGGCGACGATGGGCATCCTCGTGTTCATCTTCCAGGAGGGCCGCTTCGAAGGGCAGCTCCACTACCGGAGCCAGGGCGCGATCGAGCTGACGCAGCCGGTCGTGCTCTTTGCGATCGCGTTCGGCCTCGTGACCGACTACGGCGTCTTCCTGCTGACGCGGATCAAGGAGGCGTGGGACGGGGGCGCGCCGAACCGGGAGGCGGTCGCGGTCGGGCTCGAGCGCACGGGTCGCATCATCACCGCCGCGGCACTGCTGTTCTGCGTCGCGATCGGCGCGTTCGCGACCTCCCAGATCGTCGTCGTCAAGGAGATCGGTGTCGGCGTCGCGCTCGCGGTGCTGATCGACGCGACGATCGTCCGCGCCCTGCTCGTCCCGTCGCTGATGGCGATCCTCGGCCGCTGGAACTGGTGGCCGTCGTCGCGGCGCGCAGACGGACGCTAGCGGCGCTGAGCGCGCCGTAGTGCGTCCAGCCTGCGGCGGTCGCGCTTCGTCGGCCGCGCGCCGAGGTCGGCTCCGAGCGGCCGCGCAAGGCGACGGGCCGCTGCATGCTGCTCGCGCCGTGCGATCGACTCCGGCGTTTCCTCGTAGAGCGTTGCCGCGACGGATGCCGGCCCGCGCTTCTCGGCGACGCCGCGGACGACGAGCTCCCGGCGGGCGTCGCCGATCGTCACTTCCAGGCGGTCGCCTGGGCGGACATCCTTCGAGGGCTTCACGCGGACACCGTTCACGTGCGCCTTGCCGCCCAGCACCGCGTCGGTCGCAGCTCCGCGCGTCTTGAAGAAGCGGGCCGCCCAGAGCCATCGGTCGATCCGAACCTGTTCCACGCGACGAATCCTCGCAGATCCCCTGATACATTACTTGCGTATGCAAGAAAAACCTTTCGAGCTGGGCATCTACACCTTCGCCGAGGTGACGGCAGACCCGGAGACGGGACGCACCGTGACGCCGCGCGAACGCCTCCGGCAGCTACTCGAGGAGATCGAGCTGGCCGACCGCGTCGGGCTCGACGTCTTCGGTGTCGGGGAGCACCACCGTCCGGACTTCGCCGTCTCGTCGCCCGCGGTCGTGCTCGCCGCGGGGGCAGAGCGCACGAAGCGGATCCGCCTCACGAGCGCCGTGTCCGTGCTCGGCTCCGACGACCCGATCCGCGTCTTCCAGGACTTCGCGACGCTCGACCTGCTCTCCGGCGGCAGGGCGGAGATCATGGCGGGACGGGGCTCGTTCGTCGAGTCGTTCCCGCTCTTCGGCCACGACCTACGCGACTACGACGGGCTCTTCGCCGAGAAGCTCGACCTGCTCCTCGCCGTGCGCGACCAGGAGCGCGTCACGTGGTCGGGCGAGCTCCGTGCCCCGCTCGACGATCGCGGCGTGTACCCGCGGCCGCTCCAGGAACCGCTCCCGGTCTGGATCGCCGTCGGCGGGACGCCCGAGTCGGCGGTCCGCGCCGGCGCGCTCGGGCTGCCGCTCGCGCTCGGGATCATCGGCGGGCTGCCCGAGCGGTTCGCGCCGTTCGCGGAGCTGCATCGTCGTGCCGCTCGCGAGGCGGGGCACGAGCCGCCGGCCCTCAGCATCAACTCGCACGGCTTCCTTGCGCACACGGCCGAGGAGGCAGTCGAGATCTCGTACGGCCCGTTCGCCACGATGATGGACAGGATCGGACGTGAGCGCGGCTGGCCGCCGATGACCCGCCAGTCCTTCGACGCCGCGCGCTCGCGGCGGGGCGCGAACTTCGTCGGCTCGCCGGAGGACGTCGTCGAGAAGATCCTCTTCCAGCACGAGATCTTCGGCCACCAGCGCTTCCTCATCCAGCTCTCGGTGGGATCGATTCCGCACGATCGCCTCATGCACGCGATCGAGCTCTTCGGGACCGAGGTCGCACCGCGAGTGCGCGAGGAAATCGCTCGCCGCACCTCAGGCGTGGTCAGGGCTCACTCGTAGCGGAGCGCTTCCGCCGGAGCGATCCGAGAGGCACGGATCGCCGGCGCGAGCGTCGCGAGCAGCGCGATCGCGTAGACCGCGACGAAGATCAGGACGAGGTCGCCCCAGGGCACGACCATGTGCAGGCTCGCCCAGCTCGGGGACTTGCTGGAGTCCTGGATGATGTTCCAGCCGAGGAGGAGCCCGAGCGCGGTACCCACGACGATCGACGTGAGCGCGACGAACGACGACTCGAGCAGGAACACCGCCTGGATCATCGTGCGTCGGTATCCGATCGCCCGCATCACGCCGATCTGCTGCCGTCGCTCGACGACAGCCCGTGCGCTGATGACGCCGAGGGCAGCCACCCCGACGACGAGCCCGAGTGCCATGAACCCCTGGATCAGACGGTTGAACGTCCTGTTGGCGGCCATGGAGTCGTCGACGACCTTCTGGATCGACTCGGCCTCGAGTCCGTTCGAGAGGAACGCGCCCTCGAGCCGGTCCGCCGCGGCGCCCGGATCGACGCCGGGGGCGACCGTGAAGTAGTAGATCGTGGGATCCGTGCGTCCCGGGAAAGCAGCGGCGAGCGTCGACTGGGAGGCCGATATGCCGCTCATCTCGAACGGCGCCGAGTCGGCGAGGACGCCGATGATCATGAGCTTCGTCTTCTCGCCCGACTGCTTGTCGAGCACCTCCACCGGCACCGGGTCGAACGGCTTTCCCTCGTCGGCGTAGAAGCCCGTGACCTTGAAATCCGACGGCATCACGTTGAAGCCGAATTGATCGCGACGCTGCACGACGAGACTGTCCACGACTGCGAGCCCCACGTGCTCCTGCAGAGCCATCCAGACGTCGCGCGAGTCCTCGTAGCCGCGCGCGATCGCGCCGAGCTGGAAGTCGGTATGCGAGAGGAACGAGCTGTCCAGCCCGCGCACGTGGTACTCCTCGAACGGACGGCCGGTGCCGAGCTGACGCGCCTCGACGGCGAGGACGGACTGGCTCGCGACGACGGGATAGTCGACCGCCCGCGTGCCGAGGCGATACGCGATCTCGGCACGCATGTCGGGAATCGAGGCGCGCGCGCCCATGCCGGCACGGATGTCGAAGCCGCCGCCGAAAGTGTCGACGTTGTTGAGGGCGGCCTGGAAGGATCCGGTGGACGTGGAGCCGGTGACCAGCGTGAAGACGACAAGGGTGAACATCGCGAGTGTGGTGCCCGTGCGGAAACGACTTCGCAGCGGGTACGCCATCGACATCCGGAGCACCGGGGCGAGCGCTTTGATGCGGCCGAAGACCCCCATCGCCCCGCCGAGGAGCAGGTCGGCGTTGTAGACGATCACCCAGACGGCGCCGATCACGATCATCAGCCCCGACACGATCCACGTCGAGAAGTCCATCGAGAGCTGCCCGAAGACGGACTCCCAGATACTCCACGGAAGCATCAGCAGGACGACGATCGCGAGCCCCGCACCGGTGTAGGCGATCCGGTCGGGGATGCCGACGAGGCGCGCGAACGGGACGAGGCTGACGACTGCGAGGGACACTCCGAGCATCAGGGGCGTCGCCGCGTTCCCGGCCGTGACCATGAGCAGGACGCCGAACGCGAGGCCGACCCCGCCGAGCACGACCCTGCGGCGCCGGCGCACGACCGGCGGCTCCGGCAGATTCCTGATCGCCGTCGCGATGGTCATCGTGCTCACCCGCCAGGCAGAGAAAGCGACGACCACGAGGGTGAGCAGCACGCCGAGAGCGAACGCGATGAGGAGGCTCCGCCAGGTGAAGGCGTACTGCACCTGGAGCCCCGCGTCCGCATCCTCCGCGCCGAACGCCCGCGCCATGAGCAGCACCATCCCGTACGCGACGATCGCGCCGAGGATCGCGCCGACGGCCGCGGCGACGAGGTCGTACGCGGCGCCCTCGAAGGTGAACATCTCGGTGAGATGCCCGCGCCTCGTCCCGATCGCGCGGGCGATGCCGAGCTCGCCGCGGCGCTCGGCGGCGAGCATCACGAAGATGAGGAAGATGAGGAGGATCCCGGCGGCGATCGAGAAGGAGCCGAAGGTGGTGAAGAACGCCATGAACGCGCTCCCCGCCTCGTCGGCGGCCTCGATCGCGTCCTGCTTGATCGTCTTGATCTCGAGCTGGTGGGCCTGGAGGGTCGGCCCGAGCTTCTGCGCCACCTCGTCGGAGAGCGTTACGCCGCTCGATCCCGTCCCGCGGTTCGAGATCATCACGCCGAGCACCTCGTCGAAGCGTCCGTAGAGGATCTGCGCCTCCGAGAGCGGCAGGAGCACCGCAGCGTCCGCGGTCGCGGCGCCCTTGAACTCGACGACGTCGCGGACCTTCAGGTAGGCCGGGTTGCCCGCCGGATACGCGATCACCGTGTCTCCCGGCCGGGCGCCGAGCTCGTCGGCCGCGTCGGTGTTGAGGTACGCCTCGCCGGAGGGGAGATCGGCGAGCGAGACCTCCTTGCCGTCGGAGCCGACGATCGGCGAGAACCCCTCCATCTGCGAAGGATCCGCGCCGAAGAGCATCGCGCTCGGCTCGCCTTTCCCGGTCCGCGGGTTCGACATCGCGGTGTTGTCGACGACGACGTTCAGGACGCCGTCGGCGAGCTGCGGCCCGAGGCTCGACCGGATCTCGCCGGCCACCGTCTGCGGGAACCACCTGACGCCGCTCGCATCGCCGAGGTCGCCCGGGATGTCGTCCACGGCGCCTTTCGCCGAGACCACCTCGTCCGACTCGCCGAGCGCGGCGGTCGCGGTCGTTCGGATGGTATGGCTCATCGTGTCGCCGGTGACGAGCGCCGCGGCGACGATCGTGGTTCCGAGCATCAGCCCGAGGACGATGAGCCCGGTCCGCGCGCGACGCCGGCCGAAGTTGCGCACGCCGAGCCGGACGAGGACGGGGTTGCGGATCGCCAGCACCCCAAGGATCCCGCATGCGATTCCCAGCCCGATCGCGAGGACGAGGAGCAGGGTGTCGAGCGGAATCCCGAAGAGCTCGTTCACGCCTCGATCGCGACCTTCGGCGGCTCGACGTACACGACCTCGTAGTGCTCACGGCCGGCGGGCGACCGGTAGATCGTGACGAACTCCTCAACGAGCGAGGCGGCGAGCCCGGCGCTTGCCTCGGCTGCCTCCTCGCTCTCCCAGAAGCTCACGATCATGCCCTTGCCCTCCGGGGTGAGCATCACGACGACGCCCTCGTAGCCCGGGACCTCCCGCACCCTCGGCATGACGCCGTCCTTGAACTGCTCGAGCACCTCGTCGACGTCCGTGCGGAGCGTGTCGACGTCAAGCAGCGTGACCCGCGAGTACATGCGGCACCTCCAGCTGTTGCTCCTCGACGACGACGCCGTCGAGCATGCGGATGATCCGGTCGGTCTTGCGCCCCACGGCGATGTCGTGGGTGACGATGAGGAAGCTGAGCCCCCGCTCGACGTTCAGCCGGCGCATCAGCGCGACGATCTCCTGCGCGTTCTCGGAGTCGAGGTCGCCGGTCGGCTCGTCCGCCCAGACGATCGCGGGGTCGTTGACGAGCGAGCGGGCGATCGTGACCCGCTGGCGCTCGCCGCCCGAAAGCGCGTCCGGGACGTGCCCGGCCCGGTCGGCGACCCCCACGAGCTCGAGCGCGTCGAGCGCCTTCTGCCTGGCCGGCTTCGCGCCGACGCGCGCGAGGAGGAGCGGCAGCTCCACGTTCTCGACGGCGGTCAGGACCGGCATGAGGTTGTAGAACTGGAAGACGAAGCCCATGTGCCGAGCCCGATAGTCGGTGCGCTGGCGGTCGGACATCTCGCCGAGGGACGTCCCCTCGATGACCACCTCTCCCGCGTCGACGGCGTCCAGGCCGGAGAGGCAGTTGAGCAGCGTCGTCTTGCCGCAGCCGCTCGGCCCCATGATCGCCGCCATCTCGCCGCGCTCCAGCGTCAGGTCGACGCCGCGCAGCGCGTCGACACGGACCGCGCCCGTGTCGTAGGTCTTCACAATCGACCGGGCCTCGACGATCGCGCTCGTGCTCATCGCCGCTCCTTCCGGGACTGTTCTCTCCCGGAGCGTCCCGTGCGGCGGCGGCTGCGCCATCGGCGCGTCCGCTGATCGTCTGGTGTGGGGAACTACGGAAGCTCGGCGCGCGCGCCGGGGATCTCAGCCGCGCCGGGCTCTCGGCACGTACGGCCGCTCGCCTTCGCCGGTGTAGATCTGCCGTGGGCGCGAGATCTTCTGCTCGGGGTCGGACAGATGCTCTTCCCACTGCGAGATCCAGCCGGGCAGGCGGCCGAGTGCGAACAGCACCGTGAAGTAGTCCGTCGGGTACCCCATCGCCTGGTAGATCAGCCCTGAATAGAAGTCGACGTTCGGGTACAGCTTCCGGGAGACGAAGTACTCGTCCTCGAGCGCGATCCGTTCGAGCTCGAGCGCGATCTCGAGCTTGGGGTTGAGGCCCGTCTGCTCGAAGACGTCGTCCGCGACGCGCTTGATCAGCTTCGCGCGTGGGTCGTAGCTCTTGTAGACGCGATGGCCGAAGCCCATCAGCCGGCCGTGCCCGGCCTTCACCTGCTCGATGAAGGCGGGGATGTTCTTCGTGTCGCCGATCTCGTCCAGCATCCGCAGGACGGCCTCGTTCGCCCCGCCGTGGAGCGGCCCGTAGAGCGCGGCGATGCCGGCGGAGACCGCCGAGAACGGGTCGACCTGCGACGAACCGACGCTGCGGACGGCGCTCGTCGAGCAGTTCTGCTCGTGGTCGGCGTGGAGGATGAGGAGGATCTCGAGCG
>Ga0068855_100012096_pt1 | contig 10425 bp, 10 predicted proteins | sample KBSCornC52_FD_66592 | JGI IMG/M metagenome (GOLD analysis project Ga0068855, IMG submission 66592) | Corn rhizosphere microbial communities from Kellogg Biological Station, Michigan, USA - KBS Corn C5-2 | ecosystem: Host-associated > Plants > Roots > Rhizosphere > Soil ... | reverse complement strand
TCAGCCGGGCTTCAGCCTTTTCTTTGCTGTTCCCACATCCCTGCAACTCATTCCCCGCTGCTACAATGACCCTTACCGACGCTCCCATGCTCCAACGCGACCAGGGCGAAACCACCCGGCTGTTGCGCGATTGGGTGGAAGGCGACCGCGCGGCACTCGATCTCCTCACCCCACGCATCTATAAGGAACTGCGCCGGATTGCAGGGAACCTGATGCGCGCCGAGCAAGGCGGCCGCACTCTCACCGCCACCGCCTTGGTTCACGAAGCCTATCTGAAACTCGTGGACGCCAACCGCTTAGACGTCGAGCATCGAGCTCATTTTCTGGCGCTCGCGGCGAAGATGATGCGTCAGATCCTGCTCGATAAATCGCGTCGGCGGCACGCGGCCAAACGTGGCGATGCGGCGGTCCGCGTTGATCTGGACGCGGTTGCCGAGTTCGTCGCGGGCGAGTCGAAAGATCGCGCGTTGATCGCTCTCGACGACGCCCTCGAAGAACTCGCTCAAGTGGACCAGCGCCGTGCGCAGGTCGTTGAGATGCGCTACTTCGGGGGTCTGAGCGTCGAGGAAACCGCGGTTGCGCTGCAAATCTCGTCCGACACCGTCATGCGCGATTGGAAGCTTGCGCGCGCCTGGCTGACGGCCCGCATCGCCGGCTGAGCGCTCGTCGCTGCATATTTTTTTTCGAAGCTTGCCAGTTTTCTCCTCCGAATTGCGCAACAGGGATGAAGGCGGACGCGAATGGCGGTCCGGTTCAAAAAATCAAATCAGAGGAGATGACGATATGAAAACGAATTTGATCCGCATTTTTGTGCTTTCCGCGATTACAGCGGCGGCGTGTCTGGCGCAACAGGCCGACGCGAAGCAGCCCAACGCCCGCCAGGGCGGCGCCGTCCCGGCGATTGCCGGAATGTGGAATGTCGCAGTCACGGTAGTCGACTGCCAGTCGGGCTCGCTCATCCGCAACGTCCGTGCGATGCAGATGTTTCATCCCGACGGCACGTTTTCCGAAATCACCAGCCTCGGCACGCGTGGACCGAGTCTGGGGAACTGGTTCCGGGAGCAAGGCCAGACTTACGGAGCCAACTACTTCTTCTATCGCTACAACGCGGATGGGACCTTCGCCTCGATCGCTAAGGCTCTCAACACCATCACGCTGAGCGCCGACGCGACGCAGTTCACCGTGACCGCGACGATTCAGGATTATGACGCGAACAATAACCTGATCTCCAACGGCTGCGTCACCCAGACCGCCAAAAAGATGTGAACCCGGCACGCGACGAAGCACCAGTCCCCAAAGTGCTTCGTCGCGTCTACGTTCGCCCGGCGACCCGTAGGTGGTATCTCGGGATCGGAAACACTCGCCGCCGAACACTCACCGCGGCGCGGCCCTCCGATTCTTCTGCAAAAACGCGCACTTAGTGCGCTCAGCCGATGGTGAGCGTCGTCCATCTCCCAATCTTTCGTGAATTCAACCCGACCTCTGGACACTCCGCCGTTTTTCCGTCATTGATCCACATCCAGACCGATGCGCCGCTCACCAACTCGCCTCAACCGCCTGGCGCATCAGTTCCATCGGGTCGTCAGATCGGGCCTTTGCTGTACGTCGTTCTCTGGCCAGGCGCGCAACATTTGCCGAAGGACTTTCAGTGCGAGATCTTCCTTGTCAGCGGGGACCTGCTCCACCAGCGTGTGCAATTGTTGCTTCGTCGTGCTCATTCCCGAAGCATATCCCAAGAACGGCCGGATAGCAGTTCGGACTCGATTTCCCCACCCCTCAACCACTTACAGCCCGCGGAGAACGTTTTTCACCCCTCGTCTGCTAAAAAAGAAATCAGGCAAGCAAAGCCGCGTGCCAATTTACCAAAAAGGAAAGAATTCATGGCCACATCAGCCCAAATCACCGCGAACCTCGCCAACGCGAAGCTCTCTACCGGACCCAAAACGGAAGCCGGTAAACAAACTTCCGCCAAAAACTCCATCAAACTCGGACTCTATTGCAAACAGCGCGTCGTCGAATTCGAATCCATGGAGCAATACAAAGCTTTCGAAGCCGCCATCCTTGCCGACCTCGCCCCTGTCGGCGCGATGGAAGAAGCTCTCGTCGATGACATCATCGGCCTCCGCTGGCGTCTCCGGCGCGTCGAGTTCCACGAAATGCTCCACTTTGAAAATTCGTTCAGCAGACCTGTAGACCTCAAAGCTGTCAACCAGCTCAGCCTCCACGCCGCAAGACTCCACCGGTCCGCCTCAATCGTCCTCAAAGATCTCCTCACGCTTCAGAAACGCCGCCAGGAGCGCGAAGCCGAAGAGCTCGCCGAAGCTGCCGTCATCCGCGAAGCCGACGTCAAGGCCAATCGCCCCCCCAACTTAGCTGAATTTGGCTTCGTTTTTTCGACGCCCTTCGTGGACCGCTACATCCTCCGCCGCAACGCCCGAAAAGCGGCTCCCGCCGTTCCGAAAGCCGCCTGAAGGGACGTGTGGAACTACCAGCGCAGTCGTAACGACAGCTGAACAATCCGCGGATCGCCGGCGGTCGTGATCTTCCCGAACGTCGACGTGCTCGACACACTTCCTCCGGGATTGTTGAAATGAGCCGTGTTCGTCGTGTTGAAGAAATCGCCGCGGACCTGCGTCGTCAGCACCTCCGTCAGCTTGAACGACTTTGCGATCGAACAATCCAGGTTGATGAAGCTCGGTCCGTGCATGATGTTCCGGCCCGCCGTTCCGAACGTCCCCGGCGCATTCAGGGCGAACGCCGCGGTATTGAACCAGGAGTTCAGCGTCTGGTTTGCGACGTGTGGATCGCCGACCAGGTCTGCCCGATCGAGTCCGACGCCGCTGAAGGACCGGTCCTGACCGGACGTAATATTGACGGGCGTGCCCGCGCGCCACGACCAGATCTCCGTCGTCTGCCACCCGCCGAACGCTCCGCGGATCAGCTTGTTGTGGTGGGCCAGCAGCGGCAGGTTGTAGATGCCCCAGAGCGAGAAGTTGTGCGGCGTCTGATGGTCCGAAGGGCCATAGTTGAAATTCGGATCGAACGGATTCGGGTTCGTCACCGTGAGCTGCGCTTCCACTGAGCCGTTGTCGAGCGATTTCGCCCATGTGTAGTTTGCGACGAAAGACAGTCCGTGCGCGAACCGCCGCTGCACCGTGAACTGCGCCGCGTTGTAGTTCGAATATCCGCCGTTGGTCATCTGGATCAGCGAGGCGAACACCGGGGCGAGAGGCCGTCGATTGTTGGTGTTGCTCGTCGTCGCCCCGGCGCCATAGATCGCCGGATTCTGCTCGCGGAACGCCTGAAGATCGCGGCCCATCGTGCCCACGTAGGACGCGCGCAGCACCAGGTTCTTTGCGAACTGATGCTCCACGGTGAAATTGAAGCCGTTCGTGTGGCCCGCGTGCCAGTTCGGATCGAAGTATTGGTAGGTCAGCGGCAGGATGAACGTGCTCGACGCATTCGGATGCACCGGTGCGAACGGCGGGAACGGATTCGGCACGCCGGCCGAGCCGAACGGATCCGCCAGCGTCACGCCGAACAGCGACACCGACGGGCTGAACGGCGCGTTCTGGACGAAGTTGTTATAAAGCCGCGCAAACGGCTGGATGTAGAAACGTCCCCATCCCCCACGGATCGTGGTCGAATGCGGCCCGTCGAAAAGCGTGTACGCGAAGCCCAACCGGGGCGCGAGATTGCCGAGATTATTGTAGAGACCGCCATCCGGGAAACCCTTGTCTCCGGCGAAGACGAGGCCCTTCGGCGCGAGCGGAAACCGCGTCGACTGTTCTCCGGGAACATAGCCCCCGACCTGTCCCGCAACCGGGTCCGTATAGGGAATGAGGGGATCCCAACGCAGTCCCAGGTTTAACGTCAGGCGACGCGTGATGCGCCATTGGTCCTGATAGAACGCGTTGACCTGGTGCCCGCGCGTAAACTTGGCCTTGCCGGCGGTCTGCGTGAACGTGTTGACGCGTCCCACCAGAAGGTCGGCGAGGCCGTTTCCCGTGACGCTGCCGTTGAAGTTGAGCAGCGGCTCTTCCTGGTAACCCGTATTCGAATCGAAGCGGGTCCACGGGACATAGCTGCCGCCGAAGTGCATCGAATGCGCGCCGTGCACGTAAGTCATGACCTCCGCAATCTCGATGTTGTTGCGGATCCACTCGCCCGGAGGCTGCGTGCCGCCTGAGCCCCAGCCGGAAAAGCTGGTCACGCTGATCCCGGTCTCCTGAAATTGAGGAGCGGGCTTCGTCGCTTTGAAGTCGCCGAAATCGAAAATCGAGAAGGGCGCGGTGCGAGTCTGAATCGAGTCGATAATCGAGCCGGAGAAACTCAGGGAATTGAGCAGCGCTGGAGAGATCGCCCACGTGTCGCTCATCTTGAAAGATTGCGTCGTCTGGTCCTGGCCGAGTTTGTAGTTGAGGAGCGTCTTGTTCGCGTCCCAGCCCGGGTCCGTATAATGCAGCCAGAAGTAGCTGGCCGAGATCTGGTGCTTGCCGGCATTGTAATCGACTTTGCCGAGGATCTGCTGGTTCACCGAGCGCTGGGGCTGCGCGTAGATGATCTTGCCCGACGGATCGGTCGGCACGTGCTGCAGGATGTTGGCTGCGATCGGAGAAATTTCCGACGCCGGAATGATGTTGTTGGGGAAAGCCTTGCCGGTGTTCGGATCAATCAGGGCTTTGCCCGTGAAGATGCCGTTGCGCTGGTTGTCGGTCGGGACGAACGCCGTGTTGTTGTACGTTACGTTGCGGATCACTGTGTCCTGGTAAGAGCCGAAGTAAAAGAGCTTGTCCTTCTTGATCGGACCGCCGAGAGTGCCGCCGAACTGGTTGCGCTTGATGGCGTCCTGTTGCGGAGCGAAGAAGTTGCGAGCGTTGAGATCGCCGTTACGCAGATAATCGAACGCTGAACCGTGAATCGCGTTGCCGCCCGACTTGGTTGCGATGTTGACCACCGCGCCCCCCGAGCCGCCGTAGCGCGCGTCGAAATTATTCGTCTCGACCGTGAACTCGCTCAGCGCGTCGGGATTGGGGAAAGCGGCGTTGAGGTTCGTGATGTTGTCCTGGTGCGACGCGCCGTCCAGCTTGTATGCGACCTGGTTTCCCATCGTGCCGTTCACGGAAACCGCCTGCGTTTCGTTCGTCGTCGCATACGTCGCCGTATCCGTACCTTTGCCGACCACGGCGCCGGGGGCCATGAAGACGAGGGCCGCTGCGTTGCGTCCCTGCAGCGGAAGGTCCTGGATAAAGTTCTCGTCTACGACCTGGCGAAGCGTGCCCGATTGTGCGTCGACCATCGGTGCATCGGCTTCCACCGTGACGGCTGTGCTGGTGCCGGCAACTGCGAGAGTGAGCCGCAGCGTGGCGGGAACGTCGACGTCGAGCTTGATCCCTTGTTGGTGCAGCGGCGCAAAGCCTTGCGCCGTCACCTCAAGGTCATAGACTCCTGGAGGAATCAGGCTGAACTGGAAGCGCCCCTGGGCGTCCGATGTCAATCGGCGCTGGATGTGGGTAGCTTGCGCCGTGAGGACGAGCGAGGAGCCGGGCACGGCCGCCCCGGTCTCGTCCATCAGGGTGCCGGTCAGGCTGGAAGTCGGCGCGATTTGCGCGAAAGCAGAGAACACACACACAGCGAGTACAGCAACTTGGCTGAAGCGGGAAATCATGGTTTTGACAATATCACGTCGATGGGAAAGGGTTGCTACAAAGGACACAGTTCGTGCTGTGCGCTGGCGATTGTCTTCGATGTTGTCCGGGGCAATCCCCGAAAAATGTGGATCATGAACGTGGTCTGGCCCATCACAGCGCTCTGGTCAGGGCCGCTGGGTTTCTGGTTTTACTGGCGTGCGGGACGCGCCTTCGGCCGCGAAGTGGGATTTCTAACCGCCTATCCGGTGAACTGGTGGCTCGCGCTGGTCTAGGCCGGCGTAGGGGGGTGGTAGTCCCAGTTTTCTTCTCGCCCTGTGGGCCACCACTGGTTGAGGATGGGGGCGGCGATGTCGCGAATTTCAGACATCAGTTCCACAGGCGGGCGGCAATTGGAGGCGGCGATGTTGCGCTCGACGTGCTCGACTGTAGACATGCCGACCAGCGTAGTTGCGGCGTACGGATGGTCCAGGCAGTAGCGGAGAGCGACGTCGCCGATGCGGAACCCTCGCGCTTCACACGCTTTCACCATCTTCTGGCCGGCTTCACGAACCTCGGTGGAGGCTGCGTGCCAGGCCGGTGCGCCGCGTTCGGTGAGCACTCCCATATGGAGCGGTGAGGCGTTGACGAGTCCGATGTGAAGCTCGCGGGCGAAGGGCGTCAGAAGCGTATCCAGGTCGTTCATCACCAGGTTGTAACGGCAATAGGAAAGGAGGGTATCGACGGGCGCGCGTTCGGCGATCCAGCGCAGCTGTTTCAGTTGGAAGCCGGTGATTCCGATGAAACGGACTTTGCCCTGGCGCTGGATTTCACGCATCGTGGGAATCGCTTCGTCGACGATCTGTTGTGCGTCGACGAACTCGACGTCGTGGGCTTGCCAGAGGTCGAGGTAATCGGTGCGCAGGCGGCTGAGGGATTCGTCAATGGAGGCGCGGAGACGGGCGGGGGAGAAGTCGAAGAGGTCGACGTCGTAGCGGCCGCACTTGCTAGCGAGGATGACGTGCTGGCGTTTGCCTTCGAGCGCTGCGCCAAGGCGCTCTTCGGAGAGCTTGCGCCCGTAGTACGGCGAGGTGTCGAAGAAGTTGATCCCGCGGTCGATTGCCGCGTGTACGGCGCGCGCGCCTTCGGCCGGGTCGGTGCGGCGGAACTCATCGCCGAGCGGCGATGCGCCGAATCCCACTTCCGAAACCAGGAGTCTGGTGGCGCCCAGAGGTTTCTTGAGCATCAACGTTCCGTTGTAGCACACCATCGCCAGAGCCACAGGCCGACGGCAATCTGCCACAGCGGAAATGAGATCGCGAGGATGAGGTTCTCCTGTTGGGAATTGCCGGGGATGAGTCCGAACGGCGCGCCGGTCATCGCTCCCAGGAGAGCTGCTCCCGCGAGCGACGGTGGCGAGAAGAGGCTGCGGCAGCCAATGCCGGTGGCAGCAGTCACGCCGACCGCCCCGATCAGTCCGGCAATCGCGAGCGCTGCGATCGGGTGCATCTTCATGGAGAAGACAGTGCCGATTCGAAACGCGACGACCCACACTCCGCAACTGAGGACAAGGCCGAGCAAAGCGCGGATGCGCGGCCGCATGAACCGAAAGCTGCAGGCTGCCGCGAAGGGCAGCCCGGGCAGGAACTGAAGCGCGTCGTTTCCGGTCTTCGAAGCCAGATGGTAGATCTGGAAGGTCAACAGTCCGGAACCGGCGAAGAACGTGGCGAGTAACATCGCCTGCATGAGGCGTCGCACTACCGGGCCGGATACGTCTTGCTGAAGCCGTTGCGCCCATTGGTGACAGTGAACTCGCCGGTGGGCAGTGCGGTCAGCTTGATCCAGTTTCCGGCATCGGACTTGGAATCCGGATTGGCGATCATGTCGGCTTCGGTATTGTGGGCTCCTTTACCTTCGGCGGTGTGGATCTGCCACAGGCCTTCGAGGCCGGGCACGTCGTGGACGACCTGCCAGGCGTCGGGATTGCCGCCCTTCGTGGCGCCGTTGTTCATGATCGCGACGCGGGGATGGACGGCGTCGACGATGGCGGGCGAACCGGAGGCGTTGAGGCCGTGATGTGTTGTCAGGTACACGTCGACGGTTCCGATGCGGTTGACGGGGCAGACAAGGTCCATTTCCTTGTTCCAGGTGAGGTCACCCAGGTCGAGGAGGCGGAACTTGCCATACGCGATCACACTGCCGTTGGAATGCGAGTTCTCGGTTTTGTCCTCTTCCTTGCGGGGTGTGCTGGAGCAGAATTCATTGGGCTTGCCGGCGCCGGGAAGAGGCTTGGTGAGCACGTTCCCGTCGGCTGAGACAATCTCGACGTCGAGGCCTTTGATGGGCACACGGTCGCCGGGCTTGACCACCAGGTGATGGCCTTTGTCGCGCACGGCGGTGTAGGCATTGAACAGGTCGTCGGCACTCTTCTTCCCGGCTTCGAAGTTCGGCCCGTGGTCGAGGAAATTCTTGATCGGCAATTTGGCCGCGAGTTGAGGCACGCCGCCGACATGGTCCGCATGGTAATGGGTAATCAGTAGATAGTCGATCTGTTTAATGCCCGATTTGGCAGCGGCGGCAGCGATCCGGTCGGCGTCGCGGCCGTTAAATCCGCCCCACCCGGTGTCGATCACCATGGATTGGCCGGAGGGCGAAACGATGAGTGTGGCCTGACCTCCTTCGACATCGATGAAATAAACCTCCATCGGTTTCGGTGCGGCAACGGCCATCCCGCAGAGCGCGAGCGCAAAAATCAGTGGCTTGAGCATCGAAAAAGATCCTACCATGGGAACTTGGCGCTCGTGCAGGCAGCGATGGACTTTCACCCGGTTGAAGAAAACCTCCGCCAGAGCTTTCGGATTCTGGCGGGCAGCCGGAACCGGGGAGACGTGTGCGAACTGCGGGGGCTCAGCATCGCATCTTTGGGCGCGACGTTCCAGATGTTCAACGCGGCGTTCCTCAACTCTTACGTGGAAGACGAGCCGGACCTGGAGCGGCGGATCGCGACGGCATCGGTCCACTTCGCCCAGCGTCGGCTGCCCTGGGCGTTCTGGCTTTGCGACGCTTTCCTCGATCGACGGCTGCAGCGCAAGTCGGAGCGAGTGTTCGCGCGCATGGGGCTGACGCTTTCGTCGGAACTTCCGGCAATGGTGGCGGAGTCGCTGGTGGCCCCGTGGAGACAGTTCCCCGCCATGGACATTGTGGCGGTGGAGGACGAGTCGACGCGGCGGGCCTTCTGCGAGATCGGCGCCACGTGCTTTCACGTACCGCTCAACTGGTTCGAAGAGGTCTTCGACGAGCGGATGTTCGACCGGCGGGATTTTGTGCCGTGGCTCGGGTCCGCGAACGGCGTTCCGGTGGCGACGGCTGCCACGGTGTTCGCGGCGGGAGCGATCGGCGTCTATAACGTAGGCACGCTGCCCTCCCACCGGGGACGCGGCATCGGGGAGGCGATGGTGCGGTATGCGATCGCACGCGAGAAGGAGCGGTCGGGCACAGGGCGGACGGTACTGCAATCGACCTCGTACGGCTACGACTTGTATCGGAAGATGGGCTATCGTGCGGTGGGACAGGTTCTGGTGTTCACATCATGATGTGCTTACATAAAGCGTGGCCCAAATACTCGACGGGAATCTCATTCGCGACCAGATCAAAGCCGAGTGCCGTCCGCGGATTCAGCGGCTGATCGAAACCAAGGGACGGCCGCCCGGGCTCGCCGTCGTGCTGGCCGGCAACGATCCCGCGTCCCAGGTGTATGTCGCGAATAAAACGCGGACCGGGGAGGAACTCGGGATCTACAACGAGACGCTGACGCCTCCCGCTACGGGGACGACGGAGGATCTGCTGCGCATCGTTGGCGAGTTGAACGCGCGTCCGGAGATCGATGGCATCCTGGTGCAGTTGCCGCTGCCCCGGCAGGTGGATAGCGCTCGCGTGCTGCTGGCCGTAACGCCGGAGAAAGATGTCGACGGATTTCATCCCTGTAACATCGGGAACTTGGCCACCGCGCGTCCCGGCCCGCGGCCGTGCACACCGGCGGGGATCATGGAGATGCTGCGACGGTACAACATTCCAGTGGCCGGTAGGCGCGCGGTGGTGGTGGGACGCAGCGACATTGTAGGAAAGCCGATGGCGCTGCTGCTGCTCCACGAGAATGCGACAGTGACGATCTGCCACTCGAAGACGACGGATCTTCCCGGCGTGTGCCGGGAAGCGGATATCCTGGTTGCGGCGATCGGGCGCCCCGCGATGGTAACGCGGGATTTCATCAAGCCCGGCGCGACGGTCATCGACGTGGGGATCAACCGGATCGAGGATCGTGCGCTGGCGGAGCGCATTTTTCGCGGCGATCCCGCGCGAATGGCGCGGTTCGACAAGGGAGGTCGCGCCCTGGTGGGCGATGTCCATCCGCTCGATGTGGCGGAGGTCGCGGGGGCTTACACGCCGGTGCCGGGCGGAGTTGGACCGCTCACGATCGCGATGCTGATGATGAACACGATCGCTGCTTGCGAACGGAGTTGAGAGGCGGATGGGCGGCCTGCGTGTCGGATTGACGGGCGGACTTGCCTGCGGGAAATCGCACGTCGCCAGACTGCTCGAGTCGTATGGCGCGCATGTGATCCACGCCGACGAACTGGGGCATCAGACGCTCTTGCCGGACGGCGAAGCGTATGAACCCGTTATTGAGCTGTTCGGGCGCGACATCGTGATGCCGGATGGTCTTATCGACCGTCACCGGCTGGCGGGTATGGTGTTCGGGAATCCGCAGAAGCTAGCGCAATTGAACGCCATTGTGCAC
>Ga0068855_100012094_pt1 | contig 10428 bp, 3 predicted proteins | sample KBSCornC52_FD_66592 | JGI IMG/M metagenome (GOLD analysis project Ga0068855, IMG submission 66592) | Corn rhizosphere microbial communities from Kellogg Biological Station, Michigan, USA - KBS Corn C5-2 | ecosystem: Host-associated > Plants > Roots > Rhizosphere > Soil ... | reverse complement strand
ACTGGCCGCCGCTGTTTCACTTCCTCGAAGGTCTGTGGCTGCTGGTATTTCCGGTCTCGAGGATCAGCGTGATGCTACTGATGGCAATCTATACCGCGATTGTCGCGGCGCTGATCGCAAAGTGGCTGAGTCCGCAATATGGGTGGATAGCGGGCAGCGCGACCGGGGCGCTTTTTATCGCATTGCCGCTCGTGCAGGAACAAACCTCGATGGTAATGGCTGAAGGACTTCTCGCGATTCTGGCCTTCGCTGCAGCCAACGCGTACTCGCATTACCTTTCGGGAAATGGCTGGCGCGCCGCGGTAAAGTTTGCAGCCTTCTCCACGCTCGCGATTCTGACCAAAGGCAACGGATGGGCGTTGTTCCTTTTGCCCTTCTTCGCGCTATTGTTCTCACGGCGCTTTCGCTGGCTTCTTCGCTGGGATTTCTGGGCGCCGCTGGCAATGATTATGGTCTTGTGCGCTCCGTGGCAGATTTTGACGGCGCACCTGGTACAACACGGCTGGACGGGTACGCCGGGCCTTGCTTACTTTTTTGACGCCATGATCTACTTTGGGCGCGAGCTCTGGTTCGGCTTGAACCCGGTGATCTTTCTTCTCGCAATGGCAGGCGCAGGCACAGCCCTGTTGGGGCGCGGTGGCGCCGCAGCGCCTTCCGCTTCAATGGCGGCGCTGTTTGCGTCGTTCTGTTTTTTCCACGGCCTGACCCCGGTTGGACTGGAGATCCGGCAGCTATTGCCCGCAATTCCGGCGCTGCTTACGTTCGTTCCCGCCGGCGTGGTATTTGTCGCACGGCTGCTTCGTGAGCGCGGATTCAGCCTGCTCGCCCGGCCGGCGGCCATCGCCACCGTCGCAGGTCTGTTTTTTGCGGGAGAGACGTTCGCCGTTACGCCGGTCAAATCTTATGGATTCGAGCAGGCCGCCCGATTTTTGAACCAGCGCGGCAATCTGAAAAACGAAGTGGTTGTCGTCTCCTCCGAGGCCAGCGGCGAGGGGATCGCGATCACAGAGACCGAGATGATCGAATCGCGGCCGGGGAGTTATCTGCTCCGGGCCAACAAATTACTGGCGCGGGCTGACTGGTCCGGCGAACACTATGCGCCGGCATTTACGTCAGCCGCGGCAGTGCGGAATGAACTCGACCTGCTGCCGTCCAGCGCGCTGATCATTGACTTCACGCGCGCCGAACCATCGCGTGAACATCATCAGCAGGTGCTTCAAATGCTGGCGGGTCATCCGCCCGAGTGGCGATTGGCGGGTTCGTTCGGACCTGATAATGGGGATACGCGGCCGGTTCGGATTTATTTCCGTACCGGACCGCGCCATCCGGCGGGGGAACATTTGCAGTCCATTCTGGCCGACGAATTACACCGGATCGGGGAACAATGAGCCGCTGTCCGGCGGCTGATATTCATATTTTTGTTTGAGGCGAGGATGCAGAAACGAAAGGCTCTAATTGTCGGCGCAGGCCCGGCTGGATTAACGGCGGCGTTCGAATTTGTTAAAAGGTCGGACATACAACCGATCGTGCTCGAGAAGAGCGAATACATGGGAGGAATTTCTCGGACCGTACGCTACAAAGGGAATCGGATCGATATCGGAGGACATCGATTCTTTTCAAAATCGGACCGCGTGATGAAATGGTGGACGGCTGTTATGCCGGTCGAAGGATCGAGTAACGGCTCGCACCAGATCACTTATCATCAGCAATCGCGTGAAGTGGCGGCCCCGGCGGTCGCAGTGGATCCCGCTGACCAGGACCGCGTCATGCTGATTCGGAACCGCAAAAGCCGAATTTACTTCCTGAGGCAGTTCTTCGATTATCCGATCAAATTGAGCGCCGATACCCTGAAGAAACTCGGCCTCATTCGAACAGTCAGGATTGGAATCAGCTACAGCGCAAGCGTAGTGAACCAGAAGCAGCCAGAGAAGACCCTCGAGCAGTTTCTGATTAATCGATTCGGGCGGGAACTGTATCTGACCTTCTTCAAATCGTACACGGAGAAGGTCTGGGGAGTGCCTTGTGACCAGATCAGCGCCGAATGGGGGGCGCAACGGATCAAGGGCCTCTCGATAACGAAAGCGGTTGCGCACTTTCTAAAGACCAGGTTCGCCGCAAAACCGAGCGCCGATATCTCGCAGAAAGGAACGGAGACGTCCCTGATCGAGAAGTTCATGTATCCCAAACTAGGTCCGGGCCAGCTTTGGGAACATGTTGCAGAAGAGGTTCAGCGCCTCGGCGGGATTGTGGAAACCGGCTGGAACGTGGAAAAGCTGCACACGGATGGGTTCCGGATCGTTGCAGCCGAGGCGGTTCACGATCAAACCGGCGAGCGCAGGGTCATCGAGGCCGACTACTTCTTCTCGACCATGCCGATTAAAGAGCTTATGCGATGTCTGCAGGCTCCTGTCCCCAAGGAAGTGACGGAAATCAGTGAAGGGTTGATCTATCGCGATTTCATCACTGTCGGTCTTCTATTGAAGAAACTTAAAATCAAGGAAGATAGCCCGAACGGAGCGAAGCTTTTGTCTGATAACTGGATCTACATCCAGGAACCGGACGTGCTTGTGGGCAGGATGCAGATATTCAACAACTGGAGTCCATATCTTGTCGCTAACCAGGAGAATGTCTGGATCGGGCTCGAATACTTCTGCTACGAGACTGACGACATCTGGAAGCAGCCCGATGAGAAGATGATCGAGCTTGCCAAGAGCGAAGTTGAAAAGATCGGAATCATCGACCGATCGGATGTCCTCGACGCGTGCGTGATCCGCGTGCCGAAAACCTATCCGGCTTATTTTGGCGCATACGAGCATTTCGACAGGATTAAGGACTACGTCAGCAAGTTCGAGAATCTTTTCCTGGTCGGCCGCAACGGCATGCATAAGTACAACAATCAGGATCATTCGATGCTGACGGCCATGACCGCGGTGGACAACATCCTCGAGGGCAGAGTCGATAAGAGCAACATCTGGGCGCTGAACACCGAGATGGAGTACCACGAATCCAAGGCGGATAAATAGTCGCACGAGCAATGCCGTAAGGTCGAATCAGGAAGATTCGGCCTTCGCGCGTTCTGCCTATGGCGTAGCGATCACAAACGGGACGGATTGCCCGACAACGTTCTTTCCGGCGTCTCTGTAGATGACGCGCCCGTAAACAACGCGTTGCGAGATCGCTGGTATCGCGATTGAACACCCGTTGGAGCACGGCGTACCCGCGAGCGAAGCGCTTTCCGTTGATTCGAAGTAGAAAGGATTCGTGGCGTCTACCTGAGTCGCGCTGGTAGCAGGTCCCACGGCGCACGTTTCAGCCCGCGTGGTACACCGGTACGCGTCAGCAGATCCATATTCGGAATACCCGAATTCTATAATCGCGTTATCCACCTTGATTCCAACGGGCGGCTGAAGCGCAACGCGCACTGGAATAAATGTGTTCCGGTCGATCGAATCGATCGGAGGCGGCGGATTCAACTTTACCGCAAACCACTCGTTGCGGATATTGCCGGCCCAACTGGTATACAGCAGCATCCAGCGGCCGTTTGCCAGCGAATGCCCATGCCAGAACACTGATTCATTTCTGCTGTGCATCAGGCCCCGCGTGTACAACCGCTGGTATTTGCCCGTCATATCGGTCCACCTGAGACCGGATTGCACGATCCCGTCATACGCAAACGGGTTGTTGCCGACGCACAAATCGATATCATCGCCGATTGGCCAGGCCTGTCCCGGGAAGAAACAGTATGGTTCATTGACATACGGCACGTTCAGGTAAACTTCTCCGGGTTGGGAGTCGGTTCGACATTCGCCGGCGGCCAGCACGACGCAGTATTGATACCAGTTGGCCTGTGAATCGCTTATCGTGTTTCCCTTTGCCGGGCTGCTGATGTCACGAAGTGGGTGCGCGCCTCCGTGAGCGTACGTCGGTAAAAACTTGCGGTCGAGTGCGCTGAGTTGCCCGTGGCTGGCCTTCCACAACGAACCACTAATATGCGTGAGTGGAGATTGCGGGTTTCCCGTCAACAGGTCGCCGTTGAACGGACGTCCATCCCAGAAGAACTGACGATCCAGCGCCGGCGCAAACTGGCCAGCACCCCAGGGATGGCTTTGAGTGTTATTCACCCCAGCAAGGTTTGATTTGCCCGCGAACTGCGGATTATTCTCCACGATCGCTGTGGGCGGCGTTGAAAGCAGAGTAACCAGATCCGAGCCATATTGAGTCTGGTAGCAGCCCGAACCGGGCCACGGGCTTAGACAACGCGGGTCGAGCGTATATGGCGTCGCCATCGTCGTGTTCTGCCAGAAATAGTGCGCATTGATGCCGTACCGGTTTCCCAATATCATTTTTCCGGTCCTGTTCATGCCATGGGGGTCTTTAACGTAATTCCAGAAGTATTCACCGGATCCAAGGCCCCAGCGGGAACCGTCCGTAACGGTATTGCAGGTGGCGTAAAGCTTCGTGCCCGCGGGAACATTGGCAGGAGTACCGGCAAAAGCGCGCTGAATAATCCATATATTTCCCTTCTTCTCAATCAGCCGCACTACTTCGTTCGTGTCGGCTACGGTAAAGTCGTCGCCGGGCATGGCCGCGCCGATCTCTCCCGGCGCGCCTGTTTCAAGCGCGCCGCATGCCGAGATCGAGGCGGTGCACGGAGAATCATCGAACGGCTCGCCGCTGACTGTTATCACGGAGCACTGCGCCGCCTTCCACGGATTCGAGGGACACGCGGATAAGCCTCCCGGAACACCGACCTGATTTGAAAGGCCCGTTGCGTCCTGAACGACGACCTCATAAGGCCCCTGACCGGGATTCCTATCGCCAGGTCCACCCCAGTAGAACGGAGTAATCTGCATCCACCCGGTCGTGTTTACGGGCGAAATCGCCTTGAGTGGACACCAGCGCGCGCCCGGCCGGGACCAGCTCGGCATGGCGGCAACGATACACCCGGGGTTCCCGCCGCCCACGCATCCCGCGTTGTTCGGCTGTCCATTCGAAGTCGCGTTCGGGTCAAACGCAATGACCCAGCCGATCGCGCCTGAAGATGGACTGGTACCGCGGTAGACCCGCAATTCGATGACGCCCCTCTCCACGCCGGTCATTTGCCATGCCTGGAACTTCCCGGGATCGAAAGTTGGATCGAATGCCGCGAGCAACTGCGAAATGGTCGTATTCCCTGTAATTGGCGTTACTGACAGGCAAGGCTCATTCGTCGGATGGTTTGCAGGCCCCGTGCATTGCGCAGGCATTTCCCATTCAATGAAAGATCCTGGTATGGAGGTCGTGCGAGGTTCCGAGTGATTCCCGTGATACGTGACTTTGTTCAGCGTGTTCGCTCCGCAATACCAGGAATCGGGATCGACCATGTCGAAGGGCGACGTGTCGAAATTTCCGCAGCCATATCCCGAGTTTCGGGTAAACATATGGGCCTCTCCGGTAACTCCGTCGATCCACCACATCGGCCCGTTGCTGAGTCCGGCGCAATTGTAGCCAGGATGCCCGCCCGGCCCGACGACAGGAATAGCGCCACACACGTCGAAATCGCCCGAGTAATCCGGGTAAGGGTAGATACCCAGCTGGTAGCTTACGGTACCGTAGTGAATGGACACGGCGTCCGCGCTCGCAGTTTTTTTGCGGATGAGCGCACCAAAATTAAAGCCTTTATAGCCAACGGGCTTGCCACTGGTAGAAGGGCATCCGCTCGTCAGTTGCAGATATCGATCATTGATCATAGACGCGATCGTGTAATTTGCGTTATTGATCTGGATCGAACTTCCCCGCCCCCATACGGTATTGAATGGCGTGCCATCAGTTAGCTTTACGTTGACACTCCCGTCGCACACCACGGACCCGTTTCGGGTTCCGGCATCAATGGCACTGATCGGTGGATAACCTTTTGCCTGCCATAAGTCCAAAATGTTTTTGGAACCGAAAAGATAGGTCTGAGGAGCGGTCCTCAATATCTGCTCGTACTGATTACCGCCAATTCGGCAATTCAAGCCGTCTATCGTCAGGCAGACAATGATTTTGCAGTCATCTGTCGGAGAACTGTTGCATCTGGAGTTACTGATTGAAGCTGTTAATGCCAGCTGAAAATAATTCACTGACCCTTGTGAGGCAACGTCGGAAAGTATGTTGCCCGTAAAGTAACTGCCAAAGCCTGGGGCGATCCGAAGCGTGCTTTGGTTATCACCCGCAATCGTCGCGGCGGCGCCATTGTCTCCATTGGAAGCAGCGGCTCCAGGGTTCGACCATCGGCCGGAGCTTACTGCCATCATGTTGCTTTCGTTATCGATCGGAATGACACGATCGGTCTCCATGCTCACGCGCCGGACTAATGCGCCTGTTTGTGGATCAACGATCGTTTGTTTCCGATCGATCGGGCTCAGATCTGGCCAGGCATATCCACCGCCGGTTTCGTCCACTGGCGCCGGATCCTGGAATGTGTTTCCGAAGGCGATCGGCTGGGTTGTAAACTGACCCATCGCCTGATCTGAACCGCAGGTGATTCGAAAATAGTGCGGCGTATACGACTGGAGAGCGCGGGAATATCTCACGCCGTCCGATCCCTTCTCTGCAGCGCGTTTTCCGACGACGAATTTTCGCGCTCGTCCGTCAGTGATGCTGCCGTCCCGGTTATCCACATTGGAACCAGGAAAAATCGCCGCATCCACATCGTGAACGACTGGCGTAAGAGTGGCGGATTCGCTGACCTGAACCGTACAGGGCTGCTGATCGGGCGCAGTCCAGGTCAGAATCGCCTGTGTGTTTGTAATCCCGGTTACAGAAATGTTTGTGATCACAGCCTGGGCGTCTATTGCGCTCGCGAATGAAAGGCAAAACAGGAAGACGGAGATACGCCGGCGCGATCGGAAGCCAGCAAGCATCCGTTCACCCTTTTGCGCAGCATCTGGAAAAATCAGTGACTGCATACATAATCGGCCCTGATCGCTGCGACCGGGTAATCGGATCACAGCGAACCAGTTCTTATTATGAATGCACAATCGCCCGTGCCCTTCGCCAGTTATTGGATGATCCTTGCCAGCAATGACGTATGATGCGCTCGCGCAGTCTGAGCCGTCTACGGAACAGTAATTATCCGGGTGAAACTTTCAACTACGGACAAGACCGACCCTCGAAGGCAATCCAATCTCGAGTGAGTAATTCCAGCGATTCAAAAGTCCCAGAATGTTCTCGTCGAGCGGCATGAGATCGAGGATTGTCCCATCCCGAATCCAGCAGCAACAGGGGCGCGCCCTCGCTGGTGTCCTCATGGAAGCCGAGACTGCGTAGCCGATTGATGAACTCCGCGTAGTGCGCGTACGACGTGATTTCGGCGATTGCATCCACGGAATCGGCTCGCGGCCGTATGCGATCACATCCCGCAGAGTTCGACCGCATACGACCGACGAACACGGCGGGTGAATTCTTCCCGGTCAGCGGTGAATGCATACTTCAGGCCATGCACCAGGAACCTCCTCCAGAGCCGAGGTTCGGACGGTTTGCAACTCCGGGTGGTGGATCAGCTTCGCTGACCGTACGCGGTTCACGGGGGCGCGGACTTCAGATGGGCTCATCGCCAATTCACTGGCGAGCTGCCTCCTCATCTCGATACCGTACGAAGCTGATGGGCCTTTTGTGAAACCTGCAGCCGTAAAAATAGCGCCTGCGGCGCTTAGCAGCCGGATTTGCGGCCGCTACGGACAAGTTGCTCGATGTTGATGAAATCCGTCGGGTAGTCGCCGGTGTAGCAGGCGTAGCAGTATTCGCCGCGCTCGTCCGCTACCGAGCGGCTCAGATTTTCCAGTGACAGGTAGGCCAGTGAATCGGCCTCAATGAAACGGCGAATCTCTTCGGTGGTGCTGTTGGCTGCGATCAACTCGCTTTTATTCGGCGTGTCGACGCCGTAGAAGCAGGGTGAAACCGTGGGCGGACAGGAAATCCGCAGGTGCACTTCGCTCGCGCCGGCCTGACGGACCATGCGGACGATTTTGCGGCTGGTGGTGCCGCGGACGATGGAATCGTCCACAAGCACGACGCTTTTGCCTTCGAGGAGGCTTCGCACCGGGTTCAGCTTGAGCTTGACACCAAAATCGCGAATTGCCTGGGACGGCTCGATGAAAGTCCGGCCGACGTAATGGTTACGGATCAGCGCCTGGCGATAGGGCAAGCCGGACTCGGCCGAATAGCCGAGCGCCGCCGCGTTGCCGGAATCGGGAACAGGCACGACGATTTCGGCCGGGGCCGGGGCCTGGCGGGCCAGAAGGCGCCCCATCTGCTCGCGCGATTCCTGCACCGACCGTCCAAAGACGATCGAATCCGGGCGCGAGAAGTAGACGTGCTCGAACACGCATTGCGCGCGCGGTTTTTCAGGAGCGTAACGTTCACGCGTGACGCCTTCGGGGCCCACAATCACCATTTCGCCGGGCTGAACATCGTTCAGGTAGACCGCGTTGAGCAGATCGAAGGCGCAGGTTTCGGAAGCGAACACCCATGCCGGCTTGCCCCCGCTCATTTCGAGCTGGCCCATGGCGAGCGGACGAAATCCCCAGGGATCGCGCGCGACGATGATGCGATCTTCCGCCAGGAATACCAGCGAAAAGGCGCCATCGAGCTGCAGCAGGGCATCGCGAAGGGCTCCGGCCATGGTGCGCTCGCGCGAGTGCGCGACCAGGTGGAGAATGACTTCGGTATCACTCGAGGCCTGGAAGATGGAGCCGCGCGCTTCGAGATCCGCCCGCAGCTCCGAGGCATTCGTGATGTTGCCGTTGTGAGCGACCGCGATCCGGCCCTTGTTGCAGTGCACGGAAAAGGGCTGGGCGTTGCGCTCGACGGTATCGCCGGCCGTGGAATATCGCGTGTGGCCGATGGCGAGCGAACCGGGAAGAGAACGCAGGACTTCGTTTGTGAAGATATCGTGCACGTGCCCCATGGCCTTGTGCGTATGGACGAGCGCGCCATCGCTGGACGAGATGCCCGCGCTTTCCTGACCGCGATGCTGCAGCGCGTACAGGGACAGATAGGCCAGCTTCGAAGCTTCCGTGTGGCCATAAATGGCCACGACGCCACATTCTTCGTGGAACTTATCCACACCGATGTGAACCGGGTTGATGTTATCCGGCATTAGTTGTTTGAAGGAGTCGGGGAAGGGTCTCTTCGAACGAGTGCTTCAGATCGGTGGTTGAGATGTCGATGAACATTTCCCGGCCGTTGCCGATCTGTAACCGCTCTTTCATTGTAACGCCAATAACCGGGCACAAGACGTTATGCTTCATGGCGATTTCGCGGACGCGCTCCGGATTGCCGGTGGAAATGAGGATACGAGAGGGCGATTCGCCGAAAAGGCTGATTTCGGGCTGGTCTTCAGGCCGATCAGAGAGCGGTACTTCGACTTTCGCGCCGAGAGTATCGCTCGACGACTCGGCAAGCGCGACGGCCAGGCCGCCATCGCTCAGATCGTGGGCCGATTCGGCGAGTCCCTCGCCCGCTATGTCGCGCATGGCGTCATGTACGCGTTTTTCGTAGTGCATGTCGAGTTGCGGGGGAAGTCCCCACAACTGGCTCAGGATGGTTTTCGCGTATTGGCTGGATCCGAAGCGGCGCTCGTCGGTTGCGCCGAAGCCGCCGAGAAGCGCGATACTCGCGCCCTCGCGCGAGAAGGCGCTCGGGATGGGCTGGGCGGTTTTCAGCAGCCCGATGATGCCGAGCACGGGCGTGGGATAGATGCCTTCGCCCAGTGTTTCGTTATAGAGACTGACGTTGCCGCCCGTGATCGGCGTCTCGAAGAGAGCGCATGCTTCCGCCATGCCTTCAATCGCTTCGACGAGCTGCGCCATGATTTCCGGCCGCTCGGGGTTGCCGAAATTCAGGTTATTGGTGGCGGCGATGGGCAGTGCGCCGACGGTGGCGAGATTGCGGCAGGCCTCCGCCACGGCCAGCTTCACGCCTTCCCGCGGATCGAGGTAGCAGTAGCGGCCGTTGCCATCGAGGGACATGGCGATCGACTGACCGGTTTCCTTCACGCGCACGATGGCGGCGTCTGAACCAGGCCCGGCGACGGTATTGGTGCGAACCATGTAATCGTATTGCTGCCAGATCCAGCGTTTCGAACAGAGGTCAGGAGAAGAGATGAGGCGGAGCAGGTCCGCCCCGACATCGCGTGAGCGCGGAAGGATGAATGGGCTTTCGAGCGGAGCTTTGCGGAAAGGCGCGACCCCGTGCGGGCGATCGTAACGCGGCGCTTCATCGGCGAGCGCATCATTCGGGATTTCGGCCACGACATTGCCTTCGTGGCGGACGCGCAGCTTGCCATCATCGGTGACGATGCCGATGGTAACGGCGTCGAGGCCCCACTTGCGGAAGACGCGGAAGACCTCATCTTCCCTGCCCTTTTCGGCCACCAGAAGCATGCGCTCCTGGGATTCGGAGAGC
>Ga0068855_100012093_pt1 | contig 10428 bp, 10 predicted proteins | sample KBSCornC52_FD_66592 | JGI IMG/M metagenome (GOLD analysis project Ga0068855, IMG submission 66592) | Corn rhizosphere microbial communities from Kellogg Biological Station, Michigan, USA - KBS Corn C5-2 | ecosystem: Host-associated > Plants > Roots > Rhizosphere > Soil ... | reverse complement strand
CGACCAGACCCAGTTATCCTCCGGCTGGTGCGGCACTTTGACGTAGCGGCCGTTCTCGGTCGTGACATGCCACTCTACGCGCGAGAAGTTGGCCCGCCAATGGTCGCCCTCGCGGGGAGGGGATGGGCGGTTCGCAAATTCGGCCAGGACCTTCCACGGGAAGGCCATTTCGACGGTCCAGCCGCGGTCGCGGTCGGACGGGTCGTTCAGAGTCCCATCTATGTGGACCGCGGATCGGAAGCCCGGGATCTCCCACTCGTTGAGCGCCGGGCCGCCGTCACGATAGGGTTTGACGAGGCGGAGGTCCCACTCTGTGTTGAGGGCGTTGATCTCGATCTCGTAGTACTGGTGGTTGTCGCCGTCGGGGTCGATAAAGACTTCAAAATCATTGTCCTGGAAGATGACGGAATCGTGCTCGGTGAGCGTGGCCCAGACGTGCGGCTCTTCCAACTCTGCCCCAATGTAGAAGCATTCGTCGTCCCAGAGCATCTTCGCCCGTGTCCTGAATCGCGGGTTCGGCTTCGCGGAGCCTTCTATATCGACGAAGTGAGGGGTCCACGGCGCGGCCTTCCAGGCGGGATCGTCGAGACGCCCGTTCAGCGAAAGGCGTTCGGCGGCGCGGTAGCAGACGTATCCTTTCGGATACGGCATCGGCAGGGTGGCCAGGATTCGGTCGATATCAGCCATGGGTTCAAGTCTTCGAGATGGAGGGGTCGTAGCAGACCAGCTCGACCGTGTTGCCTTCCGGATCGTCGACGTAGAGGGACCGCCACTGGACCCACGCGTGGACAGCCGTGCGGACCGAACGCCCGGCCCGCTCCAGACGCGTTTTCTCCGCCGCGTAGTTGCCGAGAGAGATGGTGAACGCGATGTGGTCGACGGTCGTGCGACGCGGGTCCGGTCCCTCGTATTCGGGCTCGGCGGAGCGATCGAAGAGCGCGAGAATCTGTGTATGACCCTCGAATCCGTCGGCGATTCGGAAGAACGCGGCGTGCGGGAAGCGCTTCATGAGCGCCAGACCAACTACATCCGAATAGAAAGCTTGCATCGATTCGAGGTCGTTTACGCGGAGGGCAATCTCGCCCAGTCCTCGAATTATCCTCTGCATGGGTCTGCTCCGTTCGTCGGCATAAGCGGGCAGCGGCGACACTATGATACCGGACGCGCGCGGCGGCGACCCGCGAGATTTGCCGAGATCGGGAAACCTTCGCTAATAACCGGTCGTCTGACCGATAGGGAACACATCCATTCGCGTGGAAGTCTTGATTCGTATGTTTGCGCGAGCCGACATTGGCAATCGTGCAATTTGCTCTCTGCCTGTCACGGTGGAATTCGCTCGCCGTAGGGGAGAAGCAGGAGGAAGTGACCATGGCATCAACCACTCTTCAGCAACGATACCGAACTGGCTCGACGCTCCTCACGGCGGGCCTCGCGATATCATTGATGAATGTGAATCTTGTGGCGGCTCGCGCGGACACGACGCGAATCACGCTGCCGTCCGGGACCGTTATTCCCGTGCAGCTCAACAGCGAGCTTAACAGCAGGCGGAGTCAGCCCGGCGACAAGTTCACCGCCACCGTGAAGTACGGTCGCGACGACGCCGGTCTGCCGGAGGGGACGCGGGTAGAGGGCGTTGTCCGCGAGGCCATCCCGTCCGGCGACGGGAAGCCGGGCGTGCTCGACGTCGATTTCCGCCGAATTGTCTTTCCGGGCGGCGACGCTCGTCCGCTGGAAGCCAGCCTTTACACGCTCGACGGCAAGGCCGTGAAGCGGACCGACGGACGGCTGGTCGCAACCTCCGATAAGTCGAAGGACCGGCTGAAGTGGGTCGGAATCGGGGCCGGGGCCGGCGTGCTCATCTCCGCGCTGACCAAAGGCAACGCGCTCGTGGACACGCTGCTGGGCGCTGGTGCGGGCTACGTCTTCAACGAGCTCCAGAAGAAGAAGCCGGGCGACGTGGCGCTCAAGCAGGGCAGCGAGTTCGGCGTTCGGCTCGACCGCCAGCTCGCGTTCAATTCCGACGACCGCAGCTACTACAAGCAGGGTCAGGGCGACAATTCGTTCGACCGCAACGGCGAGCGCGTCCGCCCGAACGATGACCGCTACTACAACGGCGACAACAATAGCGACCGCTCGGATCGTCGGCGACGTGAGGACAACTTCTCGCGCGACAACCGCGATTCGACCGACATCGGTATGATGATCAACGACCGCGAGGTGAAGTTCGACAGATCGGCCCGCCCGTTCATGCGCGGCGACGTAATCTTCGTCCCGCTCAACGCGGTTGGCCGCTCCGCCAACTTCGACTACAGCTACGATGCCGGCGAGCACATGATCTACGCCCGCAACCGCAACATCCGCCTGTCGACTGACAGCCGGGTTGCACGGGTGAACGGCGAGCGCCGCCGTCTTCCCGCCGCGCCCGAGGTCAGGAACGGCACCGTCTACGTTCCGATGCAGTTCATCGGCTGGGCCGCAAATGGCTCGGTCGCGTGGGATGCCGGCAGCCGCACGGTCGTCCTGACAACCGATCGCGACCGCTTCTAAGCGGTATTGCCTTACACGTTCGAACGGGCCGCGAAATCTCCGCGGCCCGTTCGCATGTCTGGAGGTTTCCGGCGCATTATTATGGCGGGCGGCCAGAATACTTGAGCAGTTGCTGCTGTAATGTCACTTCGCAAAGACTGGCCTTGCCGCGGACAGAAGCTCGCGCCGGATGTACGGGTTCGATGCGCTCTCTATGACAGATCGGTCGATGATGTCCACCTCTCGCCCGAGAAGTGCAGAGATCTCATCGCGCATGTGAATCTCGTCGAAGAAATCAAAATCATCGACGGCGGGACATGTTTCGAACTCTGCCAGGAAATCGATGTCGCTCTCCGGCCGGAAATCTTCCCGCAGGACAGAGCCGAATACGTATAGCTGCCGGATGTGCTACTTTCGGCAGAATTCGCGAATGGAATCGGAATCGAGATCGATGTGATTGGTGGTCAGGAAGAGAATTCTACCACTGGCGAGGCGCAGATGGCGATCCAATCGCGTGTTCGGGCCAATTGGCCACTAACCTTGTTCCAGCGCCTCAGCCCGATTCACGCATTCAGGCGCTCACCCCAGAGGAGGCGGTCGCGGATCTTGCGGTAGAAGCTGGCATGGCCGAGCTTGATCAGGCGGGTGACGTGCTCGGAGCGGGATACGCGGACGGTATCCCCATCGGCGAGAGGGAAGACGTGGTAACTGTCGGCGATGCAGAGTACGTCACCGCCGTCCGTCTCAATGTCGAAGGTCACGGTCTTTTCGGCCGGGATGACCAGAGGGCGCGCGGAGAGCGTGTGCGGGCAGATGGGCACGACGAGCAGCGCCTGAATCGTTGGATCGACAATGGGACCGCCCGCGGAGAGGGAGTAGGCGGTTGAGCCGGTGGGCGTCGCGACGATGACGCCGTCCGCGGGATAGGTGGCGAGATAGTCGTCCCCGAACTTCGTCTCGATTCGCAGCATGCGCGCCGACGCTCCCTTGCTGACCACCACGTCGTTGAGGCCGATTCCCGTGAATGCGACCTCGCCGCCACGAACCACCTCGCCCCGGACCATCATGCGGTCCTCGGTCTCGAATTGCCCGTCGAGGAGTCGGTCCAGGTTGGAAATCAGGTCGTCCGGGTGTGATTCCGCGATGAATCCGAAGCGGCCCATGTGAACGCCGAGGATGGGAATGCCGAGTGGTGACGCGATGTGGCTGGCCTGGAGGATGGTGCCGTCGCCGCCGAGCGTCATCAGCATGTCGGACCGGCAGAGGGAGGCGTCGCTGCACGCGAGGTCGTCCCTGCCCATGAGCGCCGCGGATTCGGCGTCGATGTTGACGTGCACGTCACGCTCGGTAAGGTGGGCCGTTACCTCGGCCGCAAACTGGAGCGCGCGCCACTTTGAGCGGTTAATAATAAGTCCGACGGATTGAATAGCCACGCGGCGCACCCCCACGGTCATTATAGCCGCGGGCAGGGGAGAAGGCAAGGAAAGCGCCGTGCAGGCGAGGGGCTACTTGAGGAACTCGAGCATTTCGCGGAAGTCGGCCGTGCCCGCCTCCTGGAGCAGCTCGTAGACCGCCGCCTCGGTGGACGTGAGGATGCCGCCGGCCCGCTCGACGCGGTTGAGGCCGATCTGCCAGTTAGACTGGGTGCGCGAAGAGACCGCGTCCGCGGCGACGTGGACCTGGTATCCGTTTGCGAGTAGGTCGAGGGCGGTCTGTGCAATGCAGATATGCGCCTCGATGCCACACAGAAGGACCTGCCTGTGACCGGATCGCTGGACCTCGGACATGAAGGCGTCGTCCGAACAACAACTAAACGACATCTTCTGGAAGGGCACGCAGAGGGAGGGGAGCCGCTTTGCAACTTCGGGAATCGATCCGCCCAGCCGATCCGCGTTCTGTTCCGTGGGAACGATGGGCAGGCGGAGCAGTCGCGCGGCCTCCAGGAGAATCGTGACGTTCTTTACCAGCCGCTCGCGCTCCCAGATAGAGCGGAGGAATGGCTCCTGCATGTCGACGACGACCAGGAGCGTGTCGTCCTGGCGAAGAATTGAGGGGTGGCGACCCGAGCGTGGCAGCAAATTCTACTCCTCCTGTCCAATGCAGCGGCAACCGAGCGCCGTCTTGTCAATTATCGGCAAAGTCCGCACATTGGCGGATACCACCGGCGATTCGTTACGTCTTTATGGTTGCGGGATGTTGCGTTCCGGCCGGGAATACTTCTCGATCCTGTGATGCTGGTTCGCCAGGCAGGGGCGTTGTTCCTTGTGAAACATGCCGGACGGGGAAAGCTGGCAATAATGCGCGGCTTTTATTTCCGTTTTGCCCTTGTTGATACTTGACGGCCGCAACAGGCAGTTGTATAATCGGACATCCTGGAAAGTAAATCAGGCAATTTACCACAGTTGCGGCTGGCCGCTTCGAATCGGCGCTCCGACGGAGCGGTGACGCGGCTGGCCACCACACAGGCGACGCCGGCCTGATTCCCAAAAATCCCAACGAGGCGAAGCAGCAAAGAGGCTTCCTGCATACCCAGACCATCCGGCCGGGCCGCTGGACGGACGAAGGAATTGCCGCCCTGGTGCGCGGTAATGACCGACATTGGAGGAGCGAACCATGTGGAAGCAGCCAGAGAACGACCAGTTTGTGGACGAGCTGTTCCTGGCGGGTGAGCGCGTACCTTCGGGCGTTTACCGCCAGATTGGCAGCGGACGGGAAGTGAGGCTCGATAACGAGGATTTCCTCCCGGCGAGCCTCGACGGACGGGTAGCGTGCTATATGCGAATTAACAGCACGTGGAGCCAGATGGAGCGCACCACGCAGGCTGCATGATCCGGGCCGTTTCGCCGGCCGGACAGAATCGAGACCTCCGCTTGCGGGCAGCGCGCCAGCGCACCGCAAGTGGAGGTCTCATTCATTGCGCGGGCCGTAACGGTTACTTGTGCTGTGCGCCGCCGGATGCGCCGTTGCGCGGATTGAGGAGCTGCGCGCCGCGCGGCGTGATCTGTCCGCAGTACGGGCAATAGGACCAGAGGCTGGATATCTGCTGCCCGCACTTCGCGCACGGCATATTTGGGTACTGATTCACCAGCATGTTGTTCACGCGAATCGTGAACTGGTCCGGCGGCACGAACGTCGCCTGCGTGGGGCTCGCAAGCAGCTTGAGGCCCGTGGTCGTCGCAATCCTCTGAAGCACGAGCGAGAGCGGGGCCTCGGTGATCGTGCCGGCAAACGAGAGCTCGCGCGGGACACGGCGGTCTACGTAGATGGGGAAGTGGGCCTGCTGGGATATCCGGCTAAGGGCGTCCGCAAGCGGGATCGGGTGCTCCTCCGACACTTCCAGTGTTACCGTGCGGTCGCCCGGCGCGCCGATCTGGATGGTCGGCAGAGAGTTCAATGGGTTCGTCTGCCCGATGATATTGCCTGGGACGACCGATGGATAGGCATGCGCTCCCATCTGTTGAATCCGGTTGGCAATCGCGTCCGCCGCGCGCTGCGCATCCGGGTCGCGGGAGACGTGGTAAACGTTGTTATTCGCGCCGCGCGTCACCTTGATTTGCGGCTTGGCAACCTGGACGAGGGCCTGCAACCCCTGAAGAAACGTGACGTCCCGTCGGGAGAGATTGATGGGGCCACTGACGTCCGGATCGATGGCGAACTCGACGCCGGCCTGCTTGAAGAACGCGCGGAGAACGTCGGCGACGTCGACACGGTCGGCAACGATTCGGAAAAGCCGGTTGTTGGATGCGTCTACGCCGCTCTCCGCAATGGAGAGACCGGACCGGCCCGCCTGAAGAGTGGAATCCGCCAGCTCCTGCGCGTCAATGGGTGCCGAGCCTGCCAGACCCAGCATAAGAATAAGTGCGACGAACCAACGCATATCATTACCTCTGCCGCGGGTTCCATCCTGGATTCTCGCGACCCGTCTCTATGGGCGCTGTCTGTCCGGGGCGACCTTGTCGCGGGCCGGTTTGGCTCCGATGTTGACCTTCACCAGCACCGCGCGGCCATGCTTATCATAGCCGACGGAGCTCTGCACGTCGGTTCGCCTGCCGTTGACCATAACTTCAGTGTCGTCGACCGGCGCCATCATTACAGGCTTATTTGAGCCGGCCGTCGCGGCGGGCGCCTTCGAATCAGGGTCGGTGGCGATGACGAAGGGCTGTACACCTTTCGCGCTGCCATCCCGCGGCTGCGCGATCTCCTCGGTAGGCTGCGGGGCGCCATATTGCGCGACGGTTACCTCGTGCCGCTTCTGGACGACGATCTCCTCGGCGGAAGGGCCGTGCATCGGTTTCACGCGCCAGAAATCATCACCACCGGATCGAGCAACGGCATTCCCGCGGCCGGTTCCGCGCTCCGGGAAGCGCCGTTCGTCCGGCCGTTCTTCCATGTGAGCCGGATTACGCTGCTCCGACGAATCGCGCGCGATTCGCTTCGGATCGAATGGATCCGGCGCAGTGACCTTCACGGGCGACGCGGAGTTCTCGTTCTTCCACTCGAACTTGTCTTCGGGAGCGGGCGTCGTTTGCGCGGGTTTCGGCACGGCTTCATGTCGTGCGATGATTGGGCCCGTCGGCGCCGGATTCACAACAGCAACCACGGTGGGCTTTGCTACTGTCAAAAAAGTATGTATGTATGCGGCGCTCGCGCCACCCATGACGACGATTGCGAGCCCGCACGCGGCGGCCCACCGGAGCTGAGACTGACGAATCGTGGGGCGGCGCTCATATCTGGCGAGCTTTGCGGAGAACCCGGCGTAGAGGTCCTGATGCGGCGCAGGCTCGCGGGGAGTGCGGAGCGCTCCGATGGCGGCGCGAAATCGGGCTTCCTCGCGGCGACAGGCCGCGCAGAGCGAGAGATGGCCCTCGATGCGCCTGGAGTCGAGCTGCGAAAGCTCGCCCTCGACATATTCGCCGAGAGCCGCGCGCGTGTCAGGACAGCGACTCGAGTGTCCCATATTCGTGTCCAAAGGTGGCAACGTACTTCTCCTTGAAGTGCTGCCGCGCCCGGTGCAGCCGCACCTTGGCCGCGGTCGTGGAACAGCCCAGCACTTCGGCAATCTCTTCCACGGATAAGTCCTGAAAATAGCGCAGCACCAGTACGTCGCGGTGCTGTACGGGCACTTCCTGGAGCACCTTCTGAACGATGTCGTGCTCCTCACTCCGCTCGGCCGATCTCGACGGGCTGTCGGCCGTGTCGGGCGTTGCGCGAAGCGTTTCATCCAGCGGCAGCCACCGCCAGCTCCGCGACGCCCGCGCGGCATCCACCGCGCGATTCACGGCGATTCGGTAGAGCCACGTCGCAAAGCGCGAACCTCGGCGGAACGATCCGAGCGAGCGATAGACCTGAACGAAGACCTCCTGCGCCACGTCGTGCGCCTCGTCCGACTTGCCGACGATGCCGAACACGATGTTGTAGACATAGTCCTGATACTTCGCAAACAGGGAGTCGAACGCAGCCCTGTCGCCGGCCAGAAACCGCGCGATCAGCTCGCCGTCCACGTCGCTGGTTGGCGCTGCCCGCTCCCGGTTCACCGTCGCTCCCCAGCCCGGCGTGAGAGATCTGTTCCGAATCGTCTGCATGCGGTTGTTCGTTTTCGTTCCGCTGTCTCACCCATCAGCGTAGCCTTTAGACGCAGTGTACCACGGCGGGGTTACAGGCGGGCGAATGGGAAGAGGGGGAGTGCGGGAGTGTGCGGGTGGGGGAGTGTGGGAGTGCGGGCATGGGCGGAACCGGGGTTTGGGGTGGCGCGTACATGCTGTGGAGGAGTCTGGGGGCGGCGGTGCGAATCGGTGTGGTGTGATTCATGCGATTCGGCCGGGCTCGGCGCCCGGGCCGACAGGTTGCCGGACGAGCAGAGGTTTCCTTAATGAGCTATCGTAACTTTCGCGATCTGGACCTCCTGCGCCAGATGGAGATCGAGATGTCACGCATCGCCGACGAGACCCTTCGTGGATTTTACGCCGATGTTTCGGCGCACAACCGTTTCTGGCAGCCGCGCGTGGACGTCCACGAGACGCCGGACGAGATTGTCATCAAGGCTGAGATCAGCGGCGTGAAGGCGGATCGACTCAGCGTGGTCCTCTCCAGCGACGACCGGACTCTGACGATCTCGGGCGAGCGCTCGGAGGAAGACGACGAGCGTGCCGACCGAATTCGCTGTTATCAGCTCGAGATATCCTTCGGTAAGTTCGAGCGCCAGATTCTGCTCCCGGCGGACGTGCGCGTGAATCGCGAGGGAATCAACGCGGCCTGCCGTGACGGATTCCTCGTGGTCCGGCTGCCGAAGCGCGCGGGCCAACTGAACGAGAATCGCTCGATTCCCATCACGGATTAGAAAACCAGGTACGCTGGAATAGCCATGGAAGAACAATCGCTGACGGACATAATGAACCAGTTCGACCCGTCTAAGGGCGGGGACCTGACGCTGCCGGACGAGCTGAGTCTGCTGCCGCTCCGGGATTTCGTTATCTTTCCGGTGATCGTGACGCCTGTGGGCGTCGGGCGCGAGAACTCGGTCCGGCTCGTGAACGAGTCCATCGTTGGCGGCAACCGAATCATCGGGGTCGTTGCGCTGAAGGACCCGAGCGTCGACAATCCCGGAATGGACGACATCTACCGGTTCGGGACGGCAGTCGCGATCCGGATGATGCACCAGCTGCCGGACGGGCTCCGGCTCATCGTGCAGGGTATCTCGCGCATCGAGATTCTGGAGGCGATTCAGACCGAGCCCTACCTGCGCGTGAAGATTCGCGTTCTCGAGGAGCCGGAGGTGCCGGAATCCGACGCAATGGACGTCGAGGCGCTCAAGCGGTCCATTGCCGCCCTGTTCCAGCAGGCGGTGATGCTCTCGAGGGACCTGAGCGACGAGCTTCAGAACTTCCCGCAATCCGTGCAGAGCCCCGGAATCCTGACGGACCTGATCGCCGCGCAGATGCCCCGGTTCACGACCGCCGAGCGGCAGTCCATCCTCGAGACCGTGCCGATTAAGGAGCGGATGGAGAAGCTGGTTGCGCTGCTCCGGCGGGAGGTCCAGATTCTGGAGCTCTCCAGCAAGGTCGAGTCCGACGTGAATCAGGAGATGGGAAAGACGCAGCGGGAGTACTACCTTCGCGAGCAGATGAAGGCGATTCAGCGCGAGCTGGGCGAGGGCGACGAGCGAGGCGCGGAAGTCACCGAGCTGCGCGAGCAGATCGAGAAGGCGAACCTGCCGCAGGAAGCGAAGACCGCCGCGGAGCGCGAGCTGGACCGGCTATCGCGCATGGCGCCCGGCGCGCCGGAGTATACGGTCGCGCGCACCTATGTGGACTGGATTCTGGCGCTTCCCTGGGCCGCGTCGACCGAAGACAACCTCGACATCCTGGCGGTGAAGAAGACGCTCGACGCGGACCACTGGGGCCTCGAAGAGGTGAAGGACCGGATTCTCGAGTATCTGAGCGTCCGCAAGTTCAAGCAGGACGGCACGGCGCGGCAGCCCATACTCTGCTTCGTGGGGCCGCCCGGCGTGGGCAAGACGTCGCTCGGCAAGTCCATCGCGCACGCGCTGGGGAAGAAGTTCGTCCGGATAAGCCTCGGCGGCGTACGGGACGAAGCCGAGATTCGCGGGCATCGCCGTACCTACATCGGCGCGCTGCCGGGCCAGATCATCCAGGGGATGCGGCGGGCGGAGTCGAACAACCCGCTCTTCATGCTGGACGAGATCGACAAGGTGACCGCCGACTTCCGGGGCGACCCCTCGTCCGCTCTGCTGGAGGTGCTCGACCCCGAGCAGAATTCGACATTCCGCGACCACTATCTGGAGGTGCCGTTCGACCTGTCGCGCGTGCTCTTCGTGACGACCGCGAACGTGCTCGACACCATCTCGCCGCCCCTGCGCGACCGGATGGAGATCATCGAGATCGC
>Ga0068855_100012090_pt1 | contig 10433 bp, 8 predicted proteins | sample KBSCornC52_FD_66592 | JGI IMG/M metagenome (GOLD analysis project Ga0068855, IMG submission 66592) | Corn rhizosphere microbial communities from Kellogg Biological Station, Michigan, USA - KBS Corn C5-2 | ecosystem: Host-associated > Plants > Roots > Rhizosphere > Soil ... | reverse complement strand
GGCCGAAGCAACGACGCCCACCTCACTGGCCTGCTCCTCGACATCAGCCGCGCCGAACCGGCGCCCCAGGAATCGCCGAATCAATGCAGCAATTGTTCCCGACCATATTCCGGCGTGAAGCCGCTCGTGCTCGCGCTCGGCTCGGCCGCTGCCGCTGACACAGCAGGCTTCGAAAAAGCTCTCCGCCCCGCCATGGGATATCGCGTGGAAGAGATCAGCAAAGTTCTGCCCATCACCAACACCGACCGCGTACCGGCTGCCGATCGCGAAAAGATCGAAGCCGCCTTGCCGCGCGAGGCCATCATCAAACCCAAAAAGCCGAGAAAACTTCTGGTGATTGATTTGAGCCCGGCCGGAGGTTATTATCACGCCACCGTAGCGCATGCCAACCTCGCGCTTGGCCTCATGGCGAAAAACACCGGCGCGTATCAAGCGGTGTTTAGCAACGATCTAAACAATCTGAAATATCCGAAGATCCGCGAATTCGATGCGGTCTTACTGAACAGCACCGTCGGCGAAGTTTTCCCCGATCCGGATGTGCTCAGCGGCCTGATGCGTTTTGTTCGCGAAGGAGGTGGGGTAGCCGGTATTCACGGAGCAACTTACGCTTCGATGGATCTCCCTGAGTTTGGTGAAATGATGGGCGCGCAGGACGGTCCTCATCGCGTCGAAACGGCCACTCTCAAAATCGACGATCCGGCGAGCCCGCTCACCAAGGCGTTCGCTGGTAAGGAATTCCAGTGGACCGATGAGTTCTATCACTTCCTTCCCACCGGACCCTTTTCAAGAGACAAAGTGCACGTTCTGCTTAGTATCGATACCGAAAAGTCCGACATGACTCATTGGAAAGGCGTACGCCCTGACAACGACTATGGAATTAGCTGGATCAAGAGCTACGGCAAGGGACGCGTATTCAATTGCGCGCTCGGACACACCCCTATGCTGTTCGAGACGCCGGCCTTCGGCAAATTTATTCTCGCGGCAATTCAGTTTGTCCTCGGAGACCTTCCCGCGGACACCACGCCCAGCGCCAAACTGACAGCTAGCAGGTAACACGAGATGAATCGCAGAACGTTCGCAAAAACAGTTGCAGCGGGCGCCGGAGTTCTGCCCCTTCTGGCCGCCAACCGGCGAAAACTCAAGATCGGGTACACCTGCATCACATGGGGTGGGTTCCCGCGCGCCCCCGAGACTCTGGAGCCGGCCATGAAAGACATTTCGAGTCTCGGCTTCTACTCCTTTGAAACCTTTCCCGAAATCCTCGATTACTGGGATGAAAAGGGAGCTTTACACGGCATGATCGAGAAGTATTCACTGCCGCTGAAGTCCGGCTACATTTCAACAGACTTTATCGATACTTCCAAGAAAGAAGAGAATCTCGCGCGGATAACCCGCCTCGGGAAAACCATCAAGAAATACGGCGGAACGTTTGCCGTACTCGCCTCGAACGGAGTCAAGCGTGAGTCTTACGATTTTCAGGCCCACCGCGCAAATATCGTTTCTTCCCTGAACGACGCCGCCAAGGCGCTCAACGACGTCGGGCTCGCTGCCGGGCTCCATCAACACACCGGCACCGCTATCGAAACACGCGATGAAGTCTACACGGTCATGCATGAGGTGAACACCAAGCATGTGAAGTTCGCTCCCGATGTCGGCCAGCTCCAGAAAGGCGGCGCGGATGCCGCCAAGGTCGTGGAAGATTTCCTGCCCATCGTGGGCCACATGCACTTGAAGGATTACAAAGGCTGGGAACACTACGCCGGCTATTGTCCGCTCGGTGAAGGCAAGGTCGACATCGTGAAAATCCTCGACCTGGTGGAAGGTGCCGGCCACAATCCCGACATCATGGTCGAGCTCGACCCGTCGAAAGGTCAGCCGCAGACGCCTCTCGAAACCGCCCAGACCAGCAAAGCCTATCTGCAAAAGCTCGGATACAAATTCAAAGCTTGAAACCGCATTGGGGGGCGGGACTCCTGTCCCACGGCCGACGTCCTCGTCGGCTCTTCGGATATTCATTAGGAGACTACCTTTGAGGAAAAGAACTAACGGCAAATCTGGCGAGAGCCGGATTTGGAAGTGTCTTGCCGTCACGCTGCCCGCCCTTGCACTCTCAGCGCCCCCAACTCCTTATACGACCTGGAGCGATTATTCCGGCGCGGCCGACTCCATGCAATACTCTGCCCTCAAGCAGATCGACAAGAGCAACGTGCACAAGCTCGCGCTCGTCTGGTCCCATCTTGCGCCCGGTCCGACCGGAAGGTTTTCGTTTAGCCCGCTCATAGTCGACAATGTCATGTACCTTGTCGGAGAGAACGGCGCCGTCATGGCGCTCGACGCCGCCACCGGACGCCAATTCTGGTCTCACCCAACCGAAGCCACGCCCACCAACCGCGGCTTCAACTATTGGGAGAGTAAGGACCGCACCGATCGTAGGCTGATCTTCTCGGTCAACGACAATCTCCAGGAAATCAATGCCCTCACCGGAGTCACCATCAATACGTTCGGTAATGATGGCCGCGTGAACCTGCGCGAAGGCCTCGGCCACGATCCAAAAACCATCGATTCGATTCAATCCGGAACTCCCGGACGTGTGTTCGAGAATCTGATTATCCTCGGCTCCGCGCCCGGTGAACTCTACGGTTCTGCTCCTGGCGATATTCGCGCCTACGACGTCCATACCGGAAAGCTCGTGTGGACGTTCCACACCATCCCTCATCCGGGCGAATACGGATATGAGACTTGGCCAAAAGACGCTTGGCGCTATAGTGGCGGCGTAAACGCGTGGGGCGAAATATCGATTGATGAGAAACGCGGCATCGGATATTTCCCGCTCGGCTCGCCAATCTACGATCTGTATGGAGCCGACCGTATCGGCCAAAATTTGTTTGGCGACTCTCTGCTTGCGCTCGATCTGCGCACCGGTAAGCGCCTGTGGCATTTTCAATTCGTCCATCATGATCTCTGGGATTACGATCCGACCACGGCTCCGAAACTCCTCACCGTTCAACATGAAGGCAAGCCGGTGGATGTCGTGGCGCAGCCGACGAAGTTCGGTTTTCTTTACGTCTTTAACCGCGTGACCGGAGAACCGCTTTGGCCCATCGAAGAGCGCCCGGTTCCCAAAACCGATATGCCGGGAGAACAATCCTGGCCTACGCAGCCATTCCCGACCAAGCCCGCGCCGTTCGCGCGCCAGAAATTCACCGTCGACGACATCAATCCGTATTTGGATCCGGCCGAGAAAGAACGTTTGCGGAACATCCTGCTGCACGCGCGCAACGAAGGCATCTTCACTCCGCCTACCAGTACCCGAAACCAGATTGCTGTGCCGGGTGAAAATGGGGGCGCCAACTGGGGCAGCGCCGCCGGCGATCCCGAAACCGGAATGCTGTATGTGCGCTCCTTCGACGCGCCTACGATTCATCAGTTGACCGAAACACGGCCGGTCAGGAGATTTCCCGGCGAGACGCAGGAGCAGCAGGGACTCGCTCTCTACACACAAAACTGCATGCCTTGTCACGGTCCTGATCGCGCCCGCATCACCTTCCCCAAAGAAATAGGACCTGATGCATTTAAGACCACCATTCGCAACGGCAAAGGCGAAATGCCGCCGTTTTCCGAAGCCAGGCTCACGACTGAGAATCTGCAAGCGTTAATGGCTTATCTTGTGAACCCTGCCGGCGGTGCAGCCGCACCCGCGGCCGGCCAGGAGACCGAACACCGCGCCCGCAGAATTCGCGAACGCGCCCCTGTCCCTCCGCCACCTGCCGGGCAGACCCGCTACTACGGTCCATTCGGAAACACACTGTTTGCTACGAACGGGCTTATCGCCATGAGTCCGCCTTGGTCGCAGTTGACCGCCTACGACCTCAATCAGGGCACCATCAAATGGAAAATCCCCCTCGGCACCACTCCCGGGCTCGCCGCCAAAGGAATCACCAATACCGGCAGTTCTAAATTCACCCGCAACGGTCCTGTCGTGACCGCCGGCGGCCTCATCTTCGTCGGCTCGGGCCCGGACCGCATGGTCCATGCCTACGACAAGGACACCGGCAAACTCCTATGGGAGACCGAACTTGACGCCAATCCTGACGGTATTCCGTCGGTATATGAAGTTGGAGGCCGCCAGTATGTCGCCTTCTTCGCTGCTTCCGCCGATGAACGGGAATCTTTAGTTTTCAAGCCAGGAAAGCCCGGCGCTCAAGGGTATTACGTATTCGCGATCCCATGAAAGTATAAAATACTGATAGCCGTATAGATAATTGACAATATATGTCTAGTGCCGAGATCACCGCGCACCGAAAACAAGGCCTTGCCGATTCCGACCGAACCTATCTATTGGATTGCCTGAAGAAAATTATTCAGATCAGGGCCTTTGAGCAATGCGCGCTCGAAGCCAGCCAGGCCATTCCGCCGAAGGTATTGGGATCGATCCATTTGTGTGCCGGACAGGAAGCCGTACCAGTAGCGGCTGTCGCTGGATTGGATTCGGCCGACCAGATTATTTCCACCTATCGAGGACATGGCTGGGCGCTTGCTTCCGGCTTGCCCGTCCGCGAAGTATTGGGCGAAGTGTGCCAGCGCAGCATCGGCATAAACGGCGGCCGTGGCGGGTCGGCCTATTTGATGGCGCCGTGGACACGCTTCATCGGCGAAAATTCGATCGTCGGCGCTGGCGTGCCAATCGCCTGTGGCGTCGCACAGGCCAATGTCGCGCTGGGTAACAGGCGCGTTGTCGTGGTCTCCATCGGAGACGGCGCGTTCAATCAAGGGTCCACACACGAGGGCTTGGCATTCGCGGCGGCGCGCAATCTGCCCGTATTGATAGTTTGCGAGAACAATGGCTGGTCTGAGTTGACACCTACCGCTCACACCTTCCGGATCGCTCGCATCGCGCAGCGTGCCTCCGGCTACGGCATCCCGGGAATGACCATCGATGGAACGGATCTGATCGCGATCCGTGACACCATCCGCCAAGCCGCAGATCGCGCGCGCGCCGGGGCTGGGCCGGCGTTGATCGAGTGCCGCGTACCGCGTTTGTGGGGACACTACAATCGCGATATCGAACACTATCGGTCGAAGGAAGACCGCCAGAACGCCGCCGAACGAGATCCGATCCTGGTTGTCTCGAACCGGCTCATTGAAGCCGGCGTGATCGGTCGCGATGCCGTCGACGAGCTGATCGCAAACGCCAAATCCGAAATGAGTGCGCTGCTCGAAGAGGTTCTGAGTTCGCCCCTGCCGAACGCCGAGACAGCCCTCGATCACGTTTGGGCGCCCGTAACGCCGGCCGTGCCCGTCGCACGGCCCGTTTCTTCAGACTCGGCTCAGAATGGCGAACCGCGCACCATGAGCTACGTCCAGGCGGTCAATGAAGCATTGAGCCGCGAGCTGGAAACTCGGCCCGAAGTATTGGTCTATGGAGAAGATGTCGGCCATGCCGGCGGCATTTTCGGCGCTTCCCGCAACCTGCTCAAGACTTATGGGATCGAGCGCGTGTTCGATACGCCGATTTCGGAAAGCGCCATCCTCGGCTCCGCGGTAGGCGCGGCCTTGATGGGTATGAAGCCGATCGTCGAGATCATGTGGGCCGATTTTCTTCTGGTCGCCCTCGATCAGCTGATTAATCAGGCGGCGAACATTCGCTACGTGACAGCGGGCCGCTGCGCGGTTCCGATTGTCGTACGCACGCAACAGGGTGCGACACCCGGCTCCTGTGCCCAGCATTCCCAAAGCCTCGAAGCCCTGCTTGCGCATATTCCGGGATTGAGAATCGCGTTGCCGGCTACGCCTCAGGATGCTTACGACATTCTGCGTTCCGCCGTGGCTTCGCCCGATCCGTGCGTTCTGTTTGAAGCACGAGGGCTGTATCAGTCTACCGGCCCCGTCCAGACCTCGGGCCCCATCCAGCCGATTGGAAAAGCGGTTGTCAGAAAGTCCGGAACCGCCGCCGCCATCGTCACCTGGGGAACAGCGCTCGGTCCGGCACTCGAGGCAGCTGACCTCGTCGGCAACGTGGGCGTACTCGATTTGCGGTGGCTTTCCCCGCTCGACGAGGATGCTCTTCGCCAGATCGTGCTCGATGCCAACGGCCGCGTGGTTGTGGCGCATGAAGCAAACCGGACGGGCGGCTTCGGAGCGGAAATCGTGGCGCGCTTGCACGAAATGCTCGGCGACCGGTTGCCGCTGAAGATCAAAAGAGTGGCGTCGCCTGACGTCCGCATGCCGGCCGCACCCGCCCTCGCGCAGCAGCTTCTGCCCAATGCTGAAAAAATCGCTGCGGCGGTCCGCGCCATCATGATTTAAATGCAACCCTACAACTGGAACGGAATTCCCGAGGTCGAGCTGAGCCCGGGCCTCATGCGGCAGATGATTCACACGTCGCAAATGACCATTCTGCGCGTGAGATTCAAGAAGGGAGTCGTCTCGCCCGCGCACCGGCACGTGCATGAGCAGGTCACCATGTTGACATCCGGCTCCATGCGCTTCGATCTTGCGGGCGAAAAAATCGTACTGCACCCCGGCGACCTGTTGCCGATTCCATCGAATTTAGTGCACGGCGCCGAAGCGCTCGAGGATTCCGTCCTGATCGACGTGTTCACGCCGCCCCGGGAAGATTTAATGGCTAGGACTTGACGGCTACACAATCGCTACGGCACGCACAGGCGCCGCCGAAGCCCCGCGCCATTTAATCGGCAGCACGCTGACTGTGAAGGAGTGATAAGGAGCCGGAATCTCGTGCAGATTGCACAGATTCTCGAGATGGTAGTATTCGCGCTCGCGCATCACCCGGTGCGCTTCCCAGAATTTCTTCCGCTCGAACATTTTTGGCACCGGTGGATCAAAGCCGATGGCGTCGATCCCCATCACCTTTACTCCTCGATCCAAAATGTGATGCACCGATTCTTTGGTCATTCCCGGATGGTCCGTCAGGTAGCTCTTCTCAAATCGTTTCTTGGCAGCGTCGGTCCGCAGCAACACGATGTCAAGCGATTTGATCTTATAGCCTCCCAGCTTTCCTTCAGCCTCGTTTATATCCGCAACGGTGATTTCGTCTCCGGGCGCCTTATGCGTCAGATCGAGCACCACGCCGTCGCCATAGCAGTACTCGATCGGGATACCCTCGGCGCGCGGTGCGTCTGGCTTGACGTGTCCCCATGAATCGATGTGCGTCCCTATATGATCGCCTGTGACGATCATGCAGTGATTCGTGATTTCATCGATCCCATATTGGTCCGTGCCGATGCTCTTAGCCATTTCGCGATGCGTCTCCATTTCGACGATCACCGGCTTCGCGACGTTGGGATACGTCATCATGCCCTTATAGACTTCCATGCTGAGATCGATCAGCTTCATTTTGCGACCCATCCTCCATCGACATGAATCGATTGACCGGTGAGATAACTGGCTTCGTCGGACGCGAAGAACGCGACCACCGTGCCGATCTCGCGCGCTTCCCCTGGACGGCCCAGCGAAATCTGCGCAAGAATGCCCGGCAGCAAATCCGGCCGCTGCATGACCCATGCCGTCATGTCGGTATCGATCAGCCCCGGATGCACGCAATTCGCTCGAATTCCCAACGGCGACATTTCGGCGGAAATGTTCCGCGTCAGTGCCTCGAGTCCGAGCTTGGTAGGCGCATAGTGTGTGCGCCCGGGAAGAATCTTGCCTGCCTGAATCGAGCCGATGTTAACGATCACGCCTTTTCGGCTAGCGTCGAGAACGCGCCGGCAAAAAACCTGTGAGCATAGCCACTCGCCGCGCAAATTCACATCCACCAGGCGCGTCCATTGGTCGTCGGTCAGTTCCAGAAACGGCACGATCGTTTCAATGCCGGCATTATTCACCAGAATGTCGAGCGGTCCTAGCTCTTTCCACGAGGTGTCGATCATGGCTTCGACATCGGCGCGCTTGGCCACATCGCCCTTCACGGTGATCGCCCGCCGTCCGTGAGCGCGAACCAGTTGGGCGGTCTCTTCCGCCTGTCCGGCGTTCGCCACATAGTTCACCGCCACATTGGCGCCTTCTTCGGCTAAAACTTCCGCTATTCCGCGGCCGATGCCTCGGCTCGCTCCGGTTACCAGCGCTGCCTTCCCTTTGAGCTTCATTGCACCTCTTTGGCCCTGGCCGCCACTTCCAGGAGATAGGTCATCAATTTTTCTCGGGTCGCCGCCATGGACTCGTCCGTCCATTCGAGGAACCCGCCCTTTGTCTTGAATCCGAGCTTGCCTTCTTTGACCCGATTCCGCAACGTGTCGCATGGAACGGGCGAAACATTCAGATGCGGCAACACATAATCGTGGATCGCCAGCGTAAGATCTAAACCCACCAGATCCGCATTTGCGACGGGCCCGAGCACCGGCAGACGCAGACCAAAGCTGTTGCTGATCGCCGTGTCCACCGTGGCGGCATCGCATATCCCTTCGTCGATGAGAGCGAACGCCTCGCGCCACAGCGCGTGCTGCATGCGATTGGCGATAAATCCGGGCACATCTCGCTGAACGCGCACCGGCACTTTGCCGGCGTTCTTCAATAGATCGAATACCGCATCCATATGCGCGGGCGCAGTGTATTGCGTGCGCACTACTTCGACCAGCGGAACTAGAAAAGGAGGCTGATAGAAATGTGTCCCCACGATGCGATCGCGCCGCTTGGCCTTGGCTCCGATTTCAGTGATGCTCATCACTGACGTGTTACTGCACAGGATCGTGTCCGCCGGGCAGAGCCGGTCGAGCTCCGCAAATAGCTTCTGCTTCATCCCGAGATCTTCGGTGATGGCCTCGATGACAACATTGGCCCGTCGCAAAGCCTGAGAAAGCTCCGTGGTTACCGCGATTCGATCCAGAATGCGCGGGATATCAGCGCTCTCCACCAAACTGTAATCGGCCATGCGCGTGAGGTTCGTCCGCACGCGGTCCTTCACTCCGGCAATCTTTTCCGCTGTCCGGCCCTGCACCTCGACCGCATGTCCGTGCGCGGCGAAAACCTGCGCGATCCCGGGCCCCATCATGCCCGCGCCGATGACAGCGATTGTTTCCATAGAGTCTCATTTGTCAGTTAATGATAACAAGCTATCTATATGAAGAAAGTCGCCGCCTTAACTCTGCCCTGTATTTACACGCGCCGCCGCCTGAAGGGCGTTGAGATACCGTTCGAAGTTGACTTGAAATCGGTCGCTCGGGACCGAGATACCGAGGACGAATCGGCCGCCCAATCCCCCCACCGGAACCGCCAGACAACGCAGCCCTTCATGAAACTCTTCCTCATCGAGAGCGTATCCGCGAGCTCGAATACGTTTAAACTCCTTCATCAGTTCCTCGGGATCGACAATTGTCCGGCGTGTTCTTGGTTCGAGCGTGTGCCTGGCAAGATAAGCGTCGCAGACGGAGGGCTCGGCCAATGCCAGAAGCAGTTTGCCCGACGCCCGCGCATGCGCGAAACCGCTGTAACCGTGCGGGACCTGCGCAGCACCTACGGGAGATTCGCCGCGCGCAGTCGCGAGCACCACGATTTCTCCGTCCACCCAACCGCCCGCATACGCAGTCTCGCCGGTGGCGGCGACGATCGATCGAACCCGCGGCGCGAGGTGTTCGGGCGGAGCTAGCTGTGTTTGAAATCCCTGCGCAATGGAAGCCGCGGCAAGGCCCAGCACATATCGGTTGCTCTCGTTCTTTCGAATGATCCCGGTTCCCTGCAGGGTGTGAATGAGATGGTAAGTTACTTGCCGCGAGAGACCCAGCGCACTGGTGATTTCCTTGATTTTCAATCCCTCGCTGCTCTGAGCGATGGCGAGCAGAATCTCTACCGTCCTTAGCGCGGACTGCACTCGCGGTTTCGCATCACTTTGCATGATCTTTCCTATCAGTATCGCTAGCTCTCGGGAGCAATATCGGCGACACGCCGCGCCACTCCTTCAATTGCATTCCAGTCGAGCGATATGCCCACACCCGGCTCCTCGCTGGGCTTCATCTTGCCACCAGCGGGCGTTGGGCAGCCCCGCAGCAGCGCTTGTAGTGGGTCGGCTCCCGACTCTTGTGGAATGATTTCAACCGCTTCCACATTGGGAAACGCGCATGCCAGATGAACGTGAAGAGGAGGAAACACGTGCGGCAGGACTGTTTTTCCCGCCGCCGCGGCAATATGAATCGCTTCGATGGCGCCCGTCAAACCGCCGCACGTCGTCGCGTCCACGCGCAAAATATCGATGCCGCCCACGAGATCGGAAAATGCGCGCGGCCCGAACACGTCTTCGCCCGCCGCTAGCGGGGTTGTAATCTGGCGCTGCAGTTCATGCGTCAACCGCCAATCGGAAGTCGCGAAAGGATCTTCGAGGAAACTCAGCCCGAGTTGATCGAGATCGCGGCATAGGCGCTTTGCTTCCGTCAGCGTCGTCCAGGTCCAATGCGCGTCGGCGCCAATTCCTCCCGGCATCT
>Ga0068855_100012089_pt1 | contig 10433 bp, 4 predicted proteins | sample KBSCornC52_FD_66592 | JGI IMG/M metagenome (GOLD analysis project Ga0068855, IMG submission 66592) | Corn rhizosphere microbial communities from Kellogg Biological Station, Michigan, USA - KBS Corn C5-2 | ecosystem: Host-associated > Plants > Roots > Rhizosphere > Soil ... | reverse complement strand
TAGCTGAAGCTGTCGGCACCGTTGTAGTTGGCGCTGGGCGTATAGGTGAAGGTGCCGTCGGCATTGAACACGATCGCACCATGCGCCGGGCCGGAAGCCGGGACCAACGCGAAGACGTTGGCGCCGTCGCCAGAGAGCCCGTCATTGCCAGCCACGGTGCCGACGAAGGGCGTGTCTTCAACCGCCGAAACGGAGTCGCCCACCGCCGTCGGTACGTCGTTGACGGAAGCGACATTGAAGCTCAGCGTGTTGGGGGCCGGGGCGAAGGCGCCGAGGTTGTCCTGCACGCTGAAGCCCAAGGCGGCGTACGGGGCGCCGTTGCCGTCGGGGGCGGGCGTGAAGACCAGGTGTCCGACGGCGAGCTCGGTCACCGGGATGACCTGGCCGGCCACCACCGGCTGGCCGTTCAAGGCCAGGCTGCCGGCGCCGGGCAAGGTGTCGACGCGCACGGCGGCCAGCGTCTGGCCGGGGTCGGCGTCCGCATAGCCGAAGTCGGCGGGCTGCACGGTGTAGTGGCCGTCTTCGAGCAGGGTGCGGGTGACGTCGGTGCCGGCCGGCGGCTGGTTGTCGCCCACATGCACCGTGACGGTGGCGCTGCTGCTCGCGCCGTGGGGATCGCTCACGGTGTAGGTGATGGTGACCGGCCCGGTGACGGCGGCCCCGGGGGTGTAGATGATCCGCCCCGACGGGTCGAGCGAGACCGTGCCCGCGGAGGGATCGGTCAGCACCGGGTTGGAGACCGTCAGCGGCTCGTGGTCGGGATCGGTGTCGTTGGCGCGCACGTCGATGGTGACGGCCGTGCCGATGGGCGTGCTGGCCAGGTCGTCCAGCGCGGCCGGGGCGTCGTTCACCGGGGTGACGGCCAGGGTGAGGGTCGAGCTGACCGTGGTGGTGCCGTCGCTCACGCCGTAGGTGACGACGGGGACCGGGCCGTTGAAGTCGTGCGCCGGGGTGTAGGTGTAGCCGCCATCGGCCTGCACCACGAGGCTGCCGACCCCCGGGATGAGGACGGTGCTGCCTGCGCTGAAGCTGCCCGGGATCCCGGCCACGCTGAACTGCGTGATGGCCAGCGGGTCGCCGTCGGGGTCGGAGGCGGCGGCAAGAAGGTTGCCGCTGGCGGGGTTGTCCTCTGCCACGCTCTGGGCCACGGCCCCAGCGGACGGCAGGTCGTTGACCGGGGTCACGACGATGGGCAGGGTGACGGCCGGGGAGGTGGCGCCGTCGTTGTCGGTGACGGTGAAGGTCAGCGTGGGCGAGCCGTGGGAATCGGGGACCGGCACGAAGACGAGGTGGGCGGCGTCGGCCGGCGACAAGGGCGTGCCCGCCACCACCGGCGTGCTGCCGTCGGGCAGATAGAGCGTGCCGTTGGGCGGCAGGGCGACCACCGTGACCTGGCCGACCGTGCCGTCGGGGTCGGTGCCCACCAGGTGGACGGCGATGGGGGTGTCCTCGGGGCCGCGGCCCACCGGGCCGGAGGCGACCGACGGCGCATCGTTCACCGCGGTGACCGAGATGCCGACCTGGGCCGGCGCCGAAACGCCGCCCCCGTTGTCCGTCACGGTGAAGGTGACGGCGGTGCCGCCGTTGAAGTCAGGCGCGGGCTGGAACAGCAGGCTCACCGCCTGCGCGGGCGTGAGCGATTGGCCGGGCAGCACCGGCGTGACGCCGTCCGCCAACCAGACCTGGCTGCCGGCGGGGATGCCGGTCACGGTCACGTGGTCGATGCTGCCGTCGCGGTCCTGGCCCACCAGCGAGATCGGCAGGACGTGGTCCTCCAGGCCGGTGGCGGTGGCGGAGCTGGCGTCCGGCAGGTCGTTGACGGCGGACAGATTGATGAGGGTGGTGCCGGTGGCCGAACTGGCGCCATCGGAGACGGTGTAGGTGAAGTGGCCAACCGGGCTGGTGCCGTCATAGTCGGCCGGCGGCTGGTAGCGCAGGTTGGGCACCACGGCCGCATCCACGGTGGCGCCTGCGGTGACGACGCTGCCGTCCGGCCGCAGCACCTGGCCGATCGCCGGCACCTCGTTCACCGTCACGGTGAGCGCGTTGCCGTTGGCGGTGTTGCCGCTGGGGCGCGCCAGGCCGAGGTTGACGGTGTTGCCCTCCTCGGCGGCCGAGATGGTGCTCGACCCGGCCGAGGCCCTTGGTGTGGGCAGCGGCAAGGCGTCTTCCGGGGGACGCGTGGCGTCGGCCGTCGGGAACCGGGGCAGGGCGGCGTCATTGTCCTGGGCGAACGAGGCCGGGGTCACGCCTTCAGCGATGCGGTCCACCCGCAGGCCCGGCGTGAGGCCGCCGCCGTCGCCACCGGCCAGACCGGCCGCCGGGGCGTCCAGGGGCTGGTCGTCGTTGAGGCCCTGGATGATGCGGTCGACCTCGGGTTCGGCCGGCCGGGCCCGCGCGGCGGGCTCGGTGGTGCCGTCCTCGATCTGGACGATGCCGTCCTGGGTGGTGAGGATGAGGTCGCCCTTGGCCACCACGTCGCCCACCTCGAGCGCCTTGACCGAGCCGTCGGGTGAGCGCAGCAGGGCGGACCCCCACAAGCCGATGACGGTGCCGTTGACGGTTTGAATCAGTGTGGGCATGGGACGACCTCGGCTGTGAACAGCTTTGCGAACGATGCTTCAGAGAATAGCGGAGATGCCCATTTCTTAAGGGTGCAAAAAGGGGTGATTTCCGTGAAGCGGATCACCGATAGTGACTGCTGACCAGGGATAGGCCGATGGGTCCGGCGGCGATCCTGCGGATGGCGCGAAATCCCTCCATGTCGGTATCGGATCCGAGGGAGCCGAACTTGAACTCGACCTGCAACATGTGCCGGACGACGCTCTCCTCCGTGGGCGGCCACGGGTCGGGCCTGTCCGTGAATCAGGAGGCGACGGGCGCCTGCGGGGTGGGTTGACGATGCCGGCGCCAGTCGTATTTCACGAAGGGTTGGATTTCCTGTGCCAGGATGCATGTCAGCGGCAATCACGGGGCCACACCGCAGTCAAAATGCCCGTCAAGGGGTGCATGCCTCGACCATCCCCTGGTCGTCAGTTCGTCATACGGGTCCTGCTTCACCGTCGGTTTGGCGAAAAACTCCGGGACGATTGAATCGCAACGAAGGGCCAAGCCCCATGGTATCCACGCGAAAAAAAACCTATGACACGCCGCCCGTCACCTACCGCAAGCGCAAGCTTGACGACGTGGCTGGCCAGCAGGCCAGTCCGCAGGGGTCTGCAGCTCCTTCTAGATCCCATGATGACCATGGGGAAGTGAAGTATCCGAAAAGAAACAGGCGGGCGTCGGTTTCCAGCGCCCGGACATCCATGTCGCCACGGGGCGAGCCGCCGTCTTTGCGGAGTCCTACCAGCGCGGCCGATCCATTGGCTGCACGGGCGAGTGCCGATTCAGGCGCATCCTCGCCGCGGCGGCTCAGCACCTTGCCGCCTGAACGGCGTCCCATGCTGTCGGGGCATGGACGCAGCCGGGAGAATTTCAATGATGTGGTGGTCATCCCTCCCCACGGTGAGTACCTCGCCCGGAACGTCGATTGCAAACTTCTCGCGTGGGCTTACCTGCATCCCGAGCTGGTCGAGCGATTTTTCCGTGAGGACCTCCTGACAGACGACGCCAGGCTCGCCGAGCTCGCCGCAGCGGTTTCGCCCAAGTTGAAAGAGGACCTCTTGGCTGCGGCGCGACAGGTCCGCCAGGGCCAGAACGATTTCAAGCTGAAGTTCCTCGATCTGGTGGCCCAGTCACCGGAAACCCTGAAAGCGTTTTTCAGCTCGCCCGTCGTGGCTGCCGAGAACATGGTGCACGAGATCTCGGCGTCCTTGCAGCTCGATTCCAGCCACCGCCGGATGGTAGGCAACCGCGAATTCGGAGATTGGGCCGCCGACATGCTGGAGCACATGCAAGTCCAGGGAAAGACCGAGAACCGCGTCCTGATCGACGTGGGTGACCATGTGATGGCGGTCAAGCTTCAGTGGAAGCCGGACGAGCGAGGCGTCAACGGCTTGAGGGTGTCGTGGTACGACCCCGACATCACCGGCGATCACAAGGTCCTGCCCAAGGCGGATGGAGGTCTGACCTTGGACGAATTGCGCCAATACACCCTGGAGGACTTCTTCCCTCACATGGGCTCGCATTCCAAGGCGAGCGACCCGGCGGAACAGGTCGTGATGGCGATCTCGCTGGACGTCGCGGAGGACGCCCCGTCCCAGAAGTCGTACGTCCACCCCGAACGGGCGGTTGGCTCGCTGAACGAAGCGTTCTTTACGGACCTCATGGGGCAGGCGCTGGGCCACGGGTTGCACACGACCGTCATGGCGCTGGGCCAGATGCTGGTCGACAGGGGCATCGTTGGCGAGGCCGCCGCTGCGCTCTTGCACCTCCAGAACGCCGAAGGCCGGACCGGGCCCTTCGAGGCCATCATGAACGGGGACATGGACGCGCTGATGCGGTACGGGCAGACCCTCAAGCGCGTGGGCCTCGTGGGCGAGGCAGCGGTGCCGTTGATGACGGCCGTCGACGGCGATGGGACCACGGGCTTGTACCGGGCCTTCACGGACCGGAACCCCAAGGCGGTCGAGGGTTATGCCGTGCTGTTGAAAATGCTCGGCATCGAAGGCGAGATGGCAGTGCCCCTGATGCGGGCGGTCCACGGCGAGGGGACGACCGGAGCGCTGGTCGGTATCCTCGACAACGACGCATCGGTGTTCGAGAGCTACGTCAAGGCGCTCAAGCACCTCGGCATCACCGGCGACATGGCCAGGCCGCTGATGGCGGTGGTGGATGCCCACGGGGTGGAAGGCACGGCCGCCTACGAGGGAGATCCGGAGGTGGCGCAGGGCTTGGCCGGCTATCGCAAGGCCCTTGTCGACCTGGGGTGCTGACGCGGCGCCTTCGCTTCTTCGCTTGCCAGCCGGCATCCGTCCGCCGCCGGGCCGGAATCTTCGGCGCCATGGCCCTTGGTCGCCTTGAAGCGCCTTCTGTTCCTTGAGGCCCGCTGCCGCCTGACCTTCAAGCCTTGGCGTCCACCGGCGCCAGGGCTCGTGGCCTGACCGGCCCCTGGCGCCGGGCGCCCTCGCCGACAGGCCTGCCGCGAGACAAAGTGCCGCTCGTGCCGCCCGGGTATCCCCCGCATTCGTGTTTCCGGCGAGGCCTGCGCTTTACCGGACGTGCACCGGTACCCCCCCTCTTAGATTCGCTCGCAGCACACCCTGCGGTGCCCGCCCTCGGCCTCACGCCGGCCGGCGGACACCTCCGTCAACTGTCCGCCTGCGGCGAAGGAGCCTCCCATGAACATGCGTGTCGGATACAGCTCGATGCATGCCCTGCACCGCCGTCACCGGGGCGATTCGGCCGGGGAGGTCGGCGCACAGGAGAAGGTCGGCACGGAGTCCCACGGCGAGGCCCACGACCCATTGGCCCTCATGCGGCAGTTGGTCGACGGCATGAAGGAGCAGTGCGGCTACGGGGACGAAGCCGATGCCTTCGGCACGCCGTCGCCGGGCAAGCGGGCCGGCAGCCGCATCGAAGGCGCCAGCGCCATGATCGAGATGTTCGAGCTGTTCACGCAGGCCATGGAGAAGGTCTTCGGCGGCCAGGAGGCGGAGCAGGATCCCGAGGCTTCGCCGGAGTCGCCCGCATCGAGCGATGCCGATCCGGAAACCTCGTTCGGCGGCTGGGGCGGGGCGCCGTTCCTGGGCTTGCGCATGGATGGCTCAGGCGGACCGTCCCTGGCGGACGTGATGGCGATGAGCAGCGGCGGTGCCTCCGCCCCTGCGCAGCCCGTCACGCCGCCGGCACCTGTCGTCCCCCCTGCGCCAGTGACGCCGGCACCGGTGGTCGTGGCGCCCGCTACCAAGCCGGCGCCCCAGCCTGCTGCCGTCACCACCACCCGGCTCACCCCCAAACCCACGCCGGCGCCCACACCCAAACCCACTCCCACACCAGCACCCAAGCCCACACCGGCATCGACGCCCAAGGCGACGACGACGACCACGGCGACGGCGACGGCGACACCCAAACCCGCGGCGGCCCCCGTGCCGGTCCCCGCCCCACCGGTCGCCCCGAGCCGGCCGGCGCCGGTGGCCAATGCCGGCACCACCACCGGCGCGACCGTCGCGAGGACCGCGCCGCCGAACTCGATCACGCCGAGGCTCGTGCAAGGTGCGGACAACCAGCGGGCCTTGCAGGACGCCTTCGACACCGCCCGGCGCGAGGGCAAGAGCGTGTGGATCCCCGAGGGCAAGTTCGACCACAGCGGCGTACTGAAGGCCGACGGCATCAAGGTGGAAGGCGCGGGCGACAAGAGCGAGCTGCACGCCACCAATCCCGACCATTCGGCGATCGAGCTGACGGGCTCGGGCAGCGCCCTCACCAACCTGAAGGTGTCGTCCAATCCCACCGGCCGCAGCAACGAGCCCGAGGCGGCGCTCGTCCTGCTGCGCGGCGCCTCGAACGCGACCGTCTCCGGCTGCTCGCTGCAGGGCGGCGCGTCGAACTGCGTGCGCCTGGACGGGGCGAACAACACCACCATCTCCCGCAACCTGGCCGCGGGCTCTTCCGCCGACGGCATCGCGATCTGCAACAACAGCCACGGCAACACCATCGAGTCGAACGTCGTCTCGCAGACCGGCGACGACGCGATCTCCGACAACGCCTACACCTTCGATGCCGGCCAGAGCTCGGGCAACCGCATCAAGAACAACCTGGTGCTGAACCCCGCCTACGGCCGCGGCATCTGCGTCGAGGGGTCCAAGGACGACACCGTCACCGGCAACACCATCGTCGGTTCGAACTGGATGGGCATCGCCGCCAAGACCGACTGGAAGAACCGCACCCAGGCGACCTCGGGCCACACCATCCGCGACAACGTCTTCGTCAACAACAACAAGGGTCCCCTGGTCACGGCCGAGGGCCCGGGGATGAACGTCGACGGCAACCGCACCAGCCCGACCGTTCCGTCCATGGCCTCGTTCCTGGGATGGAACCCCGGCGTGGTGGCCGACCGGCGCACGTACAACAGCAGCGTGCCGGGCACCGGCCCCGGGGCGAACAACAACGGCTGATCTGGCCGCGCGGTCAGCGCTCCCTCAGCGCGTAGGCCTTCGCCTTCAGCACGGGCTTGAGCAGGTACGACAGCACCGTCTTCTGCCCGGTGAGGACGTCGACCTCGGCGGTCATGCCCGGGATGATGGGCAGTTTCTCGCTGAAGTTGGCGCGGGTGGTGCGCACCCGCACGAGGTAGAAAGCATTGCCCTTCTCGTCCACGATCGTGTCGGGACTGATGTTCTCGACCTTGGCATCGAGTCCGCCGTAGATGGAGAAGTCATAGGCGGTGAATTTGACGGTGGCGGCCTGGCCGGGGCGGATGAAGGCGATGTCCTTCGGCGCCATGCGGGCCTCCAGCACGAGCTGGTCGTCGAGCGGGACGATCTCGACGATGTCCTTGCCCGGGCTGATCACGCCGCCGACCGTGTTGGCGAGCAGGCGCTGCACGCGGCCCCGCACCGGCGACTTGACCTGCGACTTCGTGACCTTGTCAGTGAGCGCGACCGCCCCTTCGTTGAGCGCGTTGAGCTTGCCCACCACCTCGGCCAGCTCCTTGCGCGCGTCGTTGCGGAAGGCGATCTCGGTCTCCTGGATCTTGCGCTGCGCCTCGCCGATGGCGGCCTGCACCCGCATGATCTGGGCGCTGGCCTGCTCCGATTCGCCGCGCGAGCGTGAGACCTCGCGCTCCAGGCGCAGGATGTCGACTTCCGACACCGCCCCCGTCGCCAGCAACGGGCGGGTCTTGGCCAGCTCCTGCTGCCCGAGGTCGAGGGCGCGCTCGGCCGAGGCCTTGCGCGAGCGCATCTCGCTGAGTTCCTGCTCGCGCTGGCGCAGCTGCTGGTTGTTGATCGACAGCATTGTCGCCAGCTCGGTGCGCTTGGCCTCGAACAGTTGCAGCTCGCCGAGCAGGATGCGCTTTTCCTCGACGTCGTCGGTGGCCGGCGGGCGGAAGGCCGAGCCCTCGGCCAGCGCCTGCAGCCGGGCCTGGCGTGCCCGCAGCGCGAAGCCCTGGGCGGCGCTCTCGCGCACGCCGGAGGTGGCCCGCGTCTCGTCGATCTTGAGCAGCAGCTGGTTCTTCTCGACGACCTCGCCCTCGCGCACCAGGATCTCGGAGACCACGCCGCCGTCCAGCGACTGCACCACCTGCAGCTGCCGGGACGGGATCACCCGGCCATCGCCGCGGGTCACCTCGTCCACATTCGCCAGGCCCGCCCACACCACCAGCAGCACCACGATCACCAGGGCCGAGCGCACGATCTTCTGCGCGCGCCGCGTGTGCTCGCGCGACATCAGCTCATCGGCCTCGCGCTCGAAACTGCGGAAGCCGGCGCGTTCGGCCAGCGCGTCGTCGGCCACCGAGCCGAAGAGGCGGCGGGTGAGGGGATCGAGGGCGCGGCGCAGCCGCTCCAGCGGGCCGAGCACGGCGCTGCCGGCGCGCATCAGGCCGCGGTTGACGGCGCCCTCGGGCAAGGGGTCGGCGGGAGAGGGCGCAGGGGGAGGCGCGTCGGCGGGAACCGGCACGGGCAGCGGCGCGGCGGCCGGCGAGGGCGCCGGCGCGGGGGCAGGACGATCGGGCGTCGTGTCCATCACGCGGCCTTGGCGATGCGCCCGGTGCTCAGGGCTTCCATGATGCGGTCACGCGGGCCGTCGGCGACGATCTTGCCGCCGTCGACCACGATCACCCGGTTGACCATCGCCAGCAGCGAGGTGCGGTGGGTCACCAGGATCACTGTCTTGTTCTCGGCGAACTTGGTGATGTTGGCGGTGATCTGGGCCTCGGTGGAGAAGTCCATCGAGCTGGTGGGCTCGTCGAGCAGCAGGATGGGCGCGTTGTGCAGCACGGCGCGGGCCAGGCCGATACCCTGGCGCTGGCCGCCCGAGAGCGATTCGCCGCGCTCGCCCACCGGCATGTCGAAGCCGCGCGGGTGGCGGTTGATGAAGTGAGTCATGGCCGCCATTTCGGCCGCCGCCAGCACGGCGGTGTCGTCGGCGTAGGGCAGGCCGAAGGTGATGTTCTCGCGCAGCGTGCCGTAGAAGAGGGTGACGTCCTGCGAGACATAGCCCATGTTGCGGCGCACGTCGGCCGGGTCGAGCTGGCGCAGGTCGATGCCGTCGAGCAGCACCGCGCCATCAAGCGGCTGGTATAGGCCCATGATGAGGCGCTCGATGGTCGACTTGCCCGAACCAACCCGGCCGATGAGCGCCACCCGTTCGCCGGCGGCGACCTTGAAGCTCATCCCCTCCAGCGCGCTGTCCTGCCGGCCGGGGTAGGCGAACTTCACGTTGCGGAATTCGATGTCGCCCCGCAGCTGCGGCCGCTGCACGAAGTTCTGGCCGACCGGCCGCTCCACCGGCCGCTCCATGATCTTGTTGAGCGACTCCATGGCGGTGCGCACGCCCTGGTACTGCATCAACAGGCCCACGATCTGCCCGGCCGGCTGGAGGGCCCGCGAGGCCAGCATCGACGAGGCGATCAAGGCGCCCATGGTCAGCTCGCGCTGGCCGATCAGGTGCACCCCCACGATCACGATGGCCACGGTCACCCCTTGGCTCAGCCAGCCGGTGCCGTAGCTGGCCGACGAGGACAGCGCCCGCATCCGCACCCCGGTGCGCGACAGGAACACGTTGGCCCGCTCCCAGCGTCCCTGGATGACCCCCTCGGCGCCGAGCGACTTGATGGTCTCGATGCCGCTCAGGCTCTCGATCAGCGTGGCATTGCGCTGGGCGCTGGCCTGGTAGGTGGTCTGCGACAGCTCGTGCAACCGGTGCTGCAGGATGTACCCGCCCACCAGGATGAGGACGAACACCACCACCACCGGCACGGCCAGCCAGGGGGAAATCCACGCCAGCACCAGCACGAACAGCAGCGCAAAGGGCAGGTCGATCAGCGCGGTGACCGTGCTGGAGGCGATGAAGTCGCGCACCTGCTCGAAGCCGCGCAGGTTGGAGGCGAACGAGCCCACCGACTCGGGGCGGTTCTCCAGCCGCATGCCCAGCACCTTCTCCATCAGCCGCGCCGAGATCTGCACGTCGATGCGGGCGCTGGCCTCGTCGACGAAATGGCTGCGCAGCAGGCGCATGAACAGGTCGCCGCACATGATGAGCAGCACGCCGACGGAGAGCGTCCAGAGCGTCTCGGTGGCGTTGTTGGGCACCACCCGGTCGTAGACGTTCATGCTGAACATCGGGAAGGCGAGGGCGAAGAAGTTCACCATCAGCGCGGCCCACAGCACGTCCCGGTAGACCATGCGCTGCTCGCGCACCGCGCTCCAGAACCAGTGGCGTTGGCGGGTGGCCCGAACCTCGGGGGTGCGGGCGTCGAAGCGGAAGTGCGGCCGCACGAAGAGCGCCACGCCGCTGTAGCGCAGCAGCAGCTCTTCTTGCGGCAGCAG
>Ga0068855_100012087_pt1 | contig 10434 bp, 7 predicted proteins | sample KBSCornC52_FD_66592 | JGI IMG/M metagenome (GOLD analysis project Ga0068855, IMG submission 66592) | Corn rhizosphere microbial communities from Kellogg Biological Station, Michigan, USA - KBS Corn C5-2 | ecosystem: Host-associated > Plants > Roots > Rhizosphere > Soil ... | reverse complement strand
CAGTGTATTGCTCTTCGCGGATGCCGAGGCGGCGCAGCGAGATCGACTCCGAATGGTTGCGAAAATCGATAAGATGCGTGTCCTTGTCATGCGTCGCCAGCAGCCAGGCGGAATTCTCGTTGGTCACCACCCGCGCCACGCCCTCGGCATCGGTCACCGCGGCGTTGGTGGTTTCGTTCTGGGCGTTGAAGACATTCACCAGCGCGCCTTCCACCGGCTTGCCGGTGGCCATGGAAAAGACATGGGCGAACGTCTCGCCCTCCGACTCCTTCCAGACGATGCCGAGATCCGTCACCTGGACCAGCGCTTGCACGCCCGGCCGTGAGTGGTCCTTGCCGCCACCCACTTCTTCCGCGGTGAGCAGCACCACACCCGTTTTGCCCGGCCCGAGAATTTCATTCCAGTTCAGCGCGATCTGTTTTTGTTCGTCCTGCGCCACCGGCACACGGAACTCGTGCTGCCAGACCATCTGGTTCTCGATCTCGTCCAGGTCCACCCGGTCAAAAGGCTCCTCATCGTTGTAATGCCGGCGGTTGCGCTCGGGATCGGTGTATTTCTCATATTGCGTCAGGGCCTGCGGCGCCGCGTCCGCCGCAAAGAGTCGCGCGCTCACCCGGACCTTCGGCACGTTGACCGCCAGCAGATGAAATTGCCGGCTGCCGGTACTGAGCTGGTGGGTGGCGAAGTCCTCGAAGTAGAGGCGCGGCTTGATCTTGTCGAACGTCACCTTTTCCTCCACGCCCTCCGCGAGTTGAAACGCTTCCACCGCGGGCAGGCCTTTATCGATCGTCACCTGGTATTCTTTGCCCACCGCGAATTTGCCGGTGAAGACGATGGAGCGCCCTTGAAGATCGGCGGCCAGGTTTTCCACCGCCGGTTCCAGGTGAATCCAGCGGGTGACGTTTTCCTTGCTCACCGAGCGATCAAGATTTTTCGAGAGCTGCACGTGCAGCTCGCAGCCGGCGCCGATCTCATTGGAGGCGCGCACTTGCTGCACTTGGAAGGGATGCACGGTTCCCAGTTTGATCTCCTGCGCATCTTTCAGGCGCAATTCGCTGCCGCGAGCGGGAAGATCCTTCCTCAACACGAGCTTCCAATCTCCCGGCGGCAACGGCTGCGCCGGAACCACCCACAAATGATTTTCACCCGCACCGAGATCGCGCCGCGCTTCGAGACCGCTGCTCACCGCCACTTTTTCGACGAACCGCTCGCCCCAGGTTTTCAACGAGTGATCGTTGCTGCGCCACTGCGGAAAGTACTGCTCGTGGTGATGCGCGGGATCCGCCTTTTCGACCTTGGCGGCGATCGTCTGATTGCGGTTGTCGACGAATTGCAGGAACGTGGCGGCCACCGTGGCGTCGACGTTTACATTGAAGAGCAGCGAGAGCTGTGGCTCCGAAGTAATGTCATTGCCGCCTCCTAGATAGCTTCGCGAACTCCAGCCTTTGAGCTGCATCGGCGGCGTGGTGAGGGTTTCATGGAAATCCGCTTCCACAGGCGCACCGTCGAGGCGCTTCAGGTCCGGGGCGAGGGTCACCGTGTAGGTCGTGGCGAGGGCGTACGGTTCCTCCGGCTTGAAGGTGCCACTGCGCGGGCTCAGCCAGACGAAGTGACCCTTGATGGCCGGGCTGATGACAATCGGCAACGGGTCCGCCACCTGGCCGATTTTTTCCGGCGGGATCATGACACCCTCAAAGCGGAACTCGAGAGTGGTGGTCGGCTGCAGGGCGCGATCGGCCACGAGCCGGACGGTAGTCGGCCCCGCCAGGAGCGGGGCCGGTGAGGCGGCCAGCAGGGCCGCAGCCGCGAGTGCGGAAAAGAAAGTGGAACGCAGTATCATGGGAGTAAATTTCCAGGGCTGAAGGGCAATACGGGACGGCCCACGGCGTTCTTTCAAAATTTGCAAAAATAATTCGCGCCGGAGGGTGCTGCTCTGTCCTAAACATTACCCACATCTTTTGACGGCTTCCTGCAAAGAGGAGATTGGCCCGCGAATCACGCGCATGACACGAATGAAATCCCTTCCCATTCGTGTTATCTGAGTGATTCGCGGGCTCCTCAACTGCCTTTTCGAGTTGTGGGTCATGCTCAGGCTCCGTCAGCGCCCCAATATTAGGGCGGCGACGGAGCGCCGGCCCTCCAGCAAGCTGGGCGCTTGCGGGCAGGTTCTTTGGGAGCGGGGCGCTCGTCGGCCAGTGGAGAGCGCAAGCATGACATCGGGGAGAGGGCCTCATTCCGCACGCGCATCACGGTGTCGAAAATCGAATCTTTCCAGCGGGAAGACTCATCATTCCGCGCGTCGCTAACGGGCGCGCTCCGCCGCTATGCCCAAACTTTATTTTGCAATCGAGGATGCGCTCGTTGTCCTCACTACCAAAGGCGACGACGCTCAATGCGAATTGCAACTCACCGGGCACGACGTGCAATGCGTTGCCGTCGATCCATTGCTGCCTCAGCACGTCTACTGCGGGACCTTCGGCACCGGCCTGTGGCGCAGCAACGATGCCGGCAAAAACTGGCGTCCCGCGGGCGAAGGCATCACCCAATCGAAAGTGCAATCCGTGGCGATCAGTACGCTGGAGCGCGTGGGCAATCACGGTGTCGTCTACGCCGGCACCGAACCCAGCGCGATCTACCGCTCGGAAGATGCCGGCGAAACCTGGCAGGCCAGTCCCGATCTGACCGCTCTTCCCTCATCGAAAGATTGGAGCTTTCCCCCGCGGCCCTACACGCATCACGTCCGCTGGATCGAGCCTGACCCGCACGTCGCCGGCAGAATTTTCGTCGCCATCGAAGCCGGCGCCCTCATCCACAGCCCGGACTCCGGCGCCCACTGGGAGGACCGCGTGGCGAGCAGCCCGTTTGATACGCACCAACTGCTCATCCATCCCTCCGCTCCGGATCGTCTCTACTCGGCGGCGGGCGATGGCTATTTCGAAAGTTACGATGGAGGCAAGACCTGGCAGCCCTTCGAGGATGGTCTCGAAAACCGTTATGTCTGGAGTGTCGCGTTGGATGCCGGCGATCCGAATACCGTGCTCATCTCCTCCGCGCGTTCGCCGCGGCAATCGCACTACGAACCTGCCGAGTCCTTTCTCTACCGCCGCGTCACCGGGTCCTCGTGGCAACAAGTCACCACCGGCCTACCCGATCCCGCCGGACGCCACACCGCTCTCCTCGCCGCGCACCCGAGCAAACGCGGAGCGTTCTACGCCGCTTGGGAAGACAATGTCTTCCGGTCCACTGATAGCGGATTGAGTTGGGCGCGATTGAACGTGGCGTGGCCGAAGGAGATTCAGATCATTGAGATCTGCGAGATGGCAATTGGAGAGCCGGCATGATTCAGCCACTATTGTTGCGCCCCCTTGGGGCTAGGCAATCGGGGAATTGATACCCAGGGCGGCGCTCGTTCCTCGCTCTGCCCTGGGCTGGCTTGTCTGAGGCCTTCGGCCTAATATCCGTCTCGTCCGAACATTTACTCGAGGGAAATTTCAGGCACTTCGATTTTACGCCTTCCGGTTTGCCTCGGATCCTGAAAACTGCTGCTTTCGATCAGATCACACAACCGGGCGTAGTCTTTTGGATAAATCCGACCGGTGAATTCTCCGATCTGTTGCACAAATTTTCGGGCGTGATATTCCGCACGTCCGTCGCGATGAAAGACTACTTCGTAGACGGGACATGTGCCATAGCACTCCGTACGGCTTAACGAGATGCTTTCGTAGGGCAGACGCGCCAGGAGCCCAGGTATTTCCTTGCTCTCCGGATGGCGCTCAATGAAAGGCCGATAAATTTCCGGGTAATGAGCGGCGGAACTACTCGACCCGCCGCGGGTGGAATCGACTTTGCTCGAATCGAAATCGGGAACCTCGACTGCGGGTTTCGAGCAGGCCACCAAAAGGGTTGTCATCGTCACCAAAAAGAACGGGAACCGAAGGACAGTTTTCATGGGAATGCGCGCCAGCCCCGATGAAATTGAATCAGGCCATCGGAGGCGAGCCATTTAGCGGAAGCCGTGGACCGGGCCGAATCACGAACCTTGCTCTGGCAGGCCGGCTTGCAGGAGGATCATCGCGTTCGCGCAGTCTGCCGGCGTATGCAGTTGGAAGCTGATCCACGCCGAGGGCCCGAAGACGTGATGCGGCGCGGCGCGACCTTGGGCCACGAATCGCGCGGCGCGCTCGCGGGTCAACTTCACGTCGAGCAGACCATTGCCATGGACGTGGGCAAATTCCTGACCTGCGCAGACGAAGCCCTGGCCGCCATAGCGGTGACGGGCCGGGGAGACACCCGGCAATTGCAACACCGCGGCCTCCATCGCCTCGATGGCTTGCAATCTCCGCGGATGGAAGATGGCGGTCCAGCTCAGCAGGAAGGCATCGAAGAGCGACGTCGCGAAAGGAACGTGGGCCAGCCAGCGAAAATAGCGGACGACGAAGCGGAGCATCGCCGTCAATTTTCGCCGCTCTCGGCGAGTTGCTGGATGTGGCGCATGACGCGCAGATGGACGGCACGAAAGATATCGTGCGTCCACCAATCGAAATAAACCGCCGGGCGCACGCGCAGCGAATACCACGTGCGGCCGATGAGCGTGGTGGTGCCGTCGCCATTGTCGCGCAGCTCGAACTGACCCCGATGCGCATCGAGATGGCCGACCAATTCGGGATCGCGTGGCACTTCCACGATGTCGAAAGTGAGGCGCTTCTCCGGCACCAGTTCGGCGACCTTTTCCTTGAACACCGCGCCGCCGCTGAACCGGCACGCGCGATCCGCGCCCACGAAATTGCCGCCGTTTGTCGTATCCACCGGATACGGCAGCCCCACCCGGAAGAGCCAATAGCGTGGCTCTTCGCGAATCGCCGGAAAGGCCAGGACATGTGGCCACACTTTGGCCGGCGGTGCGGCGATGCGGATCTCATCGGTGACCACGCTTTCGTGCGCGCCACGCAAGCTCGGCTCGCCGGCGACCGCGAGGAGGAGCAAGGGTCCGAGACAAAAATTGATGCGGTCATTTTTGCTCCGAAACCAGACGCGCCCCGCGAGCGCGCCGGCGACGGTGCCGAGATATAGAATCGGCGAGACGATGAGCAGGCAAACGACGCCCTCCCGAAATGCGAGGTAGGCCGCGAGCAGACCTACGACCGTGCACAAAAGCGAGTGCAGCAACGACAGGCCGATGCCGAGCTGGAGCGGACGCCAGACCCATGCCGCCACCAACCCGATGGTGAACGGAACCAGAAACAGGCTCGGATAAATTAAGACCGCCGGAGCATCGTGAGCGAGGCTGACCAGCCGAAAGGCCAGCAGACAGGCGAGTCCACCCGCGGCATTCCCCGCGAGCATCCCGAGAAAAAGGCGCCATGCTCTCATCGCGGGGGATGCTGTCGGGTTCCTGCCGGCCGCGCAAGGCCACCCATGGGAACTTCTTCCGTCGCTGGCGGGACCTTCGCTTTTTCTGAAATGGTCCCGGCGCGGACGTGCTGGGCTATTTTCTTTCGCCCTGCGGGCTAGCCAAGAGGAGGGAAGGATTGGAACGCGACGCCCGCCCCAACAGCATCTATTCCTTCCGCTATCCCGGCAGGAGCACGTCCCTTCCTTTTTTATCCTCCTTTTCTGCCGAGTTCTTCTGCTACTCTGGCCGTCCGATGAAAGCTTCGACTCCTGCGACTGGACCGCGTCTCAATGCGACGCGGAAGAGTTTGGTGGAACGGTTGCAAAATTGGGAGGATCAGCGCAACTGGCAGGAATTTTTTGAGACTTACTGGCGCTTGATTTATGGGGTGGCCCGGCAGAGCGGGCTGACCGACGCCGAGGCCCAGGATGTGGTGCAGGAGACGGTGATCACGGTGGCCAAGAACATCACGAAATACGAGCGGGAGGCGGGATCGTTCAAGGGATGGCTGCTGCACATCACCCGCTGGCGGATTGCCGATCAGTTTCGCAAACGGGCGCCAGCCACGGCGCAGCATCCGACACGCGGAGAGGCCTCGCGAGAGACGGCGACGATCGAGCGGGTGCCGGATGGATTCGACATTCGCACGACCTGGGATCAGGAGTGGCAGCAGCACATTCTCCAGGCAGCGCTGCAGCGGGTGAAACGCCGGGCGGATGCGAAGCATTACCAGATTTTCGATTGTCTGGTGGTGAAGCAATGGTCGGCGTCGAAGGTGGCGGCCAGCCTCTCGGTGAGTATCGCGCAGGTGTATATCGTAAAGCATCGGCTCTCGGCCCTCTTGAAGAAGGAAGTGGCGGCGCTGGAGAAGTCGCACTGAGAGGGAGCGGCTGCGCCGAACGTCCAACGCCGAACATCCAATGGCGCAAGCGTCTGCAGGGCTTGGAACATTGGGGGATAAGAGGTGGCTTCGACGCCGGGTTGGCGGCCGGGGCTGGCGCTGAGCGGCGCCTCGGGAGCAGCGGGGCTGGAAATGGCCCGAAACCGCCCTCCATTGCGTATTTGTGCTGGAAGAAGGGTAACGATACAGTCGCCCGGAGATGCCCTCTACTGCCGACAACCCGAAGGCGCCGCACGTGCCGAACCACGAGATGGTTCGGAGCATCGGCCGTGGGTCGTACGGCGAGATCTGGCTGGCGCGCAGCCTGACCGGCACCTGGCGCGCGGTAAAGATCGTGGACCGGCGGACCTTCGAGAGCGACAAGGCGTTTCAACGCGAGTTCGAGGGCATGGCCAAGTTCGAGCCGATCTCCCGCGAGGACATGGGCTTCGTGGACATCCTCCACGTGGGCCGCGACGAAGCCGGGGACTTTTTCTACTACGTCATGGAACTGGCCGACGACCATCTCGGCGAAGCCTGCATCGACCCGGTGAACTATGTGCCGAAGACGATCAAGACCGAGCTCTCCCGCCGGTCGCGCTTGCTGGCCGATGAATGTATCACCATCGGTCTCTCGCTGACGAACGCGCTGGCCGTGCTGCATCGCCAGGGTTTGGTCCATCGGGACATCAAGCCGGCGAATATCATCTTCGTCGGCGGCGTGCCGAAGATCGCTGACATCGGGCTCGTCGCCGCCAGCGGGCAGGACTCGTATGTTGGCACCGAAGGCTATGTGCCCCCGGAAGGGCCGGGCTCCCCGCAGGCCGATATCTACAGCCTCGGCAAGGTGCTCTACGAACTCGCCATGGGAAAGGACCGCATGGATTTCCCGGCGGTGAATACGAACATCGACGAGCTGCCGGACAAGACGACGCTCCTGCGCCTGAACGAAGTGCTGTTGCGCGCTTGCGCGAACAATTGCGCCGACCGCTACAAGACAGTCGAGGAGATGCACGAAGATCTGGTGCGCTTGCGCGACGGCGAGCCGCTAAGCGACCACGTGCGGCGGCGGCGGCCGATGATCGCGGCGCTGGCCGGTCTGCTCATGCTCGGCACGGCGGGCTTTTATTCGGCGAAGCATTACAATGCCTATGGCGGGGTGCTCATCGAGACTGAGCCGTCCGGCGCGTGGGTGGTCCTGGACCATGCCGGCGTGAAGAGCCCGGCGGATATGCCGATCAGCCCGGCCGAATTTTCCAAACTGTCCGTGGGCCAGCACACCGCGCACATCGTGCGGGGCGGCTTTGAGCCGGCGGACGTGGTTTTTGAAATCAAGGAAGGCGAGCAGGCGCATCCGCCCGTGCTGCACTTGCACGAATCGCACGGCACCGCGCAGATCACTTCGCAGCCGAGCGGGGTCGATTTCGAGATCAAGCGCGGCGATACGATCGTGAAGACGGGCAAGACCCCGGCGACCGTCCCGGATCTTCTGCTGGGCGATTACGTGCTCTCGCTCAAGATGGATACGCGGGTGCATGTGGAGCCGCTGAAGATCACCCGCGACGAGATCACCACGAAGGACGTGGAATTTCCTTCGGGGTCGATCTCGATCACCTGCCTGCAGGCGGGAGCGCTGGTGTCGCTGGATGGCCAGTCGCTGGGTGGGCTGCCGATCGAGACCATGGTCGCCGAGGGCGAACACGAGATCGTGGCCACCTATCGGGGCTGGCCCGAGCAGCATCGAGTCATCAATGCGGATCACACGGCACCGGTGGAGGTGAACTTCGATTTCCCCACCGGCAGCGTGAAAATCACCAGCGCGCCCTCCGGAGCCAGCGTGTGGCAGAACGGCAAGGAGATCGATCGCACACCGTGTCTGCTGGAGCCGCTCGACCCGGGGCCGGTGAAATACGAGTTGCGTTTCGCCGGGTTCAAAAACCTCGAAGTCGGCGGCACTGTCGAGCCGGGCAAACAGCAATTCCTCGAAGCCCGTTTCGCCAAGCGCCTGGGGCCGCGCCAGGGCGAGCCTTGGGAAAATACCCTCGGCATGAAATTCGCGCCGGTGGGCGACCTGCTGGTGTCCGTCTGGCCGACCCGAGTGCAGGATTACGATGCCTTTTGCACGGCCACCGGCCGGCAGCGGCTGACGCCGGATTTCGCGCAAGACCCCACGCATCCTGTGGTCAAGGTGAGCTGGGAAGACGCAACCGCTTTCTGCGATTGGCTCACGAAGAAGGAGCTGGCCGCGGAACGCCTCGAGCCCGGCCAGAGCTACCGGCTGCCAGCCGACAAGGAATGGAGCACCGCCGCCGGCATGTCCGACGAAGGCGGCAACACCCCCGAGGAGCGCGATGGCAAGCAGAAGGATTTCCCGTGGGGCAAGCAATGGCCGCCTCCGCCGGGTGCGGGTAATTTCGCCGACTTCCCCAGCAAGCGCGGGGCGCCTTCCATCGCAGGCTACCACGATGGCTTTCCACAGACCTCACCCGTGGGCAGCTTCCCGCCCAACCATCTCGGGCTGTTCGACATGAGCGGCAACGTCTGGCAGTGGTGTCTGGACAGCTACAAGGGCGGCAGCGCCAGCGCGCGCGATTGGGGTGTGCTGCGTGGCGGTTCCTGGGGCACGGCCTCGCCCGGCGAACTGCGTTCCTCTTATCGCAACGTGGTTGAGCGCGCCGAACGGGATGTCATCTACGGCTTTCGCTGCGTGCTGGTCCCGGAGAAGTAACGGTTGCATCGACCGGAATATTGGCTTTAGATCGACGCTCCGTGCAGGGAAAACCGTACATAGGGGCATTCATCGCCGCCATCCTGTTCGCGAGCGTTGCCGCCGCGGACGAAATCGTGCCGTACGTGCCCCAGATCAGCATCGTGATCAGCATCCCTGAGCAGAAGCTCACCGTGCTGAAGGACGGTTGCTTCTGGAAGAAATACCCAATTTCGACCTCAAAATACGGCGCCGGTGACTCTTACGGCAGCTACAAGACGCCCGTCGGCAGCCTGCGGGTCTGTGAAAAGATCGGCGAGGATCTCGCCAGCGGTTCGGTGATCAAGAAACGGCACGCCACCGGTGAGGTGCTGCCGGCCAATTCGCCCGGACGCGATCCGATCGTGACCCGTATCCTCTGGTTGGAAGGTCTCGAGGAACAGAATCATAACGCCCGCGCCCGAGGCATTTACATTCACGGCACGACCGAGGAGGAAAAGATCGGCAAACCGGTCAGCTACGGCTGCATCCGCATGCGCTCGAAGGACGTGCTGGAGGTCTTCGATGATGCGGCGATCGATACGCCGGTCTCGATCATTACCGACAAGTTTCCGCACTACGCGAAGTACGTGCAGCCGAAGCCGCAGGTCATCGTCTCGGCGCCCCCGCCTGCATCCAAGCCGGCGGCAGTCGCGGTCACCACTCCAGCTCCCATCCCGAGCCCGGCTCCCGCAGCGGTCGCGGCGAATACCAGGCCGGCCTCGAAAGGAGCGACCGTGGTCGTGGAGCCGACGAAACTTTTCCCATCCGCGCCGTCCTCGGTGGCGACAAACTCGCCCAGACACTCCGGCAAAGGGGCGCTACCCCCGCCCGTAGCCGACTTCGGCGCACCGATCGTCGAATCGGAACCCCACTCCAGCTTCACCGTTTCGAATGTCTCCCATTCCACCGTGGCGCATGCCATGGAAGGCAGCATGCTTTCTGCAGGCCTGCCGAATGGACCGAAGATTGAGACCGCACCCAAGGACGTGACGCGTTTTGGGCAACTGGCGCCGAATCCGAAGTCGAAGGGGCGTTCGCTCAATTTGGAGCAGTAGGCTGATCAAGCCAGCAGGGAGAGGGTGCGGAGGGCGAAGGCGGAGGCGACCAGAGGTTCATCTTCGCAGCTATCGGGGGCGAGGCCCTGCCAGGATCCTTCGTCGCTCTGGCGGGCGATCAGTTTCGAGCTGAGGGCGGCTCGCAACTCTCGAATCCAGGCGGTTGATATTGGGATATCCTTCAGGACCGCGGCCAGCGCCTGACTGTAGTAAAACGCCAGCGAGGCGCGCGCTGTTTCGCGTCCGGCCAGCCAGGTTCCGCCATGCGACAGGCCCTCGCTGTGGCCACGCAGCCACTCCACGGCAGCTCGCACGCGCGGATGTTCCGGGGGCAGGCCACAGGCGCGCAAGGCCAGGT
>Ga0068855_100012086_pt1 | contig 10434 bp, 8 predicted proteins | sample KBSCornC52_FD_66592 | JGI IMG/M metagenome (GOLD analysis project Ga0068855, IMG submission 66592) | Corn rhizosphere microbial communities from Kellogg Biological Station, Michigan, USA - KBS Corn C5-2 | ecosystem: Host-associated > Plants > Roots > Rhizosphere > Soil ... | reverse complement strand
ATGTGGCGCGTGGGCTGAAAATTGCCATCGCCTGCGGCTTTTTGATGGGAATCTTCTATCCCCTGGTCACAAAATCCTCGGAAGGGCCCACGGGGCTGGGGCCATACTCGGTCTCCTTCGTGTTTTCGGTGGGCGTTCTGATCTCCGCGCTGGTGTTCAACACCTATCTGATGCGCAAGCCCATCACCGCCGATCCGCCTTGCGATTTCGCAGGTTATTTCGCCGCCTCGCCCCGCACCCATCTGGTGGGGGTGATCGGCGGTGCGATCTGGGGCCTGGGCATGACCTTTTCGCTGGTGGCGGCGACCACGCATTTCGTCGGCCCGGCCGTGTCCTATGCCATCGGGCAGGGTGCGACCATGGTGTCGGCGGCTTGGGGCGTTTTTGTCTGGCGTGAATTCGCGCATGCTCCGGTATCGGCACGCAAGCTTTTGCCGTTGATGTTCCTGCTGTTCCTGATCGGGCTGGGCATGGTGGCGACGGCACCGCTTTACGCATGAGCGCACCCGATATCCTGGTGGTCGGCAGCGCCAATATGGATCTGGTGGCGTTCGCCGGCCGTTTGCCTCTTCCCGGCGAGACGTTGCTAGGCGGCGCCTTTCAAAGTTTTGCGGGTGGCAAAGGCGGCAACCAAGCAGTGGCCGCGGCCCGAGCCGGCGGCAAGGTGGCGTTCCTGGGGCGAGTGGGCAACGATTTGTTCGGCACGCGGCTGCGCGGCGGGCTCGAAGAGGATGGCATCGATACGCGGCTTCTGGGCACGGTGGATGGCGCTTCCGGTGTCGCCATCATCATGAGCGGCGGCGGCAACAACATGATCGTGGTGGCGCCCGGCGCCAATGATGCAGTGACCGCGAATGTCATCGACAGAAGCGCTTTCGTGGGCATTCGCTTTGTCCTGGCGCAGCTGGAAACGCCGCTGGAGGGCGTGATCGCGGCGGCCCGGCTGGCGCGGGCGCAAGGCGCGACCTTCATCCTGGATCCCGCGCCGGCCCGGCCTTTGCCCGGCGAGTTGCTGTCCCTGGTGGACTGGCTCACGCCCAATGAAGGCGAAGCCTGCGGATTGCTGGGCCTGAAAGACCTGGGCGATCCGGCCCTGGTGGCGCGGCAGCTCAAAGCGCTGGGCCCGCGCGGCGTTGTGTTGAAGCTGGGTGGCCAGGGCGTGATGCTACTGGGTGAGGATGATGTTTCTCAGCTGATCCCCGCCCGCAAAGTGATGGTAGCCGACACCACGGCGGCGGGCGATGCCTTCAACGGCGCCTTCGCGGTTGCGTTGTCGGAAGGAAAAGCCGCGCAAGAGGCGGCGCGGTTCGCGGTTACTGCCGCGGGCATTTCCGTAACGCGCCAGGGTGCGCAACCGGCTATGGCCAGGCGCGCGGAAATCGATGCGGCGATGGCGCCGGGCTGAAGTCCGTGTTCCCCGGGAGGATTGCGATGAAGCAGGCGACGTGCGTGGGACTGCTTGTCGCGGCGCTGCTGTCGCCCGCGCTTTCGGCGCAGGCCCAGGATTCCAATTACCGGCCCCAGGGCCAGCAGATTCCGCCGCCTGCCTGCTACACACTAATGGAAGCCTGGGAGGATTTGCGGGCGGGACAGGGTCCCCAATCCTGCACGCCCCAGCTGCTGCAGGAATGGCTGAAGGACATCAAGCATTGGAAAGACGAGCGTCGCATCCGCATTGGTTATGACGATGCGCGCTACCGCATACCGGAATTGAAATGGGCGCAATCCAGCTTCATCCAGCCCCAGACCATGGTGCAGGATCGCTATCTCTATGATCCGGTTCAACGCAAATACACTGTCGACCGCTATCTCGACGATCTGAAGACACGCTATGGCGGCGTCGACTCGGTTCTGATCTGGCCCACCTATCCCAATATGGGCATCGACGATCGCAACCAGCTCGATCTGGTGCGTTCCATGCCCGGCGGGGTGGAAGGTGTGCGCGGGATGGTGGCCGATTTCCACCGCCGCGGCGTGAAAGTGATGTTCCCCATGATGATGTGGGACCAGGGAACGCGCGATCCCGGCAAGCCCTGGCCGGATGCGATTGCGGAACTGATGAAGGAATTGGACGCCGACGGCGTGAATGGCGACACCCAGGATGGCGTGCCGCTGGCTTTTTCGCTGGCGGCGGACAAGGTCAAACATCCCCTCGCATTCGAGCCGGAACTGACCATGGCTGACGAAGCCTTGGCCTGGGACGTGATGCATTGGGGACAGTACAAATATAAATTCGTGCCCACGCTCGACAAATTTCGCTGGCTGGAGCCGCGCCATCAGGTTCACATCTCGGATCGCTGGAACCACAACAAGACCGATGCGCTGCAATTTGCCTTCTTCAATGGCGAGGGCTGGGAAAGCTGGGAGAATATCTGGGGCATCTGGAATGGGATCACGCCGCGTGACGGCGAAGCCACGCGCCGGGTCGCCACAATAGAGCGGGCGATGGCGCCCTTCTTCGCCAGCGAAGAATGGGAGCCATTCTATCCCATGGCGTCCTATGGCGTGTTCGCAAGCCGCTGGCCTTCCGGCGGCCGGACGCTCTGGACTATCGTCAACCGCAATGCCTATGACGTGAACGGTCGGCAGATGACGATCCCGTTCGCCGACGGCGCGCACTATTTCGATCTCTATCACGGCACCGAGCTGCATCCGGACCGAGATGGCGCGAATATGGTGCTGTCATTTCCCATCGAAGCGCATGGCTATGGGGCGGTGCTGGTGCTTTATGGCAATCCGGATTCCAATGTCGCCGTTCTTTTGGCGCAGACGAAAACCATCTCGGCCCGGCCGCTTTCCAGCTACCCCAATGAATGGACGCCACTTCCCCAGACCCTGGTTGAAATCAAGCCGACATCCGCCGCCGCAAGCGCGCCGCAGGGGATGGTGCGGATTGCCGGCGGTGATTTCGATTTCAAGGTGGAAGGCATCGAGATCGAAGGCCACAATGACGCCGGCGTCGATGTGCAATATCCTTGGGAGAAGAACGCCCGGAGGTTCCACAACCATCGCCTTCAGGTGAAGTCCTTCTATATCGACAAATATCCCGTCACCAACGCGCAGTTCAAAACCTTTCTGGACGCGACGCATTATCGGCCCGCGGATGGTTTGAATTTTCTCAAAGACTGGACCAACGATCGATATCCGCAAGGCTGGGACAACAGACCCGTGACCTGGGTATCGCAGGAGGACGCCCGCGCCTATGCGGCCTGGGCCGGCAAGCGCCTGCCCCGGGAATGGGAATGGCAATTCGCGGCGCAGGGAACGGACGGGCGGCTTTATCCCTGGGGCAATGAATGGGATGCCGCCGCGGTGCCCACGCCCGATCGTGGACGGACGCTATCGGCACCCGACGCGGTGGATGCGCATCCCAAAGGTGCCAGCACGTCGGGCGTGATGGATCTGGTCGGCAATGTCTGGCAATGGACCGATGAATATGTCGATGCGCATACCCGCGCGGCGATCCTGCGTGGCGGCAGCCATTACCAGCCGGCGGGCGCGATCTGGTATTTCCCGCAAGCCTTCCGCAACGATCAGCACGGCAAGCTGCTGCTGATGGCGCCGGGCTATGACCGGTCCGGCACGATAGGCTTCCGCTGCGTCACGGATGCGTCCTGAAAACCCGGAAAGAAAGGGTTTTTTGACAGTTGCCGGCCTGACGCTGTTTCCCAAATCCCATGGCGCCGGAACAGGCGCGGGCGTAATATCCGTTCGTTACAGAGCGAGGAGCCAGGTTCGGATATTTGGGAGGTTTGCGATGAAGCATTCAGCTCTTCTTTCCGCCATTCTTGTTTCAACCTTGAGCGCGACAACGGCCAATGCCCTGGTGGGCGTGGGCGCGGCGAACCCGGACCGCCCGGCCAACAATGTGGAAATGATCTACGCCACCAATCCGGCGCTCCAATGCTACTACGCGGCGCGTGACAACACGGATTTGCGCTACGGGTTGGAGCATTGCGATATTGCGATGCGCGATCCGCATATGGTCTTCCGGTCCAAGATCGTGCTCAATCGCGGCATCATCCGCTATGCGATGGGCGATCGCGCCGGCGCGTTGAACGATTTCAAGGATGCGATCGAGTATGACCCGTCCATGGGTGATGCCTATCTGACCCAGGCCCAGGTGCTGGTGGCGGATGGGCGTCCGGCCGATGCGCTGGCGGCCATCAATCAGGGCATCGCACTCGGCGCCAAGAATCTGCATGTCGCTTATTACAGCCGCGGCGAGATCGAGGAAGATGCGGGCCATGTCGCGCAGGCCTATCGCGATTACAGGCGGGCCCTGACGATCAAGCCGGATTATGCCCCGGCCATGCGCCAGCTGGAGCGGTTCAAGGTCGTTCCCAGGAACGTGCAGACGCAGTGAATGCGCGTCGCTCCGGTCCCCATGCTTTCGCATGACGGGACCGGAAGCGACCGCTTGCGACGTCAGACGAACATTCCGCCCGAAATTTCGATGCGCTGGGCGTTGATCCAGCGATTGTCCTCGCTCAGCAGAGCAGCAACCGCGGGGCCGATATCATCAGGCAGGCCGACCCGGCCAAGCGCCGTCACCCCGGCGACGAAATCATTGATCGCTTTATTGTCACGCACCGCGCCGCCGCCGAAATCGGTTTCGATCGCGCCAGGCGCAACCGTGTTGACGGCAATGCCGCGGCCGCCCAATTCCTTGGCCATGTAGCGGGTCAACACTTCCACGCCGCCCTTCATCGCGGCATAGGCGGCGTAGCCGGGCAGGCTGAAGCGGGCGAGGCCGCTGGAGAAATTGATGATACGGCCGCCATCGGCGATCAGTGGCAACAGCGCCTGGGTGAGAAAAAACACGCCTTTGAGATGGATATTCATCAGCCGGTCGAAATCAGTCTCGCTGGTTTCGGCAAACGAGGCGTGAATGCCGATGCCGGCATTGTTGACCAGATAATCAAAATTCGGGCGGCCCCAATTGCTGTCCAGCGCCTGCTTCAGGTCCACCGCGAATGCGGCGAAGCTCGATGCCTTGCCGGTATCCAGCTGGAACATGATCGCCTTGCGGCCCAGCTTTTCGATGGCGGCGATGGTCGCCTCGGCCTCTGCCTTGTTGCTGTGATAGGTGCCGATCACGTCCACCCCATTGCGGGCGAGCGCGATGGCGGTGTTGCGTCCCAGGCCGCGGCTGGCCCCGGTGACGAGAGCGATTTTGGTTTGGGTGTTAGGCATCAAAACTCTCCTGGAATGATCACGGCCCGGGAGATAGTCTCTTTCCATGTTTCGGATAATTGGACAAATATCGGCAACACTATTCGAGAATTCCAAATAATGGATCGCCTTGATTCCATGCGAGTTTTTGCCCGGATCGTGGAGCGCCATAGTTTCAGCCTGGCTGCCCAGGATCTCGGCTTGCCCGCATCCACCGCAACAGACGCGGTCAAGCAGCTGGAGGCGCGATTGGGCGTGCGCCTGTTGCAGCGGACCACCCGTCAGGTCCGCCCGACCCTGGATGGGGAGGCTTATTATCAGCGCTGCATTTCCATTCTCGATGACGTCGAGGAAGCGGAGAGCGCGTTCGGCGGCGCCAAGCCGCGCGGTTTGCTGCGCATCGATGTTCAGGGCAGCCTGGCGCGGCGCTTTATATTGCCCGGCCTGCCGCGCTTCTTCGCCCGATATCCCGACATCGAACTGTATATGAGCGAGGGCGATCGGTTCGTCGATCTGGTGCGCGAAGGGATCGATTGCGTGCTGCGGGCCGGCGAACCCCAGGACAGCGACATGATCGCGCGCCGGGTGGTGCTGCTGCCGGAAGCAACCGCCGCCTCGCCGGATTATATTACCCGGCACGGCATGCCGCGACGCTGGGATGCGCTGGAGGGCCATCGCATGATCGGATTCCGCTCTTCGGCGACAGGCGGTGTGCTGCCCCTGGAATTCATGGTCGATGGCGTGCGCAAGACTGTGATGTTACCCATGACCCTGTCGGTCAATGGCGTGGAAAGCTATCGCGCCGCCGCCAAGATGGGGTTGGGGCTTATCCAGGTGCCCCGGTACGGACTTGAAGAGGATTTTGCGCGCGGCACGCTGGTGCCGGTGCTGGAAGATACGCCGCTATCTCCGACGCCGGTATCGCTGCTCTATCCGCGTAGCCGTCAGCTCAGCCTGCGCCTGCGCGTGTTCATCGATTGGGTAGTGCAGGAATTTGCCGCGCACGCGTTGGAGAAAGAAGCAGCATCTAACAGCCGTAACTCTTTTCGCGAGTGATGACCGGTTCCGGGATTTCGCCCCGCCATGATAGGTTCGTGAATCTGCGGGACACCCGCATCGACGAGGATCTGATGGCAATCGCCCGCAACGGAAATGTCCGACTTCACTGGCGCGAGGATGGAGCGGGCGCGCCCTTGCTGCTGCTCAATTCGGTGGGATGCGACCTTGCCATCTGGGACAAGGTGGTGGCGCATCTCAAGGGTTTCCGCGTGTTGCGGATGGATATGCGCGGCCATGGACCCTCGGATTCTCCGCCGGGCGACTACACGCTGGACCAGATCGCGTCGGACGCGCTTGCGGTGCTGGACGCCGCCGGGGTGGACAAAGCGGCGATCTGCGGCCTGTCGCTGGGCGGCATGACGGCGATGACCCTTGGCCTCAATGCGCCGTCCCGCATTTCGGCGTTGGTTCTAGCCTGCACCTCCGCGCAAATGGACAGACAGGTCTGGGACGCGCGCATCACCGCCGTGCGGGGCCAAGGCATGGCCGCGGTTGCCGAGCCGGTGATGACACGCTTCTTTTCGGAAGAATTTCGCCGCGATCACGCCCCTGAGGTGGACGCGATCCGTAGTCGGTTCTTGAAACTGGATGCCGAGGCATATGCGGGATGCTGCGCCGCCATTCGTGACATGAACCTGCTGGACCGGATCGCCGGGATCGGCGCGCCCACGCTCATCATCGCGGGCAACAAGGACGCCGCCACCCCGTTCGAAGGCCATGGCAGCGAGATCCGCAAGAGGATCGCTCAGGCCGCGGTCAGCATGGTGCCGGCGGGCCATATTGCGCCCGTCGAAAAGCCGGACATTTTCGCGGCCCTTGTGACAGATTTTCTGTCCGGGCTCTCCAGAGCGGGATAGATCCGGCCAGAGCCGGCGTCCGCGATCCCGGGCACGCAACGTTTTTCCCGCCATTCCGGGCGTTTAGAGCCGGATTGTGACGGCGGAGGCCCGCCATCTTTTACGTGGAATTTACTCCGCCATCGCAATCTTCGCGCCATTGCTGCGATGAGACAAAGCGCCTTCAACCGGGCGCCTGGAATCCGCGCCGCCAATTGATGTTCGAGACCGAATCCGATGACGCCGGCATGGGCCTTATTCCTGATCGACCTGCTCTCGGTCTCGGCGGGCTGGCCTGCAGTACTTTGGATCGCGGGCGCTGATTGGCAGAGGGATTGGCTTTCGCTTCTCCTTCTGCCCCTGGCCGATCTGGTCTGTTTCTATGCGCTGGGCTCGTATCGCCGCGACGGCATCGCAGACATATCCAAGTCGCTGGAACGGGTTCCGGTGATTGTGGTGATCGCCGTTGCGGGATCCGGCCTGGTCACCGCCGCCTTTGGCGGGCGCTTCTCACTGCCGCTCTCGATCGCCGGGGTGATCTGTTTCACGGCCTGTGCGGTGCTGGCCCGCCTGATATTCCGAGCGCTCAGGCGCCATTCGGTTTTCCGCACGCGCCTGCTCATCATCGGCGCCGGAAAGCGGGCCTGGGACCTGGTCTGGATCCTGCGCACCCAGGGACGCTACTGGCAGTATGATCTGACCTTTGTGCATGAGGATCATTTCGGCGGGATCGACGAAAGGCTGGCTGCGGATTCCAGCAACCGCATCATCGTTGCGTCCAGCAATATCCAGAAGATCGCGAGCCGGGTGCGCGCCGATGAAATCGTGGTGGCGCCGGACGAGCGGCGCGGCATGGCGCTGGAATCGCTCATCACCTGCAGGGCCGCCGGCTATCCTGTCTCCGAATATTCCAGCTTCCTGGAAAAGGAGGTCTGCCGCATCGATATCAAGCGGCTGGATCTGGCATGGCTGCTCTATTCCGAAGGTTTCCGCACCGGGCGATTGACGGTGGTTTTCAAGCGTCTGTTCGACATTGCCGGCAGCCTGGCGATCCTGATTCCGGTCTCGCCATTCCTGTTGCTGGCGATGGCGGCGGTATGGCTGGGGGACCGCGGCCCGATCTTCTACCGGCAAGAGCGCGTGACAAGGCGCGGCCGCAATTTCCGCATCCTGAAACTGCGCACCATGCGGGTGAATGCCGAAGCGGGTGGCGCGGTCTGGGCTGCCGCCAGGGACAGCCGGATCACGCCGGTGGGTGAATTCCTCCGCCGCAGCCGGCTGGATGAAGTGCCACAGCTTCTCAATGTGTTGTGGGGTGACATGTCGCTGGTCGGTCCCAGGCCCGAGCGGCCGGAATTCATCGAAGATCTGGCCAAGATGCTGCCGCTTTATCATGAACGGCATGCGGTGAAAGCGGGACTGACCGGTTGGGCCCAGGTCAATTATCCCTATGGCGCCTCGCTGGACGATGCCCGCTCCAAGCTCAGCTACGATCTTTATTATGTGAAGAATTACAGCTTGTTCTTCGACATCCGGATCGTGATGCAGACTTTGCGCGTGGTGCTCTGGCCCGGTTCGGGCGTGCGCTGATCAAGCCGTCAATTCTTCGGCGCAATGCCGGCATTTCCGGGACCGCCCACCGCCTGTAATTTCGGCAGCCTATCCTCGACCGGTGGCAGGGCAGGATAAGGCGCATGCGGTTCGGCCTGATACCAATAGGCCACCGAGTAATAATTGTCCGACCGGTAATTGGCATGGCCATGCTCGATGGTGGCTTTGATCGACTTGCTGAAGGGGATCGGCGAGTCCAGATGAAAGCGATAGACGCTCGACCGGCTGCCCGCCAATTCGTCGCCGACGACCGGCGCGCCATAGAGCGGATAGGAGAAGGGGTGGCCGCCGAAATCCCAGGCGCCCAGAAAATAATCCTCCGCTCCGGTGCCCGCGATAGAGGGTGATTTCTCGCCATCGATGAAGAACATGTCGTCGCCTTCGCCCCACCACAGATCCTGATTCTGCAGGACGGACATGGTCACGCCGACGAACTGGCCATGCCCCTGGGCTTCCATCCAGACGTAATTATTCTCGCCGGTGAGATTGGGATTTTTGCTGGTGTTCTGATTGCGCAGCCAATCATTGGCGATGCCGTGATTGGGTTGGGCCTGGCGGTACTGCGCATGAAAGTAAAGCGTGCCCGCCGCCAGTGGACGCACGTAAGTCCGGTAGTCGATATTGTAATAGAAATCGCCCACCGGTTGCTTTCCCTCATTGGTGACGGTGATGCGCGCATGGCGTCCGAACGGCATGGGAAAATAGCTGTTCATCGCCTTGTCGTTGCCGACCGACAGCAGTTGGGATTGCCAGTTGTTATAGATGCCAAGGCCCAGCCCGAAGAAATCTCCGATCGGGGCTTCCACGCTGGGCGTTGCCTCGTCATCCCAATAGATGCGCAAGACAATCTTCTTGAGGTGATAGTCCTCGTTTGTGGCGATGGTGAACCAGATATGCGAGATCGTGCCGGGGCCTGCGGCATCCAGCACCGTGAGGGTTGCGCCCGGTTCGATCCGCCGGGAATCATCATTGCGGCCGGTAGGATCCGAACTTGAAGCGCGATGCGCCGTATAGACTTGTTGGCGCGTGAGATCCGGCTGCCAGGTCAGCTCCTGTGCCAGGGCGGCTGTGGTCCATGAAAGGCCGCCGGCGAGGACAAGGCTCAAGACAAAGCGCATCATGCCGAATTTCTCCCCCAAGGAATTCAACGCGTCAGCCAGCCCTTATAACCGAAAACCCCATTTGCCGCGCTGTTGTATAGTTGGGCCGCACATGGCTGCCGGTCCCGATTTGAGGCTTGCCCCAAAGCCATTCTCCGATAGAAAGGCTGCCAGTGAACGTCTCCAATCCGGCTTTGAGGGGAAACAGATGAGCAAATCCGCCGCCCACCGCGTTGCGAATATTTTCCCCGCCTCGTTGCACTCCGTTCTGGCCATTATCGGCGGCGTGGCGCTCTTGACCGTGAGCGCCAAGAGCCAGGTTCCGTTCTGGCCCGTTCCGCTGAATCTGCAGACCATGGCGGTGATGGCCTTGGCGCTTGGCCTGGGGCCGCGGCTGGCGGTGGCGACGTTCGCAGCCTATCTCGTTGCCGGTGCGTCCGGGCTGCCGGTCTTTGCCGGTTCGCCGGAACGCGGCGCGGGACTCCTTTATATCGCCGGTCCCACGGGCGGTTATCTGATCGGCATGCTGGCGGCGTCCTGGGTGACGGGCGCGGCGGGCGCCGGCAAGGGGCTTATCGCACGGACAGGCGCGATGCTGGCGGGCATGGCGCTGGTCTATGGCCTCGGCGTGGCTTGGCTTGCGCTCTATGTGC
>Ga0068855_100012085_pt1 | contig 10435 bp, 3 predicted proteins | sample KBSCornC52_FD_66592 | JGI IMG/M metagenome (GOLD analysis project Ga0068855, IMG submission 66592) | Corn rhizosphere microbial communities from Kellogg Biological Station, Michigan, USA - KBS Corn C5-2 | ecosystem: Host-associated > Plants > Roots > Rhizosphere > Soil ... | reverse complement strand
TTGGCCCCGCTGGGTGGCTGCCGCCTCGGTACTCATCCTCGTCGGCCTTGCCGGCCTCCGGTTCTGGCGGCCCGCCGAAAAAAAGCAGGCCCTCGCGAAAACGCCGGTCTCTGTGGAAAAGCCAACGATCGCCGTTCGGCAGACCCTTATCAATAGCGCCTCTGAAACCAAAACCTTTTCCCTTCCGGACGGCAGCAAGACAAGGTTGGCCCGGGGCAGCAGCCTCAGCTTCGACAGCGGACTGGCGGGAGCCCGCCGCGAGATCGTACTCACGGGCGAGGCCAGCTTCACCGTCGCGCGCGACAAATCAAGACCCTTCACCGTACATGCCGAACACCTTTCCGTCACGGTCCTCGGTACCGTCTTTGGCATCGACGACACCCATAGCGGTTATACCACTGTCGTGCTGTACAGCGGCCGCGTCGTCGTGAAAAAAGAACCGGGTACCCGCGGTGGCTTCGCGGATGTCTATCTCGAACCCGGACAGGAACTCCAGGTCAACCGGGGCGACGGCTCCGTCCGGATGAGCACGATTGCCGGCACAGCTGCCGCCGAAAAGGCGCCCGCACCCGTGCCACGCCAACTGATGAGTTTCACCCGTCAGCCGTTGACGGAAATATTCAACGAACTGCACAACGCTTATCATATAACCATCTCCTATGACAGCGTCGCTCTGAAGAACATCGACTTCACCGGCACATTCAACAGCGGGAAGGAAAGCCTCGAATCTTTTTTGACCACGCTCTGCGAACTCAACGAGCTGCAGTTGAAAAAGACGGACAAGGGCTTTTCCGTCGAACCCAAACAACCTTAGACTACTACACTCAGCAACGGGAAAAAGCCGGCCCGCGGGGGCCGGCAGAGAACGGGCCACGGGCCCGATGACCATCTATTGTCTTAACCAAACCAGCAATAACGCACAAATCAAGGCTTATGATCCAACGTCGCATCAGTTTCGTCTTATGTCTATGCTTCCTCTGTTGGGGGCGGACATTCGCCCAAACCCCCACCAACATCGCCACCGGCATCGTCCGGAATGAAAATGGCGACGAGCTGGAAGGCGCGGCCGTCCGCCTGCAGAACCCCTCCAACGGATTCGACCGCAGCGCCAGCACCGACCGGAAAGGACTCTTCCATTTTCAGAACGTACCTGCCGCCACGGGTTATCGTTTCATCATCAGCTATGTAAACTACAACAACGACACGCTCCCGGGCTATGAGATGAAAGAGAATGGCCGCATTTCCCTCAGCATTACCCTCCATGGAAAGACGTCGACGCTCGACAAGGTCGTCGTCGTGGGGTATGGCTCCATGCGCAAGCGCGACCTCTCTTCGGCAGTCTCCGAAGTTCCGGACATGGAACAGATAAAGGAGCGGCCGGTCGTCGACGTCGGTAGCATGATCGAAGGCAAGGTGCCCGGCGTCACGGTGGTGGGCAATGGGGGCCACCCCGATCAGACGCCGCAGATCACCATCCGCGGGGTCGGCTCCCGCGGCGCGGAGGATGTGCTCTTCGTCGTGGACGGGGTTCCCAACGCACCCTATAACCCCGCCGATGTCATCTCTATCACTATCCTAAAGGATGCCGCCTCCGCCGCCATTTACGGCGCCTTCTCCGGTTCCGCCGGGGTCGTCCTCATCACGACCCGCCAGGCGGGACAAGGCAAGCCCGGTGTGGAATACACGGCCTTCGCGGGCGCCAAAACGGCCTGGCGGCTTCCTCAATCCCTGCGCGCCGACGTGCAGGCCAAGGTGGCCAACCTCGCCTATACCAACGCAGGTCTCGCCCCGCTCGACGGGTGGAACGCCGCCCTCAACCCCTACGACCAGGTGACCCGCACCGACTGGGTCCATTCCATCTTCCGCACGGGTCTCGTCCATCGCCATAACATCGCGATCAACGCGGGAACGGATAAATTCTCCACCCTTTTCGAAGGCCGCTACGAAGAGAATGAGGGCACCCTGCTCAACACCTACGCCAAGAACATCTCCGGCCGCTTCAACGTCGCCTACCAGTTGGATCCCCATATCAAATTCAAACAGGAGGTCTTTGTCAACGGCAACGATAACCGGGGTACCAGCACGTCCAGCGGCTATGACGGGACGATCCTCTCGGCCATCTATATGCCGCGCAGCGCCACCGCCTACTATGCCGACGGAAGCTTCGGAGGCACGGGCCCGCGCAACTCACCCTACCTTGGCATTCATGGCGATGCCGTAAACCCCGTTGCCACCCTGCTCCGCAACAAGCCCTACAACCGCAGCATCGACCTGCAGTCCGTATCCGAACTAAAGGTGTCGAATTTTGTGCCGGGACTTTCTTTTCTCTCCCGCTTCTCCTACCGCACGATCAATCTCCTGCAAAAGAATTTCGTCCCGATGCGGACCGAGCCGGGCAAGCCCAACAATCAGAATACCCTGACCTATACCACCGACCGCAAATACAGTTGGATCTGGGAGAACACCCTCAACTATACCCATACCTTCGGGCGGCATAATATCAGCGTCATGGCTTCCACCACGTCGCAGGATGCGGGGGATATGGGCTATAGCGCGTCGGCCAAGACCTTCGACAATGAAGCCACCTGGGCGCAGTTCTTTGTCAACGCCGGCAATTACACCGATATCAAGCCCACCGACTGGCAAACGGAAGATCGTAACCTCTCCTATGTCGGCCGCGCCTCCTACAGCTGGGCCGACCGGTATTTCATTACGGGCAGCTACCGCTATGATCAGGCCGGCCGGCTCGCCCCCGGTCATCGCGGCAAAGGTTTTCCCGCCGCCACCGCCGCCTGGAAGCTGAGTTCCGAGCCCTTCTTCAACGTGCCCCGGGTCGATCTCCTGAAGGTTCGTGCCTCCTGGGGCCGTATCGGCAACATCGGATCGGTAGGACTCTACTATGGTTATCCCACCCTCTCCTCCGACTACACCTACCAGGTAGGAGACGGCGGTCCCCAAACCCCGGCTCTCTATGTCAGCACGGCCAACAACCCCAACCTGAGCTGGGAGACCTCCGAGCAGAAAGATCTGGGCCTGGACATCAGCATGCTCGGCCAGCGGCTCAACTTCACCTTCGACTATTTCGACAAACTCACCTTCGATCTGATCCAGACGCAGGACAACAACTGGCCCAACACGATGGGTCTCGGCGCCCCGCTGATCAACCAGGGGAAGATCCGGAATACGGGATTCGAATTCGCGCTAAGCTGGAAAGGCAACGTTGGAGGGGTAGCCTATGAGATCGGCGCCAACGCGGCTACACTCAGGAACCGGGTGGAGTACATCGATGACAACCCCGAATCTTTCTGGCAGCACAGCGACGCCTGGCGCGGTACGCTCGCGCCTTATCGCAGCAAGGTTGGCCAACCCTATTATTCCTATTGGCTGGTAAAAACGGCCGGTATCTTCCAATCCGATGCGGCGGCCGCGGCCTATGTCGATAAGACCGGCGCCCGCATCCAGCCCAATGCAAAGGCCGGGGACCTGAAATTCGTCGACAAGGACGGCAGTGGGAAGATCGATGATGGCGACCGCGTCTACATGGGCAATGCCTTCCCAAAATTCACCTATGGGTTCACGACCAACCTCAGCTGGAAGCATTTTGATTGCAGCCTCTTTCTTCAGGGGGTGGGTGGCGTGAAGCTGTTCCATGCTTTCAAGGAATCCACCCTCAACGGCGCCGAGCAGGGCTACAACCGTTGGGACAAGATCCTCGATGCCTGGTCGCCCACCAATACCAGGGGCACCATTCCCATCATCTCGGCCAGCGACGCCAATAGCAATTTCGGAACGCCTTCCGATTGGTACCTCGAGAGCGGCAACTATCTGCGGGTAAAGAGCCTCATCATCGGTTACACCTTCCCCCGTGTCATCCGCGGCAACAGCCTGCGGGTCTATCTCAGCGGGGACAATATCTTCACCATCACCAGATACAGCGGGATGGATCCCGAGGTCGGCGGCATCGGGTTGGATGGCGGTCAATTCCCCGTCTCCCGCGTCTACGCCATCGGTGTAAAAGCAAATCTCTAACCTTCGAATTTTTTGAATATATGAAACGAATTATTTCCGGTTTTCTCCTCATCGCGTCGCTCGCCTCCTGTAGCAAGAACTGGGTCGACACAAAACCCAACGGCAACGCCTCCACCGCGAATCTCTGGACGGATGAGACGCAGGTGATCAAGGGCACGGCGGCTCTCTATGCCGCCATGAAGAACGAATCCACCTGGGGCCGCGATCTCTTCTGGATGCAGAACGCCAGTGACGACCTGATCGTCGGCCGGCCCAAGGCCAATGCCGAGAATATCAAGAACTTCGTCTGTACCGGCCGGGAAGGCTATATGGCCCAGGGCTGGACCGACCTCTACGGCATGCTCAACATCGCCAACGAGGCCGTCGGCGGTCTGACCAAGGCGGCAAACCTCGATGCCGGTCTGCGCAACCGCTCCCTCGGGGAAGCTTATTTCATGCGCGGTTTTGCCCATTTCTGGATCGCCTATCTCTGGGGCGAGAAGGCCCAGGGCGTCCCTTATGACAGCATCGGGAACGCGCAATACGGCAAACGCATCGCGCCCCAGCAGCCCTCGGTAACGGACAATTACGCCATCATCGCCGCCGATCTCCAACGGGCCGCCGATCTCCTCCCGCTCTTCGGGACCTATGCTTCTGCCGATCTGGGTCGCGCCCACAAGGCCGCGGCACTGGGCTATCTGGTGAAGACCTATGCCTACTGGGCGCAATATGACAACAGCAAATGGGCCCTTATCCCCGACCTGGTCGATCGCCTGAAGACCGAATGCGGTCGCGCACTGATCACCAACCAGGGCACCCCCGCGCAGAATTACAAGGCTGTGTTTTCCATCGCCAACAACTGGAGTTCGGAATATATCTGGTCGGTGACTTCCAGCTATCTCGGCGGTAGCGAGTTCATGGGCGTCGTCCTGGAGAATACCGGCTGGGGCATCTACAATGGTTGGGGCTATTTCCAGCCCACAGAGGAGTTGTACGACGAGTATGAGACCTACGATCCCCGCCGTGCCGTGACCATCCTCAACTTCGGCGATACGTTCACGTATTTCGGGCAGAGCCGGCGCTATTATTCCACCAATAGCCTGTCCGGCTTTCAGATCGGCAAGTACATGGAGCCTTACAGCTACGGCTCCGCCGGCAATGCCGCTACCAACAGCGAGATCAACCAGGATGGCAATTATCCGACGACTTCGCTGAACCTGCCGCTCATGCGGTATGCCGAGATGTTGCTTTTCAAGGCCGAGGCCCTCATCCGGATGGGGCGCAGTGCCGATGCCGCCGCACCGCTGAATGAAGTGCGGGCCCGCGTGGGCCTGGCGCCGGTGGCTTCCCCGACGATGGCCGACCTCAAGCACGAACGGCGTTGTGAACTGGCGGCGGAGTGGACCGACCGGTTCATGGACCTCAAGCGCTGGGGGGATGTGGCGACGATCAATGCGCCGCTGCATGGACGCATACATACCAACAAGACCGACCCCACCTCCACCTATACGATCCAGCAGGTATGGCCCGCCAGGAATTTCGATGTCAACCGGGATATGGCCTGGCCGATCAATCCCGATGAGATCTCCCGCAGCAACGGAGCCTACAAACAGACTCCGGGCTGGTAAGCAGCCTAAGCCCCGGCCCGAAGGGCCGGGGCTTCACTTATTTCCCCCGCCACCCGCTGCGCACTCCGCAGACAGGACTCCATCCCCCGGCTCATATTATCCGCATAGGTCCCCGCAAAATAGATGCGCCCCTCCGGCTTTAAGATCTCCGGCCAGAACTTATGCATCTCGCCAATGGCGAAGGGTTCCATCTCGCACACCGGCGCAAACCGGTCCTTCGACCAGTCATAGGTCAGGGCGCGCACGATCGTATCCTTTTTTCCCGGGTACAGCTTCCGGAACGCCGCCAGCACCTGCTCCGGCGGAAACCCGCTCGGCCCAAAAGCCTTCAGGACGATGCGGTTCGTTGGCACCTGATTCGTTTCCATCCAAATGCTATCGATCATCGGATCGCCGAAATCCATATTGATGCTCGGGATCCCCTCCTCCAACCAGAATTTTGAAGTGGCTTCAAACACATAAAAAGGATGCGAGGAATATTTAAGATGGTCCACCACATATTGCTTCGCCGGCGACAATGCCGGCGTGACAGGAATGGCCGAGAAGAGCGGGAGGGTGATACAGTTCACCAGCACATCTGCCTGAAAAGTCAACTCCACCTCCGATCCAACCACCGCCTTGTCCGCATTCCGCGTCCGGCAACGCACCGTCACTCCCTTGGGACTATGTTGGATGCCCGTCACGGCATGATACAATTTAACCCGCTCGCCCAGCCGCTTCGCAAAGGCCATCGGCAACTGCTCGTTCCCGTCTTTCAGGTGGAAGGTCTCCCCCTCGGACAGCGGGATGCCCCGCGAATACATCAACGACAGCCGCCAAAGCGCATACAGCGCATTCTGATGTTTCCCACCCAGGAAGCGCAACGCCGCCGGCGAAGCCCCCTCCCTTTTATAAACCTCGGCGATCGCCAGTTTATCGTATTCGTCATAGCCCACCCCAAATGGCTGCATCGGATCGGTAAAGGCATCCACATACTTCTTCAAAAACAACGCCGGCAACTCATACATCGCATGCTCCCGCAAAAACGCCACCTCCCGCTCGTTGAACCCAAACCCCTTCAACACCTCCGCATCCCGCAGTTGCTCCGCCCGGTAGAATTTCCCATCGATCGCCTTCAGCTTGTCCTTATCATAGTGGTGCTCCGACCCTTCCGCATTGGGATAAGGAATGGCCGTCAACCCAAACTCCTCCACATACCCGAAGAACCGCTCATACCCCGGCTTCGTGATATGGTCCGCGCCATAGTCCGCATACAGCCCCTCCGACAATCCCTCCCGCCGGGTATACACATGCCCCCCGATCCGCCCCGACGCTTCCAGCACCGTCACCTCATGTCCCGCCTTCATCAACTCATACGCACAACACAACCCCGTGATCCCCGCACCCGCCACGATCACCTTCTTCGGCGCGGTCGCGCGCCCTGTAAACGAACCCGCTGCGGCGACACCAGCCGCCTCTAGCCCCGGGGCCAGCGCCAAGCCAGCACCGGCCGTTAAAGAATTTTTGATAAATACGCGTCGCTTCATTCCCTAATATACGACTCAAAATCGTACCTGTCGTATAGTGGGATCTTAGAACCCATACTTAAACCCCTTATCCGGATGCGCCGGCACCCGCACCGGCGGAACCGGCTCCGCCGCAATCTGCTTCTTCAAATACTCCACCGCCGCCTCCAATTGCGCGTCGCGACCGCGGTACGTCGCAAAAGGCAGATTATCCACCGTAATGTCCGGATCCACCCCATGACCCTCGATGAGCCATTTCTCCTCCGGCCCAAAAACCCCCAGCTCCGCCGCGGAAGCGATCCCATTGTCCACAAGCCGGTTGTCCATCGACAACCAGATCTCCCCACCCCAGGTCCGCATCCCGATGACCTTGCCAAGCCCCAGCCGGCGGAAGCCCTCGGTGATCGCCTCGCCGTCGGAAGCCGTCACCTGGTCGCAAAGGATGACCATATGCCCGCGGAACGCATACGGCATATTCCAAAAGGGACCACCCGACCGGCCCTGCCAGTACATCCACGCCTTGCGGATCAGTTTCTCCAGCACCCAGCTATCGATATTGCCGCCGAAGTTATGCCGCACGTCGATGATCAGCCCCTTCCGGTCGAACACGGGATAGAATTGTTTCACGAAGGCATCCATATCGCCCCCGCCCATCGCCCGCAGATGGACATAACCGATATCGTCATGGCTCATACTGTCCGTCCGCTCGCGGCGCTCCAGCTCCCACTCGCCATAACGCAGGTCATAGTCCTCGCCGGAGCCGAAAGGCTTCACCACCTCGGCAAAGGCCTTGCCCGTCTTGTCGACCAGATCCAGTTTCACCGGCACGCCGACCTTATTGGCCAACAGCACCGAGATATCGGCCACCTGGTTCAACGGCACGTTGTTCACCGCCGTGATGATATCGCCCTCATGGATATGCAGCTCGGGCCGGCGAAGGGGCGAACAGACATCGGGATAATCCGGGTCGCCGCGATAAATATGCCCAATGAGCGCGCCCCGCGGGTCGTGCGTCAACACGGCCCCTAAAAAGCCCGCCGGGATCCGGTCCGGCGACACCCGCTTGTCACCGCCAAAGACAAAGGTATGCAGCGCCGACAGCTCGCCCACCATCTGCGACAGCAGATCGTCCAACTCGTACCGGTCGGTCAGCCGGCTCACCAACGGCTCATAGCGCTGCCGCGTTGCGGTCCAATCGACCTTATGCAGGTCCCGGTCATAGAAATAATCGCGCATCATCCGCCACGCATCCGCAAACATCTCTTTCCAGTCTTCCACCGGGTCCACCTGGAAACTCCAGTTGTCCAGCGTCAGCTTGTCCTTGTCGACATCGACCTTCTTGCCATCGGCGTCATCCACCGTCAGCGTCCTGTTCCGAAAACTTATCATCAGCTTCTTCCCATTCGCCGACAGGTCGAACCCATTCACGCCGGTAGCGATCTCCACCGGTTCGTATTTCTTGCTTTCTTTTATCTTCAGGGCCATCAGCTTCGCCCCATCCCGATTCCCCGCCGGCCCAAAGTCCAGCCAGTACAGCCAGCCGTCGGCCGCGGCCTGCAAGCTCCCCAGGTTGCCACTCTTCACCGGCAGCTGGTATAACAGCGTCTGCAATTGACCCCAGTCATAATTCCGCGCCGCAGGCGCCGGCTTATGGGATGCAGCCCCCTGGGCCCGTGAAGAGCCGCCGCTCCGCACCGCCGGGTTAAAAGCCGAATCCGTCAACCACGTATCCGTCGACAAAAAAGGAAACCGCAACGAAGCCTCCAACGGCATCGCATAAAAATTATCTGTCTCCGTGTAATAAGGCTCCGGCTGCCGCGACCCCCAGGGCGATTGTACCCGCGTATGCAGGTTCCGGTCCGAGACAAAGAACAGCCAATTGCTGTCCGCCGACCAGGCCGGGTTGCCGCTGTTCAGCCGCGTCGTCGTCACCGGCGTCATCTTCATCCCCCGCGTGTCCACGATACAGATCTGAGTATTCCGGTTCTCGAGCCCCCGGTTGAAAAGAAGAAAGCGGCTGTCGGGACTCCAACCCATTCCCGCAACACCGGCAAAAGCCTCGCCATATTCATAGCGCACCGCGCCGCTGGCCACCTCGACGATGCGCAACACATCGTTCTGATCGTCGTACGCAATGTATTTTCCATCCGGCGAGACCACAAAACTGCGGATCATCGTCTTCGACCCCTTCGTCAGCTGCTTCTCGCTCTCGCTGCCATCCGCCGTCACCGTCCAGATCTCATATTCCCCGCTCTCATCCGAAAGCAGGGCAAGGGCGTGATCGTTGACGAACTGCACCGACTTATAACGGATACCACTGCGCCGGTTGATCTCCACCCACCGGTCGCTCTTCGCCGGCGATACAAAGACCCTACCCCGGCTGATCAGCGCCACATAGTTGCCGTTTGGCGAAAGCGCGCTAAACGTTACCGAGGCCGCCGGGCTCTTTATCCACCGCGTCTTGCGCTGATCGAAATCCGACACCAGCCGGATATCCAGCATTTTCTCGCTTCCCGAAGCGACGTCGAACAAACAGATGTCCGCACCCTTCTGATAAGCGATCGAACCCTGATACATCGACGCCGATCGCAGATCCCAGCCCTTCGAAAAAGTATGTTGCTTCAACCCCTTCCCGCCGGTATCCATCGACCAAAGGTTCATCGTCCCGTCGCGGTCGGACAGGAAATAGATGCGGCCGCTATACAACATCGGCCGGGTGCTCGTTCCATCAAAATCGCAGGTAAGACAGGTGGCTTCGTTCTTGCCATCGAATTTCCAGATCTGTTCGATGGTGCCCCCCTTATAGCGCTTCGTCTCGCTTCCCTGGAAGGGCCAGCGGGTAAAGTAAAGGACGCCCGCCTCGTCATAACAACCGTCGGACCCTGTCGCGAGGGGGATCGGCTCACGGGTCAGCGTATTGGCATCCAGCCGGACCAGCTGGGGCGAAGGCAGTTTATCGTAGGTAGAGGTCCGGTACACCACCTTTCCGTCCCTGGTGAAACAGGTGGCTTTCATGGACCCGTCAAAATCATAGGTCAGCCGCTTCGGCACTCCACCTTCCATCGGCATACAATACAGCTCCGGCACCCCCTCATACTCGCCGGTGAAATACAGGGTCTTGCCATCCGGGGAGATCAGCGGCAATGTCTCCAACCCCTCATGCGTCGTCAGCCGCGACGCGAGCCCGGTGGCAAGGTCGTACTTCCAGAGGTCACCCTCCGCGGTAAAGACAACGGTATTTTTGTAAATAGCAGGAGTGCGATAATAGCCCTTCTGTTGGGAAAAGAGAAGCAA